>Ga0209119_1000424_pt1 | contig 43035 bp, 43 predicted proteins | sample COG_03_FD_184747 | JGI IMG/M metagenome (GOLD analysis project Ga0209119, IMG submission 184747) | Pelagic Microbial community sample from North Sea - COGITO 998_met_03 (SPAdes) (version 2) | ecosystem: Environmental > Aquatic > Marine > Neritic zone/Coastal water | place: Helgoland, sampling...
CGGTTAAACAACGTGTTGATGCGCTTTGGGATGAGTTGGGTATTGATCTAAAGTAAGTTCGTTCGAGCTTACTTTATCGACCTCTGTATAAAACTGGAATGCCACTAAAACCCCACCTATAGTTTAAATAATCTTTCAACACCAACTTAGACATATATCTGAAACCACTTTATATCAAGAGGATAGATTTATGATCACCATTTCACAATTAACCGAACTATTCGGCTGGGCATCTGTAATAAATATTGCTTACCTTCTTCTAGCGACTTTAATGCTTATATATATGAAAAGCTCCGTTACTTCAATTCACAAAAAACTATTTGATATTGATGAAAAGGAATTAAATTCCAAATATTTTGATTTTTTAAGTACCTATAAAATAGTAATGCTGGTATTTATTGTTGCACCCTATATTGCCTTAAAAGTTATGGGTCATTAGGTATTTGAAACTGACTGTTTTGATTATTCCACTCGTTAATTTAAATGGGAATATATGGGCCTTATAGCAAAGACTCCCAACCCGCCTTATTACGCTGTTATTTTTAGCTCACACCGCACAGAGGGCGATAATGGCTACGGGAAAATGGCTGCCGAAATGGAGGCACTTGCAAATAAACAGCCCGGCTTTCTGGGAATAGAAATGGCGCGTGAAGATATTGGCATTACGGTTTCATACTGGTCTGATCTTGAATCTATAAAGAAATGGAAATCTAATCTCAAGCATCAAGAGGCGCAACGCTTAGGCCACGAAAAGTGGTACTCATCTTTTAAAACCAGAATCTCAAAGGTTGAGCGCGACTATGGTATGGATTGAATTTTTAAATTGCGCTCACAGAACTTAATCTCTAGCGCTATAGCGTTTTCGTCAGCTGTTATCTTGATAGAAATAGCCCTTTTAGGATACTGTGAGAAAAATCTAGTCGAATCATACCAATGCCCAACTACAGAAAAGCTATCGCAGAAGAGATCGATGTGCTTAAAAGCTTTATCTTTAAGCATGGCCTCAATCCTTGGAATTACCTTCCCAAAGACGGTATCGACAAAACCTTCTCCCTTTTGGCTAATAATCATGGCGAAGCACTAGTCGCCTGCGAAGGTGAATCTATTATTGGTCTGGCAATTTTCTTTTACCCCTCTGCCCTGCCAGAAAACTTTCAACAATATACTGATTCAGAGCCAGCTGTTTATATCGCAGAAGTAGTTGTACATGGCGATTATTCTGGACGAGGGATTGGCAGCAAGTTACTCAATAAAATTATTACCAAAGCTCCCGATATTGGCGCCAGTAAATTACTCCTCGATCGCCATGAAGAAAACGCCGCATCGGCAGGTATGATGCGCAAGGCAGGCTTTGTAGAAATCTCAACTTTTAGCGATTTAGAACGCAGACATTTTGGCAGTCGAAAAACAACAGTTCTAAGCTTTGATCTCTAGCCAGCTAATTCTTTAAAATCATCCACAGAGTAAGACGTAACGGGGTATAAACCATGTCCAATCTCAAAACCCATAAAGGCGCCTGTCACTGCGGTGCGATTCAGTTTGAAGTGGATGCACCCAGTCATCTGCATGCCCATGCCTGCAACTGTTCTATCTGCTACAAAAGCGGTGGCGACCAGATGATTGTTCCGGCCTCGCGATTTCGCTTAATCTGCGGTGAAGATGTCATTAGCACTTACAGGTTTAATACCGGCGGTGCGAAACATACCTTTTGCAAAATCTGCGGGATTAAACCCTTCTATACGCCACGTTCTAATCAGGATGGTTACAGTGTTAATCTGCGCTGTGTCGAGCGCACCTATATTGAATCTGTTGAAGTGGATATCTTTGATGGCCAAAACTGGGAGAAAAATGCCGCTTCGCTGGCACACCTTTCTCGCGAGGAGTAATGTAATATGTTACCCATAACAGTGGCCGACAATAAAAAAAAATAACTTGGGAAGCGTGACTGTGGATAACCAACAAGGGCAGTTCCATCTCTTTACCCAGCGGCGTTTTTTGCCTTTCTTTGTCACGCAGTTTTTGGGTGCGCTTAACGATAATCTGTTTAAAAATGCCCTGCTGGTTATTATTGTTAGTCTGGGTGTCTCCGAGGCGGCAAGTAGCACTAACTTTCTAACCAACTTGGCCGCTGGCCTGTTTATTCTCCCCTATTTTCTATTCTCGACTACCGCGGGTCAGTTGGCGGATAAATACGACAAGGCCTTCCTTATTCGGCGTATTAAGTTTGCTGAAATCATCATTATGCTGATTGGCTGCTATGCCCTGTACAGCACCAGTATCCCGCTGATGATGTTTATTCTGTTTTTACTCGGCGTGCAGTCGTCGTTTTTTGGCCCGATTAAATATTCTATTATTCCGCAACATCTTTCCTCTGAAGAATTGATGGCCGGCAATGCTCAGGTGGGGATGGGTACCTTTGTGTCTATTTTGTTGGGAACCATGCTGGGCGGTTGGCTGGTAACTTTTCCGCTAGGCACTGTCTGGGTGGGGTCACTGGCGGTTGTGGTAGCGATTATCGGCTGGTGGGGCAGCTGCAAAATTCCCGATGCCCCGGCAGATAAAGGCGAGATTACAATCAGTCTTAACCCTGTGCGTGAGGCCTGGCGCAATCTTGGCTTTGCCCGTGAAAATATGACGGTGTTTTACTGCATTATGGGTATTTCCTGGTTCTGGTTATTTGGCGGCAGCTTTTTAACTCAGGTGCCCAACTTTGCGATTACTGTGTTGCAGGGACATCCAACGTTGATTTCAATTCTGCTGGCGGCATTTATTATCGGCGTGGCGATCGGTTCGATCCTGTGCGCAAAGGTATCTGGCAAGCAGGTGGAGCCGGGGCTTATTCCTCTCGGAGCCATTGGGCTAACCGTTTTTAGCACGGACATTTTCCTCTCGTCGCATGCCTTTCAGCTGGCCGCTAAGGGCATGACTGATATATTGCCTTTAACATTTTTAACCATGGGTAGTGGTATTCGTGTGCTGATCGATCTGGTCGCTATAGGTCTATTCGGGGGTATTTTTATTGTTCCTCTGTATGCCATGGTGCAATCGCGTACAGTGAGCCATAAACGCGCCCGGGTGATTGCCGCCAACAATGTTTTTAATGCGCTGTTTATGGTCTCTGGTGCTGTTATTGGTATTGTTTGTCTGAGTATTGTGCAGATGAATATTCCGCAGTTCTTTTTGACTATTTCTGCAGCCAATCTATTATTCCTGCTATTACTGATTTGGCGGGTGCCAGAATTTAAACAGCGCTTTTGGCTCTGGGTAACTAATCGTCGTGGCTAGCCACGAATAAAATATTATAAAAATAAGGACTTCAGTATGAAGCTGTCATCAAAGATTATTCTCGGCATGGTGCTCGGGGTTGTAGTCGGCCTGATTCTCAATGCAATTAACGATGGCAGTGATTCAGGGCCTATGACTGCATGGCTGGTAGAATATATCTTTGATGTGGTGGGCCGCATCTTTATTGCCTCGCTAAAACTCTTGGTAGTCCCTCTGGTATTTGTTTCCCTAGTCTGCGGTTCGGCGGCGATGGGTGAAAATATCAAGATGGGGCGCATCGCCTTTAAAACCCTGTCGCTGTATCTGCTGACCACAGCGATCGCGATTACTCTGGCGCTGTCTTTTGCCAATATTATCAATCCGGGTGTGGGTATAGATACGGCGGCGGTGGCTTCGTTTAGTGCGCCTATTCCACCATCTTTTAAAGACGTGTTAATTGGCATTTTCCCAACCAATCCGATTAAGGCGATGTCGGATGGCAATATGTTGCAGATTATTGTCTTTTCAATTCTGGTGGGTGTTGCGATTACTCAGGCGGGAAAAGCGGGTCAGGGAATTCTCTCGGTATTTCAGGATTTTAACGATGTGATTATGCGTATGGTGACTATTCTTATGCACCTCGCACCCTTTGGCGTTTTCTGTCTGCTGGCCAAGCTGTTTACCGAGGAGGGCTTTGCCGCGATCTACAATCTGGCACTCTACTTTATGACTGTCACACTGGTGCTGCTGATTCATGCGGGTATGGTTTACACCAGTATTTTCAGTCTGTTTACCCGCCTTAATCCGCTGACGCTGATAAAGAATATCCGCCCGGCTATGTTGTTCGCCTTTAGTACTTCATCGAGCAATGCAACTATGCCAGTAACCATGAATGTGATGGAAAAGCGCGTTGGCGTGGATAACTCTGTGGCTTCGTTTACTGTGCCTCTGGGTGCCACCATCAATATGGATGGCACGGCGATTATGCAAGGCGTGGCGACGGTATTTATTGCCCAAGCCTACGGTTTGGATCTCGGGTTAACCGAATATCTGGCGGTAATTGCCACGGCGACTCTGGCATCGATCGGCACTGCCGGTGTGCCCGGTGTTGGCCTTATTATGCTGTCGATGGTATTGCAGCAGGTGGGACTGCCAGTTGAGGGCATTGGCCTGATTATTGGTGTCGACCGCTTGCTGGATATGATGCGCACGGTGGTCAATATTACCGGTGACAGTACAGTGACTTCGGTGGTAGCAAAGAGCGAGGGCATGCTTGATGAAACAGTCTTCAATGAGGTTTCTGATCGCGACGAATACAGCGGTTGATTAAGAACGGGGCTTTTTATAGTGTATAACCAAAGTCCCGCTTTAGGCCTTTTATTAAAAGGCGGTTAATTAATAGTAAGCCGTCGCCGAGGTGGTCAGCACCATGGGTGCACCGACCTCTTCGCGCTTAACCACACCACAGAGCTGCTCGACTAACTCCAGCGCAAAATCCAGTGCCGTTCCCGGCCCCTGACTGGTGATGTAGTTACCGTCGACAACCACCCGCGCTTCGCCATCAACTTCCTTTGCCTCAAGGTTTTGCTGAAAGCTGGGATAGCAGGTTGCGGTTTTATCGAGCAGCAGACCTTTGCTTGCCAGAACCAGTGCCGGGGCGGCGCAGATTGCGCCAATCAGCTTGCCCTGCTCAGCCTGTTTCCGCAGCAGGCCGTCCAACACTGGGTGTTCAGCGAGATGCTCTGAGCCGGGTATTCCTCCGGGCACTGCTATCAGGTCATAGGTGTTTTCGGCACAGCTATTTAACATTTTATCGGCGACAATATGGGTGCCATTGGAACCACTAATTTGCAATTTTTCGCCCTCATTGGCACTGGCCACAGTAACCTCTACACCGGCTCTGCGCAGCACATCAATAATTGTCACCGCTTCAAGCTCTTCGCTACCTTCAGCAATGGGTACGAGTGCAGTTTTAATCATGTTTTTCCCTTTTTATCAGTTACAAATATAAGTTACACTGTGCCGCAAATAAGGCTAACTGTCACGGGATTGGCATGAAAATCTATATTATTAAAAGTCACGACGAAAGCATTTTGGGCAAGGATTTTGACTGGCTGGACGGCACCAATGCGAGTCAGATTTTTAACACGCCACACCGCGATATTGCCCTTAATCAACTTATTGAACTTAATGCAAAAGATATCAATCTGCGCGCGCAGATTATCGAGTGTGAAGCGGATAAAAAAGGACGTCCAATCATGCTTTTAGAGTCTGCCGCTACAACGCCATCCGACTCTGCCAATACAATTCAATCTGACGCAGCCTGATTGGGAGCGTTTAATTGTCTCTAGCATCCCGCCTCGCATTACTAACCGATGCTGATAAATCTCTGCTTAGCAATATTGTCCGCGGCATCGAAAAAGAGAGCCTGCGCGTTGAGCCCAACGGCCAACTGGCAAAAACACCACATCCTAAAGAGCTTGGCTCAGCTTTAACCCATCCGTCAATTACCACTGATTACTCTGAAGCGCTGTTGGAATTTATCACTGCCCCTTCAGCCTCAATCGATCAAGTGATCAATGAACTGGAAGAAATTCACCGCTATACCTACGAAAATATCGGCGATGAGTTGCTGTGGGTTAACAGCATGCCCTGTCAGCTCGGTGAAGATAGCAGTATTCCAGTGGGCGAATATGGCAGCTCCAATATTGGCCGCATGAAAACGGTCTATCGCCTTGGCCTGGGACAGCGCTACGGTCGTCTGATGCAGACTATTGCCGGCATTCACTACAATTTTTCTATTCCAGATACGCTGTGGCAGGAGTTACAGGCGGATGAAGGCAATCAGCAGTCTCTGCAGGATTATAAAACTGACGGCTATTTTGCGTTGATTCGCAATTTTCGCCGCTATTTCTGGCTGCTGCTCTACCTGTTTGGTTCCGCCCCGGCGGTATGTAAAAGCTTTGTTCGCAATCGCGAGCACGATTTGGTGCAGGTCGGCAATGATAGCCATAGTTTGCACAAACCTTTTGCCACATCGTTGCGGATGGGCAATCTCGGCTATCAGAGCGATGCTCAGGCCTCATTGATTGTTTGCTATAACGATATTGCCCAGTACACGAAAACCCTTAAGGGCGCTCTTGAGACGCCCTACAAGCCCTATGAACATCTTGGTTTAAAAGATAGCCAAGGCAACTATCAGCAGTTGACCACCAATTTGCTGCAGATTGAAAATGAGTTTTACAGCCCTATTCGACCTAAGCGAACGGCGGCTTCCGGCGAGACACCTATCGACGCGCTGCACAATAAAGGCGTTGAGTATATTGAAGTGCGCTGTGTGGATTTAAATCCACTGGCGGCCTGCGGTATAGATCGCGAGACAATTCGCTTTCTGGATACCTTTTTGTTGTTCTGCCTGCTTAAAGAGAGCCCGAAAACCAATAACAATGAATACCAGCAGATCACCGAGAATCAGCGCCGCACAGTTGCCGATGGCCGCAATCCCGATCTTGAACTTACCGATGGCGATAGCCAGCGCAAACTGGTCGATTGGGGGCTGGATCTGGTTACTGAAATGCAGCCGGTGGCTGCGCTGCTTGATAAGGCCAATGATAGCGCCGACTATTGTGAAACCCTTGCCAGGATGAGCGAGCGCTTGCAGAATAACAGACTGACACCTGCGGCTATGCTGCTTAATGAGATGCAGGAACATAACGAGACCTATTACCGTATGGCGATGCGCAAAGCGGTTGAACACCGCGAATATTTTCGCAGTCAAAAACTTGCCCCAGAGGTGATTGATAAATATCAGCAGCTGGCGGCACAATCACAATTAGAACAATTACAAATTGAGGCTTCAGATAGCATCTCGTTCGATGATTTTCTCGCCGCCTATTACCATCGCGACAGCCTGGTAACCTAGACTAAAAAATTGGGAGTAACCCGTGAATTTACCTGATAACCGAAAAATTAACCTGTTGATGGCTGCCGCCTGCGCCGGACTTATCGCTATAGCGGTCTTCTACTTCCAGAATTATCTGGGTCTTGAGCCCTGTTATCTATGCATCACTCAGCGGGTATTTGTGATTGCTGTTGGCGTGGTTTTCCTTATTGCAGCGCTGCACAACCCTGCCGCCAAGGGACAAAAAATCTATGCGGCTCTAGTTGCTGCGACCGCAGCTGTTGGCAGCTTCTTCTCGATTAAACAGCTGTGGCTGCAAAATCTGCCGGAAGATAAGGTTCCCGCCTGTGGACCGCCGGTCGATTACCTTTTCGACGCTTTCTCGGCATCAGAGGCGATTTCCATGCTGCTGCGCGGCGATGGCAACTGTGCAGAGGTTCAGTGGCAACTGCTCGGCCTGAGTATGCCTGGATGGGTATTGGTGAGCTTTATCGGCTTTGCCGGCGTGGCTGTTTTTCAGCTACTGCGTAAGTAATTTACACCCCTTAAAACTATTTTTGCGCACGGAATTTTCGCTTTATTCTCGTCTTTTAGTCTGGCTGGTCAGCTTTTTCTTTGCCTGAATGTTTCTTCTTGAGGGCAAAACAAAGTAAACTGGACGTCCACAAGGGAGTGATGAGGCTAGGAACGCATGTTAGAAGATCTACAAACATTAAAGTTACATTGGGGCGGTGTCAGCGATATCGTCGACCGCTGGTTAGACGAACGCCGCGAGCTATTGGTTAAGTACTGTGACCTGATTGAAGTCCACGACTTCGACAGTGCTAACAAAAACCATGGCGAAAAACTAAAAGACTTTTGCGAGGTGATGGTAGATTACGTGTCCGTTGGGCATTTTGAAGTCTACGAAGAACTTGTTAAAGAAGCTCAGGCCTTTAGCGATAAAGACGGCCTGAGAGTTGGCGCAGACCTGATGGATAAAATACAACCATCAACCGAAGCTGTTCTCGATTTCAACGATAAATATCTCGCGACTGATGATCTCGACAGCCTGTCTGTCGATCTCTCAACTGTCGGTGAATCGCTGGAACTGCGATTTGAGTGTGAAGACAAGATGATTGAGGTTCTGCACAATGCGCACCTTTATCAGCTTGAACAGGCTACAGCTTCTGCCTAGTTAAGGTTAAGTAGAACCAAAAGCAGAGCAAGCAGCCACAAAAAAAGCCCCGACTAGTCGGGGCTTTTTGCGTTTGGCTAACTTAACTTTCCATCAGCCCTACTGTCTCTCAACCTTTAGCTTAGCCTTCAGTGCTGACATTCGCTTTTAGCAATTCCACTTCAAAGATCAGTGTCTGATTAGGCCCTATAGGGCCTGTGCCACCTGGGCCGTAGGCTAGGTCAGCTGGGATATACAGCTCCCACTTGGAACCCTCTGCCATTAGCTGCAGTGCTTCAGTCCAGCCAGCAATTACCTGAGTAACGCCAAACTGCGCTGGTGTACCACGCTTAATTGAGCTGTCAAACTCTGTGCCATCGAGTAGACGGCCGGCGTAGTGAACTTCTACAACGCTTTCAGCAGTTGGAAGTGCGCCGCTACCGGCTGTAATAACTTTGTACTGCAGTCCAGTCTCGGTAGTTACTACACCCTCTTTGGCACCATTGGCGGTAAGAAATTCTGTGCCTTCTTTAAGATTACCATCGGCGGCCAGAGCATTCGCTTCTGCATTCTGCTTTTGCTGGGCTTCTTGCTTGGCAGTCATTTTCGCCTGAAAAGCAGAAATAGTTTCAGCGATAACTTCTTCGCTGATCGCTGGGTCGTTGCCCGCCAAACCGTCAGAGAAACCATAGTCATAGGCGGCTCGATCAAGTTCAACAACGCTGGTACTCGCAGCGCTCTGCATGCCCATTAGGTAGCTTACTTTCTGCTCTAATGTGCTCAACTCGGCAGTTGTAGCCGCCGCTTCTGTGGCTGTATCGGCTGATTGCTCGCAGCCAGCCAGTGTAAAAAGCATAGCCATGGGTAATATTTTTACGATCTTCATACTATTTTCCTTAACAATGAATGCGACAGCTAAGCCGCGACTTTTATAAAACTAAAATGAACTGATATAAATTATTGGCTGAAGTTTAAGCCATTTTGCAACGCGTTTCGACTACTGTATTTTGCTGTACAGTAAATCCCAAACACCATGGCCCAAACGCTCTCCGCGCTTTTCAAATTTTGTTAAGGGTCTGTATTCGGGACGCTCTGAATACTGCTGCTCACCAATACGGTTTTTGAAGCCCGATGCCTCTTCCAAAACCTCGAGCATCTGCTCTGCATAATGCTCCCAGTCTGTTGCCATATGTAGAATTCCCTCCGGCATCAGCTTCTCGCGAATTAACTGAATAAATTCCGGCTGCACTATGCGCCGCTTGTTGTGCTTCTTTTTATGCCAGGGATCGGGAAAGTACAGCTGCAATCGGTGTACGCTATTGGCTTGAATACATTCTTTTAAAACATCATTGGCATCGGCAAGATAGACTCGCAAATTCGGCAACTCCTCAAGTCTGGCGCTATTAATCAGCCTGCCAACACCCGGAGTATGCACCTCTATACCAATAAAATCCTTGTCTGGCTCTGCGCTGACCATCTCTAGTAAAGAGTCACCCATACCAAAACCTATCTCGACTACCAGTGGCGCGACACGGCCAAAAATTTTCTCGGCATCAATCGGGCCGTCATCTAACTGCAGCCCATAATAGGGCCAGCTAGTTTCAAAGGCATTGCGCTGACCTTCGGTCATGCGCCCTGCGCGAACGACAAAGCTACGGATCGATTTTTTACGGTATTCGGGTTTAATTTCCATTATTTTTGTAGGCTTTTTGCAGTGATCAATAATAGCCAGCCGCAAATAAATGCGCTGCCTCCGAATGGGGTCAATATTCCGATCGCACTAATGCCTGTTAGAGTAAGCGTGTAAAGCGATCCGGAGAAAAGGATTATACCTAGCAAAAAGCTGCGCGCGACCCATTGCAGCAGACGTTCGCTGAGGGGCAGGTTGATAATCGCGAGTAATGCCAAGGTATGGATAAAGTGGTACTGAACTGCTGTCTGGTAAGTCTGCATTAGCGCTGGGGACAGATGGGCCTTTAAGCCATGGGCGGCAAATGCACCCAAGGCCACAGCCAATGCACCGCTGACAGCAGTTATTTTAATCCACAGTAGTTTATTCATAGCAATAAAAAAGCCGCATTGAGCGGCTTTTGATCTCTTTCAATTTTGCCTTAGGCTTCCATTAGTCCGCGTACTTTTTTCATCGCGTTCTTTTCCAACTGGCGGATTCGCTCAGCTGAAACACCATATTCTGCGGCTAGTTCGTGCAATGTCGCCTTTTGGTCATTCAACCAGCGGCGATAAATAATATCCCGGCTGCGATCATCGAGATTCTTAACTGCATCTGCTAAACGAGCGTTGTTGTCGCCTTCCCAGTCAGCATTTTCTGCAAGCTCTGCCGGATCGGCGCTCTTATCTTCAAGAAAGTACACTGGCGCATAGGAACTGTTGTCATCGTCATCATCGGTCGGTGCATCAAAAGCTGAATCACGCGCGGTGAGGCGCATTTCCATCTCCATCACATCTTTGACCTGCACGCCAAGATCTTCTGCTACTGCCTCTGCTTCGTCAGCCGTCAGCCACTGCAGCTGTTTTTTTGCGCTGCGCAAATTAAAGAACAGTTTGCGCTGTGCTTTGGTGGTGGCAATTTTAACAATTCGCCAGTTGCGCAGAATAAACTCATGAATTTCAGCTTTGATCCAGTGCACCGCAAAGGACACAAGACGAACGCCTTTTTCGGGATTAAAGCGTCGAACCGCTTTCATAAGACCAACATTACCCTCTTGGATAAGGTCGGCTAAGGGTAGTCCGTAACCATTGTATGAACGGGCAATATGCACGACAAAACGCAGGTGAGCCATAACCATACGACGCGCTGCGTCGAGGTCTTCCTCGTAGTAGAGGGATTCACCGAGGGCGCGCTCTTCATCGATGGTTAGCATAGGCACGGTCGCTGTGCCCTGAATGTACGCATTCAGGTTACCGCCGGGTGCCATCCACTCCATAGTTTGAAGGGCTTTATTCATAAAACGCTCTTTAAGTAGTCGGCCGATAATTCTATCATTAATCGCATAATTGTTCCTAGCCCCTAAAAACAGTCCTTAAAACTAGCCGAAAAAGGGCTTTTTACTGCTATTTTATCGGTTTGCATAGACTGCCATCATATTAAGCATAGTCTAGGTTAGCGAGGTTTGATATCACGCATATGCTGACCGACGGAAATCCATGCACCAGCTAAACCCACTGCGCCGCCTATCGCCAGCAGCGCCATAAATCCAGAGACCCCCAGTCCGGTCAGTCTAAACTGACTCTGGTAGAGGCTTGCCAATTGGTTGACCGAGGGCTCTAGCCAGAGCCCCAAACCAACTAGCATCAAGGCAGCAATAAAAGCACCGAAAAAGCCGAATAGCAGCCCGGTATACAGAAATGGTCTGCGCACATAGGCATCTGTGCCGCCTACTAATTTAACAATAACAATTTCATCACGGCGACTTTGAATAGCCAGACGAATGGTGTTGCCAACCACCAGAATCACCCCAATACCGAGGGCTGCACCAAGTGCGAGTACTAACTTTCTACCCATATCCAACAGCGCATCGAGTCTGCGCAACCACTCCATATCCAGCTGCACATCCTCAACCAGGGTTATCTCGCGAATCTCGGCGACCAGCTTGGCGGAATCATTTAACAGCAGCGGCTGTACCAAAAAGGCTTCGGGTAGAGGATTCTCATCGAGATATTGCAGCGCCGAGCCAAAACCGGACATGGCATTAAACTCTTCCAGCGCCGCTTCCGCAGAAATATAGCTGACCGAGGCGACACCCGGCAGTTTGCCCAACTGTTCACCGAGATTTTCGATTGCGCTGGTTCGTGCGCCCTTTTTGACAAATACGCTAATTTGCGCGGAGGATTCAACGCCACCACTTAATTGGCGGATATTTTCCACACTGATATACAGCGCTGTAGGCAGGGTCAGGGCGATAGCGATAACCACAACGGTCAATAATGTCTGCAATGGTTCGCGCAGCATCTTTGCAAAGCTATTCTGTAAGGTTATTCGATGATGATGCTTATAGCCGCGCCATTTATCCAAAAGACTGACCGAACTGCCTTTGGCGCCACGATTAGAGTGATTAGTCGATGCCATTGGCTACCCCATCCAGCTCTAACTCACCCTGATTGAGTCGCATAATGCGCAGATTCATCTTATTAATCAGATCTATATCGTGAGTGGCGATCAACACCGTGACACCGACATCCTGAAAGCGCTTGAACAGCGCCATAATTTCGGCGGATAGCTGTGGATCCAGGTTACCTGTTGGCTCATCGGCCAGAAGTATTTTTGGTTTGTGCACCACCGCTCTAGCGATACCTACTCGCTGCTGCTCACCCCCGGAGAGTTCGATAGGGTTCTGCTTTTCCCGGTCGAGCAACCCGACACCATCCAGTGCTGCGCGAACTCTGCGGCCGATTTCGCCCGGGGTATAGCCGGACACTTGCAGCGGTAGTGCAACGTTCTCAAATACCGAGCGATCAAAGAGAAGCTGGTGGTTTTGGAAGACCACGCCGAGCTGACGCCGATAATAGGGAATTCTTGATTTCGCTAAACGATTGAGATTTTTGCCATTGATCAGCAGATTGCCGGCGGTTGGGCGCTCGATAAGCATTAACAGCTTCAGCAGCGTGCTCTTTCCCGCACCGGAGTGTCCGGTGAGAAAGGCCATTTCACCGCTGTCCATTTCAAAGCTGACATTGCGCAGCGCTTCAAAACCACCGGGATAACGTTTGCTGAGATTATCAAAACGTATCATAAATATTAACTTGCCTTAACTCGCGACATCTTCTGCAGAGGAGAGCAGTGCCGAAACAAAGTCCTCTGCAACAAATGGTTGCAGGTCATCCTGCCCTTCACCCACGCCAATAAAGCGTATAGGGACAGAAAACTTTTGCGCCAGTGCAAAAATAACCCCGCCCTTTGCGGTGCCATCCAATTTGGTCAATGCTATGCCGGTTACACCGGCAGTAGCGTGAAATTCAGCCATCTGCGCCACTGCATTCTGTCCGGTTCCTGCATCGAGCACCAACAGCACTTCATGGGGCGCGCTTTCATCGTGCTTGCTGGCAACTCTTCGCACCTTCTTTAATTCTTCCATTAAATTGCTTTTATTGTGCAGGCGACCGGCGGTATCGGCGAGAATCACATCAATGTCCTTGGCGCGGGCTGACTCAATAGCATCAAAGATAACCGAGGCGCTGTCTGCGCCGGTATGCTGAGCGACAACCGGGACTTGATTGCGCTCACCCCAGACCTGCAACTGCTCAACGGCGGCGGCTCTAAAGGTGTCACCGGCGGCCAACATAACTGATTTCCCCTGTTGCTGATATCGCCGTGCCAACTTGCCAATGGTGGTGGTCTTGCCGACACCATTAACGCCGACCACCAACATAACAAATGGCCCACCTGTGGTTGTGGGCTCCATTACCTGCTCGCAGCAGGCGAGCTTTTCGAGCAGTATTTCCTGCAGTGCCGCCTGCAGCGCGGCGCCATCTTTCAGGGCTGCACGACTTGAGCGTTCGGTAACCTCGGCAATAATCTGGGTTGTCGCTTCGATGCCGACATCGGCCATCAGTAACAAGGTCTCAAGCTCATCGAAAATATTTGCATCGATGGTTTTGGCACCGAGAAACAGATCGCCCAGACCGCGACTGGTGCGCGATAGTGCGCGCTGCATTTTTGCCCGCAGGCCGTTGTTCTCGGCTGGGTTACCTTCTGGCTTCTGCTCAGACACTATTTCTGGCTGGGCAGGCTTTTCGCGCTTAAAGCGATCTAGAAAACCGCGCTTTTTCTTTTCGGGGGGCAAATTGTCGATTGAATTTGAATCCATTAATGTTGATTTTTAAATCTGGTTATATTCTGGTGTATCCTATCATCTAGGCTTTTAAATAGTGCTTTAAAAGTGATTAAAATCACCAAAAAGGAGTCCCCATTTGGCGGGCAAACAGCAAATCCGAATTATTGCCGGCAAATGGCGCAGCCGTCAGATACGATTCCCCAGTATTGACGGTCTGCGACCAACCGGTGACCGCATTCGCGAGACGCTGTTTAATTGGCTGGCGACGGATATTCCAGGCTCGCGCTGTCTGGATCTTTTTAGCGGTTCCGGCGCCCTGTGTTTTGAGGCTCTCTCGCGCGGCGCATCCCATTGTCTGGCACTGGAGCAACACCCCCAGGCGATCAGCTGCTTAACCGAAACCAAGTCGCTTCTGAATGCCTCTGAGTTGACCATTGCTCACAAAGATACGCTTAAGTATCTTCAACAGAGTCCAGACAAGCCCTTTGATATTGTCTTTGTTGACCCGCCGTTTGATTTAAATCTGATCACTGAAGTCTGCTCTCTTCTTGAGGAGAATGGCTGGGTTGCCAGCGGCGGCGCTATCTATTGCGAGCTGCCTGCGCAGCAAAATAATTTTGCGCCACCGGCCAACTGGCAGGTTTTGCGCAATAAAGCCTCTAGTGGCGTAAACTACATACTATTCTCGCGCATTGAGCCTGCGGCTTAATTTAAGTAATATGCGCGATCTCTAATAGGGCGGTACCTGTGCATGAAGACTATAGTCTACCCCGGCACTTTTGATCCGATTACAAACGGGCATATTGATTTAATCGAACGCGCGTCGCGCCTGTTTGACAAGGTGATTGTCGGCATCGCTTCCAGCAAGCGCAAAGGGCCACTATTTGACGTCGACGAACGTATTGAATTGGCTTCAGATGCGCTGAGTCATGTTCCCAATATCGAAGTTCTCGGCTTTGATTATCTGTTGGTCAATTTTGTTAAAGACTGTAAGGCCGATGCGATTATGCGTGGCTTGCGCGCTGTTTCAGACTTTGAGTATGAATTTCAGTTGGCCAATATGAATCGCGCCCTGTCGCCAGAGCTTGAAAGTGTTTTTCTGACACCGGCGGAGCGCTTCTCTTATATCTCTTCATCTCTGGTGCGTGAGATCTCTTCTCTGGATGGCGATGTCTCAAAATTTGTGCCGGCCAATGTTGTGGAAGCGTTGAGCAAAAAATTTAAATAGCTCTCCAAACACCCTCCTGACGAGTATTTTCAGACTTTATTTCCAGTTTATTTTGGCTAGCGCTGACAGCGGTTACAAAACACTGAGCTGCGCTGGCCAAGGCGGATTTCGCTAAGTGGCTTTGCGCATTGCACACAGGGCTCTCCACCGCGACCATAAACCATCAAAGTCTGTTGAAAATAGCCCGGCTCACCATTGCCATTCACAAAATCGCGCAATGTAGTCCCACCCTGCTGTATCGCCGCACGCAGAACATCCTTAATATGCCCAGCGAGCAGTTCATAGCGCTGTAGAGAGACTCTGCCCGCTTCACGATCTGGTCTTATACCGCTGCGAAATAGCGCTTCTGAGGCATAGATATTGCCAGCACCGACCACTGTCTTGTTGTCCATAATAAACGGCTTAACCGCTACTTTACGCTTGCGTGATAAATCAAAAAGTCGCTGGCCATTAAAGTCATCGGTCAGTGGCTCGGGGCCGAGGTGATCGAGCTGGGGGTGGCCGTCCTCAGACCACAACCAAGCACCAAAACGCCGCGGATCATGGTAGCGAAGACAGGTGCCATTGCTCATATGCATTTCAATATGATCGTGTTTGCGACGATCGGTGCGTTTATCCACCAGACGCAGGCTGCCGCTCATGCCCAAATGAATCATCATTGAACCCTGTTCAAGGTGCAGCAAAAGATACTTGGCGCGCCGAGTTAGAAAAAGCAGTCGCTGGCCTTTAACGATCTCGGATATGCCTTTGGTAACCGGCCACCGCAATGAACCGTTGTAGACTTTGAGCTGTTCTATCTCTGCACCGGCTATATGAGGCTCAATCCCTCTTAGGGTCGTTTCTACTTCGGGTAGTTCAGGCATATTTTCTCAATCATTTTTCGCCAACTGGGTCGTTTTCTGGCACACTGTTCGTCATAGTATACATGCAGGATATTACGCGTTACTGCATGCAACTGGATGCGCTGGTAATTCCAAGAAAAACCAGTAAAATGCGCGTCTCAATGTATATCAGGTAGACTTGAAGGTGCACCATCGATGGCGCTAGGAAAAAGACGAAAGGAAGAAGAAGAATCAAATATTGATATGACTCCCATGTTGGATGTTGTATTTATTATGCTGATTTTTTTCATTGTTACCGCTTCATTTGTAAATGAATCAGGACTGGATGTTAACCGTCCACCCACCTCAGACGAACCACCACCAGATTCTGAAAATACCAATATTGTTTTCCGTGTTTCTGAAAGCAATGAATTGACTCTTGAGGGCCGCCGCATTGATGTCCGCGCTGTGCGTGCAAACGTTGAACGTATGCATGCCGAAAAGCCGGAAGCCAAGGTGATTGTCAGCGCTCATCCGAAATCGAAGACAGAGTTATTTGTTCTGATTTCTGACCAGGCTCGAGAAGCTGGTGTCTATGATGTCTCTCTATCGACTGATGAGTAGGTTCAGATAGCTTAAAATAGCAATTCAAAAAGCCTCGCAATGAAAACTGCGGGGCTTTTTTTCGCCTCTCTATTAGCGCCACCGGTGAAGGCTATAGGTGATGGCTAAATCTGGCATAAAAGAACCTGCCAGTGGATTCATAGGTTCTCGAGTCAAAATTATCGTTAAATGCAGTGGCCAAAAAAGGCGGCGCTTCGTTGAGCACATTATCGATACCAAAAGTAATCAGCGATTCACCGGAGTTAAAGTGATAACTCACCTGGGCATCTTCGCGGGACCAGGCGCCAGAGTCGCGGATTTGATCTGAACCATTGACTGTTTCGGTCAAACTGCTAACTCGAAAAGATGACAGCGCCACTTCCCAGCGGCCAAATTGCCAAAAAAGATTAAGTCGGGTCTTCCAGTTCGGCAGGGCTCCGGAACCTTCCGCAGCCTCATCGGCAAACGTCCCCGCCAACTCTTGTGCCTCTGTGGTCGTTGAGTTTTGCAATCGATAGGAATGAATATGTGAACCGCTGAAATCAACCCCCAAGCTTCCCCACTTGGCGATAAACACTCGCCATGAAACATCTGCATCGATACCTACTATTTTGCGTGTCCCGAGGTTTTCATTGTTCGCTAAAATTTTAATCACTTCGCCATTTTCATCACGAATAATACGATGGCTGAAGCTCAAGTCAGCGGCATTCTGATTGAGAAAGAACTGGCCACTAGCGCCAATAATATTATCAACTTCGATCCGATAGGCATCCGCAGAGAAGGTGAAGTTGCGCAGTCCCGGCGGTGTATAAACAAAGCCTAGAGAAAGGTTTTTTGAGATCTCAGGCAGTAATTCAGAATTGCCGCCGGTTACCGTCAAATACTGGACTCGCAGGGGGTCGGTCTGCACAGTGCAGCCCAATAACACGCCAACATTTTCAGGGCTCGAACAAGGGTCTACCAAAAACGCTTGGCTGGTACTGTCACTCTGATTTAACTCAAACAGGGAGGGCGCGCGAAATCCCTTAGAAATGCTGCCCCGCAACATCAAGTCATTGCTGGGTCGATAGCGTACCGCCAGCTTGGGGTTAGCCTCTGAACCAAAATCACTGTATTGCGTGACTCTAAGAGAAATATTTGCCTCTAAAACAGTTTCAGCAATTGAATTTTCACTCGGAATAATCGGCACTAGCGATTCAACATAGAATTCCGAACTACTTCTGTCTCCACGACTGCTACCAAACTCTCCGCCTATCAACTGGTTACTCTCTACCCGCGGGTCGGCTTTTGTGGCAAAGGTTTCCCGGCGCATCTCCAAACCCGCGGCAAACTCAATATTTTCCACTGATGAAACTTTAGCAATCTGAGACATATCAATATTTATTGAGGTCAGTGTCGAATGACCTCGGTTTACGGCATGAGCACGAATATAGTTATTTTGCTCATCAGTGATTGCATCTGGTGAGCCAAAAAAGTTTATTGGCACACAACCTTCACTGTTGGCACAGCCCATACTGCTGCCGAGACCCACAGCAAGCCTTTCTGCATCGACTAGGTTGTGCCACTGCTCCACTGCTTTATTTTCACTCCAGTTAAGACTGACCTGCCACTCGCCATCGCGCAAGTTTCCCATTAATCTGCTGTTGGCACGAAATGTTTCGGATCTATTCGTCTGCACGCGAGGGCCCAGCCCTAAAAGTCTGATGCGCGCATCAATAATGTCCTCAGCAAATGGGTTGTATTGGTTCGCGGCAGAAATGCTGATCGGCACCTCTTCAAATGCGCTAAAAATCGGCGCTGGTGCAAAAGTACTATGCGTAGTATTTTTCACATAACCGAGTTCAAAGGTACTCTCCAGAGTATCCAGCCCAGTTAAACTGCCAGAGATAAAGAAAGAGTCTCGCTCTGCCGGCACCAGAGACGATGTATAAGCCTGATAGTCAAAAAGGTCTTCGTCGTTCACGCTGCGGAAATCTGAGGGCGAACTTCCCAACAAATTTCCCTCGTCAAGAGTAACAACATTATCGCCGACCAGAATACGGGCATTGGCTGTGGCACTTGAGCGCTGATCAGCACCCCCCAACGCTCTACCATCCGCCGAGCTTGATATTGCTCTATCACGACTAAATAGACCGCTCTGCTCGAAGTGCGAGACCATCGCTAACAATCTTATTCCCGCCACTTTTCCGCTGGCCAAAATATCGTAACGATTGGTCTGATTGTCCCCGGCATCCGATATCCCAGAGTATGTGTTGAGCAGAACCCCATCAAAGCTTTTGCGCAAAATAACATTAACAACGCCAGCAATAGCATCCGACCCGTAGATTGATGAACCACTGTCTTTAAGAATTTCAATTCGATCCACTGCCGCCAGAGGAATACTATTTAGATCAACAGACCCACCATCAATAGCATTAGGCGCACTGCGCAACCCATTGATCAATACCAGAGTGTTAGTATCAGGCAATCCACGCAGGGTCACGCTAGCAGTACCATTACCTCCATTGCTAACCGCAGTGCTGGCAGAATTTCCCGCCACTTCCGGTATAGACCTCATTAACTGCGACAATGTTTGCGCACCGGAAAGGCGAATTTCAGTGGCGGTAATAATATCTGTGGGGGTAAATGAGTTGCCATCAATCTGCTTAAATCTGGACCCCGTGAGCGGCTTACCACGAACAATTAATTCTTCAATCATCGGATATTGGCTTTTACTGCGCTGCAGATCCTTATGCATAGCGGCACAGTCCCAGCCCACCTTGCACAGCGGCAAAACCACCAGGGTATGGGGGCCTACAATTCGATATTCGATATCACGATTATCAATCAATTGATCCAATATCTGTAGGACACTAAAGCTGCCAACCACCTCTGGAACATCTTGGTCATTGCGCATTGAGGAGGGAAAAATAATTGAAGACTGGGTTTGCTGACCTAGAGCTATAAGTGCGCTGTGTAGATCACTCTGGAGGATTTGAACCCTGTAGATGTCGGTGACGATCGCCTGTGCTGCCGAACCTAGAAATAGCCAGAGAAGACAGGTCATCACCAACAATCTCTGCCAGCCAAAAGCTAACCGGCGTCGACTCAAACTGTTGAAAACCTGAAAATTTGCCATACGGCAGAGACCCAAACTAGAACTATTGGATCATTAAACCTTATGGCTTAGGTTGAGACAACAGCCATTTATTGCCACGGGGAATCAGCTCCAAACCTAAGGCTTGAGCAACTGCGGCGAGGGTTTCTTTCTTTTGGCGGGATGAAAATGTACCCGATATCTTGGTGTTTTTTGACACATCATCGGCAACGACGACCTTTTTGTGCAGGTAGCGATTGAGCATTGCAACCGCATCGCCAATCGAGGTGTTCTCAAATAGCAGTTGCCCCTGCCGCCACGCAGTCGCTTGGACATTGTCTACATTCGACTCAGACAGGCCGCTCACCGCATCAATTTGCAACGCTTCATCAACCGTTATTAACTGTGACTGACCAGTCGCCACAGAGGTTCCGCCTGCCTCTTCAACGCGCACAATACCTTCGCTTACAGACACTATCGCGCGCTGGTCAGTGAGTCGATAAATATTAAACGCTGTGCCGACTGCCCTGACGCTCGCACCTGCTACATCGACAATAAAAGGTCTGTCCTTATCCTTGGCAACCGTGAAGAAAACCTCACCTTTAATCAGCTCAATCTCTCGGGAGCCCTCGTTCAGGGATACAGAGATTTCGCTATTGGTGTTGAGTTCAACTACAGAGCCATCGGCAAGGGTAACGGACAGATACTGGCCGGTGCCCGCCGCGTATATTTCACCCTGGGGCTGAAAATTAAATACCGCAATAAAACCTACCGCGGCGAGAGAAAAAGCCAGCGCCATCGGCTTCCATAGATTTTGCAACTTTTCGACTATGCTAAAGCCACCCGCAGACTTGACAGAATCATCCGCTAACAGCTCGTCTGTGGGTAGATGGGATACTGCGCCCATGGTCTCCCAAAGCTCCAGCGCTTGATCCCAGGCCGACTGATGCGCTTCTGCGCTGGTAAGCCAGACTGAAAAATCCTCAAGACTTTTCTCAGTAACATTTTCGCCACGCAACGCGACAACCCAAGCATAGGCTTGGTCGAGAATATTTTGATTAATTCGCGCTGCAGTCACTGGTTTTTACTCGTATAACTCGAATTCAATTACAAACTTATTCGTGGGCTTATGTGGCTATTTAATAATATTAATCACAGCTTAGACGAGCAGAAGCGCAAATACCCCAGACCATCTTGGTAACAAACAAATTTTATGTGTATGTGCATACAATATTCATGCCACCCACAATCAGTTATAAGGCGCCTATCATTGCTGCCTGCAAGGCTATACATAGCAATGGTTAAGGCAAAAAAGAGGCTTTGACCCGGCGTTATAGCGCCCCAAAGTGGTGCGCAAAGGCATTGCCTGCACCCTGCCGGGGCAAGCTTTAGGCTAAGTGGCTTTATCTAAGAGTATTTTTTAGTCGTTACTGGTCTTGCTCGGCGAGGACGCGGCGCAAATGCTTGAGTGCTTCAAGAATATATTTTTCGACAGAACTGACGGAGACCCCCATCTGTTTGGCGATCTCTCCGTAGGTAAGCCCTTTTGCACGATTGAGGATAAATGCCTGTCTTGGGTTTTGCGGCAACCCAGCCAGCGCTTCGTAAATACAGGTCAATGTCTGTCTGGCTTCCATTTCACGCTCAAGGGGAATATTTTCAACCATTGGACTGACTGGCGTAGAGCCGTCATTGGGGAGTTTTGCCCCCTCTCGCTCTAAATAATTTTGGTGTAAAACTTTTCTGCGCAGCTGATCGATCGACATATTCGCCGCGACTTGAAAGAGGAAGGCTTTGGCATTGGATAGTTTACTTGGATCGTCTAACGTATAAAGGCGAACAAAGGCCGCCTGCGCGATATCTTCGGCATCTTCACGACTGTTCATACGACGCGCCAGAAATCGAACTAGCGTCGTACTGTGCAGAGTAATTAAATTTTCAACAAAATCTTTATTATTGTAATTCATACTCATTCTGACAAGATGTGGGTTGTACGGTTACAAATCAAACAAGTATTTTTACGGAACTCTAACACAATTTACGGATAAATCTATGCGTTATGCCCAGTCAGATTCTGTGCCAGAAAACATAGAGACCCTAAGGCAAAAACTGCCGACTTTTGATGCCCGTGCTGTCGCTGATTTGACCGCTAATAGCGCACTGCAGGACTATCTGAATTTTTATCGCCTGCCGACCCCAACCGACAGCTTACGACTCCATGCAGGGCGCCTTTCAAAGGATGGTCAACAGACTCATATTATGGCCTGGCAACCTGTCGATGCGCGGGGAACTGTTATTGTGGTTCACGGCTATCTCGACCATACCGGCCTGTATAGAAATCTGCTTAAAGAGCTTCTTCGCCGCCAATATACAGTGGTCTGCTACGATCTTATTGGTCACGGCCTGTCGAGCGGCGAGGCCGGCTATGTCGAATGTTACAGTCAATATGTCGATCAACTAAAGCAGGTTATCAATGCTGTTTCAGAGTTTTGTCCCGGGCCACTGCATGGCATCGGGCAGAGTACTGGCGGCGCCATCTTGCTGAAACACCTGATCAATCAGGTGAATACCAACAGCTACCCCTTTGCCAGCCTCAACCTGCTGGCACCTCTTGTACACCCAAACCTTTGGAAATTTAATCGCTGGGCTTTTAAACTCACCGGACCCTTTAGAAAGACCATGAAAAGAGTGTTTCGTAAAAACTCTCACGACCCGGAATTTTTACATTTTCTGCAGCATCAAGATCCCTTCCAACCTAAACGATTGCCCAAAGCCTGGATCGGCGCCATGGCGGAATGGGTTGCGGAAATAGAAAGCCACCCCGGCAACAATTTTCCAATCAATATTATTCAGGGCGATGAAGATGGCACTCTGGACTGGCGGTACAACATAAAACTGTTTGAGGAAAAGTTCCCCTATATGCGCCTTAATCTGGTCAGTGGCGCTGGCCACCATATGGTCAATGAGCGCGAGGACTTGCGAGAAAAAATCTTTGCCGCGATTAAGTTTTAAGGAAAGACATTGCTCAGGGTTTTGGCACTGAGCGCTTATTTCCCTGATCATCAATGGCCACAAACACAAACTCACCTTCAGTGACCTTGCTAGAATCTGCCTGATGATCAGCTTCTATCCAGGCTTCAATTGAAACACGCATTGAGCTGGAACCCACCGACAATGTATGTGCATAGCAGCCGACTACTGCGCCCACGGGTACTGGACTGAGAAACGACATACTACTAATCGCCACCGTAGCAACGCGACCTTGGGCAATTCTGCCGGCCAAAATTGCACCGGCTAAATCCATTTCGCTAAGTAACCAGCCACCAAAAATATCACCGTTGGCATTGGTTTCTCGCGGCATAGCAATGGTTTGAGAGATTAACTTTCCGGCCGGTGCCGGCGATTGGTTTTCCATAACGCAAAGATCCTTGTTGCAACAAATATCAGTTGTAGATAGCGGCGGGCAACCAGGTTGCCAGCGCCGGCCATACTGATAGCATCAGCATTAATAATAGCTGAATAATAATAAATGGGGCGACGCCGCGATACATATCTGCGGTTTCAACCGAGGCTGGGGCAACACCACGCAGATAGAACAGCGCAAATCCGAATGGCGGCGTTAAAAAGGAGGTCTGCAAATTAATTGCGATCATAATCCCCAGCCAGACTGGATCTAAGCCCATAGCCAGCAGTACCGGGCCAACAATCGGCACAACAACAAAGGTAATCTCGATAAAGTCGAGCACGAAGCCGAGAAGAAATATAACCACCATAACCAGAATGGTTGCGCCGACCACCCCGCCCGGTAGCTGCGCGAAGAACTGCTCAACTAGCTCCTCACCACCAAAACCGCGAAATACCAGTGAGAATATCGCCGCGCCAATAAGAATTAAAAATACCATTGAGGTCACTTCGGTGGTGTTCTGGGCAACTTCACGCAGGCGCACTACTGAAAGCTGGCCTTTAAGCATCGCCAGTAACGTCGCGCCAAAAGCACCGACACCTGCAGCTTCAGTTGGAGTTGCCGCACCGGTCAAAATTGAGCCCAGTACCGCGGCGATTAAAAATATCGGCGGCAGTAAGTTGCGCATCGCCCGCGACAAGCGATTTGTCGCCAGCGTTTCATCCGTCTCTGAGGGTGCCTGGATCTGTGGCTTAGCAAACACAATCACATAGATTGAATAGAGCACAACCAGAATTAATCCGGGAATAATTGCCCCGACAAACAGGTCGCCGATAGAGACAACCTTAGGTGTAAATATCCCCATATTTAACTGCGCCTGCTGATAGGCGCTGGAGAGAATATCGCCAAGCAGAACCAGTGCAATTGAGGGGGGAATAATCTGCCCCAGTGTCCCTGTGGCGCAAATAATGCCGGTCGCCTGAGAGGAGGAGTAACCACGTTTCAACATGATCGGCAGTGACATCAAACCCATTGTCACCACAGTGGCGCCGACAATTCCGGTGCTCGCTGCCAGTAGCGCGCCGACCAATACAACAGAGATACCCAGGCCGCTGCGAAACCCGCTAAACAGGTCAGCCATACTATCGAGAAGGTCTTCCGACAGACGCGACTTTTCTAGCATCACCCCCATCAGTACAAATAGGGGCACCGCAATAAGAGTGGTATTTTTAACTGTCCCGAACAGACGGTTGGGTAGCGCCTGTAAAAAAGCCATATCAAAGTGGCCGGTGGCATAGCCAACAATTGCAAAAATCAGTGCCGTTCCCGACAGCGACAGAGCCACGGGATAGCCGGCCATCAAAACCAGGCAGACAACCACAAACATGAGTAGCGGGATAAATTCAGCCATCACAGCATCGGCTCGATATGATCGGGCACCGACTCGTCGGACCTGTTAAGCAGTACCAGTAAATTTCTTAGGGTTTCGGCAGTACCCTGCAAGATTAACGTCGCTGGCATCAGTAACAGCAACGTCTTTAACAGATAGATTCCAGCAATGCCGCTGCGCTCTTCAGAGGTCTCTCCAATTGCCCAACTGGCTAGCACATAGTCCCAGGAGAATATAAAAATCAGCAGGCAGACAGGTAACAAAAACAGGATGCCGCCAATAAAATCGACCAGCGCTTTTTTTCGCGGCGTAAATCCGCGATAAAAAATATCCACTCGCACATGACCGCCGCGCTGCAAGGTAAAGGCGATACCGAGCATAAATACCAAGCCGTGCAGATAGGTAACTGATTCCTGAAGGGCGATGGAACCGCTTTCAAAATAGTAGCGCAGCACAACAATAATCACGGTGAGGGCGACCATCAGCAATGTTAACCAAGAGATAGCTCTACCGGTAATATCGGTAAAATTATCAATACTCTTAATTAAGCGCTGAATTGAGGGCTGCATTATATGTTGAAAGACTTTCACCGGATTTTCTAAAACCTTGTTTAGCTGGGGTAATTATTGGGGATGGAGTATAACCGCCTAATTCCCCAGCCGATAGAGACCCGCCAACTGCGACAACCTTTGACGATATTAGCCACACTGGCTAAGCTGTGCCTGACAAACCATCTTGCCACCCTACTCTGTTACCCGGGCGATTATTTAAATGCATAAAGTACGTGATGCCTCCCTAGAAATTATTCTAATTATTCTGGTCGGCGGGCTGATTGGCGCAACGTTGGCCATCGTCTGCAATCTGTTTGTTATCGGGGTCTACTGGTTTGAACAGCAGCGTGAAGCCAGTACGCTTTTCTCGATTAATATTGGCGATCAACTGCTGTCCTTTTCCAGCGTCATTTTTCTGTGGATAGCCGCCGCTATTGTTGTCGCTCTAAAGGTCATTTTTGATATTAGCCGCTGGACTGGCCCGGCGGATTCAATCTATGCCGCCCATCAGATCAATGAACCACTGAATATAAAAACTGGACTGGCCTCCACTCTAGCCGCCTTTGCCGCTGCCAGCGGCGGCGCTTCGGTCGGACAGTACGGCCCACTGGTGCACTTTGGCGCGACCATGGGAATCTGGGTTAAACGTTTTGTTTCCAGCCGCTTATCTCATGAGGTCTATCTTGGCTGTGGTGTTGCAGCAGCTATTTCCGCCGGATTTAATGCGCCGATTGCCGGGGTGATTTTTGCCCACGAGGCCATCCTTCGGCACTTTTCTGTGCGCACAATTGCACCTATAACAGTGGCATCAATCTCCGCGAGCGCACTGAGTCATCAATGGTTCCCTCACTCCATCACTTTTGAAATCAGCACACTGGTGCCACCGCTTACTGAAATTGTTCCCGTTCTGGTTGTTTTAGCACCGCTGTTCTCCCTAGTCGCAGTCTGCTTTATGTGGGCACTGCGCTACTCTGCCATGAGTGCCGCTAAAATAACTCATAAGGTGGAGGCCTCACCATTGTTGCTGCCGTTTGTCGCGGCAACCATTTGCGGATTGGTCGGTGTTTGGATTCCACAAATACTCGGGCTGGGGTTTTCCAGTATCAATAATATGATTGCCGGTGAGTTTGCCCTCTCGCTGCTGTTTGCTGTGCTAATTGCCAAGCTGCTTATGACTGCACTCTGTGTCGGTTTTGGGTTATTTGGTGGCGTTTTTTCACCCTCATTATTTATCGGTGTCGCCGCTGGTGCTCTGGCCGGTCAGTTAGTAAGCCTGTTTGGCTTTGCCGATATCGCCAGCATTATTAGCGTTGCCGGTATGGCGGCGGTTAGCTCGGCGGTTATCGGCGCGCCGGTTACTGCAGTGATTATTGTTCTTGAGCTGACCCAATCCTATACCTATGCCGTCGCAGTGATGGTGTCAGTGATGCTCTGCAGTCTGATTACCAATCGCTTATTTGGCCATTCATTTTTTGATCGTCAACTGCTCGATCGCGGTATTGATCTTTTTAAAGGCCGTGAAGCTATCGCCCTTAGGCAAAAAACCATAGGCAGCTTTTGTAGCCAGAATTACCTGCGCGCCACTACCCACAGCAAAGGACAGGAGCTCTGCGAACAAATGAAAAGTCAGGGTAAAACAGAAGCCTATGTGGTCGACAGTAGCGATGTGCTACTGGGCAAGATTTCTCTTTACGCGGCCATTGAAGCTGGCGACAGCAATATCGAAAGCTTCCTAGATACTCGACCAACCATCCTTTACAGCCACAATAGTCTGGACGAAGCCATGCATAAAGTCCGTCAATTTGTCGGTGAAAGTCTGCCGGTGGTTGATGCAGAAAGTGGCCAGTTACAGGGATCGATTACTGAGGGTGCCCTTTTTCAGGCGGTTACTGAGGTCCAAAACCAGGCGCGAACTCTCGAACGCGCCTAATCTGAAACTAGCCCTGTCAGATTACCAATTACTCGACCAATACAGCTTTAACAGCAGTAGCTCGATAGGCAACCTCTGCTTTATAGGCTATGCCGGTATTGATAGTGATCGCAGAATTCGCCTTCAGCATTGTAGGCAGGCGGATAGTCTTTTTTGCCCCAGCAGCGGAAACTTCGACAATAATCTGACGCATTGCCCGCGGGCTTGGGTTGGCAACCTTCACCAATAGATAGCCGTTACTGCTTACAGCGGAATTGAGTGTTAAAAATGTTTGCGGCCGCATCTGCAGTTGCAGATCCTGCAATCTCTGTCGCGACTGATTACCCAACGCCCCAGCATCCTGAGCTGCCAGCTTAAAATAGCGGTTAGCCTGATCGTATTGCTTGCCCTGTAGCGATAATTCGCCAAGATAATAACTGGCTGTTGGTGTCGGCAGTAATTGATAGCTGCGGCGCAAATCGCTCTTGGCTTTAGTTCGCTGACCGCGCTCATAGAGCAATACTCCGCGCGCCAGATAGGGGCTGAAAAAATTATCGTTTTTCTTTATTGCCGTACTGTAGGCTTTCTCTGCATTGCTATATTCTTCGAGCATCTTCCACGCATGGCCGCGCAACTCCCAAAAATGGCCTTCTTCGGGCTGATGGGCTACCGCTTTATCCAGATGTTGAATTGCCAATTTCCCCTGCTTTTTACTCAGGGCTTTTTTCGCCGCGGTCTCCGCTTGATAAGCGGGAGCATCTTTTTTCAACTGGGCAATGGCTGCTTGATAGCGGTCGCGGTAACGTTTACCAGCAGCAAACCCAGGCGCTCTTACCTGGTTCTCCGAGACCCTTTGAGTTGATGGCGGATGACTGGCAAATAAATTATCCAAAAACCCTGACTGCCGGGACTTGCTCAGCTCAACAAATTTTTCCTGTAGCTCAACCGCTCCCTGAACCTCGTAACCAGCTTTGGCCATATAGTTCATGCCGTAATAATCGGACTCCAATTCATCATCGCGGCCATATTTTGCCATCCAGGCTGCGGCACCCATCTGTGATGCCATGCCGTATAGCTGAGCGCCCTCGCTACCTTGGGTAGCCACCCCCAAAGTGACCAGTCCAATATTTGCCAATGTGCCGCGGGTCATTTGCGATGCGCCGTGACGGGCCGCCGCATGGACAATTTCATGACCCAGTACCGCGGCCAGCTGCGCCTCGTCTTCTAGCAACACCAGCAGTCCGCGATTGATGGCAATTTTCCCACCGGGCAGTGCCCATGCGTTGGGCACATCGTTGTTGAGAACGACAAATTCATAGGGCAGATCGGGTCGATCACTCACTGCCGCCAGGCGCTGGCCAACACCAGTAACATAGGTTTGCAACGACTTATCCAGATAATAATCACCTCCCTGAGATTGGCGGGAGGGGCGATAATTTTTTTCACCTATTGCCACTTCCTGTTGCGGTGAGACGATTGATAGTTCATTTTTGCCCGTTACCGGATTGACCGAACAGCCGGTGATAATGACGGGTAGCAAAAGCGCTAATAACCATTTTTTCATTCCATGTCTCCATTTTTTCCTCAGCATCTTTGGCATGCTGGGTACTGTAATTTGCCGATGATCTGCTGCTCGCGCAATCTGCGTATGTTGATATAATAACAGCACTAATTTCATACTATTTCCACTAAATGACGCAATATACCTATGCTTATTGTTATCTCGCCAGCCAAAAAACTCGATTACACAAGCGCGGTTAATTCACCTTTAACCACTCAGCCTGTGCTTATTGATCACTCCGAGGAACTGGCGCAGGGGCTGAAAGCTCTGGCCCCTCAGGATGTCTCGTCACTGATGAGTCTTAGCGATAAGCTCGGGGCGTTGAATTTCGAGCGCTTTCAAGAGTGGCAGACGCCGTTCACTGAAGATAATGCACGTCCTGCGGTTTTGGCCTTTAAAGGCGATGTTTACCAGGGACTGGATGCTGACAGCATGAGCGATGAAGATTTGCGCTGGGCTCAAGATCACCTACGCATTCTCTCCGGTTTGTATGGTCTGTTGCGACCATTGGATTTGATGCAGGCCTACCGTCTGGAAATGGGCACTAAGTTTGCCAACCCGCGGGGCACCGATCTGTATCAGTTTTGGGGGGATATTATTACCGATGAATTAAACAAAACCGATTCCTCGGTATTGATCAATCTGGCCTCTAATGAATATTTTAAATCAGTGCGCAAAAAAGCCATCGGCGCGCGAATTATTACCCCTGTATTTATGGATAAAAAGGACGATAAGTACAAAATTATTAGCTTCTACGCTAAGAAGGCTCGCGGCTTAATGAGTAGTTATATTATTAGAAACCGCATTACTGACGTTGAACAGATTAAGAATTTTGATACTGATGGCTACAGTTACAGCGCCGCCCTCAGTGAAGCTGATCAGTGGGTTTTTGTTCGCGACTAATCTCTGGCCAATCGATTAATTAGTTAACCAAATAGTCTGCCGCCAGAGCAATAAAGATAACCATGCCCACTCGGTGGTTATTTAGAAATGCTGAAAAACAGGCTTCTCTATCGCGACCGCGACTGATGATATGTTGGTTGATAAAGTAAGCTGCCGCCACCGCCAAGCCGATAAAATAGATAGCACCTCGACCAAACAACAATCCCGCCCAAAGTAACAACGCCAGCACGGCAACCTGCAACAGGGCGATAATCAATAGATCGTATTTACCAAACAATATGGCTGTGGACTTGATGCCGATCTGTAAATCATCGTCGCGATCAACCATGGCGTAATAGGTATCAAAGGCAATAGTCCAAAACACTATCGCGGCAAACACTACCCACAATGCAATCGGCAATTCATTGGTCTCAGCGGCAAATGCCATAGGTGTCGACCAGGCCCAAGCAATACCCAAACCAATCTGGGGAAGATGAGTGAAACGTTTTAAAAATGGGTAGAGCGCCGCCACTGCCGCGCCGCCAATGGCCAGAATAATAGTCAGCTGATTGGTTAGCAGCACCAGTATCAGCGCTACGGCCATCAGGCCAAAAAATAATTTCAGAGCGGCTTTAGCGGTAATCTCACCTGCAGGAATCGGTCTGTTTTTAGTGCGTTCGACAGAGCCATCTACATGGCGATCCGCATAATCATTGATCACACAGCCGGCTGCTCGCATCACCACAACACCAAGGGTAAAAATAAGCAAATTGCTGAACTGTGGATGACCCTCACTGGCAAACCACAGCGCCCACAGAGTTGGCCACAGCAACAGATAAGTCCCTATGGGTCGGTCGAGACGCATTAGGCGCAACCAGCGGCTGGTTGTTTCAGGACTAGTCATGATGAAACTCTGGCTTAAAACTTGGCAAAAACATTTCACAAACCAGTAGCGGCTTGGCTGACAACTTAAATACTGAGCGACGACCCCATATCGGCTGATCGAAAGTCGACAATCGGGGAGTCAGCGATGCACTTTTATCTGCGGGAATGCAGGCCCACTCTAAAGGCCCGCGACTCATGGTTGGATCGCTAAATAACAGGGCGCCGAGCGGTCTGCTATCGAGGCGACGCAACTTGCGCAAGCGACCGGTCAAGGTTTGCATGGGAATAACACTGCGGGCAAAAACCCAGGGCACGCCACGGCCAAACAACAGCACTTCACGAACCAACGCCACTTGTCGAGGTGCCAGTTTCAGCGCGCGGCGCTCAGATAATCTCGGCAACTGCAAAGACTGGCTGAGCACTTCAACACTGAGCTGTCCATCACTGGCCTGTTGCAGACGTTGAGTTAACGAACCGCTATCTAGCAACCAACCGCGCAACTCAGCCGGCGCCTTGGTTACTTCACCGAGCAGTGGCTGCCGCCAGATTAGTTGATCTGAAAAATGCCCTTTAGCCATCAGTTAATATTCCTATAAACCTTTGGCATAAAAGTCGCTGCCATCCGGCTGGGCGCGAAAACGTTTGTATTCCCACTGGTACTGTTCAGGGGCGAGCTCGACCATTTTCTGGACGCCAGTATTGAGAGCGCTTATGGCAATCGTTTTATCGTCACTGTATAGATCGTCTGCGGCAGGCAAAAAGTGTAGCCGCCAGCCACCAGGTTCGCGAATCGCAGAACAAAACAACGCCTGACAACCAGAGCGGCCAACTAAATTAGTGAGCAGGGTCATGGTGCGCGCCTGAACACCCATGAAGGGAGCAAAGATGCCGCCGCTTTCTTCAGGCTGCTGATCGGGAAGAATCGCCGTGGTCTCGCCTCGTTTCAAAGCTTTAATTAATGCCGCGACACCGCGCCCATCGGTTGGCACCAAGGTTGCACCCGACTGCTCTCGAGAGGATTTAATCCAGGTATCCAGTTCAGGGATCTTTGGTGGTTCATAGAGGGATGTCATCTTGCTACGCGGTGAGACCCACAGCCCGACAACTTCCCAGTTGCCCTGGTGGGGAACAACAAGAATAGTGCCGCGCTCGTCTGCCATAGCTGCTTGGAAATACTCCAAGCCTTCCACGGCAAGTATTTTGCTTTCAAGCCATCTGCTCGGCTTGCTCCAGACTCTCGGTGTTTCGACAAACGCCTGACCAAACTGCAACATGCGGTTTTTACACAGGCTCTCTATTTCCTGAGCTGACAGCTGCGGATAGCAGAGGCGTAAATTAATTCGCGAGACCAGCACTGGCCCGAGATTAAATCGATAGATCGCACGACCTATGGCGCGCCCAAACAGGCGCCCCACAGAGAGTGGAAACCAGCCAAACAGCTTTAACAAAGACAGTAGCGCTTTATTTTTCAATGTCGTCATTTACCTTTGTCGCAAGGCTGGTTATAGGTTTGCACTGACTAAGCAAATTTACTTTTTAAGCTTTTCTGGCAGCTCATTGCTCAAGTAATTATGTAGCTCATCACCTATTTGATGATGCAGTAGACCGAGCTCAATATTTGCCTTGAGCAGTCCCATCTTGCTACCGCAGTCATAGCGAGTTCCCTGGTACTCATAGGCCAAGACCTGCTCTTCGGTCAGCAATGTCTGAATCGCATCGGTAAGCTGAAACTCGCCGCCGGCGCCTGGCTCTAGTTTATCGAGGTGCTGGAAAATTTGTGGTGTGAAAATATAGCGACCGGTAACACCCATATCTGAGGGCGCATCTTCAAAGGCTGGTTTCTCAACAATTTCATCCAGAAGATAAACACGCTCGGACTGGGGTTTGCCACTGATAACACCGTAGGCGGAAATCTCTGGACCCGGCACTTTCTGTATCGCGATCACTGAACTCTTATAATACTCGTAGAGCTCAACCATCTGGCGTACTGCGCCTTTTTCACCGTGAATCAAATCATCGGCAAGGATGACCGCAAAAGGCTCATCACCAATTAGGTGTGCCGCAGTGGATACCGCGTGACCCAGACCCAGCGCTTCGTTTTGTCTGATATAAGTGCAGCTAACGCCCTTTGGAACAATATTTTGCGCTATATCCAACAGCGCCTTTTTATTGTTCATCTCCAGCTGATGCTCAAGCTCGTAGGCTTTATCAAAATGATCCGCAATACTGCGCTTGTTGCGACCGGTGATAAAAATCATCTCGGTAATGCCGGCTTCAACCGCCTCTTCAACCGCGTACTGAATTAATGGCTTATCAACCACTGGCAACATCTCTTTCGGATTGGCTTTGGTCGCCGGCAAAAATCTTGTGCCCATACCTGCTACTGGAAATACTGCTTTGCGAACCTTCTCTCCATGCCTTACATGAACCATCTAATACTATCCTCTGTTGATTTTAGGGGAATTATCCTGCTGTCTAGTTTGTTAGATTAATCGCTGTTTCCCATTATATCCATATCTGATTACAACAAGATGATTTAAATTAGCGGTTTAGCCCGCTTATTCAGCCTCTTTTTTCTCTTTCTTTATTAAACCGCCGCCTTATAATTGCGCATTCTCAAAATAAACGTACAGTTAGTTAACTAAATACTCGTAGGAATACACTGTGAGCAATGTCGGCACGCCCCCTGATACATTTCAGGATCTAATAATAAGACTACAACAATACTGGGCTTCTCAGGGTTGCGTGGTGTTACAGCCCCTGGATATGGAAGTTGGCGCCGCCACATTCCATCCAGCCACCTTCTTGCGAGCCATTGGTCCCGAAAACTGGAACAGCGCCTATGTTCAGGGCTGCCGCCGTCCAACCGATGGTCGCTATGGTGAAAATCCCAACCGACTGCAACACTACTATCAATTCCAGGTAGTGATGAAACCCTCGCCAAGTGATTTCCAGGAACTCTATCTCGGATCACTGCGCTCACTGGGTATCGACACTGCTATTCACGATGTTCGCTTCGTTGAAGATAACTGGGAATCACCTACGCTTGGCGCCTGGGGTATTGGCTGGGAAGTCTGGTTAAACGGTATGGAAATTACCCAGTTCACCTATTTCCAGCAGGCTGGCGGGCTCGAATGTTATCCAGTTACCGGTGAAATCGCCTATGGCCTTGAGCGTATCGCCATGTATCTGCAGGGTGTCGACAGCATTTACGATTTAGTCTGGGCCCACGGCCCTCAGGGCGATGTTAGCTATGGCGATGTCTTCCACCAAAATGAAGTCGAGATGTCGACATTTAATTTTGAGCATGCCGATGTCGATTCACTGTTCGCCACTTTTGATCAGTGCGAAAAAGATTGCCTGAAACTCACCGAAAGCGGCCTGCCACTGCCGGCCTACGAGATGGTGATGAAGGCATCTCACGCCTTTAACTTGCTCGATGCGCGCCACGCTATTTCAGTAACTGAACGTCAGCGCTATATCCTGCGAGTTCGCACCATAGCTCGAGCTGTAGCTCAGGGTTATTTTGACTCGCGACTCGCGCTCGGATTTCCCATGGCAGACAAAGATCTTGCCGACGAAGTTATCCAGCGCGTCGAGAAAGAAAAACTTATCGCCGTGGCCAAACAAGAAAAGGCCGCCAAGAAACAGGCCGCTAAATTAACTGGAGAATCAAAATGAGCGCAGATTTTCTAGTCGAGATTGGCACCGAAGAGCTGCCACCCAAAGTATTGCGTCAACTCTGTAATAGCTTTGCTGAAGGCATCACCAGTCGTTTGAGCGCTGAACATCTGCAGTTTGGCGAGGTTACCATCTATGGTGCGCCGCGCCGTATGGCACTATTGATAAAAGACCTTGAGACCCAGACTCCAGACCAGGATGTGGTCAATTGGGGTCCGCCGGCCAAAGTTGCCTTTGATAGCGATGGCAATCCAACCAGAGCTGCAGAGGCCTTTGCGAAAAAGAATTCTGTAGAGCTCGACGCATTGTCAGGGTTGGTCGAAAACGATGGTCAGCAGGATAAACTCTGTGTCCGTCAAAGTGTTGTCGGCAGCCCGACAGAATCACTGCTCGGGGATATTATCAATCAATCCCTTGCTGGCCTGCCAATTCCCAAGCCAATGCGCTGGGGCAAGAGCCGTCAAGAGTTTGTACGCCCGATGCAGTGGGCAGTCGTGCTATTTGATGGCAAGACCATTGAAACTAATATTCTTGGTATTGAAAGTAGCAATATTAGCCGCGGTCACCGCTTCCACAGTCAGGGCGATATCCTTATTGAATCCCCTGCCAGCTATAAAGAGACTCTGTATAAAGCCTTTGTTATCGTCGACTTTGATGAGCGCCGAGAGCTTATTCGCGATGGTGTTATCGCCGCCGCTCAAAGTGCCGATGGCACTGCGGTTATCGATGAAGACCTACTCGATGAGGTGTCAGCACTTAATGAGTGGCCCGTGCCACTGATGGGCCGATTCGAGGATCATTTCCTTGAAGTTCCCGCCGAAGCGCTAGTTTCTTCTATGGCTCAGCATCAAAAATATTTCCATGTTGTCGATAGTGACAGCAACCTAAAACCGCTGTTTATCACTGTGGCCAATATTGACAGCCTTGATCCGCAGCAGGTGATTAGTGGTAACGAACGGGTTATTCGCCCACGTTTGGCAGACGCCGCGTTTTTCTACAAAACCGACCTTAAGTCGACATTGCAGGCCCGTCGCGAGACGCTTAAATCAGTAGTCTTCCAGACCAAACTCGGCAGCATATACGACAAAACCGAGCGAGTTAGCGGGCTGGCAAAAATCCTCGCCGACTACACTGGTGCCTCAGCTGAGCATGCCGGTCGTGCTGGTGAACTCTGCAAGTCTGACCTGGTTAGTGAGATGGTTGGTGAGTTCGATGATCTGCAGGGTGTTATGGGGCGCTATTACGCTGTTAACGACGGAGAAGATCCGGCCGTTGCAGAAGCGTTGATGGAGCAGTATCTGCCGCGCTTTGCTGGCGATGCAATTCCCGCCACTACAACCGGTGCAGCACTGGCACTAGCTGATCGTCTGGATACACTGGTCGGTATCTTTAGTATTGGTCAACTGCCCTCAGGTTCGCGGGATCCTTTTGCACTGCGTCGGGCCAGCCTCGGTATCCTGCGTATTATTATTGAGCGCGATATAGACATAGACCTCAAGCTAGCGATAACCGCAGCAGCTCAACAATTAAATATAAGTGAAGGTTCTGATGCGCTATGTATGCAAGCCCTTACTTACACCCTAGATCGCTTTAAAGCTTGGTATAAGGACGAGGGTATAGATGCAGAAGTGTTTGCCTCAGTAGCCGCTTTAGAGCTCTCTAACCCTCTGGATATTGATGCGAGAGTGAAGGCCGTCAATCAGTTCTCCAACCTTCCTGAAGCTGTTGCTCTGGCTGCAGCCAACAAGCGAGTATTTAATATTCTTGCCAAACAGGCTGCGGACACTATTCCTGCTGCTATTGATAGCAACCTGTTGGTCGATGCCGCTGAACAGCAGCTGGCAAAAAGCATCACTAAACTTAGCAGCACCATTGCTCCCCTATTAGAGCAGCGAGACTATGCCGGGGTACTGAAAAATCTGGCCCTATTGCGTGAGCCTGTCGATAAGTTCTTTGACGATGTTATGGTGATGGTCGATGATCCGGCCATTCGCGACAATCGATTGGCACTGCTACACAGCTTGCGCAGTCTGTTTTTAAACGTTGCGGATATTTCGCAACTTGTGGTCACCAAATGAGTGTAATTGGTTAATGACAACAATATGGCAGGCCCTAAGAGCAGTACTCTTTTATAGCGGTTTAGTGGTTCTTGTGCTGCTGATGAGCCTGTCGGTCTGCCTGGTCGGTTTTTTCCCCTTCCGCTACCGCCAGCTGTGCCTGACTTTTGGCAACAAAATGATCATGGCCTGGCTGAACATTACCTGTGGGGTTAAAGTCAAAGTTGTCGGCTTGGAAAATATTCCCGACAACGCCTGTGTTGTTCTCAGCAATCATCAGAGCACTTGGGAAACCTTCTTTCTGCAACATCTGTTTGTTCCGGCCAGTGTTATTCTCAAGCGCGAACTATTATGGATTCCATTTTTTGGCTGGGGTCTCTTCGCTATGCGCGCAATCGCCATTAAACGCTCCAAACCTGCCGGCGCTATTCGCCAGGTACTCAAACAGGGTAAGCAGCGCCTATCCAAAGGGATTAAGGTGATTATCTTTCCTGAAGGGACAAGAGTTCGCGGTTCAGAGGTTGGTACCTTTATGACCAGTGGCGCCGCACTCGCTAAAGCCGCCGGCGCCCCCATTCTCCCAGTACGCCACAACGCTGGCCAGTGCTGGCCTGCGGGAAGCTGGCTGAAAACCCCCGGCACCATCAGCATTGTTATCGGCCCGACGATCGCCACCGACAACCACAACCCTCGCGAATTGACTGCGCAGGCTCAGCAGTGGATTGCCAACGCTCTCTGATTGATTTGCTGTTTTAATAAGCGCTTTGCATTGCATCAGGACTATCTAATCTATACTCAGAGAATAAAAAGGACTGTGGAAAAGCTATGGATGCAAAGAAAACAACCCCGAAAAACCCCGGATCAACATTGCATGCGCGCAAGACTGTGCGTAGAAAGAACGCTGATCGACGCAACGAGGTTAGGTTTGAGCCAGATAAAGAAAACCGCCGGCAAAATAAAGGCCGACGGTCTTCGGATACTGATATTTGGGGGCCTTAACAGGCCAGATTAAACGTCGAGATTAACCACTGAAAGCGCATTGGTCTCAATAAAGTCTCTACGCGGCTCTACCTGATCACCCATTAGGGTAGTAAACATCTGGTCCGCCGCAATCGCATCTTCAATCGTTACCTGCAACATACGTCGTGAATCCGGATCCATGGTAGTTTCCCACAGCTGCTCGGGGTTCATTTCACCCAACCCCTTATAGCGCTGGGTATTTAGACCGCGTCGCGACTCGCCCATCAGCCAGTCCAGCCCCTGATGGAAGCTTTCAACCGGTTGCTGACGCTCACCGCGCTGAACAAACGCGCCCTCTTCAATCAAACCCTGCAGTGTTTCACCAAGCTCGGCAATCGCCTTATATTCATTTGAGGCAAAGAACTCACGGCCAAGCAAATGGTAGTTAGGAATACCATGGGCAGTAATTTCAACTTTGGGTAGGAAGATATGGCGCTCTTTATCTTCATCAACATGCACCTCATAACGGTGCGTGCCAACCATAACGTTTTCGAGTTTTTTCTGAAGTTCGCCACACCAAACAGCAAGATCGCCGCTATTTTCAAGAAGTTTGTCCGAGAAACGCGGGCTGTAAATAAGCGCTTCAAGCACTTCTTTTGGGTAGACCAGTGACATGCGCTCAACTAGGCTCATCACATGACGGAACTGATTGACCAGCGCTTCGAGAGCTGTTCCCTGAATACCTGGTGCCGTAGCATTGACATGCAAGCTGGCATTCTCAAGCGCCTTAGACGTCAGATAGACTAACAGTGCATCATCATCTTTAACATACTGCTCGCTCTTACCGCGACTCACCTTATACAGCGGCGGCTGGGCAATAAAGATATGTCCGGCCTCAACCAGCTCGCGCATCTGTCTAAAGAAAAACGTCAACAACAGTGTACGAATATGCGATCCATCAACGTCCGCATCGGTCATGATTACGATGGTGTGGTAACGGAGCTTCTCAGGATTAAACTCCTCGGTACCGATACCGCAGCCCAGTGCGGTAATCAATGTGCCAACCTCGGCGCTGGAGAGCATCTTATCGAAACGCGCCTTCTCAACATTGAGAATCTTACCTTTAAGAGGCAATATCGCCTGAGTTCGGCGATCACGACCCTGCTTGGCTGAACCGCCTGCAGAATCACCCTCCACCAGATATAATTCTGAAAGTGCCGGATCTTTTTCCTGGCAATCCGCCAGCTTGCCGGGCAATCCGGCAATATCAAGCGCACCCTTACGTCTGGTCATTTCGCGCGCTTTACGGGCGGCTTCACGAGCACGGGCCGCATCAATCATTTTATTCACTACAGCTCTGGCATCCTGGGGATATTCCAGCAGGAAATCGCTGAATTTTTCGCCCATCTCCTGCTCAACTGCGGTTTTCACCTCGGAGCTAACCAACTTATCTTTGGTCTGTGAGGAGAACTTAGGATCTGGAACTTTCACCGAGATAATCGCCGTTAAACCCTCACGTGCATCGTCGCCAGTGGTGCCTACCTTCGCCTTGCCATTAATACCCTCTTTCTCAATATAGGTATTTAGACCGCGGGTCAGCGCAGAGCGAAAGCCCGCCAAATGCGTGCCGCCATCGCGCTGAGGAATATTATTGGTGTAGCAGTGAATGCTTTCCTGGAAGCCATCATTCCACTGCAATGCCACCTCAACACTGGTGCCATCTTCACGCATGGTGTTGAAATGCATAATCTTGTTAACAGTGGTTTTGTTCTGGTTGAGATATTCAACAAAGGCGCTTAAACCGCCCTCGTAGGCGTAGACATCTTCTTTTGCGGTGCGCTCATCGTGAAGGACAATACGCACGCCCGAGTTTAGGAAAGACAGTTCACGCAGTCTTTTTGCCAAAACATCAAAGTGGAATTTGATATTAGAGAAGGTATCGATCGAGGGAACAAAGTGCACCGCAGTACCTGATTCTTCAGTATCACCGACGACTTCAAGGGGTCCCTGAGGAACGCCATGGGCGTATTCCTGCTCATGAATCTTGCCCTCTCTGCGAATGGTTAAGCGCAGTTTGGCTGACAGAGCATTAACCACCGAAACACCTACACCGTGCAGGCCGCCTGACACCTTGTAGGAGTTATCATCAAACTTACCGCCGGCGTGCAATACCGTCATAATAACTTCAGCTGCAGATACGCCTTCGTCGTGCATCTCTGTCGGAATGCCGCGACCATTATCTGAAACAGTAATTGATTCGTCAGGGTGAATAACAATCTTGATCTCCGAGCAATGTCCCGCCAGAGCCTCATCAATGGAGTTATCGACTACCTCAAACACCATATGGTGCAGACCGGTACCATCATCAGTATCACCAATATACATACCAGGCCGCTTGCGAACTGCATCCAGGCCTTTTAGTACCTTAATACTGGAAGAATCATAATTCTGTTCGTCAGTCATAAACTCTCTACACCCTGTTATTTAATCAACTAAAGCAACGCCATGTTCCATGTGGAACATCTGATGTGGCACTGTTTGCACCAAATCTTCAAAATCTTTCTTATCGACGCCAGTAATAAAGTACTGACAACCCAAATCATTCAAATACGAAATCACCTGCCCGCGGTGCTGATAATCTAGCTCAGCTGGCAGATCATCCAATAGGAAAAGGCAAGATTCCCCCGTATGTTCTCGATAGTGTGCAGCCTGCGCCAACTTTAGCGCGTAAACCAAAAGCTTGATCTGCCCTCTCGAGAGATGGTCGGCAGCAGCCTGACCATCAACTTTTATTCTTATATCTGCACGGTGCGCTCCGTGATTTGTTGTCTTTGTGCCTATATCGCGTCCTTGGTCCGCATCGTAAACATCCGCTAGACTGCGCTCTTCGTCCCAGCCGCAGTAGTATTCAAGGGAAACCTGGCCCAACCCTTCGAACGCACTTACCGCCTGATTTAGCCGCCCAGAGAGCGCAGACAGATACTGTCGTCTAAACTGGGTTATTTGCTCACAGAGGGGGATTAACTCCGCCGTCCAGGTACGCAACAAATCTTCGTCTATTCTACCATGGCGAAGGAGTTGATTGCGCTGTTTTAGCGTTTTTTGAAAGCGCCGCCAGAGATGGGTGTAATTATGTTCCACGTGGAACACACCCCAATCTAAAAACTGCCTGCGCTGCAGCGGCCCACCCTCCAAAAGCATAAAGCTATGGGCATCGATTAACTGCAGGGGAAGCTCGGAAACCAGCTGCGCTGCAGTCTGCAGAGGCTTTCCATCAAGACGCGCCTCAAACAAACCCTTCGGCGTTCGCTTAATACCAAGCTGATGGGCGGTGGAAGTCTGATCGCGAAGAAGTCGTCCAGAGACAACCAGCTCATCGGCATCATTATTAACCACCACACGCAGATCGCGATGACGAAAAGAGCGGCCGCGGCCGAGAAGATAGATAGATTCTAGAAAACTTGTTTTACCGCTGCCATTGGCGCCGTAAATAATATTCGCCTGAGGATGGCAACTGGTGCGGATATTTTTCAGATTTCGAACCTGAAAAATATCCAACTGAGATAAATGCATAGGTTTAGAGTTTAAAGCAGCGAGTCAACGGCAAAAATACCGTTACAGCCGCATCGGCATAACAACATAGACCGCCGAACCATCTGCCGCATCCTCAACTAGCGCACTACTGCTTGAATCAGAAAGCGTTAAACGAACACCCTCCCCTTTAAGAACATTGAGCACATCCAGCAGATAGCTGACATTAAAACCAATTTCCAGCTCATCGCCTGCATAGTCAACGCCGACAACCTCTTCAGCCTCTTCCTGCTCAGGGTTGTTGGCAACCATTTTAATTGCGCCATTGGAGAGCATGATGCGGACGCCGCGATACTTTTCATTGGAGAGAATCGCAGTACGCCCAAACGCCTGCTTGAGTTCAGCACGATCACCGATCACCTGCTTATCGCCGCCTTTGGGTAGAACACGGTCATAATCAGGATAGGCACCATCAACAAGCTTTGAGGTGAAGCAGTAATCAGCGCCATTGACGCGAATATGATTAGAACCCATAGCCACACGAACTGCGCCACCATCACTGACCAGTCGAGCCAATTCCATCACACCTTTGCGCGGTAAAATAGCCTTGGTAAGTTCAGTCATTTCAATTTCACAGGCCGCATCGCAAAGTGCCATTCTATGGCCATCTGTAGCAACTGCGCGAAGTTTATTAGCACTGACTTCCCACAACATGCCATTTAGGTAATAACGCACATCCTGCTGAGCCATAGCAAAAGAGGTCGACTCGATCAGATGCTTTAAAGTGTCAGCTTCAGCATCAAACTCAATATTATTCTCGCCGTTATCAACTGAGGGGAATTCATTGGCCGGCAGGGTTGCCAGGGTAAAACGACTGCGGCCACTCTTTACCTGTGCCTTGCCGTCACTACTGGAAAAATCAACCTTTGCACCATCGGGCAGAGAGCGACAGATATCTAGAAGCTTGCGCGCTGAAACCGTGACCTCACCAGCCTCATCGGCGGCTGTAACCTCAGCATAACCAACAATCTCAACCTCGAGATCGGTACCGGTTACTGAAAGGCGCGAACCCTCCAGACTAAGTAACACATTGGAAAGAATCGGCAATGTCTGGCGTCTTTCAACAACACCAACAACCAACTGTAAGGGCTTGAGTAAAACTTCACGGGAAAGGGTAAATTTCATGATAAATTCGTATCTCCGACACGGTTAATTACATCTTGTAACTATACTATTTTTTTATTCTTTGTCTGCCAGCTTAATGACAGATCATTGTAGCTAGAATGCGCTGTTAAAAACGCGCTAGCTAGAAAGCGTTCTATAAAGGTGTTTTAAATCTCGCTCCACCTCTCGATCACTGCCCTCAAGCTCTTTTACCTTGCGACAGGCATGCAGAACAGTGGTGTGATCACGGCCACCAAAAGACTCACCGATTTCGGGAAGACTGTAGTTGGTCAGCTCTTTAGCCAGAGCCATGGCAATTTGCCTAGGGCGCGCTACAGATCTGCTGCGGCGCTTGGAAAGCAAGTCTGACATCTTCAACTTATAGTAGTCAGCAACCACTCTCTGAATATTGTCTATGGTAACTAGCTTGTCCTGCAGCGCCAACAAATCTTTTAGTGATTCTCGAATTAAATCGATATCGATAACCCGCCCGCTAAACTGGGCATGAGCCATCACTCTTTTTAACGCCCCTTCAAGCTCACGAACATTCGAACGTATGCGTTGAGCAATAAAGAATGCAGCATCTCTGGAAAGATCCATTCCCACCTGCTCGGCCTTGTTGATCAAGATAGCAACACGGGTTTCAAGCTCTGGCGGCTCAACAGCTACAGTTAAACCCCAGCCAAAGCGAGACTTTAAGCGTTCCTCTACACCATCAATCTCTTTCGGGTAACGGTCAGAGGTTAAGATCATCTGCTGACCACGCTCCAACAGCGCATTATAAGTGTGGAAGAACTCTTCCTGACTGCGATCCTTGCCGGAAAAGAATTGAATATCATCAATTAACAGTGCGTCTACCGAGCGGTAGAACTGCTTAAACTCATCGATCGCCTTAAGCTGTAGCGCTTTAACCATATCCGCTACAAACCGCTCGGAATGCAGGTAGACAATTTTTGCATCGGGTTTGCGCTGACGAAGAGCGTTGCCAACAGCGTGCATTAAGTGGGTTTTACCCAGACCAACACCACCGTATATAAATAGTGGGTTATAGGAGCCACCAGGGTTTTCCGCAACCTGCTGTGCCGCTGCCAGAGCGAGCTGATTGGACTTACCCTCAACGAAGCTATCGAAAGTAAATGCACCATTGAGATTGCTTTTTAAACTGTGCTCTGCAGCCGAGGTAATAATTTGCGGGGCGGAAATACGTGAAACTGGTTGCA
>Ga0209119_1000433_pt1 | contig 42398 bp, 36 predicted proteins | sample COG_03_FD_184747 | JGI IMG/M metagenome (GOLD analysis project Ga0209119, IMG submission 184747) | Pelagic Microbial community sample from North Sea - COGITO 998_met_03 (SPAdes) (version 2) | ecosystem: Environmental > Aquatic > Marine > Neritic zone/Coastal water | place: Helgoland, sampling...
TACGGCAGCTCAACCTGCTACACCGAAATGGCAGGGGAAAAGATCTGCGAGCAGATCAATAGCAACTTTAAAAACAACAGCGTCAGTCTGCACAATATTGCCGATGTGCCTCTCAACCTAATGGCGGATTTCGACTACCTGATTCTCGGCATACCCACTTGGGATTACGGCGAGCTCCAAGAGGATTGGGAGACCCACTGGGATCAACTGGACAATATCGATTTTTCCGGCAAGAAAGTCGCGGTCTACGGCCTCGGCGATCAGATTGGCTATCCAGAATGGTTTCAGGATGCCCTCGGTTATCTGTGGGCCAAGGTCAAAAATCAGGGAGCCAGCATGGTTGGTGAATGGCCTAATCAGGGTTATGAATTTGAAGAGTCAAAAGCCCTTACCGAGGACAAACAGCATTTTGTCGGCCTGCCACTGGACGATGAAAATCAGCTCGACTTAACCGATAAATTTATCGCCAGCTGGTGCAGGCAGATTATCACGGAGTTTGGTACTCTTTGATTACTGCTATTTATAAAGATCCGTCGAATGAGTGAAGCCCCTTTAACCGAACTGCCCTGGTATCTGGCAAAACAGCCAGCCCTAACAAACACCAGAGAAATCACCATTATCGGTGCCGGAATCGCAGGCTGCACTGCGGCAGTAGCACTTCAGCGCCGCGGCTTTAAGGTTACTGTTGTCGATCGCCACCCTCAGGCCGGCTCAGAGGCATCGGGCAATTCTCAGGGAATTGTTTACCCGAAATTATCACCACGGGATGATCTCCTACCGCGAGCGAACCTCGCCGCAATACAATTTTGTAGAGACTACTACCAACCTTTTTGGGATCGCGGACTGGGTGCCCAGTGCGGCATTCTAGTGGTGCCGGAAAATCCCAAGAAAGCCGCTGATTTTGCACTGATTAGCCAGCGCTTTGCCGACCGCCCAGAGATAGTTCAGTCAGTCGATAACCAACAGCTCTGCGAACTGGCGGGTATTCCTCTAAGCGCCGAAACCGCGCTCTATTTCCCACAGCTCGGCTGGCTGCCGCCGGCACTGGTCTGTCAGCAACTGTTGCAGACCAATAATATTCCCCTATTACAGGCGGATATTCACAGTCTTGAGCGCGATGAAGATACCAGCAGCTGGGAGCTCGTGGATGGCGATGGGCTCACTGTTCTGAATAGCGAATCGGTGGTGATTGCCAGTGCCTTTGACTGCAAAAATTTTGTCCAGAGCGAACATCTACCGCTGCGCAAAATACGTGGGCAGATCACGCAACTGCCGAGCACTGTCGAGAGCCAAGCCTTAAAAACGGTTATCTGTGGTGAGGGCTATTTCACCCCCGCTGAAGATGGCTTACATAGCTGTGGCGCGACTTATAACAAAGATATTTTCACCCGCGACGTTCGCGACGAAGATCATCTCACCAATATTACCCAGATCAGCGCCACCGACCCGGGGCTAGCGGCAGTAGTCGGCCAACCAAAGATTAAAAACCTCAGCGGTCGCGCCAATTTCCGCTGCACCACCCCGGACTATTTGCCAATTGTCGGCGCTCTGCCAAATATGCCAGAGATGCTTGAGGACTATGCCATTTTGCGCAAGGATGCCAAGACGCTGTTGCCGACTCGCGGCAGCTACCTGGCAAACTTGTATGTTAATTGCGGGATGGGCTCGCGGGGTTTAAGTTATGCACCGCTGACCGCCGAAATACTCGCGGCGCAGATTGCCGGTGAAACACCACCGGTGGATTTGGAGTTGTTAAAGGCGATGCATCCGGCACGCTTTTTAATTCGCGATTTAAAAAGAAAACGTATTTAGGTTTTAATTTTTTGGCTTAAAGAACTCTCCTTAATAAGCTCTCCTTAATAAGCTCTCCTTAATAAGCTCTTTTTAAAGAGATCTGCCCCCATGACGGGCTATATAGCTGGCCGTGACCGTATCCACAGTGACAATATGATTGACCAGCCAGTGGGGGAAATCTTCTTCAACATAGCGCTCAAGTCGCCCCGCAGCGGCCAGATTGTGATCGGATTGCCAGAGTCGGCATTCAATATTCATGTTCCGCAAAAACTGCTGATGCTCATGGCGATGCTGTTCTCGGGCGGGAAATTGGTACTCTTCCATATACTTCTCTTCTAGATGAAAGTGATTGACCGTATCTGCAAGCAGCTTATCCAGACACTGATCTATGCTCTTTTCAACCGAGCTTAAATCAGTTTTGGCAATCTCTAAAAGGCGTTTAATCTCATTGGCGTCATCAAACGCTTTGCGGTGCTCAGCATTCATAAACTCAAGATCTACCTGAGGTGTACAATCGAAATCTGTCATGACTAACCCCCTCTGTATATATCCTACCTCTAAAATTTTTCAGGCTAGCAGATTTATTATCCACAACCGTTGATAGCAATCAATGCTGATGGACTTTGTCTGTATATGTCTTATCATCCCTAACCAAAGATCAACTGTCATTTAACTGCTATTTACTGCAAAAGAACACCTGTTTATGAAATATATTGGAGCCCATGTCAGCGCCGCTGGCGGCATTGAAAATGCACCGCTTAACGCCCATAAGATTGGCGCCACGGCCTTTGCCTTCTTTACCAAAAACCAGCGTCAATGGCAGGCAAAGCCCCTCACAGAGCAAAGTATCGAAGCCTTTAAAGAAAACTGTGCGCTGTACAATTTCACCCCGGAACAGATTCTTCCCCATGACAGCTACCTGATTAATCTCGGTCATCCAGAGCGTGAGGGGCTGGAGAAATCACGCGAGGCATTTGTCGATGAGTTACAGCGCTGTGAGCAGTTAAGCCTTAAATACCTCAACTTCCATCCCGGCAGTCACCTGCGCAAAATCACCGAAGACGAGTGTATTAAGGCCATCAGTGAGTCGATTAATCTGGCTCTGGATGCCACTTCAGGGGTTACCGCGGTGATTGAAAATACCGCCGGTCAGGGCAGCAATCTCGGCTTTAGCTTTGAACAGCTGGCGGCGATGATCGACGGTGTCGAAGATAAAACCCGTGTCGGTATCTGCTATGACACCTGCCACGCCTTTGCCGCCGGTTACGATATGCGCAGCACCGATGGCTGCGAAAAGGTCTTTGCTGATTTTGAGCGCACGGTTGGCTTTAAATATCTCTGCGGTATGCATCTCAATGATTCGCGCTCGGAATTTTCCAGCCGAGTGGATCGCCACCACAGTCTTGGGCACGGTAATCTGGGTTTAAATGTCTTTCAATTTATTATGCAGGATAAGAGGTTTGACGGTATTCCGCTGGTATTGGAAACCATCGACCCCTCTATCTGGGCCGATGAGATAGATCTGCTGCGCAGTTTTCAGACGCCGGTCTAAGCTTTTTAATTAAGCCTCTGAGAACTGTTGCGCGGCCAGTAATCCTCGGCGGTAAATATCAGCGCTGGCACTGCTATCTCCAGCTTTATCAAGCACCTCAGCCAAGGCAATAAATCCCTGAGTCGTTGGTCGCAGTGCCACGGCCTCAGTCAAGTAATCTCGCGCCTTGCCCCAAAAACTCAGCCGCTGGCAGATCAACCCCAGCGCTAACAATAGATCCGCATCTTCACGGTGCTTCTGCAGCCATTTTTCCGCCTGTATCAACTGCTTATCCGGAGTTTGCGACTGCAGCTCACCAAAGCGCATTACCAACTGTGGATGCCAGTGATTATTTAGCGCCTTGACCAATAGCCCCTGCTGTTTTTCAACAGCGCCCACTCGGCTTAAACAATCTGCATAGACCGCAATCATCTGCGGATTTTTATGCAGCCTTTTTGGGCTGTAGTACCAGATATCTTCAAGCAATGCCTTTTGCTCACTGGCGGGAAGTTCTGGGTCTGGGCTGTATTCATCGAGCAGACTGCAGTAAACATCCAGCTCAAGATTGGCCAGCGCGTCGCCGCTAACCACTTTGTAATGTTTGAGATCGCGCAGCAGCGTCTGCAATGGGCCCCAGTCTTCGGCCATATAATAGGCATCGGCCATAAGCCTTAATAGACCGCGATCACTGGGTTTTTTGCTGTGCATTGGACGCAGGATTTTCAGTGCCTCTGCGGGCTTTTCCTCAAGCAGTAAAAGCTCCGCCAAGGCTTTATCGGCGACAGAACTGCCCTTGGGGTAAGTTATTTTTAAACGCTTTAAAAGCTGTCGGGCCTGATCGATCTGATTGTTGTCAGCCGCGGCTCGTGCGGCAAACAATAAATTAACCACCGGCATCGCCGATTTATCCGCTGACTGGGCTAATAATTTCTCCGCCTGCTGCCAGTCATCATCGGCGAACAACAGGAGGCCCTCGGCGGTCTGGTTAATTTTTCGAGCACTGCGGCGACTGTTCCACCAGAGTCGAAATCCTCCGGCCCCAGCTATCCAGCGCCAGGTGAGAATAAACCACAGCAGCAGTCCAGTAGCGGTGAGATAAATCAGCAGCCCAGTCCAAGCGCTCATTTCAATACTGAAAGTCTCGAAGCCAAGCAGGATATAACCGTTGCCAAACTGTAGAACCCAAACCAGTGCAGCACCGATCAACAGCGATAGCATCAACAGAACAAGCAGTTTTCTCACTTCTGCGGCTCCCCGTCGGTGATGCGACTTTGACGCAGGTTAAGCATGGTCTGAACCGCAGCTATAGAGCCAGAGATATCTGGCAAACCCTGAATAATTTGCCGCTCGCTCAACGTATTTAAGCGTTCAATTAAGGCCTGACTCTGGCTGTTTAATTGAAAATATCGAACTAGTAAGGCCGCACTTTTTTCCAGACTTGCGCGGTAAATAACCTGTTCCTCGCGCAGCAGAGCACTCTGCGCCTGCTCGACTAATAGAAAAATATTATTCTGGATAATAGACTGTTCATTACTGGTCAACAGCGGTTCTATCGGCTGCTGGCGTTTTTGCACAACAATCAACTGACCGAGCTTTTGGCTAAAGCGCTGAAAGCTATCAAGCAGCGAGCGCGTCTGCTCTGTGTCAGTAGCAGCATCAACTATCTCTGGGGTTTGCGATGCTGGGGCGGGCTCAATAATCGACAGCTGCTTAATGGCCTTGGAGATCGCCTCTAACTCAAGATAGATACCCTCGCGATCAACCTTGCCGGCCATTCGCAGTGCCGCGATATCCTCGGCTAACGCTCGGCGCACCGGCAGCAACTCGGGGTCGTTGAGTTGGACAAAAATAGTATCGACATTCTCCAGTATGGCCAGGGGATTCTCGGTGCTGCGCTCAACCTGTAAACGCTGATTGGCCAGGCGAATCAAGTAGGCTGCCTCGGAGAGCAACCAGTCGCCGCGGCTGGCGGTGCCGAGCTGCAAAATTCGTTCGGCCTGAGAGTTTAATCTCAGGTTCATCGAGTAGATCTGGTCTTTAAGTTGGGATTCAAGCTGGCCAATGAACTGCGACTGCTGCTGAATTGTCTGGCGATTTAGCTGTTGCTGTTCGACTAGCTTACTCTCCGTCGCGGCTAAATCTTGCTGCAGACTCTCTGAGATTCCGGCTCTGCTCTCCAGCTGAGTCTGCCATTCAGTCCAACCTATCCAACCGGCAACACCCAGTGCACCGATTAACAGAACAACCAGTAGGGTTTTAATCCAAGGAAAGGCTTTTTTAGAATCGGTCCCAGAGCTTTTCTTCGGTTTTTTCGGCGATGCTGAAGGCTTTTCAGGCACTGCTTTAGCGGTTTTTGTTGCAACAGGCTCGGAAGTCGATTTTTCGCTTGCCTGAGGCGGTGTTGTTTTTTTATCCGTCACCATTTTTCCTCTTGGATCCTGGGGCCCTTTATCTTTAGGGTTGGTTAATTAAAGAGTAGCCCGTGATGGGGTTTCTATGCAACAGGCTAACTCTTAATAGCTAATTAATCGCCTTATAGACAGCCGCAAGCATAGACTTCGGCAGAGCATTTTCAGCACTGAAAACTTGCCGGTAACCCAAGTCTCTGGCGATTGCGGCAACCCGCTCACTGGGAACAACCACGGCAGTGTCGGCAGTCACTCTCGCCTCACCCCCCTCATCTCTCTCACCCATGGCCTCTATCAGTTCGCCACTGTGGGCAATCAGGCAGTCAGTTTGCTGCTGCCGTGCCAGCGCTAGCTGCTCAGTATCAATAACTCGTCTGTAGAGCTCGCAGTATTCAACCCGCGCGCCGCGCTCAATCAATGTCTCGCCGAGAATTTCTCGACCGCCAACGCCACGGAAAATAATAATCCGCTGATTTTCCAATTCCTGTAGCTGCTCTAACTTTAATAGCTCTTCGCTATTTTGACGGCCGCTGGGATGAAGGGCATCAATACCCCCCTGCTTTAATAGCTCAGCGGTGCGCTCACCCACCGCAAAATAATCAATACCCACCGGCAACATCGGCCAGTATTTATCGATCCACTCAAGGGATAATTCTGCGGCATTGCCACTGACCACTATGGCTTTATGGAAGTTGTCCAGCTCGAGAATCTGGCCTCTTATCTTCTGGCTTTCTTGCTCCTGGCTTTCGACAACAGCTCGAATAGTCATCACCGGCCGGTGAGTAACTTCGGCACCGTTGTCTTCCAGCATGGCTATTAGCTGATCGTTCTGGCGCTGCGGTCTAATCAACAGTATGCGTTTGGCCGCCAAGCTGGTTTTATCAGCGTGATCAGTCATCAGTCGCTTCCGTAAACCTCAGCTAAAATATCTCCCGCACCGGCAGCCAGAAGCCGCTCGGCAAGTTCAATACCCAGTGCTTCGGCGGACTCTCCGGGGCCGGAAATTTCACTCTCGAGAATCACCGAGCCATCGACACTGCCAACCAGTGCGCGAACGCTTAAATCTTGATTGTCCCCAAGCTCTGCATAGCAGGCGATGGGTACCTGACAGCCGCCCTGCAGATGGCGATTAAGGGCTCGCTCTGCGGTCACTCGGGTATGAGTATCCGGATGATTTAAGGGGGCCAAAAGATCGAGAGTAGCCTGATCATTGTTGCGACATTCGATACCCACGGCTCCCTGGCCTCCGGCCGGCAAGCACAGGTCTGCCGGTAGCCGCGATGCAATTCTTGACTCCATACCCAAACGAATCAGACCGGCGCTGGCGAGAATAATTGCCTGGTAATCACCGGCATCCAGTTTGGCCAGACGGGTATTCACATTGCCACGCAGGTCTTTAATTTTTAGGTTGGGGAAGTTTGCGCGTATCTGACACTGACGACGCAGGCTGGAGGTACCCACCACTGCCCCATCAGGCAGCTGTTCCAGAGTTTTGTATTGATTGGAGACAAAGGCATCCAGAGGATCTTCACGTTGACAGATAACCGCCAGTCCCAGACCGGGTGGAAATTCCATGGGCACATCTTTCATTGAATGCACGGCTATATCAGCACGATCGTCGAGCATTGCGACCTCGAGCTCTTTAACAAACAGCCCTTTGCCGCCGACCTTGGCCAGCGGCGTATCCAACAGCACATCGCCGCGGGTGGTCATGGCAACTAGCTGCACATCCAGATCGGGGTTGTGCTTGAGTAGCTCGGCTTTAACAAATTCGGCCTGCCAAAGTGCCAGTGGACTCTTTCGCGTAGCAATTCGGATAGTTTGAGATATAGATTGTGACACTGGAATTCCATCGCTAATAATTTATAAGGGCGACATTATCGACGATTTTGACACAGTTGGGCAGCTTTAAAGGAAGCTATTTTAAAACCTATTAGAGCTCCGGCAGCAGCTGGCGTAATTTGGGTTCCAGTCGTCGGCTGACCACCGGTTTAATACTGATATCGCGAATACTGACCTGAAGGTGTCCATCAATAAACGAGAGTCCCTCAATAGCCTCTCTGGCCACCAGTGCATTGCGGTGAACGCGTACAAACAGATCGGGGAATTCCTCTTCAATCTCTTTTAAGGTGTCCGACAAAACGGCTTCACTGTTAGCCAGATGAGCAGTGACATATTTTTGTTCGGCCTGTAATAGCAGGATTTTTTTAATCGGGATCAGGTCGATACCCTGATGAGTGCGGCTACACAGATGACGGCGCTGGCTCTGACTTTTACTTTGACTCTGGGACCGAGTATTAATTTGCGCTCGGGTCTTGCGACTGGCGCGCTCAATAGCCAACCGCAGCTCGTCGAATTTAACCGGCTTTAACAGGTAGGCGCAGGCCTGAGCATCGAAGGCGCGCAGGGCAAAGTCGTCAAAGGCAGTGCAAAAAATAACCGCTGGTGGCAAGCTCATCTCGGCGATAACTTTGGCCGCTTCAAGACCGTCCATTTCCGGCATACGGATATCCATAAGGACTATATCCGGACAGTATTTTACCGTTAATTGAACAGCTTCAAGCCCGTTAGCGGCCTGGCCAACAATGCGCACATCAGACATTTTTTCAAGATGCTGCTGCAGGCGAATCCTTGCCAGCGGCTCATCATCGGCGATCAGTACCTTGACCATATTTAACCCTCCGTTGGTTTAAATCGCATCCTTGTATGGTAATGATTTTGCTTTACAGTTTCCTGCAACTCTGCCTGTTGGTTAAAAAAAACATCCAGACGATGGCGTAAATTATTGATCGCCATATTGTGTCCTGCAGGCTTTTTAAATAGCTGCCCAGTCTGCGTTTCCAGACTATTAACTAGATCTATGCAGACCCATTCGCCATCCTGATAGATCCTCACTTTCAGGTAGCCGCCCTTCTGTGCAGGCTGAATGCCATGAAAGACGGCGTTTTCAATTAACGGCTGCAGCATCAGTGCCGGCACAGTAATATTTGCCAAGTCGACCTCGATCTCCCAGTCGTATTGTAGGCGCTCGGCCAGACGCAACTTTTCAATCTGCAGATATTTTTTGCAGCTGTCGACCTCTAACTGCAGGCTGACACCCTCGCTGCCGTTATTGAGGGCGTAGCGAAATAGATCACAGAGGTTTTCCAATGTCTGCTCGGCTTTATCCGGGTCAATGCGGATCAGGCTCGCCAAGCTGTTCATGCTGTTAAATAGAAAGTGCGGGCGGATTTTTGATTGCAGGGCTTCAATCCGCGCCTGCTGGCTAGCACCCTGTTGCTGGCGCAATTGATGCTGCAGATAAAACAGCCTAAGTATTGCCCCGGCAGGTATCGCGGCGATAAGCACTGTATCAACAATTAATAGGTAATCTACTCGCCATACAGTGCTGAGCAGGTAGTTACGCCACAACTCTATAAGCGTCGCGCAAATCGCTGCGGCCAACAGTACCAGCGAATAATTAATCAGGGCGATTTGGCGTAGCGGCAGATGAATCAGAAAACGCCGCCCCTGGCATAAAAATACGGCACTGAGCAGTGCTATCCAGAATATTTCCAGAGATATTTTCGCCAAAAACAGAAAATCGAAGGCGGATATGCCCGTGCGCACAAGCGTCATTAACACCGCCAATAGACCGGCGATAACCAATAATCCCAACAATCCCTGCCCACGACAGAGGTCTGGAATAAAATAATTGTCTAATTGAGCCTGTTTTTTCCCTGAATCACTCATTCGAGTTTCTGCTCATCCCTGTGATTAGCTATAATCCTAGTCGCGAAATAACAACCGAGCAAATAAGTCGAATGAGTCAATCTGAGAAAAACACTATAAATAAGCCGTCAGCCCCGAAAACCAATCAGGCTTGGGGAGGCCGATTTAACGAACCGGTCGATGACTTTGTCGCTCGCTTTACCGCATCGGTAAATTTTGATCAGCGCTTCTATCGTCAAGATATTCAGGGTTCAATCGCCCATGCAAAAATGCTCTGCGAGGCAGAAGTATTAACCGCCGATGAGCGCGACCAGATTATTAACGGCCTGCAGGAAATCGAAGCGCAGATTGAGTCCGGCGAGTTCGTCTGGTCTATTCCCCTTGAAGATGTGCATATGAATATTGAGGCTGCACTGACCGAAAAAATCGGTATCGTTGGCAAAAAATTACATACCGGACGCTCACGCAACGATCAGGTAGCCACCGATATTAAGCTCTGGCTGCGCGACCAGATTGATCAGATTGGACCAATTTTGACTCGCCTGCAACGCGGCATGATTGAGTTGGCGGCGAGTGAAGCCAACACCATTATGCCCGGTTTTACTCATCTGCAAACCGCACAGCCGGTCACCTTTGGCCACCATCTGCTGGCTTGGAATGAGATGCTTGAGCGCGACTACAGCCGTCTACAAGACTGCCGCCAGCGACTTAACCAAAGTCCGTTGGGCGCTGCTGCTCTGGCTGGAACCACCTATCCGATCAATAGACAGTACACCGCTGAAGCGCTATCTTTTGATAAGCCTACGGAGAACTCTCTGGATTCGGTAAGTGATAGAGACTTTGCCATCGAGTTCTGCGCCTTCTCAAGTATTTTGATGACTCACCTTTCGCGTATGTCGGAAGAGTTGGTGCTGTGGACCTCAGCGCAGTTTCAGTTTATTAACCTGCCAGATCGTTTCTGCACCGGCTCTTCAATTATGCCGCAGAAAAAGAATCCCGATGTGCCAGAACTGGTGCGTGGTAAAACCGGTCGCGTTAACGGTCATTTAATTGCCCTGCTGACTCTGATGAAAAGTCAGCCGCTGGCTTACAACAAAGACAATCAGGAAGATAAAGAGCCGCTATTTGATGCAGTAGATACAGTGAGCGACTGCCTGCGCGCCTTTGCCGATATGATTCCGGCCATTGAGTCACGCAAAGACGAGATGTATGAAGCGGCGCGCCGCGGTTTCTCAACAGCCACAGATTTGGCTGACTATCTGGTGGGTAAAGGTATTGCCTTTAGGGACTCACATGAAATTGTCGGCAAGTCGGTTGCCTATGGTATTGCTGAAAACAAAGATCTTTCGGAGATGTCCCTTGAAGAGTTACAGCAGTTCTCCAGTGAAATTAGCGCAGATGTTTTTGATGTATTGACGCTGGAAGGTTCTGTGGCTGCCCGCGATCATCTGGGTGGAACAGCTCCGGCACAGGTTAAAGCAGCAGCGCAGCGCGCTCTGGCTAAACTCGATATACGCTGAAGCTTTTACGGGCGGAAGTTTGTAAAGCGGCTAAAAAGAAAACTCAATCGTCTCGCCTGCCTGAGCCCGGCAGGCTTCGCTTAACATAGAGGTCAGCAGTTCACCGCTGACCGTGTTGTGCCACTGGTCACCGTCAAGTTTAAAGTGAAAGCCGCCGGATTTAGCCGCCAGCCATATTTCACTGACTGCGGACTGGCGCGAGAGAATAATCTGCGAGCCATTGGTTTCACAGGTGATGGTCAGCATACCGGCACTGTTTTCGTAATCGAGATCGGCGCCGCTATCATCAATGGTCTCTTCAATTGAGAACATCAGCTCGTCGACTATCTGGTTAAACTGCGCTTCATTCATTGTTCTGTTGCCCTTAATTTTATTTTGTCGCTGTTCGCTGCTTGATTGCCACAGCTTGTCTGGTCATATTGTTGGTATTGATTGCCGCTGCGGCTATACTGGCCAACTTGTTATAGGCGGGTCTATTAAGGCAGGAATTATAAACTATGTACCGACAATTACTTCCCCAATTACTGCGAAAAATTGCGCTAACTGCTACTGCAATAGGCGCTGCAGTTATATTAGTTATCGGCCTGTCTGGCTGTGGCAATAAAGGTGATCTGTATCTGCCGGAAGATACTGCAAAAACTTTTAGCTCTGCAGCCGATTCTGCAACCAACACTCTAATTGACCAAAGCGAACTCTAAGAAATTATGCACAACGCCGTTACCACCCAAAATGGGAATCTTTTTATTGAGGGCACCGCTCTCGAAACCATCGCCACTCAATATGGCACGCCGAGCTATGTCTACAGTAAAGCGGCGATCAGCAATAATTTTCTCGCCTATCAGGAGGCTCTTGCAGAAAAACAGCATCTGATTTGTTATGCGGTTAAAGCCAATTCAAATATTGCCGTGCTCCAGACACTGGCAGAGCTTGGCGCCGGTTTCGATATTGTCTCCAGCGGCGAACTTGAGAGAGTTTTACGCGCCGGTGGCGATCCCGCCAAGGTGGTATTTTCCGGTGTGGCAAAAACAGCTGATGAAATGCGCCGTGCCCTTGAGGTCGGTATTCACTGTTTTAATGTCGAATCTGAAGCGGAGCTGGAGTTACTCAATAGCACAGCCGCCGCCTGCGACCTGACTGCGGATATCTCGCTACGGGTTAATCCGGATGTGGATGCACAGACTCATCCCTATATTTCGACCGGCTTAAAAGAGAACAAGTTTGGTATTGATATCAATCTGGCACCGCAGGTCTATCAGCGCGCCGCGCAGATGAGTCATATCAATGTTGTTGGTGTGGACTGCCATATTGGCTCGCAGCTTGTGGATACAGCCCCTTTTGTGGCGGCACTTGAGCGCTTGCTGGCGCTGGTTGACCAACTGGCAGAGCAAAATATCAAGCTGCAACATATAGATATTGGCGGCGGTCTGGGCGTTCGCTATGAGAGCGAAGAGCCGCCGACAACCGGCGCCTATATGTCTGAGATTTTGCCACTGCTAAAAGGCCGCAGTGAAACACTGGTTCTCGAGCCGGGTAGATCGATTACCGCCAATGCCGGCGTTTTGCTGACTCAGGTTCAATACCTAAAGAGCAATGGAGAGAAAAACTTTGCCATTGTCGATGGCGCCATGAACGATATGATTCGCCCGGCGCTCTATCAGGCCTGGATGGATATTCAACCGGTCAGTGCCACAGACGCAGAGACTCACAGCTACGATGTGGTCGGCCCAGTCTGCGAAACCGGTGACTTTCTGGCCAAGGATCGCCAACTGGCGATTAGCGCAGGGGATTATCTATGTCTGTTTTCTGCCGGCGCCTATGGTTTTGTAATGAGCTCAAATTACAACAGCCGTCCGCGAGCTCCGGAATTGATGGTCGATGGTGATCAGGTGCATGTTATTCGCCAGCGCGAAAGCATCGAAGACCTGCTTAACGGCGAGCAGTTACTGCCCGCGACACAGGGATAAACCAACAATGTTGATGAAATTTACCAAGATGCACGGCCTCGGCAATGACTTTGTGGTGATTGATGCGGTAACACAAAATGTTCGTGTTACCGCGTCTATGGCGCGACGTCTCTCTGACCGTAAAACCGGTATTGGCTGTGATCAGGTATTGATTGTCGAACCCCCTTCAGAGCCGGATATTGATTTTAATTACCGTATCTTTAACTGTGATGGCGCTGAAGTTGAACAGTGTGGCAATGGCGCCCGCTGTCTGGCGCGCTTTGTTCAGGATCGTCGCCTGACCGGCAAAAATCCGATTCGGGTTAAAACCTCCAATCGGGTTATTGAACTGAAGATGGAAAATAAAACACAGGTTGCTGTGGATATGGGTGTTCCGGAACTCGAGCCGGCCAATATCCCCTTCGAAGCTGCTGATAAAGCAACGCTCTACGAGATTGATGTAGACGGCCAAACTCAACAGATCGCAGCGGTTTCCATGGGTAATCCCCACGCTGTGCTTAAAGTTGACGATGTCGCCAGTGCACCAGTTGCCGAATTGGGGGCTAAACTAGAATCACATCCGCGCTTTCCCAACCGCGTCAATGTTGGCTTTATGCAGATACTCAGCCGCAATGAAATTAAATTGCGCGTTTTTGAGCGCGGTGTCGGCGAGACCGAAGCCTGTGGCAGCGGTGCCTGCGCAGCTGCAGTAGCGGCATTAGAACAGGGTTTGGTAGACTCTCCAGTTACTATGCAGCTAACCAGAGGCAACTTAAAAATAGACTGGCAAGGCGCGGGCCATGCGCTGATAATGACAGGGCCGGCAGCAACCGTTTTTCATGGACGCATAAGAATATGAGCAAAGATACCGAGACTGAAATCGAAACCAAAACCGACCCAAAGGAAAAAATAGTTCGCGAATTTCTTCGCGACAATCCTACTTTTCTCGATAAGAACACCGATATCCTCGAGTGTCTGGTGCTGCCGCACAATAGTGGCAAAGCTGTATCGCTGGTTGAGCGTCAGGTTGGCGTGCTGCGCGACCGCAATAAAGAGATGCGCGCGCGACTGGACAATATGCTGCAAACCGCCCATGACAATGATCTGTTATTTGAAAAAACCAAACGTCTGGTGCTCAATCTGCTTGAAGCTAAAAATCTATCAGCCCTGATTGAGACTGTATATGACAGTCTTGGCAAGGATTATGGAATTGAGTTCTCAAGCCTGACCCTGCTCGGTGATGAGAAAAAATTGCCGCGTACCATGGCTCGAGTTTCGACCATGGAAAAAGCCAATGAGCGAATTGGCACTCTACTGGGCGCCAACCGCGCTGTATGCGGAATTTTGCGTGAAGATGAGATGACTTTTTTGTTTGGTGAAAGAGGCCGCAATGTGGGTTCTGTCGCCGCAGTGCCTCTGCGTTATGACAACCTTTACGGCATTCTCGCGGTGGGCAACAGCGACCCCAACTTCTACAAAAGCAGTATGGGGACTCTGTTTCTCAGCTATATCGCAGAAATTCTCAATCGGGTTATACCCAGCCACTTAAAATAAACTTCTTTTTAAGAAGAGCTTTTCATGTAAAGGCCGTTAAAGAGCTTTTTAACGGCTTGGCTTTTTCTTGCCCGAGCTGGCTGGCGCTGCATTGCGGCGTCTTTTAGAGGATTTGCCGGCGCCCTTACCTTTGCCAGCAGCACCTGAAGGGCCTCTTTTCTTTTTGCCCCTGGTTTTGCCGTTGGTTTTGCGCTTTGCATCATGCTCTCTGGCCATCTCTTTGGCTTTATCAGAGACTTTAACTTTAGCGGCTTTTCCAGAGCCCGGGGATGCAGAGGATTTTGGCTGTTCGGCCAGTTCAAAATCAATCTTGCGCTCATCCAAATTAACCCGCACCACTCTGACTTTTAATTTGTCACCAAGGCGGAAGACCCTGCCAGTACGCTCACCGACCATACGGTGCTGGGCAGCTTCGTGATAGTAATAATCCTTGGGCAGGCCGGTCACATGAATCAGCCCTTCGACATACAGATCATCGAGCATCACAAACAGCCCAAATCCGGTGACTGCACTGACAACCCCAGTATATTCTTCACCGACCCGATCCAGCAGATATTCACATTTTAACCAGTTGACTACATCCCGTGTCGCCTCGTCGGCACGCCGTTCAGTCACCGATAGGTGAGTACCGGTCTCGTCGAGACGGGGTAGTTCGTAGGGATAGATATCCGGCTTGGCAAGTTCAGCGGCACCTTTAACTCGCACCACGCCAGAGACTTTTTTGTTGCTGCGGATAAGATGGCGAATCGCGCGGTGCACCAGAAGATCCGAGTAGCGTCGAATAGGTGAGGTGAAATGGGTGTAGGCATCAAAAGCCAGACCAAAATGGCCGAGATTTTCAGATTGGTAAACTGCCTGACTCATTGAGCGCAGCATCACGGACTGAATCACCGAGGCATCATCGCGTTTGCCAACCGATCTTAAAACCCGCTGATAGTCTTCAGGTTGCGGTTCATCACCACCCCCAAGACCTATACCCAATTCACCGAGAAAATCTCTTAGAGAGGACAGACGTTCTTCGCTGGGGCCTTCATGAACACGATAGAGGGCCGGCAGCTTGGATTTTTCGAGGAATTGCGCGGTGCAGACATTGGCTGCCAGCATACATTCTTCAATTAGACGGTGAGCTTCGGTGCGCTTTACCGGAATTATCTGGCTGATCTTGCGCTGGCCATCAAAGAGGATTCGCGTTTCCTGGGTATCAAAATCAATTGCGCCACGTTCGTTGCGGCGTTTGTGTAACCGCGCGTATAGATCGTGGAGGGCATCTATATGGGGCAGAATTGCGGCGAACTGATCCCGTGCATTGGAAGATTCACCGCTGCTTCTCTCTTCGATAATCTGTGCCACCTGGGTGTAGGTGAGCCGCGCATGGGAGTGCATAACCGCTTCGTAAAACTGGTATTTGGTGACATCACCTTCAGCGTTAACCTGCATTTCACAGACCATACACAGGCGATCTTCTGCGGGATTTAATGAGCAGAGTCCGTTGGAGAGTTTTTCCGGCAGCATGGGTACTACATGGTTGGGAAAATATACCGAGTTGCCGCGTTCAAAGGCCTGCGCATCTAATGCGCTGCCCGGCTTTACGTAATGGGAAACATCGGCGATCGCGACGATTAGCTTCCAGCCACCACGGGGTTTCGGCTGACAGAAAACCGCATCGTCAAAGTCACGGGCATCTTCACCGTCAATGGTGACCAGCGGCAATTCTCTCAAATCGACGCGAAAATCCTTGTCGGTTACATGGTCGGGTATGGCATCGGTTTCGGCCTTAACCTCGTCATTCCAATGATGGGGAATGCCGTAGTTACGAATCGATACTTCGATTTCGAGGCCGGGATCAAGATGATCTCCTAACACTTCGCTAATCCGTCCAGCGGGAGGACTATTCCGCGATGGCGCTTCAGTGATGTCTACCAGAACAATCTGACCGGCCTGAGCACCGCAGAGTTGATCGGCGGGAATCAAGATATCCTGACTGATACGTGGATTGTCCGGGCGTATAAAGTGAATACCACTCTCACAAAAATAGCGGCCTACTAGCTGACGGGTTTTGCGTTCAACCACATCAACCAATGTGCCTTCGGGCCGTCCACGACGATCCCAGCCGGCAATTCTTAACAGTACTATATCGCCATCAAAAACTCGTCGCATCTGGCGGCTTGAAAGATAAATGTCCTGATCACCGCCCTGCAGCGGCGTAACAAATCCATAACCCTCAGGATGCCCAATAACGCGGCCTTTCACCAGATTGAGCTTGTCGAGGGTTCCGTAACCACCGGTTCTGTTGCTGGCTATCTGACCATCTCGCTCCATGGCACGTAGGCGACGGCGCATGGCTTCGACCTGCTCCTCATCAACCAGTTTGAGTCCAGCGCAGATCTCTTCGTGGGTCATTGGGCCGACACTTTCGCGGAGATAGTCCAACACAAACTCTCGGCTTGGAACCGGACGCTGGTATTTAGCGGCTTCACGAGTCGCGTAGGGATCAATATTTTTACTTTTTCGTGGCATAGGACTATGGGCTACTTTTTGTCGGAATTGATATTAGTTCTGTTTATTTCTTTTTCAATAAGAGTCGCAGTCTATGTCTTATAGGCGATTGAGTAAAAGAAATTCTCCAGACAAAAAAAATCGGGCTATCTGAAACAGGTTCAGGCCCGAGGATTAATAAAAGCTGACTAAAAAAACTGAACAAAAGACTGGGAGATGCGAAAGAGTATATTCTCAGTAAATCTAATGTACCCAACAAATAAAAATTGACTCGCACCATCCTTGGTGCACGACTTCCTAGTCGCCATGTATTTACACAAAACTATCGGTGGTAAGCTAAATAGGCTTTCTTCCTTAGTAGCCAACTCCCTGTCAGCTAAGCCTTAAGCATCCTGCTTATTAGCACCTTCTGTAAAACAGCAGTGTAGGTCTGTTATTCAGTCACCAGTAGTGTCCCTTTGTACGCATCATGCTAGGGAGTCAATACGAGTTAACATAATATGGCGGTTTTAATAAAAAAAACATTACACTGACGGATTAATACCAAAGGATTAGTTAGTGCACATATTTCTGCCGTCTATTCAAAGACAAACGCTTTAATATGCTGGCGAATATCCTCGACTCTACGCAAGTTTACCTCAGCATTAAGGCTTCCGTAGTCGGCACGGAACTGCATTACCAGCTCGCGTAATTCAGACATCCCATACAGACCTGAGAGCCCCATAAGATCGTGGATAATGCCCCGCAAACTGGCATTCTCGTTGTTCTGCAGCTGAATATCTATCTTATCAAGATTTTCGTATAAGGCTTTCTTCAGCTCGTCCACTGGCACTACTGTCGAGAGTAATCCCATACCAGAACTTTGCTCTCTACCCTGAGACTGGGGGAGCACCTTTATCAGGCTGCTGATCAACTTGTCCTCATCCACCGGCTTTAACAGCATCATCACCGCACCGGCCTTTTTTATTCGCTCCTGCTCAGCCAGGGTCACATCTGCGGTTAAACCAATAATTGGCAGACTCTCTCCGGATTGCTCAACAATAGTCTCGCAGGCGGTGATGCCATCCACAATCGGCATATGGATATCCATTAAGATTGCATCCAGATGGAGTTTTTCAGCGATATCGATTGCTTCTAAGCCATTATCGGCGGTTAAGCATGAGGCGCCGTAGGCATTTAGCAGGCGGACAATTAGTTTCTGATTAAACGCATTGTCTTCTGCAACCAGAACAGTCACTCCGCTGAGTATTTTATCTGGATCGCGGTTTTCCAGCGGATTGGCAATCTTTACCTGCGGTTCGCCAGCTTCTGCAGCGGCTAACCTGCAGGTAAATGAAAATACTGAACCCTGCCCCAGTTTGCTGCGAACCTTAATTTCACCGCCCATTGCCTGTACCAGACTTTTACAGATTGAAAGCCCTAGACCGGCACCACCAAAGCGGCGATTGATCGAGGTATCTTCCTGCGAAAACGGGTCGAATAGTACTGGGATTTTTTCCTCTTTAATGCCTTTACCCGTATCTTCAACTGCACAGTGCAAGACAACCCCGCTATCTTCATCAGCGATACAGGCAATAGAAACCTTGACCCCACCGTGATCGGTAAACTTAACCGCATTACTCAACAGGTTGCTGATCACCTGAGTAAAGCGCACCGGGTCGCCAAGCAGTATTTTCGGGACATTCTCATCTATGCTGTACTTTAGGCTGAGCCCTCTCTCATCAGCCCGCGGGCCATGAATGGCAATAAGATCGGCCATCCAGGAATCAATATCGAAGGAGACCTTTTCCAGGGTGAATCCACCGGCTCTTGCTTTGGAAAATTCTAAAATATCGTCAATCATGGTCAGCAGCATATTTGAGGACATACTAATAATCCGCAGGCTTTCATCGCGTTTCTCAGCATCGCTCTCTGCTGCCAACAATTTTGAGAAACCAATAACCGCTGTTAACGGTGTACGCAATTCATGACTCATGCGTGCCAGAAACTGATCCTGCGCTTCCATGGCATCTTCCAATTCGATCAAGGTAATCTGCAGCTGAGCGGTAGCTCTGGCGACTTCGCTCTGCATCCGCACATTATATTGGCGCACGCTGGTCGATAGCTGATTGATTCCCGATGCCAATTTGCGAAGCTCTATCGGCCCCTCTTCTGTGGCATAAATACTCAGGTTGCCGGCCTCCATGGTATCTACGGTGGCGGTCAGGTTTTCCAGCGGACGGGAGATACTGCGTCCAATGCGCATAGCGATCCAGGCGGCAATCAGCAGACCCAGAGTCGACACCACGAGCACCGCAAAAATTCCCTCGCGCCTCTGCTCCATTAATATCTCATCAGTCAGTGATACCACAACCCAACCGATCACCTCAGGTTCAGGGTTAATGCCTTCGTCATAATCCAGTAAAGGTATCCCCTCCCGTGTTATCGGGGCATAGAAGTACCAGAGGTGATCGGCATAAAACGGCTTGACCAGATCGTCTTCATCTTGATCTTTCAACACTGACAGATCAAAACTACCCATGGTGACATTGGTTTCTTGACTGAGATTGTAAAAGGCAATTCCCTTCACCGAGGGAATATCCAACACTGACTCGCCGAGATCTCTTAGCATTTCCTGATTATTCGAATATAGAGCGAACTCAGCACTGGATGAGACCTGCTGAACCGCAATGCCACCAATGTTTTTTAAGTTCGCCAGCAACAGAGTACGCTGACTGGAGATCATATAACTAGCTAAAACCATGCACAGCAGCGTCAAGGGCAACAAAGAAGTAACCAGCAGCCTTGAGTGAATACTTGAAAACCTTTTATTGGCTGCCATTATTTGGCCTCCTGGCTAAAGTGGTCGCGATAGAACTGTTCAGTTTGCAGCTTGATTTTTAAGTTGGCGGCGACAGATTGATTAAAGTTCAGAGAGTAGTAGGCCGGCTTATTTGAGCTGCCAACGGTTGCGCTTGTGGAATTCAAAAGCCAATCCACAGTATCTTCAGCAACGTCCGCCGGGGATGAATAGATAGCGGCTAATGCCCCGGCTTTTAGGTAGCTTTTTGAGAAGGCGATTACCGGCACCTTATGTCGGTAACTTAGATGTAATATCCATTTCGCCGTGGCGATATTGATCAGTCTGCTGTCAGAAATAGGAATAAATACATCACTGCGGCTGAGAACCGGCTCGATCTTGTGAATAGGGTTGTCTTTGGCGCTGATGGAAACAAACTGCGGCTGCAAGCCACTGTTAGTAATATATTTGCTGAGTTCAGGCTGCCGGTGAACTGATGCCGGCCCGAGCATCACGCCAACTCCAGATGAGTCTGAAACTAGTAACTTAGCCAATTGAATACTGCGGGTAACTGGCTGATCAAGGCAGATTGAGGATACCTGTGCTGCAAATGCAGCTTCGATTGAACCATAGTGTTTTTCTGTCAGCACTGAAAATGCATTTTCAGTGATCAGCACGCTTAATATGGGTGCTTTGGGCCTAGTGCTAAAAACCGTATCAGCCGCTGCCGTGCCTATGGTAACGACAAAATCTGCCGCAGCCAGATCAGTCTTTAGATTTAGTTCTGAATTTCTAAATACTGTATTAAACTCATAGCGCTCTGGACTCTGCTTCTCCAGCTGCTGCTTAACGCTATTTAAGACCTCAACATAGTCAGCTGAAGGTTTACTGGCCACAAACAGTATATTGGATTTTCTATCCGCAAATGCATAGCTGCAGGTAAATATAAGCAGAAACAGGCTCGCCAACCAGTACTTAGCTGATCGGCGAACAGGTTCCATTAACTTATAGGGATTAAATAATGCCACTATAAAGCCGGAGGTCTACCCAAAAATTCATTTATTTTTGACCTTTTTTATACAAACTTGCCACCCGAAACTTTCCATCCAAAACCTAAGGAAGAGTGACTCTAAAACCAAGAATATATCGAGTTTCAAAAAGGTTATGTTGATAAAACTCTGCATATGAGTCACCGGCATTTTGCACGGTAAAAGAAAGATCGACAGTGGATCGATTTATATCCCAGCTCTTCGCTGCCTTTAGATCGACTCTGGTAAATTTATCCATATGCTGACCGCGATAGTGCTGAAGTTTAGAGCTGTAATTTACCGTTGAACTAAGCCTTACTCCTCCTGCAAGCTTATAACTAGCCATAAGCCCAAAGGTATCTTTAAGGCTGTACTTATCAGGATCTCTATATTCCCGACAGGGTTCGCCAGGACTCTCTGGTGAGGTGTAACAGGTTATTCCATCAATATCCGAATAACTGTAATAGGCGCGCAGCAAGAAACGGTCGCTAGGTTTATAAACCGTTTGGATTTCAATACCTCTAACATCCATAGTAGTGTTGTTATCGCGAATATTGACAAAATTATCTAGATCTGGGTAACCATCTCGACGCTCGCCAATAATATCAAGTATCTGCTCGAAGTAGAGACGCATATCCAGACTCAATGCTCTATCCATAAAATAGCCTGCATAGCCAAGCTCGTAACTTTTAAGCTCTTCATTTTTTATATCTGTATCGGAAATACCACCGGCATCAAGAATAATGTCTCTAAACGCTGGGTTGCACTCTGGAGCGCTTGAGCCAGAACTGCATTCCTGAGGGTTTACATAGCGAACCAAACCCATCTGATTATTTTCAAGCAGGGTTGGCGCTCGGAAACTGCGATTTAAGGCAACCCTAAACATATGGTCTTCACTAAACAGGTAATTCGTCGCAAGCCTATAAGAGCCATAAACATTAGCGCTATCTCTATCTTCAAGAATAGCACCGGCATTGACAATCAGCTGCTCGGACTGAGTCCACTCTAAATTTGTATAGGCTCGATATGAAGTCTCGCTAAGAGGGTTGAGAGTATCAAACAATGATTGGCTTGAAACTCGGTCATAACGAACTGCTGCGCCAGTCACTGCTCGCAGATTATCCGCAGGCTTGACGGTAGTTCTAAGCTCCATATCCCAGCGCTCTGAATCGCCACGATTACTACCATCAAAGATAGTGGTATCTGGCACTGGACCCAGTGGCCAAAATGGAGAACTGTCATCCACACCAAGAATCTCGGAAATTTTCTGTGGTTCTACATCATCATCCAGATTGAGATCATTATGATAAACAACCAGCTGGGTCTTATTGCCCTGCTCACTGAGATGACTCCAATTTAGATATTGGTACTGATAGGACATTTCACGATTGACGAATGAGTCTTCGCCGATCCCCTGCTCACTTTCAGTGGCACCAACCTGGAATTCAATATTATCACTAGCTGAAGGCGTCCAGAGCCCTTTAAATGTAAAGCTTGCAGCTTCAGAGTCATCATCAATAGTTATCGGCTCACCATTGAATCTAATGCCGTCATCAAATCCATCGTTACTTCTGAAACTCAATGTTGTGCGGTGATCGACAGCACCAATTTTTCCGCTGTAGCTCAGCGCTGCATTGCGCGTCTGAGCACTGCCCATTTGCGTGCGTAAAGATAGGCCTGTATCGACTAGTGGTGATTTTGTCACTATATTAATCGAGGCTAAAAATGCATTACTGCCATCTGCCGCCGCATTGGCACCACGAACAACCTCTATATATTCAATATCATCCAGATCAACGCCGATTGTTGACCAGGTTACAGCAGAAAATAATGACTCATATACCGAACGGCCATCGACCTTAACTTCCAGCCGGCGCGGGTACTCATCACCCAATGCATGGTAGGTCACTCCTTTGCGGCCTCCATTGACATAATAAGTTTGAAACCCCGGCACTAAACGAAACAGGTCGGTAATATCCACTGCCGTCGAGGCCTGAATAGTCTGGCGATCGATAATGGTCACAGAGGCTGGTGCCTGAAGCAGTGTCTGCTCCATATGAGTCACACTGCTTACAATCGGGATTTCAACCAGCAAGTCGTCTTCAGTCAGCATATCTATATCACTGGAGGCCATGGCTGAAGCCGTTACAATTGGCGCTACTATAAAGAGCGCAGCAAAGGTAAGTCGGTATTTTCTTGCAAGGGTGGTAAAAGACATATAGCTGTTATCCTCGTATTCTTTATTCTTATTTTTAATCTGTCAGCTCTGAATTTTCATCCAGACCTAGCTTTTGCCCCAAAATCCCTGCTTGAGTACGGTTAGTTAAACCCAGCGCGCGCAACATGGCGCTGACGTGCACTTTCACTGTGTTCTCCGATAGATCGAGATCACGGGCGATCTGCTTATTAGAGCGGCCCTGGGTAATATGTCGCAAAATATCCATCTGCCGCTTGGTCACCAATCCTGAAATAATATCTACATCTGCCCCGGAATCTACTTCATCCATCACCTTGGCGACATCTGGCATAGACTCTCGCAGTGAGTCAGGAACATATTTCTCTCCCTTTAAAGCTCTTGAAATAGCCTCAAATAACGCATCTTTAGGCGCAGATTTGGTCACAAACCCGGCAGCACCATAGTCCAGACACTTGCGAATATGCGCGGGGTTTTCTGAGGCGGAGAGAACAATAATGGGAAGGTCCGGGTAGCTCTCACAGAGCATGGCGATAAAGTTAAAACCGCCACCAGAGCCGGGCATAAATAAATCGACTATAACCAGATCGATATTTTCCCGGGCGAGAATCACCAACGCAGTATCGCCGTGATCGGAGGTTGTTACATCGATATTCTTATATTCATCCTGCAGGGTTGCTTTTAACCCGACACAGACAAAGGCGTGATCATCAACTATGAGAACGTGCATGTTTTCATTCCTTGTTTTCACGTCCCTGCGTGTTTGACTACAGCTATTCCATAGCCACAACTAAGCATAATGCCTAAAAAAGCATAAGCAAACAACTAAGTCTATACGTTTCCCCATAAAACGATCAACAGAAAAAAGGCGTTTTCTGGTTTAGTGACAGTACAGCCGACTAAAAATCGCCCAGTGCCTCTGTGATAGAGTCCTGCAAGTCATCATTGGGGGCAGCCTTCTCTCTGGCAGCCAACAGCGACGTTTTGGCCTCTTCAGTTTTACCCAAACGTGCATAGCCAATACCGCGGTGGTAGTGAAAAACAGCCACTGCAGGCGCCATCTCCGTTACCTTTTGTAACAGGGGCTCGGCCACCTCAGGCAGTCCGGACTTAATTAGGGCCCAGGCATAGGTATCCTTAAAGTAAGGATTGCTTGAATCAGCAAATCGCTCGGAGAGTTTAACGGCCCGTTTAATATTTTCTTGGGACTCGAAATCATCAATTAATAGGCTGGCAAGATTATTGATTACCACCTGATGGTCGGGATTGGTTTCCAGAACATCCTCATAGAGTTTAAGTGCCTTGGCTTTACTGCCGACCTTTTCATAGGATGAAGCGAGCAGCATCTTTAGCAGGCCGCTATCAGGCAATGCTTTTAAGCCACGTTCAAAGGTATCAATCGCCGCCTGAAAATCCTTTTTGGCGCGATAGCTGGACGCCAGCGCTGTATAACCCTGAACCCAGTTTGAGTCCTCTGCCAAGCCCTGCTCCAGAACATTAACTGCAGAGGCATGATCGCCCTGCCGGGTATGGATAGTTGCCAGTATCGACAGCACCATCATATTTTTCGGGTTGGTCGCCTTAAACGCTTTTAAGTATTCAAGTAATGGCTTCTCCTGATCTAGGCGCATATATGACAGTGTCAGGCCTTCCAGAGCTCGCCCCAGATCCGGGTTCGCCTTCAGAGCCTCACGGTAGTGTTCAATGGCACGTTTGTACTCTCCCTGTGACTGCAGTGTTTTACCGGATAAATAACTGCTAAAGGCAGGGTTACGACCATTTTTATCAATCAGAGAGACAATTTTGCTGGTGCCTTCAAAGTCCTGCTTGGATAACTTAATCTGCGCCAGAATAGACAGCAAAATATCATTGTCTGGGGATCGCTTTAATGCATTTTCAATTAAACGTTCAGAGCGATCGACATCCTTTTTCTCGAGAAGGCTCTGGATAACCGGCACAGCGGCCTGAACATTGCCGGGATTAATATCCAGAACCTTCCGGAACGTATCGTCCGCCAACTGCCCAGAACCGGAAGATAGGTAGGCATTTGCCAACATCACCAGCGCGGATTCAGATTCGGGGTTATTGCGCAATACGGTCCGCAAGTCACTGACCGCTGCATCTATATCTTCAGCGATCAAATGGTATCGGGCACGCACCAACAGTGCCTGTTCGAAATTACTGTCAGCCTTAAGGATCTCGTTGACCAGCAGCAGTGCCTGATTGTGATCTCCGGAGGTCAGTACTAAGTCCGCTTTTAGGGACTGGGCGCGGAATACATCCGGGTCCTGATACGCATCGCCACTGATCGCCTCCAATTCAGCTAATGTCTCGGCCTGTTTGTCCGCTGCCATCAACTTTTCAATACGGTAAAAACGCAATTCAGCATTGCTGGCGTCATTGGCAATATATTTATTTAATAGCGCGTCACCGGCCGCTAGGTCCTGTCTGGACACAATTTCAAGAATCGCGATACGCACCTGAGTGTCTTTGGGGTTTCGCTTAAGATAATTCTTAAGTACTGCGGTAGCCCCATCAATTCTGTCGCTGTCATGCAAGAGCTTGGCTAATTTTAAATGGAAGCCTTTTTCCTCGGGATTGTTTCTGATCAGGGTTCGATAGTCGGCTTCCATCGCCTCTATATCATTAATCTCCTGGTTGATCTCGGCACGCAGCAGAAGCAGGTGTAAGTTCTCTTGTTCGCGGTCAATCAGACCTGAAAGCAATGCCAGAGCGGCCTCAGTATCGCCCTGTTTGTGCATAATGGAGACTTTTATCGAAGCAATTTCAGTAGAGTCACCATCCTGTTCAATGGCCTTACCAATATATTCCATCGCCACATCGTAGAGTTCTTTTTGCAGATAGGCGGAGGCTTTAATGGCGAAGGCCTCGGCATTGTCTTTATCCAGCGCGAGAATAAAATCCGCCTTTTCCAGAGCCGTATCCGCCTGTTTGGCCAATAACATTAAATAGGCCAGCTTTACTTTCGCCTCGACATGATTGGGGGCCAACTGCTCAACTTTGGAGAGGTTTCTAAATAGCGCTTTCCAGTTTTGATCTTTTTCTGAGATCAAAGCCAGGTAGAAATAGGCGTTGGCCAGCTTGGGGTCGATTTGAAGTGCATTGCGCAGCTCTAGGCTGGCCTTGGATAGCTCACCCTCTTCAAATAGCTCAATGCCACTATCCAAATAGCGGTTAGCGGCCTCTTCTTTTGACCCGCTGCATCCGGATACTGACAGTAAAAACAGTCCTATCATTGAATATCTTAAAAATAGCTTCATGCTTGGTACGCTCATTTTATTCCCTCTAAACTTTCGGCCGGCAGGCTTTCTGGCAAATTACTAGCTGGTAAAAGCTGTATCAGTTGATTTCTGCTAATGCGAATAAATTCCTGCGCCCGCAAATCGGCATCTTCCAGAGTTTCATCGCTCATAACCGGTGTAGTCACCCTAACCAGTGAACCGTCAGTGCGGTTCAAGAAGAGTGCATCCTTAAATAACATCCATTTCTTTAAATACTCATTGGCTATCGGCGTGCCACGCTCCTCAAACCAATAATAGACAATCTGATCCTGAGTGCCCTTGCGAATTAAAACCCGGTTGACTGGCATCTCATCGACTTTGGTACGAGAGAATTTAGCAATTTCCCAACCACCCCCGGGAATACAGACTTTTGGCGAGTGCGGCGAGACGCCTTTGCGCTGCGAGGCATAATAGGCAACATAAAAATTAACCGGCCGATGCTGTTGATTTTGGTAATTAATCATCACGTACTCGGTAAACCCGAGCTTTTTCGCGACATCTGCTTCAATTCTGTCTTCCACGCCAAACCACTGATCGAAGTTCAATGGAAAGCTGATAAGTTCGGTTTTCTTAAACGTCGTATCTTCTTCGCGGTTATCAAGGCTACCAACACCAGCCAGTGCCACAAGCAAGAGAGGTATAGTCACTGCAAGGGGTTTGGAAAACTGCAGGGGAGTACTATCCTGACTCGAATATTGCTCGGCACTCACAGAAACCGGTACAGCAAATGCCTGACGGACACTTAATCGAGTGGTCAATAACTCCATCAACAACACCTCGAGGAGCAACAATCCACCACAGGCCATAAAGATCAACCAGCCCTCAAAGTCATGCAGAAACCCCTCGGCCATTTCAGTGCCCCAGTTATCGACCAGAATACCGGTAATGGCGATACGCAGACTGTTCATAAAAATAGTGATCGGCACCGTCGACAAAAATAGTACTGCGCGCTTCCAGAAAGATGCCTGATATAAGTAGGCACCAATAAAACCCAGACTCATCAGCGGGAACAGATAGCGCAGGCCACTACAGGCCTCAACCACCTGCAACTGATAGTTGCCGAGATCAATAATATTGCCACTTAAAAATACTGGAATACGGCATAGGCGGATAATCTCAACGCCCAACTGGGAAGAGATCAGCTGCAGTTTTGATGTCAGAATCACTTCAATAAAATAGGGCAGCGGCACGGCGAAACCCAGCAGTGCAATGGCAACCCATGTGAAGCGGGTTGCCGAACCTAAAAAGGCCAGTGACAAACCAAATAATAGAAGAATAAAAGAGTAGTGAATCAGCATATAGAGTGCGCTGACCTCACCTATAAGCAGGATAATCAGTGCAAGGACAATGATCGGTAATCCCCACCAGGAGTAACCCTGATAGCTGGCTGCAATTTGGAAGCGTTTTTCCCAGAGAATAAACAGTGATACCAGAGGGATCAGATAACCATGGCTATACTCTTCCTGCAGTTCCCAGCGCAACACAGCCTCTGCCAAGCCGTCCCAGTAAAGCCAAAAGCTTAACCCCAGAGTAACCAAAAACAGCAGAAACCCTCGGTTACCTAACAACTGCTTAATCTCTAATTGTTTATTACCTGACCCGTTATTTTCGGGTGTGCTAGCGGCCACTTTTTCCGTGCCAGCGGCTTTATCCTTTAAGTCCATTTACTGCTCCAACAAAAACTCATCAACACCATGCAATCGCATTAAGCGGTTGATCCGCGGTGAGGTTCCAAACAAGCCGAACTCACCACCTCTGCGCCTGATATTAGCTTTTAAAAGCATCAAGGTTCCCAACGCAGAACTATCAATATAGTCCAATTTAGAACAGTTGATAGAAATAGAGGGAGATGCCTCTAATTGTTCCAGGATTTTCCTGCAACTGGACTTTAAAAGTCGACCACTTTCAATAATTGCGGAGCCGCTGATAACAAGCTCAACACTGCCTCCAGGAAAATCATTATTAATCTTTATCGAGATCCCTTTAGAGGCTTTTCTGAGAAGCATTTTTTGATAGATAGCCAAAGGAAGGACTTTGGTGACCATTAGGCGCAGAAACCACAAACCATCAATAAGATAACGTTTCCAAAGTAGCGGCTCCTGCAAAATCCGCCACACCCATTCCAGACCCAGTTTTTGCCAGCGCAGCGGCGCGCGCTGAATATTATCGCCAACAAAATTAACCACAGCCCCCAGATGGCTGATCACAGAGACATTGAGTTGCTCACGGTTTTGCATTATCCATTGCTGCCCTTTCTTCGCGCCCAGTGCGACCACCAAAAAGTCCGGCTCTGCAGCATTGATCTGGTCAATAATGGCCTTTTCACTCATGCTCTCTACAGTGCCCATCCCCGGGTTTAAAGCACCACAGGCAATCATTCCCACCGAATTGCGATTGAGGTTCTCTGCTGCCTCCTCAGCCGCACTGCCCTCGCCACCGAAGAAAAATACCGAAATGGGTTTATCCCGACGCTTATTCTGTAAGGTTTCGAACAGTGAAGACCCGGCAACCCGGCTATTCAGAGGGATACCCAATAGCTTGGCGGTCCAGATAACCGGCATGCCGTCAGCCACCACCAGATCGCTATAAATCACCGATTCATAAAACGATTCGTCGCTTTTAGACTGCACAATAAAGTTTAAATTAGGCGTAGAGAGAAAACACTTACGCTTGGTTTTGATGGCCTGGTCGATAATATCCACCGCCTGATCGGGCTCTACTTGATCAAATGGCAGACCCAGTAAACTCCAACAGGGTCTGTTGGTCTTTTTTATGTATGAGGTAAACAGCCGTTCCTCTGAATGCAATCTTTGCATAGACACTCTCCTTGTGAATGTAGGCTTGTAAATCTAGCCTTGTAAACCTAGCCCTTTCCTAAGGACTGGCACCCTCTTCTAACTCTCCATTGGCTTTTCGGTAGTTTTCAAAGGTGCCTATATCAATCAATTTCCCAATTGAATAATTACGCATTTTTCCGATCAATCTGGGAATAACATCAAACCCCAGATCCAATACTGAAATGCTTTGCTGCTCTGGGAAATAATCGAAAATATTTGGCTCGGCCACATAGATACCAGCCGCAGCGCGATTGGATTGAGGCTTTTTCGGCTTCTCAACAAAGCCCTGAATAATTTGTTGATGATCTATTTCGGCAATACCGCAGCGCTCGGGAAATTCCGCCTCAAAGGTACTCAGGGTTAACACTGGTCGGTGTTCAAGATGGCTGGCATAGAGGTCGGCAAGATCGACATCCGAAAGGTTGTCACCATAGATAATAAAAAACGGTTCACTGTCAAAAAAGTCCCGGTTGGCGGCCAGAGTACCGGCACTACCGAGCAATTGCTGTTCATAGGAAACGGTAATATTAAGTTCAGAGGGCGCGCTGTTATCAATGTAGTCAGTGACCTGATCGGCGAGCCAGTGAGTATTGACCAAAACATCACTAACACCTGCCGCAACCAGTTTGTCGAACCAGATCCCCAGAAGAGGCTTGCCATTAATCGGCAACAGGCATTTAGGCACGGTGTCGGTTAAAGGGCGCAATCTTGTTCCCAGCCCAGCGATCAAAAGCACAGCCTTCATAGGGCGGCCTCGCGCAGAGCTTTGCACTGCATACGCGCTTTTTGTAAATTTTGATCGATTAGCGACACGGGAAATAGCTGACAGTTATCGACGGCAACCGATTTGTATTCCGAGAGTGGTCTCTGTTGCGCGTAGAGCAAGGCAACTCTTATCACTGCTACATGGGTGACCACTAAAATATTCTCAGCCTGACCCTCTGCAGAGATACTGTGCATTCGCTCAATAACTCGTCGCTGCAGTTGCTGAAGCGTTTCTCTACCGGGCAATTTAAGCTGATGCGGAGAGCTGTTCCAGAGCTTCCATTCAAGGGGGTATTGCTGCTGGATAAGGCTTTCACTTTTGCCTTCCCAGGCGCCAAACTTCATCTCGTTAAAGGCCGGATCGAAGGTCACCTTAAGGTTATTCGCGGAAGCCAAAATGGTTGCGGTCTGCCCGGTGCGTGCCAACGGGCTGGAGATTACCCGGTCAATAGCGCTGGATTTAACCAGATCAATGGCCTGATAGGCTTGCTCGAGCCCCTTAGCGTTTAAGGGCTCATCACTGCGCCCCGAATAAACCTTATTCAGGTTGGAGTTGATTTGTCCGTGTCTTATAAAAAACCAGTTCATTTAACAATCCATTGTTAGTTGTCTGTTTAAAGTGGCAACTTAAACTTGCCAAGTAAAAATAAGCCGACAGTCCCATCGGCTGAATTACAGTTATCTATACCTTTATAAGTTAGGCTGAATTTCTCACTACATCCAGTTTCTTCATGGTTTGTTCTGCATATTCAAGAATATCTTCAACGTTATCTTGAGCGAAAAGCCAATCGACATACTCCCTCACTGAGTCCACTGGCGAATATTTGGGACTCCAGCCAATGCTTTTAAGCCGACTTATATCGGAACAGGCATTGCGCGTATCGCCATAGCGATAGGCGGCGGGAACAATCGCTTCGGGAAGCGGTTCAAGGTGATGCCGCTGAACCTCATCACGAACAATATCGGCAAACTGCTTTATGGTATAAGCCTTACCACCGCCCACATTGAATACTCGGCCATCCATTTCACTATTTGTTAGGGCCAGAATATTGGCCTCCACAACATCGTGAATATTGACGAAATCACGGTACTGTCCGCCATCTTCATAGAGCGTGGGAGCCTTGCCAAAATAGTAGTTGAGACAGAATATGCGGCAGGCACCGCTGTAGGCGTTGTAAAAAGACTGTCGCGCACCCTGCACAATCGAATAGCGAAGAGCCACAGAGGGCACGCCATAGCGCTCACCAAAGGCAATTGCCTGCTGTTCCTGAGAGTGCTTGGACAGCGCATAGGCATTGGGCGGCGCAACATGGTTCTCATTAGTCCATTGCCAGCTCAATGGTGTCTCACATTTTGTGCAGCGATGCTCCCAGTTGCGCTTGATAAGATCTTTTTCCGCCCGCATCAACGGCGTAAAGATTTCCCGACAACTGCTACAGCGATAGTTGCCCTCACCCTGAACAAATTGACTGCTCGCGACAATCACTTTTTTTATCGCTAATTTTTGCTCAAGAATTATTTCATAGATCAATGCGGTGCTAACCGCGTTAGTGGCAAAGAAGGTAGACAGATCTGGCAGATAATCCTGATAAGCGGCCAGATGATAGATAGCATCAACTCCCTGCATAGCATTCTGCAGATCGTCTTTATTGCGCACATCGCCGAGAATAAACTCGGCTTGTTTATTAATCCACGGCGGCATACCTTTTAGGTGAACAGGCTTTTTAAGACAGTCGAGAATTCTCACCTCATGCCCCAGCTCAATCAGCTTATCCACCGTGTGTGAACCGATAAAACCTGCACCACCGGTAACCAATACTTTCATAACAGATCCTTGTTATTTTTTCTCATAGCCGTCGGGTTCATTTTTGTGCCACATCCAGGCAGTACGAATAATATCTTCAATACTTGAGTACTGAGGCTTCCAACCTAAACGGGTTTGTAATTTTCGCGGGTCTGCCACCAACTCAGGAGCATCACCAGGCCTGCGCTCAACAATGCTGTAATTAACCTTGTGGCCAGACACCAGCTCACAGGCTTTAATAATATCCAGCACCGACTGGCCATTACCTGTACCAATGTTGTAAACCTCATTGGTGTCCTCAGCAATTGCCTCCATTGCCAAGAGGTGCGCACTGGCCAGATCTTCAATATGTACATAGTCGCGAATACAGGTCCCATCCTCTGTCGGGTAGTCATCACCAAACACTTTCAATCCTTTGGGCCCTTCGAGAACATCCTGTAAAACCAGTGGAATCAGGTGCGTCTCCGGGTGGTGGTATTCGCCAAAGCGGCCATCTTTTGAGGCTCCAGCAGCATTAAAATAACGCAGGATGGTAAAGCCCATACCATGAGTATGAGCAAAGTCTCTAATCATCCATTCAACGGCCAACTTGGTTCTCGCATAGGGACTGCAGGGATCCTGCTCAGCGGTCTCAGACATTGGGCTGGAGGGGTTTAAACCATAGGTGGCACAGGTACTAGAAAAGAGGATTTTTTTAACACCAACCGCAACCATGGCATTTAATAGCGACAGAGTACCGCCGATATTATTGTCGTAATGATAAGCGGGATTGGTCACCGACTCACCGACGTTGGTGGCTGCAGCAAAGTGCATTACCGCTTCAATCTGATTGTCACGAAGAGTTTTTTCCAGCAGCGCTGTATCGCGAACATCACCAACCACAAGATCAGCACCATCAACGGCTCTGGTATGGCCTTCGACCAGATTGTCATAAGCGACAACTTGATGGCCAGATTGTTTTAAAAGCCGCAAGCAAGCACTGCCCACATAACCGGCACCACCGGTTAACAAAATTTTCATTCTTTCTTACTCCCTAAATTTTTCATTCCCTTAAAAACACTTTCCTGTGACAAATGTATGTCAAAGGCTAAATTTTGTACCTGTCACTGATAAAAATTATTCGGCTGCCCCGTCGATCGACCTCAAAAGGGATTTCCCGGGGATTACCCAAGGCATCGCGAATTGCCTGATGTTTTTCTGGAGGTGCCACCAACATTAAAAAACCGCCACCCCCTGCACCGAGCAATTTCCCCCCCTGAGCACCAGCATTGAGTGCCGCGCTGTACCAGTCATCTATATGTTGATTTGAAATACCAAAGCCAAGGGACTTCTTAAGCAGCCACCCCTGATGAAGCAGCCCGGCAAAATCATCGATATTGCCACTACCCGAAATAACATTTTTCATTTCTTCAGCTAGATCGCGCATTTCTTTAAGGACAGCGAAAGTGTCCTGACGTTGGGTGCCAGCACTCTGTTTAATCAAAATATCGTCGGCACTGCGCTGCTGCGCGGTATACAACAGCAGTGTTCGCGACTCTAACTCGCGCAGGGTCTCAGGCTTGTAGGGCACAGGCTCAACATCAACGCTGTCATCAGAATTAAAGCGAATATAGTTCAGTGAACCAAATGCCGCAGCGTACTGGTCCTGCTTGCCAATCGGCTTTTTAAGGATATCTATCTCGATGGCACAGGCTTTCTCAGCTAGCTGTTGAGGACTGCTTATCTGACCTTTGTAGGCGTTTAAGGCATTGATTAAACCCACCGCCAAGCTACTACTAGAACCCAGACCAGTTCCAGATGGCACATCGCCAATAGTGGTGATTTCGAGATGTTTACCAAGATCAGTCATGCGCAACGCCTCGCGGGCAATAGTGTGCTCTATCTGATCTATAGTGTCGGCAATCTCAGTTTTGGTGTAAGCGATACGGGTCGAGGCTTTAAAGCGTGGACTCACCGTGACGTACATATGTTGAGACAGGCCAACTGACAACACAGCACCCATCTCTTTTTGATAGAAAGATGGCAGGTCGGTGCCGCCCCCAGCAAAACTCACCCGGTAGGGGGTTTGCGAAATAATCATTGGCTAATTCCTTTAGCATTGGTTTTATTAACGTTATCTGTATTCAGGTTATTTTCCTGAATACTCTGCGTGAATTTTTCAAACAGCGGGTTTAGACAGGTTGATAAATCAAATAAACGCTCAACTTGCTGGCGGCCATTTTGAGATAGTTTGCCTCGCAAAGAGTCATCATCAATAAGCTGCTGGAGTTTACCCGCCAGCTCTTCGCTATTATTTGGTTCAGCCAGCAACCCAGTTTCACCATCGACAACCAGGTCGGGAATCCCTACTAATCTTGTCGATACCACAGGTACGCCACAGGCCATGGCCTCCATTAGCATCTGTGGCAAACCGTCGACATCCCCATCATCAGCCCACACACAGGGTAGACAGTAGATATCCCCGCTACGCATAAAATTCGGAATATCCTCCTGGAGTATCGGACGACCAGTGAGGATCACTCGACCACCTAAATGTAGTTGCTGTATTTGGTACTCAAGCTCATTTAAAAGCGGGCCATCGCCAGCAATTGTGCAATTAAAATCAACGCCCTGTTCCTCAAGGTGTTTACAGGCTGAAATAAGGTATTTAAAGCCCTTTTTATCCACCAAACGGGCTGCAGAGAGAAGTCTAATAGGGGTTTTCTCTGAGCTTCCAGAATTCAGTGCAGAGGTTTTTCCGGGAGAAAATAACCCTGTATCTATGCCGCAGTAACTAATAATCAACTGACTCGGATCGGCACCCTCAGAAAGATAGAAATTCCTGTGAAATGAAGAGATACAGACAATAAACTGCGAGCGTTTTATTTTGTCTTTTAGAGCGCAGCGCTCGCGAAATAAATCCGCCGCATGACCGGTAAAACTAAAGGGTTTATTTAACAACCAGGCTGCGTACATACCCACAGTGCCGCAGGAGTTAATCCATTGGGAATGTATATGTGAAACCTGCTGTTTGCGCAGTGACCGAGCCCAGGAACAGGCCACACAGAAATGCAAAATAGATTTCATGCGAATAGAAGATGATTCTTTGCGCCCAAACACACTATTCCATAACGCGGGGAAAAAGAATCTTGGAAATAGAACAGGCGCCAGCAATAAACTGGTAAACATACGCCAGACACTCAGCGGATAAATATAATTTGTCTGCTCAGCAATCTGCTTTACATGATCAGATTTAAAAAAGGTCGCTGCGGGTTTATGCAGAGAGTGCAAGCGAAAGGGAACACCCCTGCCCGCCAGAGCCATTAACTCATTGCCAACCCAGGCATTGCCCACACCAGTACTTGTTATATAGTGAATCATCCTAATCCTTTAGCGAAAAACCGCTTCCCTAATCCTGTTTATCTTCTATCTTGTACTCAATTATTTTGCTGGTTTTACCCAGTGCCTTATTCAAATAGTAGTGCAACACCCCCTGAGTTTCAGGAAACTTGCCCAACACAATAAAGCAGGCATATAAGGCTGATTGTCTATTAGCGGCTTTGTGACCAGTTGATTTCGATGCAGCAGCCTTAAGTAAAACCCGAACATAAGATGCCGCTACCAATACCAATGCCGTGAACAACAATAACTGTCCCAAACCTGATGGATTGGCAATAAACATCAGTAAAATCAAAACCAGCAGTCCAGGCAGCGCCAAACCATAAACCAAACTACTAAGCATGGATTTCTTTTTATAGCTGCCAGTAACATCTTTAAGTTTATGCCGGTGCAAATCATAACCATGAGCATAGGCATGACCGCAGCGCACCGCGCGTTTCCACCACTGGGAAAAGTACCGCATATTGGCATCATGAATTGTCATCGGGCTATTCAGCCGCATAAGACGAGAGCCAAGATTACGCATACGCAAACACAGATCCGCCTCTTCGCCAGCGATCATAGTTTCATTAAAGTAGCCCGCGGCCTTAACCTTATCAATTCGGTAAATCGCATCACCACCACAGGCGTCTACCTCGCCCTCCGCTACCTGCCACTCCATATCAATAAGCTGATTGTAAATCGTCGTCTCTGGAAATCGCTCATTGCGATTGCCACAGACACCAGCGTAATTCTGATGATCTTGCAAGAACTGCAACCCCGTCTTTATCCAACCGGCAGCCATTTCGCAGTCACCATCGATAAACTGCACAAACTGACAATCGGGATAACTATTCACCAAAAACCCAAACCCAGCATTTCTACCCCGTGCCATGGTGAAAGGAATACTGATATCAAGTTCAACAACATCGACATTGGTAAATCTGGCGTGCTCTACACTGCCATCCGTTGAACCGGAGTCTACATAAACCACAGGCCCTCTATGCTGGCTCTGGATCGAATTAAGACAGCGCTTTAAACGCTCGCCCTCATTGCGACCAATAACCACAACCCCAATTAGGTGATGCTCAGTCACATTGAGCCTCAGCAGTCATACGCTGATGGGAATAAGCCATAATGTACTGAGTCGTCACATGCATAAGGCTCTGATGTGCATCCTCAGCCATGCCGTAGTTCTCTATGGGTATCCACACACAATGCCTGGCAATATCACGCAGCTTGCCCCCTTTAAAGCCGACAAACGCGATTGTCGGTATACCGCGACTGTTGGCATATTCACAGGCTTTTACAACATTGGGGGAATTGCCGCTGGAACTGACCAATAGCAACGCATCATTTTCACCCAAGTAGTATTTGAGCTGCTGGCTAAAAACCTCTTCATAGGAAAGATCATTGCCCAGCGCAGTCAGCATCGCTGAATTTGAGGTCAATGAAATTGACTTGATGGTCGGCTGGTTTTCACGGTGGGTGCCCTTGGTAACATCACAGACTGTGTGGTCGCCTATAGCGGCACTGCCACCATTGCCTGCAACCCAGAGGGTTCCGTTGTTATCTCTGACCTTTAGAAAGGTATCAAGTACTGGCTCGAGTGATGATTTATCGAAGCTGTTTAGTACGCGAATATATTGTTGGTAGTAATCTTCTACAAAATCTTTGAAGTCCATTTTCAATCTCCCTGATTCAATTAATTCCTTTAGCTCGCTCTAAGGTCATTCCCATAACGCGCTTGTTGATTCCATACAGCGGCCTGCTGATTATCCAACAATGCAGTGGCCCGGGACTTACCTAAAAGTAGGCATCTCCATTGATAGCTGCGAATAAACTTTCTCAACTTTTTATCCCTGTACTTTGGAACCTGTTTGATAAGGCTGTCCAGATAACCCCAAAACATTGCCATACCGCCAAAAATATAAGGTGGGTGAAGCATCCGATAAACAGATGTTACAAACATATATATCAGACCAGTACCCATAAAATACTGACCGAAACCGTGGCGCATTCTGCCCCGATAAACACTGTCCTGACTGGAGCCCATAACTCTAAGATGAACAAACCGTAATTCAGGGTCATCCCAACTACAGGCTATCCACCCCAACTGTCTGCAGCGATGGCAATCTATAGCGTCCCACATCACCTCGGAGACAAAGCCCCCTATCTGCTGAAAACAGCTAGTGCGGTAAAACTTGGTCATGCCAACGGACATTTCATCGCCGCGCTTTTCACTAACCAGGCTGTTGCCACGCTGGTTATAGGGCTTGCCACTGCAGGTACCGATTCGTGGGTTGTTGTTCATTCTCTGTATCAACAGTTCAAAGTAGCCAGCGGGTAACTTCAAATCCAAATCCAGCTTACAGACAAACTGATAGTTGTTGAGCTCAACGACTTCCAAACCCGCATAAAAAGCCTCTATCACCCCCGGCCCCACACTGCGGTGGCCACGGTTATCGCGAGTAACTATTTCAATAAAATCGTATTGATCGGAATATCGCTGAAGAATCTCGGGCGTGGTATCAGTTGAACCATCGTCGACAATAATCCATTTGGCAGGAGTCACCGATTGGTTAACCACGCTTTCTAGCGTGCTGACCATAAATTCGGCTTCATTTCGGCAAGGCGAAATAAGTAAGTAAGAATCGTCCATATATTCTCTAAATTACTGTCAAAAATGACATTCACAAACTATCTGTAAATAAATCTCTAATCACTACAACCAGAAAATTTAAGCTGAGCAACTCTACTTAACACAAACAGGGAAAGGAACATCAAAGATAGTTTGAGACGGTCTTTAACTTCAATTAGCCAACTGGTTCACATAATGAGTTACGTCTATAAATATAGACTATTTTTTACTTTGCACATGACTTTGATCAATTATCTTTGAAGCCATACTTGAAGTTCTCACAGGTCAACTCAACCTGCAACCAATCACTAACTATTTCCAAATCTCTATCAAAGATTTGAGTAATCCGAGCTAGCTGAATATCCGATATCTGTGGCCGCTGCTGCATAGTTAATCGCTTTTTTATACGATTCCTTAAAGCCTGGGGAATTAGATTTTTACGCAACCATGCCATCGGCCGCGAATTAATCAGTAACTCATAGCCATAAAACCGCCTGATTCGCTGACTGGACTGATTATCCTGCGTCAAATCATCAATCCAGATCAATGGCTGAGTGCAGCCAATAAACGTACCTACCCTATTAAGGGCCCTGTCCTTGTTCTTTTTAAGATCATCAAAGAAAAGTGGCAGCACCGCCTTATGGCCAAACTCTTGCAGATAAGGGGTAATCTGCATGCCATAACAGCTGTAATCAACCAATTCAGGGTAGCGATCTATCGCCTGATTTATATCGCAGGAAATAACCCCCACAGACCACTGATGCATATAGTGAGAAATAAGGCGATCGACTGGATGGCGCATTACATAGATCAACTTTGGCCGGGGAATAGCCGCCTTTAATCGCTGAATAGTATCCGAGTAATCAGGTAGCTTAGTGTAATGAGTACTCGATTCACCACAGATATCCCTCGCATTAGCATAACTAAATAACCCTGAATACCAGCTCAAACCATGATTGTAGATATCATCGTCACTAAAAAAGTTGGGCTCTTTTGGGCTGGACATAAAAATACCAGGCTGGGCACTCAACTGATTATGCAGGGTGCTGGTGGCACTTTTCATGGCACCGATAATAATAAAATCAGGCAGTCTGGTGGAGTTAGCCATTAGTAATTATCCGGATGAATATAGGGAGCGGCTGGATTACAGAAGTTAGTCCAGATATCTCTCCACTGCTTTTCACAGATATTCGGCTGGTAACTGTTGCTGAACAATTTGCGTCCCATTGCCACCAGCCACCCCAAATGCCAATAAATATTGGCCCTGAACAAACCAAAACGGCCAAAATGCTTGTGGTAGTAACGGCTGCGGGATTCATAGAAATAGCGCGGCAAACGCTTCTTTTTCGCCGCCTGGCTTTTAACTGGCGAACTGCCACCGCGCAGATGAACTACATGGGCCTCGGGATTATGGATAATATTCCACCCCGCCTCTCGAGCACGCTTACAGAAATCTACATCTTCAAAATACATAAAGAACTCTTCATCGAGCAAGCCAATATCCTCAAATACTTGCCTGCGGACCAGCACGCAGGCAAAACTTGTCCATTCGGGATATATGACATTATCGGAGACCATTAAAGGCACCTCATAACGTTTAAACAGCCGGGTTATTGGTCCGGTGGCAGCTGATCTAATCAATTCGTTAATCGGTCTGTGGAATCTGAAGCAGCTTTCTTGCGGGGTGCCATCAGTCCACTCTAGGCGTGGACTGGCCATGCCCATCTGAGGGTTATCCTTAAGAGTTTTGACCAGCAATTCCACAGCACCCGGGCGAACAATGGTGTCGCTATTGAGTAAGAGTACAAACTCGCCGTCGGATGCGTTGATGCCGATATTGTTGCCGGAGGAGAAGCCTTTATTAACACTACTTGGAATAATTTTAAAGTTGACAAATGTGTTAACATTTTTCTGCCAGATGTGCAGAGAATCTAAAGAACCGTCATTAGAGTTATTATCTATTATTAAAGATCCGACTGATAATCCCCAATGCTCTAGGCACAATAAAGAATTTAGACATTGGATGCAAAGATCAGGAGTTCGGTAATTAACAATTACTATACTTGTTTTCATAAATTTGATTCAACCTTAGAATAAAAGTGTAGTAGAAGCTTCAATATAATTAATTTTTTAACAGCATTTTATACTGATATTGCGATCTATCGGAGCATCCTACAAGCTCTCGGCACAATAGCTCGATACTATTATCCTGTCAGAATGGTGGCGATATTTTTCCTCAACCTCTTATTTGATGTGCGCATCAACAGAAACGAATTCACAAAACAAACTTGAATATACGCAATTATTACAGCGGTAAAGAGGACCACTAAATACTTTAAAATAAAATTCAGATTAACTATTTTCACTAAAGGTATATGCCATAGATATATCCAGATGGTATTTTGGGCAATAAATAAAACTACTTTAAGTAACCCCAATCTTTCAAAGATTCGCTCTAAATATCTACTATGTGCCAACAGGAAAAAGGAGACGAGGAAAGAATAAGAAAAGTAGTAAATCGACGGCGGATATTTAAACTTCTGAGTTGGTATAAATTTTCCATGGATTAGAAACAAACCAAGACCAATTAAAATTAAAGCGCCCAGACTAATAAATGAAAATCTATGTAGCTGCCTGTTATTAAATTGTGAAACTCTTAATCCAACAGCAAAAACCAAGCCATACGGGATAATATAATGAGTAATCAATGAGGCAGTTTTCAATCCTCCGCTCATCATTGGAATTGTTAAATAACGGGTGATTTCCCAAGTTAAAAAACAACCAACAATAATCAAAATATACCGTCTATTCGACTCGGTTTTTGCACTAAATCTATATATCCATGGAGAAATCAGAGCGACTAAAAGAAATACTTTAATGATCCAAACGAATCCAATTCCTTTGATTAAAAGAAATGAATTGATCATCGTTCGGGAGTCTAGTTCAGAGCTATCCGGATATAAAATAGCCAAAGCTATAAAATATATCGCTAAGAATATCCACACTGGAAACACCAAACGTTTAACTCGCCTCCAAACATAACTTAGATATGCCTCCCCAGATTTATAGGTTAACCCAAATGACATTCCAGAGACTAATACCATTAAAGGGACATCAAAATTACGTATTTGGAACAACATACTAGGCGGTTCTACATGAGCGAGTATTATCATCGCTAAGCCTATAAACCTTAATATGTCTACTTTACGGTTTCTCAAAACAATCCTTTATATTTGCAACGAAAATTATCCATAATCAAACGATTTCAGGTCTATCAATATCTTCTGGAAGCCAATTAGGACGACGATTTTCTAGCAATTCAGGCGAAATCGCCGCTATTATTCGATCAGCAACATTAGGCCAATCTAGAACCTCATCAACATGAATAATTGCAGCATCACCCATTTTCTTTGCCTCATCTGGGTTTTTAAGCACTTGATACATCGCCTTAGCCAAGACTTCCGGAGATCGTTCCTGGGTTAGTACTCCCGTCTTCCCATTTATCACTATATCTGGCATCGCCCACTCATTGGTACCCACTACAGGCAACCCAGAGGCGGCAGCCTCTACATAAACGAGGCCCCAGGTTTCGCAGACTGAAGGCGTACAAAATAAAGATGCTTTTAGGTAGAGTTTTTTAAGTTTTCTATTCTCTAGATACTTATGCTTTCGCAAGAAACCTTCAAATATAACTCCCTCACCAAAAATAGGTTGTTTAGTAGGACCTACAATAGTGAGAGTGGCGTGAGGGATTTTTTCTTTTAGAAGCATAAACGCTTTATAGGCTAGTGGACCGCCCTTTCGCTCCCAGTCGCGACCGATAAAAAGGATGTTTGAACGGCGATATCGCTCAATGCTTGTATTTTTAGCTCCTTTAAATTGAATTGAAGCTCCCGCCCCGATGGGGTAAATATTTTCTCTAGGGTAGTCAAAATCTCGCGCTATAGAATCAGCTCCATAGCTTGAATGAGTAAAAATAGCTTCAGACCGATGAATTGTTTCATGTTGTTTTTGATACTTTTCTTTTAGAGCCTCATCATCCATATTCTCATGACCATAGGCTTCATGCCGAGCAGCATCTAAGACAGAAATACCTATCCATCGAAACCGTCGAACATTGGTCGAGGTTCCGTATTTGGGGTTAACATAAGTGTATATAACAGCTGTTGACTTTGGTGCTTGGTCCAATATTTCAGCTAAACCCACGCTAGATTCTGACCTCCATGACTGGAGGCTTTGCCCGAATAAGCGACCTTTTAATTGGTAAAAAAACTCCCCCCATTTATAAAAAATGGATGGTTTTGAAAAATTTCGATTAGATGAACAACGATGTGATATCGCCCCATATAAGGCGCCCTTTTCTAAAAGCGCTCCACAAACACCCTTGCTGACACCAGACATAGTCCATGTCGACCAGGGAGGGCCATTCATTACCATTAGAATTTTGGGGTTTGAATTTTGCTGGCGTGCCATTCCTTTAGCTCTTCTTATGAATTTAGAAGCAATCTGACCAGACCACCTCTAAATTAGGATAGACTAAAATCTAAGCATTAATGAATATTACTTCAAATTTTTCTCTCTAATTAATTGCAGGTTGTATTGCCATAACCTTCGCGGATATAGTTATTAATTTTTTTAGCCGAAAACTCTTCACCCCATACACGATAAGATTGATGATCTGCTGCATCAACAAAGGCGTTAATTGATAAACTGCCAATTGAACTCAGATAAGTT
>Ga0209119_1000435_pt1 | contig 42363 bp, 41 predicted proteins | sample COG_03_FD_184747 | JGI IMG/M metagenome (GOLD analysis project Ga0209119, IMG submission 184747) | Pelagic Microbial community sample from North Sea - COGITO 998_met_03 (SPAdes) (version 2) | ecosystem: Environmental > Aquatic > Marine > Neritic zone/Coastal water | place: Helgoland, sampling...
CTAGAACCCGCAGCCGATGAATTTGGCTCGGGATATACAAAACCGATCACTAATAAGGTGGATTGCATAAGGCTTTAAATTAGTCGGAAGTGTGAGAATATTCGGATCTTAATCCGTTTGCCCAATCCACAAGAATTTGCACTTGAGCTTCTGTCAATTGCGCTTCGGAATGTGTCCAAGTATAAGAAGCCAACGGCATATCTCCTTCTTCAAGTTCCTCAATTAATTCTTCGAGTTTATGATCTTTCTTCTTGGTTGAATAACTAGCCCATTTAGAAACATTAAAATGTTTTTGACCTTCTTTTATGTGGCTGTTTAACCAGTAATTCACAGGCGTGATTGAATTGTACCAAGGATAGTTTGTAGCGCTGCTATGGCAATCAAAACAGGCTTGCTTTAAAATCTGCTTCACTTCTTTAGGAGCCTGTGTTTCTTCTAAAAAGAGAGCAATGGATACGAAGTTACTTTGATTTTTTTCGGGTTGAAAAAATTGAGCAATTACAAGAGTAATCACAAGTCCAAGAATCATTTTTTTCTTAAGGGTCATTCTACGTTTTAATTAAGTTATAAAGTTATTGAAATTTAGTTTAAATAGCGTTATTCTAAGACGATAAAACGCAGTCAACTTTGTGGTGTATCTATGAAGTGTATAAAATTTTATTTATTTAAAGATTCGAAATTTAGAGCGATAAATAATGGTTTAAAATTTTCAACAACTAATAGATATTTATTATTTTTAGAGCGAAGTCAAATCCAATACACCTAAGAATTAAATTATGACTTACGAAAACTTTTTAAATGAACTTTCATATGTGAATCACAGTCGAGAGAATCGGGCGAAATATGCCCAAATGGTTCTTGAAAATAAAAATTTAATGCCTGTTCTTTTAAAAGTTCTATTTGAAGTCGATTCAAAGATGTCATGTCGAGCCGCTTGGGTATTGGAATTTATTACCAAAAAAAAACCATTAATTCTACTCCCTTATATCGATGGTTTTACAGCGCAAATAGAAAACGTACATTTAGATTCTGCCGTGCGACCAGTTGCAAAAATATGTGGGTACCTCGTAGAAAATCATGTAGATAAGAAAATCATCCCTATAAAGAAACTCATAAAACCAGTCCACTTGGAACGTATTATAGCCGTGAATTTTGACTATCTAATCGGAGATCATAAAATCGCAGCAAAAGCCTATGCGATGCAGAGTTTATATTGGTTGGGGTTTCAATTTACTTGGATTCATCCCGAATTACAAATCATATTAGAACAGGGGTATACAAACGGAAGCCCAGCATACAAAGCACGTGCTAGAAAAATTCTAAAGCAACTTAAATTCCAATGAATCGTTTGTAATATGTTTATCTCTTAAAAACACTCAAAAACTTAAAAGCAAGCTCTATTACTTCGATTGAAAATCCCTATCTTTGTAGCTTCAAAAAAATACAGCAACTATGTCTCTATCTATGCTCAATGCAATTTCTCCAATCGACGGTCGCTACAGATCAAAAACTGCTGCATTAGCCGATTTTTTTTCTGAGGAATCACTCATCAAATACCGTGTTTTAGTTGAAATTGAATATTTCATCGCACTTTGTGAAATTCCTTTGCCTCAATTAAAAGATTTTAATCCCGCACTTTTTAAGGATTTGAGAGCCATTTATACTGATTTTTCAAGCAAAGATGCACAAGCAATTAAGGACATTGAAAGCATTACAAACCATGATGTAAAAGCCGTTGAATATTTTATTAAAGACAAATTTGATGCCCTTCAGATTTCTCAGTACAAAGAATTTATTCATTTTGGTTTAACGTCTCAAGATATTAATAATACAGCGATTCCGTTAAGCATCAAAGAAGCGATTACGGATGTGTATATTCCAGAATACAAGACGCTCGTCGATTGCTTAAAGGGATTAGTAAACGAATGGGCGACCATTCCATTACTAGCGCGTACGCACGGACAACCCGCCTCTCCTACGCGTTTAGGAAAAGAAATTCAAGTGTTTGTAACCCGTTTAGAAGCGCAATTTGATTCGTTAAGTTCAATTCCAAATGCCGCAAAATTTGGAGGTGCAACCGGAAATTTCAACGCACACAAAGTGGCGTATCCAGAAATCGATTGGCAATCCTTTGCTTCTAACTTCTTAAAAGATAAACTGGGACTCCACCACTCGTTTCCGACCACTCAAATTGAGCACTATGACCATATGGCTGCGCTGTTTGATGCCTTAAAACGGATCAATACCATCATCATCGATTTGGATCGTGATTTTTGGACCTATGTGTCTATGGATTATTTCAAACAAAAAATTAAAGAAGGGGAAGTGGGCAGTTCGGCTATGCCACATAAAGTCAATCCGATTGATTTTGAAAATAGCGAAGGAAATTTAGGAATTGCGAATGCCATTTTCGAACATTTATCGGCCAAACTCCCTGTTTCAAGATTGCAACGCGATTTAACAGATAGTACTGTTTTAAGAAACGTAGGCGTGCCGTTTGCACATACTATGATTGCTTTTAAATCGACTTTAAAAGGGCTGCATAAACTCCTTTTAAATCCTGCTAAAATTGCGGAAGATTTAGAAAAAAATTGGGCCGTTGTTGCCGAAGCCATTCAAACAATCTTAAGACGTGAAGGGTTTTCCAATCCGTATGAAGCACTCAAAGGATTGACGCGAACCAACGAAGCAATTACTCAAAACTCTATCTCAAATTTTATTGATACCTTAGAAGTTAGTGACACTATTAAAACAGAATTAAAAGCGATCACCCCTTCTAATTATACAGGGATATAGGTTTATTCAAAACCAAAAAAAGCCACGTTTTACGTGGCTTTTTTTGGTTGAATGGGTATTTTATCAGAGTAAAAACTTCATAAAGTCTTCAACATTCGCGTTTTTTGTATCAAACTGATCCACGACATTTCGAAGTTTCATGATTTTTGAAAGCTCCATATCATTTCCGAGCACTCTGACAATCGCAAAACCATATTCGGGAGAAACTCCGAAAATAATTAATTCATCGATTTCTGAATCGTCTCCAATATATAAGACTTGAACTTTTCCATCGGATGTATTTCCAACTCGCATGAGATCGTTGTAAACCTCTGCCTTCAAAATGGTTTTAATTTTTGCTAATTCGGATGTAAATTCATCTTCAGAACCGTCATTCAAACTATAGGCCAACATATTGAGTTTGTCAATAGACTCAACCGCCTCATTCTGATCGTCTGTAAGCTCTATTTGGTCCGGGTTTAGAAAGGACATGGGAATATCTACCGCCATAAAACCAGCGGTTTCTTGATGGTCTACAAAATACGATTGTAAAGATAATTTAGGAGTACAGGCTAAACAAATAGAAAGAACTCCAAAAATTGTTGAATATTTAATAAGAGCTCTCATTTATTTTTTAGTTGCTTTTTTGAGTTGCTCTCCTCCTGGGACATTTAACTGACTGGTAAGTTTTGAAACTTGACGCAAATCAATATCGCCTGTGAGTGATAAAAGAACGGTTTCGATGACGCGTTGTTTCCCGTTAATAGAAATGTTTTCGTTTTTGGTGAAATCTCCTAAACCATTCACAAACATTAGCAGTTCTTTCACATGGTTTTCGTCTTTACCTTCTAAAATAAAGAAGTTAACGGTTTGATCTCCGTCTTTGATTCGCATCAATTCCTCTAGATTAGAATTTTTAATGTATTTTTCAACATCTTTTCCCATGGAATTCGAAACATCGATATTATCCGTTGTGTAAACAGTCAGATTTTTCAACATTTTTACCTGGTTGATAAAATCATCTGAGTCAGGATCATTGGTTTGAATATCAATATTAGACAACATTTTAAACATCTTTTGGTTTACGACCACAGACGTTACGTCGTCTTTATCTTCATATTTTTCAAATAGGCTTTGAGCTAGCATTAGTGTGGGTGCTAAAAGCAAACTAAGAATTATTGCAAATTTTTTCATTTTTTTAAAATTTTAGATTTAATTATTTAATGTTAAATATTTTATTGGTTGAGTTATTAAATTCTTCCAGATAGACAACGTTTTGTTTGCCTTGTTCAAAAGAAGTTGAGATCATGTTTAGAGCACTTAATGGTGCCGCGCCTTTGTTCATTTGATTCGAAATTAGATCAAAGGCTTTGAGAGTTTCATTATAAGCAAATTGTTCTTCATTAGATAGCTTGATAAATTCATCTCTCGATGTGAGTGTCATAAGAGCACTAAACATAATTGTGACTACTGCAGCTGCTGCGAGCCAGCGGTATTTGTTTGGTTTGCTGCGAGTCACTGCTAAAGGTCTTTGATAGGAAAGTTGTTTTTCGGATGAAAAATAAGCAAACAGTGAGCGGTAAGCTTCCAAGTGAGTTGCTACAGTTTCTGTTAAAAAATAGTGTTTTAACTGTGCTTCTTCTTGTAAAGTTGTATCTCCTTGTTCGTACTTTTCTAAAAGACGTTCAATGTTTTTTAATTCCATAATTATGGGTCTGTGTTAATTTTTCTCGTATTGTTTTTCTTGCTCTAGACAGGGAAACTCGAATAGTAGCTTCACTCATATCCAGTATTTTAGCGATTTCATTAAACTCATAGTTTTCAATATCTCTGAGTTGTAATATTAATTTTTGTTTTGCGGGTAAAGCTTCCATATGTTTTTCTACCCAGCGAAGACTGTCATTAATCTCAATTGATTTTTGTAATGATTGCGAATGGTCTTCATAATTGTTGTGTACTATTTTTAAATTTTGTGCTTGTTTAGATTTTAATCGATCAAAGCACCAGTTTTTTGTCATCGTCATTGCAAATGCTTCCGGACTCTTATAGTCCTTAAATTTTTGACGATGATTCCATAATTTCAAAAGAACTTCTTGTGTGGCATCCTCTGCTTCTTCAACAGATACTAATAATCGTCTCGCAATCCGAAAAATCTTATCCTTAAAAGGCGTAATTATTTTCAAATATTCTATCTCGTTCATAATAGATTGGGTGGTTATACTTTAAAGACGATTAATTTATAGATTTGTTACAAGCTTTCAAAATAATTTTTGTTTCGTCATAATTAGTTTAAATTAGTCCTTTAAGACTCAAAGCTATTAAAATTAGTTCATTTTAAACTATAAATCTACATCAAATGAAATCAGTTATTAAATTCGTTCTTCTATTATTCATCACTTCTACATCTTTTAGTTGTTTTGAAGATACTGATGATAATCCTATAAGCAGTATCGACATCAAAGATTTTGTTTGGAAAGGTCTCAATTTTGCGTATCTCTATAAAGATGATGTTGATGATTTAGCTAACGATCGATTTGGATCGGATGGTGACTATCAAAATTACTTGAACGCTTCTGAAAATCCTGAAAGTTTATTTGAAAATTTAATTTTTAAACCAGATTCAGTGGATCGATTTAGTTGGATTACCGATGACTATATTGCTCTCGAACAACAATTTAGTGGCATCTCAAAAACAAGTGGTGCCGAATTTAATTTTTACTATATTCCTGGGAGTTCTAGTGAGGTTCTTGGTATTGTGCGCTTGATACACCCCAACAGTAATGCCAGTCAAACAGTTCTGGAAAGAGGGCAAATCTTCACTAGTATTGATGGACAATCGATGACCGAGTCAAACCTTGGTGCCCTGTTAAGTAACGACACCTACAGTATTGGGTTGGCGACTTATGAAGACAATGGAACAACCATTACTACTGATGATCAAATTATTAGCACAGATGAAACGGTCATGCTCACCAAAACTGTCTATAATGAAAACCCGATTTTCAAAAATCAGCTCATAACATTACAAGATAAAACGATTGGATATTTAATGTATAATGGATTTGTATCTGATTACGATTCCCAACTTAATGACGTTTTTGGAGCGTTTAAGGCTCAAAATGTTCAATACCTAATTTTGGATTTGAGATATAACCCTGGAGGAAGTGTGAACACAGCAACCGAATTAGGCAGTATGATAACAGGGATTGATAATGAAGTTTTTGCAATACTTCAATACAACTCCGATCTAGAAAGTAACAATTCTACCTATGATTTTACCAACATATTATCTAAAAATGAGGCGGCCATAAACAGTTTGGGATTAACCACACTTTATGTGCTAACCTCCGATCGTTCTGCATCTGCAAGTGAAATGATTATTAATAGTTTGAGGTCCTATATTGAAGTCATTCAAATTGGAACAAAAACAGTTGGGAAATCACAAGCATCCGTCACAATTTATGATTCTCCAACGTTTCAGAAAAAAGACGTTAACCCTTCCCACTCTTACGCAATGCAACCTTTGGTCGCTATTACTGTTAATAAAAATAATGAGGCCGTACCACCAGCGGGGCTCATTCCACAAATAGAAATTGCAGAAGGCATTTCAAATTATGGTGTTCTAGGGGACATTTCAGAACCCTTATTGGCCGCTGCGATCAGTGAAATCCTAGGCTCTGGAAGAAGGTCTATAAATGAACCAAATCTAATTAAACCTATTTCAGACTCTGATTCATTCATAGCGCATTCTGAAGAAATGTACATTGACTAGTTTCCTTTACTAAAGTGTAATTTTCAATCCTAATCGAACATTTCTTCCTTTGGTTGTATAGCCTGGAACATCTTCATAATCTTCATTTAGAATATTATCGATGCCACCAAAAAACGTCACTGTATTGTTTAGAGCTGTATGACTTACATATAAATTAAATAAACTAAAACGATCTAAAAGAGGGACGAAACTATTTTCAAATCTTTGATGTGTATATTGGTAAGACAACGACGCAAATGTGGCTTTTGACATGTTATAGCTTAGCTGTAAATTAGCCTTGTGTTTAGGAATTCTACGAGCGAAGGCTTCCTTATACTCCACAAATGTGTAGTTGGCTTGAACCGAAAGTTTTTTGAATAAAGTGGCTTCAATCTCAAGCTCCACCCCTTTTGCATGTAATAAATCTGAAGCATTTAAATAACCGCCATCAATCCATAAAACCGTATTTTTTTCCTCTCTATTAAAAAACAAACCAGAAACTCTAAAGTCAGTAGTTAACTTCAATTCTACTCCAGCTTCAATAGTTGTATTTTGTTCCGGGTCTAAGTTAAGATTCGCTCCAAAATCTCCATATAAAAAAGATAAAGTAGGGGCAATAAAAGACGTGCTATAGGATCCAAAAATTTTGGTATATCCATTGGTAGTCGATTTAATCGCAAAGGATGGATTTAAATTATATACAAAATGAGAGCCATATTCGGAATGATTATTTAAACGAGCACCCGCATTCATAGTTAAACCAAAATCTGAAACATATACAAAATTTGCATACGGATCTAAAATATTAAATGTGACGTTATTCGTAAAGGCTGCATTATTTTCAATTCTATTGATTCCGATAATCGTATAAAACGTTTTATCAAATACATATTTATTATAAAGATCAAATACAAGGTTTTTGGACTTGAAAGTCGATGGGAAACTAGAAACAAATACTCGGTCGTATTCGCTAAAAGCAGCATTCAAATTTACACTTCCTTTGTTGTATTTAAAAGTTGAGGATGCGCCAATACGTGACTGTTTACTATTAAATTCGTCCGAAGTATCTGCTAAACTAAAACTCGCATCATAGCCATCAATATTTGATTTTGAGTCCGTATAATTTCCATACACATTTAGAGAAAAAGCAGGATTGAACGTGTAACCAAAATTGGTGTCTAAACCATATTTCGAGTATGCATCTTTCTCATTCGCATCGGAAATGACGGCCGATAAGCCATCAGAAAATTGATTGCTAAAAGCCGTTCTGTAAGTAAACTTATTTAGTGTACCACTAAAAGCGACACTATTATTAAAATCTGCCACATTATAATTTTGATCAGATGCTGATTGATTCGTTCCGACACTGGATGAAAAAACGGCACTCATCTTTTTTGAATTGGCAGACTTGGTTGAAATGTTAATCACTGCTGCTGCTGCTCCACTTCCATATAAGGTACTTGCTGCCCCTTTAATAATTTCGATAGATTCAATTTGACTCAAATTTAGCAATCTGAAATCATATCCACCTGAAAGCTCTGATGGATCACTAACTTGAACGCCGTCAATCAACACCAAAACTTGACGGTTGCGCCCACCTCGAACATAGACACCCAAATTTTGACCCGCATTGCTTCGACTTCCATTAATTTCAATACCACTTTTGGTATTTATCAATTCTGAAATCGTTCTTCCTTGGTTGTTTTCAATCTCTTGTTCTGAGATTTTTATCACCGTTTTACCAGAGTTTTCACGCTTTAGTTTAAAACGAGAATCCGTTATAACCACTTCATCAAGAGATTCTTCAGAAACAGATTGGGCAATAATTTGAATTTGGGCACATAGACATAGTGCGATTAATACATAGGATTTATTAGTCATTTAAATTTAATTAATCGAGATACTAGGGCATACAAAATTGTATGAAAACTTCTATCCCGAAAGTTTAACATTATATTTTGAATAAGGCAGGTCTCCTGGCTTTCGTCTTTAGATAGGCCTTCCCAGTTTTCACCAGTGACAAAGAAAAAATCTAAAGCATTTTGCAAAGCAAAACTAAGAATACAGTTGCGGGAACAGCTCTGGAATTTAACCAGATTCCCTTTTAATTGAATAAAAAAATCATTATTCAAACCAAAATTCGGGGCAAATGTAAATTTTTTTGATAGAATTGTGGGTATTAATCGAAATAATATTATTTTTGAATAAAATATTTTCAATGTCAAATTCCTACTTATCTAAAAAACAACTTATTATTATCGCATTCATGCTTATCGCGGTTTTATTTAGACTTGTTCCCCACCTTCCAAATTTTACACCCGTCACATCCATCGCTCTTTTTGGAGGTCTTTATTTTTCAAACAAAACATTAGCGTATGTAGCGCCCTTGTTTATTATGGTCTTATCCGATCTGTTTTTAGGATTCCATAGTATTTCAATTGTTGTATATGCCGCCTTTTTATTCGTAAGCTTTATTGGAACTCAATCCAAAAAACCAAGTGTATTTGCAATTCTACTAAGTAGTCTTAGTTTTTTCGTGATCACTAATTTTGGTGTATGGCTTATTAGCTATCCTAAATCCTGGGTGGGTCTTGTTGAATGTTATACCCTCGCAATTCCATTTTTTAGAAATTCACTTTTAGGTGACTTTTTCTATGCCGGTCTTATGGTTTATGGGTTTAATTTTGTTCAAAAGCGGTATTTACAATTAAGCTAAACTTTCATAGCACACGTATTTCATTTATTTTTTAAGGTTTTAGTTCTATAAAACTGTAGGATTTTCATACTTTTATAGCAAAGAAAATTCTATAATGACCGAAAGTTTAATTCTCATTGTCTCTGTAATAATTAGTGGCCTGATCGGCGGATATTTAGGGTTTACAATTTCAAAATTGAAAAGTAAAAGCGACCGAAGTACCCTCGAAGAACGTCAAAATCAGTTAAATAAAACGGTGACTGATTTAAAAAATAATATTTTAAATATTGAATCTGAACGGGATGACTTTCGATCAGAAAAAGATGCTATAAACATACAGTTGGTTCAGAAAACTGCTGCTTTTGATACACTGCAAGAAGATCATTTGAAACGCGAAACGGAGCTCGAAGAACGTCAAGAGCAACTCAGGAAAGATTTTGAAATCTTAGCGTCTAAAATTCTGGAAGAAAAATCTGAAAAATTTACCATTCAAAATAAAGAAAATCTGAAACAGATTTTAAACCCCTTACAGGAAAAAATTCAAGGATTTGAACAAAAAGTGGAAGCAAGACAAAAAGAAAGTATCATTATGCACTCAGCTCTCAAAGAGCAATTAACTGGCTTAAAAGACTTGAATCAAGTAATGAGTAAGGAAGCCAACAACCTGACCAAAGCGTTGAAAGGCGATAGTAAAATGCAAGGGAATTGGGGCGAATTGGTTCTGGAACGCGTGCTTGAAAAATCAAACTTAGTAAAAGATCGCGAATATTTTGTGCAACAAAGTTTTACACTCCCAGACGGCAGTCGTGTCCTCCCCGATGTGGTATTGCATTTACCTGACGGGAAAAAGATGGTGATTGATTCAAAAGTGTCGTTAACAGATTATGAGCGCTATGTCAATGCGGATTCTGAAGATCAAGAAAAACATTTGAAAGCCCATATCAATTCTATTAAAAAACACGTGGATCAATTGTCTGGAAAAAATTACCACGATTTATATGATATAGAATCGCCCGATTTTGTGTTGATGTTTATCCCTGTAGAGCCGGCTTTTGCCATTGCTTCAAACCATGACACTAACCTGTACAGTAAAGCCTTTGAAAGTAATATTGTGATTGTGACACCCTCTACCCTCTTAGCCACTCTTCGAACCGTGGACAGTCTGTGGAAAAACGAAAAACAACAGAAAAACGCCATTGAAATTGCACGCCAAGCGGGTGGTTTATATGATAAATTTGAAGGCCTGATCACCGATTTAACAGGGGTTGGCAAGAAAATTGACGCCGCCAAGAACGATTATTCTGCGGCCATGAATAAACTTGTCGATGGACAAGGAAGTTTGGTCACGCGTGTTGAAAAGCTAAAGAAATTAGGGGCTAAAGCAAACAAAGCACTCCCAGAAGCAATTTTAAAACGTGCCGAAGGCGAGGATTAACGCCTAGAACGAACGTGCTAAGTTAAACCCAAAATAGACATCACCGTCCCCCCAGTCTCCTGTACTGGTTCCAAAAACACCATTGGTATTCATAGATTGAGAATTGGTGAAATGCAATTGAAACACATGTCCGCCAGTTTCTAAATCAACCCCAATTGAAAATGGATTCGTATACAACGAATTGTCGCTACGGTTAAGATGCACCCCATATTCCATATTTAGCGACCATCGTGTTCCTAACTTGTAACGCCCCCCAAATCCGACGCCATACTGCGAATTATCTTGAAAGTCATCAATTACATAATTATCATGAAAAAATGTAGGAGAAACGATGAGTGATAACTCATTATTTATTTTTCGAGAGATCAGAAGTTGCGCCACATAACTCAAGCGGTGTTTAAATTCTAGTTTTGGTAAATTATCCGTATCAAGGGCTGTATTGGCTAAGATAGACGTGTAGCCCACCACTGTAAATGGCATTTTACTGGCTTGCTGTTTCAGTAATCTAAACTTAGTGGCCAACTCATAAATTTTCTGATTCGAGTTTCTAGAAGCACTGATATTAAGGTTGTCCGAGATTCCGTACACAAAATTTAAATGGGTCACTGCTTCATCCAATCCAAAAAGATTTTGAAACCCATTTTTTACCGTTCCAAATCGATGCGACACAATAAAATTAAATCCGCCTTTAGCAACGAGCTTTGTCGATTCAAAATTAATCACTTTTAAGCCTTTAAATACGGCCGAAGCATAGACTGGAGTTTCTAAATCGGTATCAATTTCACTCAATAAATCTTCTTGAGAAAAAAGAATAAAACTACAAATTAAGAAAATGGAAGTAAGAAATTGTTTCATCAGATAAAATTTAAAAAAAAACCATTAGAAGAATCCAATGGTTTTTATGTGAATATAAAATAAGTGCGTATTACTGCTTTACGATTCGCTTTGTTTGAGAAAATTGAGGGGTACTAATGTTCATTAAATAAACGCCCGTATTCCACTCAGACGTATTAATTTTTGTATTGAATTTACCCATATTGGATTGAAAAATAAGCGTTCCTAAAACACTGTACACCGAAATATTAGCTTCTTTTATGCTTGCAGGGAACTGTACATTCAATTCTTTAACTGTTGGGTTTGGATACACATTAAATTCTGGGAGTGCAATTGTGGTAGTCCCCAGTGTAGCAGCAGCTCCACCTCTAGAAGCATGATAATTTAAAATAAGACTCGAACCCTTTGCCCAAAGCATCGGAAAAGTTGTACCGTTAGTCGTTGTAAATACATAATCATTAGAATCTGTAGTATCTAGAGCTCTCGTCGCTACGATTGTACGTACACCACTAGTAACGGTATTGCTTGATTCTGTCCAATCTTGAGAAACATCAACATTTGGAGCATTCTGTGCTCCTGTCAAATTTCGATCCTTTAGTCCTGTACTATCGTAGAGAATCACATCTTCTCCACCAGTTCCCATCGAATTTCCTAAAATGGTATTTAAGGCGACTCCTAACCAAACGTCACTAGGTCCAACCATGGTCATGGTTACTTTCTCAGTGGTGCCATTCACATCAAACTGAACGGTAAAACCAGGAGTAAGGGTTACAACGCCTGTGGAAACGTTTTGTGCGAAACCGTAAGAGGCCATTAAAAAGGTAAGTATAAACGTAATTTTTTTCATAATATAAATGTTTTATTATTGTTCTAAAATTGAATTGAGAGTGGCATCATTATGCATTTTTGCAAAATCTAAAGGCGTTTTCCCTACATTGTTTTTTAAATTAACATCTGCTTTTGCGTCTACTAGAAGGGTGGTTATCTCTTTATTATTGAACATCACCGCATAATGTAAAGCGGTTGCATTGTTTGCATCGGACAAATTAACATTGGCACCTGCATCTATTAATGCTTTCGCCACTTCGGCATAGCCTTTGACAACGGCGGCCATTAAGGGCGTGCCGTCTTTACTAGCACCGTTAATGTTGTCAACTTTATTAATTAAATAATTGACCACTTCTAAATTATTGTAATAAGCTGCTAAGGTTAAAGGCGAACTCCCTCGTTTGTTAATTGAATCGACTAGTTTTGGATTGGTGTTATAAAAGACGTCCATTTCTTGAGCCGTTCCTTTTCGAGCACATTCAAATACATCGGTTTGGGCAACTGAAAGGTTGAAAGCAAAAATAAGTAAGAGGTACTTCATTAATTTGTTAGTTAATATGAATACTACATTGATCAAGTTTAATCTGTTCTAATAAATCATCATAGCCAATACAACGGCCTTTGATTGCGATAGAATCATTTACCTGCAAACCAAGATCAATGGTATTGATTTTACAGTCTATTTTATTATTAATTGTCAAGCCTTGCGAGTTAACAGCACTTATAATTCCAGAAACGACAAGTGTCTGATCGAGATATTTTGATTCTGCTTGCGGCGCATTTTCAATAAACGCACTAAAAACTGCCTCTGCATCCATCGTAAAACGAACCGCTTCTTGATCGATTGATCGATGATCTGGAAACAAATAATTATAACCAAAAAATATACCAAACACTACAATTAAAATAAAAACAATCTTGCTTCTCATAATAAATTACAAGTTAAACAAAAATAAAGATTTATAATGAATTAGAATCTGTTTAAAAAATAAAAGAATTAAATTTGAATTAATTATAACAATCATTTTTTATGAAAACGACACCCTTTTTACTTCTTTTATCAATATTATTTCTGAGTTTTTCATGTTCAAATTCTAGTGAAGGGGACCTGATCGAACAAGTTGATCCTGTTGAAATCATTTCTTATGATACGCACATCAAATCCATTTTTGATACCAACTGTGTGGCTTGCCACTCAAACCCTGCAATTAACGGCGCTGGGGTTCCGTTGACTACTTTTAGTCAAGTAAAAAGCGCGATTGAAGCGACCGATCTTATCGACCGTATTAACAGACAATCTGGTGAAGGTGGTTTTATGCCATTGGGAGGCTCTCGCATGCCACAAGCTACGATCAATTTGATTATACAATGGCAAACAGAAGGATTTATTGAATCACTTTAAAGTTAAAACATGAAACATTTATATATATTATTTTTAGTCATTTCGGTGCTTGGGTTTTCACAAGAAAAATACCTCACCAAATCGGGAGTCCTTAACTTTGAAGCAAGTGTGGATACTTTTGAAGAAATAAAAGCCACAAATGATAATGTAACGGCTATTTTTAATGCCAGCAATGGTCAGTTTGCAGCCCTTGCACTCGTAAAAGGGTTCCGATTTAAAAATGCCCTCATGGAGGAACATTTTAATGAAAACTATGCGGAATCAAATGAATATCCTAAAGCGATTTTTAAAGGGGAATTAACTAATTTTTCTTTAGAAACGATTCAATCGACCTATACGATGAATGGAACGCTTACTTTTCATGGGGTCACAAAATCGCTTAAAAACGTAGCTGTGGAACTCATCACCTCAGAAAACGCATTCACTTTTAAAGGTTCTTTTGAAATCGCTCCAACTGATTTTGATATTGAAATACCAAAAATTGTCCGCTCAAAAATTGCCGACTCCATATCCGTTGTTTTTGAATTTGAAATGGAAAAAAAATAAATTAAAAAAGCCGCAAATTGCGGCTTTTTTAATAAAATGTATCTGATTTAAAGTTTACTATTTTTTGATAAACTTTGAAACCATTTCTAATTTCCCTGCTTTTATCTTCATAAAGTACATCCCTTTAGAAAGCTCTGAAACCTGAATTCTGTTTGAAGTAATTTGAGTACTACCCATCACTCGTTTGCCAGTGATGTCATAAATTTCATAAGCACTTATCACGGCGTTATTCTGAAGCGTAATTGTCAATTCATCTTGTACTGGATTTGGATAGATTTTTAATTGTAGCGCAGATACGGCTTCATTTCCTAGAGTGGTAGAAACATAAACCCCATAATCATCTGCACGTCCTGCAAAATTTTGATTACAAACTACAGGAGAACTATTCATGTTTGAAATCACTCGCATGGTTAATACTGTGTTTAACGTTGCATTTGCTGGTGGTGTGACAGTGGTTGTGAACGTATGAGACCCAGCATTATCTGTTTCAACATTCGTTTCTAAAACACGTTCGTTAGCTTCAAAGGTTCCGCTATTATCCCAATCAATCCATACTCCTGTGTGTTGAGAAGAATCAATTGATTGATAGATGACCTCCAAATCATAAGACGTACTCGCATTAATTAGTGTATTTTTTGAACACCTAAAATCTACAAAACCACTAGCAGGTACAAAAGTATTCGTTAAATTACTCAATGTATTGAACGAGACACTCGTGACTCCAGTACCAAAATTAGCATTATTATTAAAGCTCGTGGGTGTACAAACGGCTGAAGGTGATGGAGTAATAATTACATTATTTTGTTTGGTGCGTGTTGAAGTTCCTTGAAGATTTGTGATTTGGAGTGTGACATCATAGGATCCAGCATTCTCAAATGTAATGGAAGGGTTTTGTTGGGATGAAGTATAAGTAGAGCCTGCCCCATTATCAAAAGTCCAAACAAAAGAGATGTTATCATACCCAGAATTTGTGTAGCTATTTGGTGTATTGGTTGATGCATCAGTAAATGAAACTTGCTGATCTATACATCCTAATGTTGCTGTGGAACTAAAATCAACAACTGCTGTTGCTATTGGAGTCAGTGCAGTACTTGTAAGATAAGATGCTCTTACAACAGTTAAGGCAGCATTAGAAACAGCTCTTTGACCTCCAGTAAATTCGGATGAACAGCCAGAATAATCCATATAATTGAACATATGGTCTTGGTGAGTTCCAGAGCTTCTAGTATACCCCGTCTCTGGATTAATGACTTGATTAAATGCTGAATCACAATTATTTGAAGTAGTCGTTTCGCAATCCCAATAAATAGAAGGCGTTATTTTCGATGTTCTAATGTGAGGTGGCGTATCTGCAATACCATCATCGCCACATAAACCATTATCTGGATCATCTCCATCAAAGGTGTGAGGTAAATTGAGGGCGTGCCCCATTTCATGCGCAAAAGTAGACGAGGATTCGTTTAAATAAGAACAAATTAAAACGACAGACCCATCTAGCACATATCCATGTGCGCCTGCACCATAGGCATAGCCACCAATAAAAGAACCAGAATTCACATAACAATTTGAATTATCAATTTCATCCACAATCCATACGTTATAATATTTTGTTTGGGTCCAAATAGCAAGAGCCTTAAGGTCCGCATCGCTAATACCTGAATTTCCAGAACGATTAACTCCGTTAGTTGAATACGGGATATTATTACTCATATCTACCCGATTTATCCCATCAGTAGTGTTTCCGTTATCATCTTGTATGGCTAAAATGAATTCAATTTTCATATCAACGCCTTCTCCAAAACCTAAGGTATTGGCTCTTTTTCTCCAATAATTATTTAAATATTGGATACCTAACTTAACGTCTTCATCTGAAATATTAGTTCCTGTTCCAATCGCTTCGCCTTTGTGCATCACGTGAACAACAACTGGGACTTGAAGAATATCGTTTGAAGCTACAAATTTTTGGGAAGCAGCATTTTTAATCGCCAATTTCATTTTTTCATGACGCTCTTTATATTGAGGATCATTTTTCATTTTTTCATTGTGCAATGAATCGGCACCACAAAATTCTTTAAAATTTCGTTGGTTCGCATCTTGTGATGTTAAAGTGGGTGCAATTGGGGTCAGTGTTTGCGCATTCATATTGAAAGACGCAAAGAGTGCAATCATAACGATTGCTTTTGAGTACTTGTGGTTCATTGGTTATATTGTTTAATAAAATTAAATATCTATTAAACAAATATACGTATTTAAAACTTGAACTATAACTTATATTCAGTGTCTGGATGCCAAAAAAGCCGCTAAATACGGCTTTTTTGGTACTAAGTTGAAATAAATTCCTACTTACTCAAATACATTTTACGTCTGGAGTATAAGTTATAAAATTCATCATCCTTTAAACTGTCGATAAAGAGAATACTTTCCCCAGTACTTTTCATTTCTGGCCCCAATTGCTTATTGACATTAGGGAATTTATTAAACGAAAACACCGGTTGTTTGATGGCATAGCCTTCCAAATGAGGCTTAAAATCAAAATCCGTAACTTTCTTTTCACCCAACATCACTTTGGTTGCATAATTCACATAGGGTTCGCCATACGCTTTGGCAATAAAGGGAACGGTTCGAGAGGCTCGTGGATTGGCTTCAATAATATACACCATGTCGTCTTTGACTGCAAATTGTATATTGATTAATCCTACCGTATTAAGTGCTAACGCAATTTTTTTGGTGTGATCTTTAATCTGTTGCATCACTAAATTACCTAAATTGAAAGGCGGTAAGGTCGCATTACTGTCACCTGAGTGAATCCCACAAGGTTCAATATGTTCCATGATACCGATGATGTACACATTTTCGCCATCGCAAATCGCATCGGCTTCCGCTTCTATTGCCCCATCCAAATAATGATCTAGTAACAACTGATTTCCAGGCATTCTGCTTTGTAAATCTACAACGTGTTTTTCTAACTCTTCTTTATTAATTACAATTTTCATCCCCTGCCCTCCTAAAACATAAGACGGACGTACCAAAATTGGAAAATCTAAGACATCGGCAATCGCTGCCGCTTCATCGGCCGTCGTGGCAATATCAAATTCTGGATACGGAATGTTATTGTCTTTCAAAAGGTTTGAGAACAAGCCTCTATCTTCGGCTAAATCGAGAGATTCAAAACTCGTTCCTAATATTTTGACACCATATTTGGTTAATTTCTCAGCAAGTTTTAAAGCCGTTTGACCACCTAACTGCACAATAACGCCTTCTGGTTTTTCGTGTTTAATAATGTCATAAATATGTTCCCAAAATACAGGTTCAAAATACAACTTATCCGCAGTATCAAAATCGGTTGAAACCGTTTCAGGATTACAGTTAATCATAATGGTTTCATAGCCACATTCTGCGGCAGCTAACACGCCGTGTACACAACAGTAATCAAACTCAATTCCTTGACCAATTCGATTGGGGCCAGATCCTAAAACAATCACTTTTTTCTTATCGGAAACGACACTTTCATTATCTGAAAAACGGTTGCCATCGGCGGTTTCCATATCACTCTCAAACGTTGAATAGTAATAAGGAGTCTTGGCTTCAAATTCCGCCGCACAAGTATCCACTAATTTATAAACGCGATTGACGCCTAATTCTTCTCGCTTTTTATACACCTGACTTTCTAAACAGCCGAGCATGTGCGCAATTTGTCGATCGCCATATCCTTTTTGTTTCGCTTCAAGCAATAACGGTTTTTCTATCGTTTCAATTTTATAGGTCGAAATTTCATTTTTTATCAAATGTAATTCTTCATATTGTTTTAAAAACCACATATCAATTTTAGTGATTTCATGAATTCGACTCAGTGGAATTCCCATCTGGATGGCATCATAAATAATAAACACACGATCCCAAGACGCATATTTTAGTTTATCAATAATTTGAGTGTAATCTTTATTTTCTTTGCCGTCTGCGCCTAAACCGTTTCGTTTAATTTCGAGCGATTGTGTGGCTTTATGAAGTGCTTCTTGAAACGAGCGTCCAATGCCCATCACTTCGCCAACCGATTTCATTTGTAATCCCAACGTTCGGTCGGAACCTTCAAATTTATCAAAATTCCAACGTGGTATTTTAACAATCACATAATCTAAGGTCGGTTCAAATAAGGCCGATGTCGATTTTGTAATTTGATTATTTAATTCATCTAAGTGATATCCTAGCGCTAATTTAGCCGCTATTTTGGCAATTGGATAGCCCGTTGCTTTACTTGCTAGTGCCGAGGATCGTGACACCCGAGGGTTAATTTCGATGGCAATAATATCTTCTTTTTCATCTGGAGAAACGGCAAACTGCACATTACATCCCCCCGCAAAATCACCAATACTGCGCATCATGTGAATGGCCATATCGCGCATCCGTTGATAGGTACGGTCACTTAAAGTCATGGCAGGAGCTACTGTAATTGAATCCCCGGTATGAATTCCCATAGGATCCATATTTTCTATGGAACAAATGATGACAACATTGTTATTAGAATCTCTAAGCAATTCTAACTCATATTCTTTCCAGCCTAATAAAGCCTTATCAATCATCACTTCATGGATTGGGGAAATTTCCAAACCACGAGTTAATAATTCATCGAAGTCTTCTTCTTTATGTACAATGGCCGCACCATCACCCCCTAAGGTGAAAGAGGCTCTAATGACCAGTGGAAACCCAAATTCTTGGGCAATTTCTTTTCCTTTAAGGAATGAGGTCGCCGTGGCTTGTGGCGCCATCGGAATACCGATTTTAAGCATTAATTCGCGAAACTTCTCCCGATCTTCTGTAATGTTAATCGCATCAATATCAACGCCAATAATTTCAACACCAAAATCGGTCCAAATCCCTTTTTCATCGGCCTCAATACAAAGATTTAAAGCGGTTTGACCACCCATCGTTGGTAAAACAGCATCAATTTGAGGATGCTCTTTTAATATTTTGATGATTGATTTGGTAGTCAAAGGCAACAAATACACATGATCAGCCATTGCTGGATCCGTCATAATGGTTGCTGGATTGGAATTAATTAAAATGGTTTCGATTGCATCTTCTCTTAAAGAACGGAGTGCTTGGGTTCCTGAATAATCAAACTCGCAAGCCTGTCCTATAACGATCGGTCCAGAACCTATAATTAAAATTGATTTAAGATCTTTATTTTTTGGCATTTTTAAATGTAATTGATTGTATTATAATAAGATACGAAATTAAGTAACGTTTGGGTATAAAAAAAGGCGTTGCTATTAGCAACACCTTTAATATATTAACAATTGTTAATCATTATTTTTTATGACGAGTTTCAGAAGATACACTGATCTTTTTTCTTCCTTTGGCTCTTCTTCTAGCAAGAACTTTTCTTCCGTTAGCAGAAGCCATTCTCTCTCTAAAACCATGTTTATTTTTTCTCTTTCTCTTGGATGGTTGAAACGTTCTTTTCATTATAGTATATTTTTAAAACTTTACTCGTGTGATTATCTTTAAAAAATGCGCTCAAGTTTTATCTTAAAGCGCGGCACAAATATACAAAGAGTTTTTACTTTGACAAATCTAATTTTAAAATAATTTTGATTTGTTTTTACTACCTTTGTACTCGCTAAATAAATAACTCAATTATGTTCAATAAAAATATAAAATTATTCCTTGCTACTGCGATCGTCGCGTATGCTGTGTATCAAATTATAGAAACCTATGTCGGAAATGGCATCATGCTGATTCTCCTTGCATCAATTTTTGTATTTCTATATTTCAAAAATGAAATGATTTTATTAGCGTTTTTAAAACTTAGAAAACAAGATTTTCCAGGGACAGACCGCTTACTTAATAAAATTAAAAATCCAAAAACAGCACTCACCAAAAAGCAACAAGGGTATTATAATTTCTTAAAAGGGATTATGGTATCTCAAACGAATATGAATGATGCTGAAAAGTATTTTAAAAATGCGGTCAGCCTTGGTTTATCAATGGACCATGATTTAGCAATGGCAAAATTAAACCTTGCCGGAATTGCTTTTACCAAGCGACGTAAACAAGAAGCTCAAAAATTACTTCAAGAAGCTCAAAAGCTCGACAAAAGAGATATGTTGTCTGAACAAATCAAAATGATGAAACAACAGATGAAAAAAGCAGCAATGCCAAATCAACATTTTGGAGGTCAACAACAACGCGGCGGAAAGAGACGTTAACAACGATGAGAATCTATGGTATGTTCGTTGTATTTACGATGAACACATATGGATGTGTAATCGCTTATTTATTTTAATCCAAGTAGATCTATCCGGTTTCCGACTGTGAAATCTTTCATTTCATTTTCAAGAGTATCGAAATCTATCTGTTTCACTTTTTTTATTATTTTTCCGCTTTTCATTAAATAAATTTCATCACAAGTAGCTGCCAAGGTCGAAACTATATGAGAAGAAATAATAACTGTTTTCTTTAATATTTTAAGCTTCTTTATAATTTCAGCAATCACTAAATTACTTTGTATATCTACACCATTAAATGGCTCATCCAGAATAAACACCTCATTTTCTTGTAAAAGGAGCGCTGTCAAAGCCAATTTCTTTTTCATTCCCGTCGAATAGGTTGAAGCATACTGGTTTAACGGTAGGTCAAATATGTTTTTACTTTCAATATTTGAAAGTTTTAGGTGTCGAGCGTTGGCAAGGAATTGAATGTATTCTTTCCCCGTAATTTTTGAAAAAAAAAAGGGTTCTGTACTTAAAAGTCCTAAATGGTCTTTGAGTTTATTAAAGTCTGATGATATAATTCCTTTATACGATTCAAGTCCTGAAATACATCTGAATAGCGTTGTTTTCCCAGCGCCATTTTCTCCAACAACTCCATATACAGTTCCTTTTTTAAACTCTACATTGATTGCATTAAGAACCTGCTTTCGCGCATAAAATTTCGATAATTTTTCAATTTTAATCATTCTAAAATTTTGTTTAATTTTTTTATGGATTGGGAATAAAATAGAGGAATCATAACAATTAACATTGGAGGAAACGTAAAACATAACGTTATCAACACTCCTTGTGATATATTTATATCATTGGGATACGCAGAATATTTAGCAACAATCATTACTATTAAATAAGCAACGCACGTAAGATAAATAAGAATTAAAAGATCCACTTCATTCAAAAAGAAAATACTTAAAGTGACAAGAATCGGAAGACTTAAAAGCGTAAAATTGATTAAGCAAGATTTGGTTTTTTTAATTAAAAATTCTTTTGATGACAGGTTGAAATTCCACACATAACATTCATTTTCTGGTTTTGAATAATAAAACATACAGACCAAACCGACTAACAGCATTGAAAATACTCCTAGATTAAAATTCCCAACTGAAACTGAAATACACATTAATACATAAGCAATTGGAAACATGTAAAAGGTCTTTCTAAATCCTACTGAAAATTCAAATGGGTTTTTGCTAAAAGGCGTTGGAATGGTGAAGTTGATGTTTGTACTAAAGTTAATAAACGTAAGAAAAATTGTTAAAAGAATTAATACTATCATGTAATCAAATAGCCCTTTATAAATTAGAAATGCTAAAAAAGGAGTGCTGTAGAGTAGGTTTTCGATACAACGTAGTTTTAAATAATTTTTTTTAGAAAATATCAATTTTAGAAAATCATTTCTTTTAGGCTCACTTTGTTTAGAAAGAAACACTAAGGCTATCAATCCGTATATATGCACTGCAAATTGAGTTTTTGAAAACAGAAAATTAGAGATTGAAATAAAAACTATTAGAATTAGTGGATATACGACTAAAAGAGGAAGTCCGAACTCAATGATTTTTCGATTTAATATCTTAAATTGAAGATGAAAATAATCTAACATTCTCTGTTTTTTATTTCGTAATCGACTTTGAGTAATACCCTTTCTCAGGGATTTTTAAAGTGTATAATTTCTTCGATTTATTATTTAAAAAAGGATCTCTTAACCAGGGGTTGTGGGTTTTTAATTGTTTGTAATTTAATCCAAAACTTTCGGCAAACTTCACCATATCTGTAATCGCAGTATCAACTTTAACTTCATAGGTTTTTGGAAGCGTATATAAATGTGTTTTATCAAAGTTAAATCCATACTTTTTTGGAGTTGAAAAGATCTCTTTTAACGCCACAATTCGGAAAAGATAACGTCCGGTTTCTTCTCCTAACAATAAATCATAATACCCAGTTACATTTTGATCTTCTAATCGTTTAGAAATTCCGTTGACCCCTGCATTGTAAGCTGCCGCTGCCAAGGTCCAGTTTCCAAATTTCTCTTTGGCTTTAAGGATGTATTGACACGCAACATGGGTCGATTTTTCAAAATCATAACGTTCGTCCACATTGGTGTTAATTTCTAAACCATATTCTTTTCCTGTGGGTTTCATAATTTGCCAAAATCCTTTAGCCCCCGCAGGAGAGGTCACGTTTTGAAGTCCGCTCTCTATTAAGGCTAAATATTTAAAATCATTTGGGATCCCGTACGATTTTAAAATTGGTTCAATAACAGGGAAATATTTATGGGAACGCTTAAATAAAAGCAAACCATTGGATTGCCAATAGGTATTAACTAGTAATTCGCGATCGATGCGTTCTCGAATGTCTGGCGATTGAAGCGGCATAGATTCACCCGAAAAATTTAGCGCTTCTGGAATATCTAGCGCATAAATATTATAATCGTTTTCTAAAATCGGAGTTTCATTATTGAAAGAAGGTTGACTTGTGAAAGCAAGGACTAAAAAACCCGTAAAAGACAGGATTGCAGCCGTAAATAAAAAAGTTTTCAAATAGTGCATAACAACGTAGATTTAAGAGTTAAAATTACAAAAAAAAGCATCAACTCAACATCAATTTAGGTAAATTCTCGTTAAGCCATTTATATCTATTAAGGATCATAATGTGGGTACCTCCTTCAACAATAATGCAATTTTTCATGTTTTCAATAGGGAAAATAATATCCTGATCGCCATGAATATGAACCAAATTAGGATCACTAGTCTCTTGATTCCACGAAACGACCTGTTTAATCGCCCAATCTAAATAGCGTTTATCGGTAATAGATAAATATTGTTTGTAAAGGTCTAGTCGCTTAACAATCGGTTTTCCAAAGGCATATTTAGATAACAAATCAATGTTTTGAGCAAAAAGACTGGTGGGTAGTAATTTATATACTTTTGTTTTTCCAGCCAATTGAAGGTGAAGTGGTAATTCATGACGGGCTTTTACACTTGAAATGATGATGATTTTTTTAAAGTCATAAACTAAATTCATCTCTTGGGCAATGATCCCTCCAAAAGAGACCCCAACCAGAATTGCATTTTCATGATTAATTTTTTTACAAAATCGAATGGCATACTCTGAAATTGATTCATCATCAAATGGAATCATCCATTCTAAAAAATGCATTTCAAAAACATTAGTATCTAACTGTATATGCTTAAATATACTAGAATTCGCAGCTAAACCGGGTAAAAAATAGACAGGTACCTTCTTATAATTTTGATTCACTTAGCGTATTATTAACTAGTTAGATTTTTTTTTGTAAATTTGCAAAATAGAATTTATACAAACCTACTTAAAAACTCTTTTTTTATGGTTGACGCTTCTAACTTAACAGATAATCCATTTTTACGCCAATACGAATTAAAAGTTGGTGGCGAACTTGCAACCCTAGAATATTCTCAACAAGATCGAAAAATTTTCTTAACAAAACTAAACATTCCTGAAGTTTTAGAAACAGAGACGTTTGTTGAAGATTTTTTGAAAATAATTTTAGAGGATATCATCGAAAAAGACATTAGTGTCGTACCAACCAGTCCTCCAGTTGCTAAATTTATTCGAGGAAATCGCCGTTACCGAAAAATGCTTCCTGTTGGAATTCGAATCTAATTTGACACTAAATTCGAAACAAATTTAATTTTTACTAATCCATCTGAATCAATTTCAGTAAGCGTTGTCTTACGCAAAGTATTCACCAACGCTGGATCCCATGGTGTTTTTACTTTAACGTAATTTTCTGTAAAGCCGTGAATATACCCTTCCTTATTCTCCCCTTCAAATAATACAGTGTGGCGCGTGTCTATTTGGCTTTCGTAAAATGCACGACGTTTTTTGGCCGAGAGTCCTCTTAACATTTTACTACGCTTCGATCGTACGGATTTTGGCACTTCATTGGGCAGAGTTGCTGCATGGGTATTGGGCCGTTCGGAATACGTAAACACATGAAGATAAGAAATTTCTAATGCATTTAAAAAATTATAGGTTTGTAGGAATAATTCGTCTGTCTCTCCTGGAAATCCAACAATGACATCCACTCCAATACAAGCATTTGGCAAAACGTTTTTAATATGTTCTACCCTATTTTTATAAAGCTCTTTCATATAACGCCTCCGCATGGCCTTGAGCATCACATTACTCCCACTCTGCAAAGGAATGTGAAAATGTGGTACAAAAGAATTACTTTGCGCTACAAAATCGATGGTTTCATCTTTTAATAAATTTGGTTCAATCGATGAAATTCGAAAACGATGTATACCTTGAACCGCATCCAATGCTTTTACTAAGTCTAAAAACGTATGTTCATGGGTTTTGTTTCCAAATTCTCCTTTGCCATAATCGCCAATATTTACACCTGTTAAAACAATTTCTTTAATGCCTTGATCCGCAATTTTTTTAGCGTTGTCCAATACATTCTGAAGTGTATCAGATCGAGAAATTCCTCGGGCCAACGGAATGGTACAATAGGTACATTTATAATCACACCCATCTTGAACTTTCAAAAAAGCTCGAGTCCGATCGCCGATAGAATAACTACTGACATAAAAATCGGCATCCGCAATTTCACACGAATGAATGGCACCCGTGTCATTTTTAGTAAGCTCGTTTAGATAATCGGTAATTTTGAATTTTTCGGTGGCTCCAAGCACCAAATCGACGCCATTGACGGCTGCTAACTCTTCGGGCTGCAATTGAGCGTAACACCCCACTGCAACCATAAATGCTTCCGAATTTGAGCGTTGTGCTTGTTTTACAATGGTTTTAAACCGCTTGTCTGCATTCTCAGTGACTGAGCATGTGTTAATCACATAAATATCGGCAAATTCCGAAAAATCAACACGATCAAACCCTTCATCTTCAAAGGATCTTGCAATCGTAGCGGTTTCTGAAAAATTTAATTTACACCCTAAAGTATAAAATGCGACTTTTTTTCTATCAATCATTCTTGTACTTTTACCAAGTGTACAAATTTACAATTATCATCTATAATGACAAAGCAAGCCTTTAATTACTTCCTGCTACACGCCGGAAGTCTTCTAATTTTCAGTTCCTTGTTAGTGAGTTGTCATACGAAAACACTAGATTCTAAAACGAAGCAAGTCTTTCGCTACAACGAACATAAAAACATTGGGTCGTTAGACCCTGCTTTTGCAAAAGACAACGCTGACATTTGGGCTATTAATCAATTATTTAATGGCTTGGTTCAGATGGATTCTTTAATGAATGTCACTCCTGCCATTGCGCAATTTTGGACTATTTCTGAAGACGCTAAAGTGTACACGTTTAGCCTTCGAAAAGATGTTAATTTCCACAGCCATCCCTTGTTTGGAGACCACCAAACACGCAGGGTCACTGCCCATGATTTTGTGTATAGTTTTGACCGTCTAAAAAATCCACAATTAGCGTCTCCTGGAAGTTGGGTGCTTCAAAATGTAGAAACCTACAAAGCGATTGACCAACATACGTTTCAAATCAACTTAAAAACACCTTTTCCTGCATTTTTAGGACTCTTAACAATGAAATACTGTAGTGTGGTTCCCAAAGAAATTGTAACGCATTATGGTACTGATTTCAGATCAAATCCTATTGGAACTGGCCCTTATAAGTTTAAACGTTGGGAGGAAAATATTAAATTAATATTTCGAAAAAACGAACGCTATTTTGAAACCAATTCAAAAGGCGAAAGACTGCCGTATTTAGAAGCGGTATCAATTACATTTTTAGCGGACAAACAAAGTGAGTTTTTACAGTTTATTCAAGGGAATATTGATTTTGTTTCGGGGCTAGACGCTTCTTATAAAGATGATATTTTAAGTGCAAACGGCACTTTAAAACCAACTTATACTTCAACAGTTAAAATGCTCAGAGCGCCCTATCTGAATACAGAATATTTAGGGTTTTACATGGGTTCGGAGGTTCCGGAATACCAGAGTCAATTAATTCGTCAAGCCTTAAATTATGGCTTTGATCGCAGCAAAATGATGACGTATTTAAGAAATGGGATTGGAATTCCGGCACTCGGTGGATTTATTCCAAAAGGACTCCCTGGACATCAAGAAAACGTTGGCTATAGCTATCAACCTGAAAAAGCTAAGCAGCTGTTAGAAGCCTATAAAATTGAATCTGGAAACCAACAACCATCCATCACAATAACTACGATTTCTAATTATTTGAGTTTTAGTGAATTTATTCAACGTGAGTTACAATCAATCGGTTTAACGATTTCTATTGAAATTATCCCCCCATCGTCCTTGAAATCTGCAAAATCGAATGGGAAAATAGATTTATTTCGAGCGAGTTGGGTCGCAGATTACCCCGATGCACAGAATTATTTATCGTTGTTTTACAGTCCGAACTTTGCGCCTAACGGCCCAAATTACACTCATTTTAAAGAGGAGCAGTTTGACCGTTGGTACGAACAGGCAATGCTGGAAACAGACAAAGCAAGTCGTATCAATCTGTATAAAAAAATGGATGCCTTAGTTGTAGAACAGGCGCCAATTGTGGTCTTGTTTTATGATGAAGTTGTTCGTTTTACCTCGATAGAAATCAGTGGATTGGGCATCAATCCAACCAATTTATTAGACCTAAAAAATGTTCAGAAAAATTAATCGTTTCGATAACTAGCGCTGTGATTAAATACATGCTCTAATATAGCAGACTCTTGTACCGAAAATTCTAAACCACGACGTTTCATCACGACAGTAGCAACTTCAAATGCTTTTGAAGCTAGATAGGTTGTAAACCCTTTGGCACCTCCCCAGCTAAAACTAGGAATAAAATTACGTGGAAAACCAGCCCCGAAAATATTCGCACTCACACCAATCACAGTCCCCGTATTAAACATCGTATTAATTCCACATTTACTATGGTCTCCCATCATCAAACCACAATATTGTAGTCCTGTGTTGGCAAAATTATCAGTCTCATAACTCCACAATCGAACCTCAGCATAATTGTTTTTGAGGTTTGAATTATTTGTATCGGCTCCTAAATTGCACCACTCTCCTATCACAGAATTCCCTAAGTACCCATCATGACCTTTATTGGAAAACCCAAAGATTACTGAATTATTTACTTCACCTCCTACTTTGGAATAAGGTCCAACTGTCGTTGGCCCATAGATTTTAGTCCCCATCTTAAGCGTAGATCCTTCACACAATGCAAACGGCCCTCGAACCATACTGCCTTCCATGATTTCGGAGTTTTTCCCAATATAAATAGGTCCATCTGTAGCGTTCAGGACACATAGGGGTAATTTAGCCCCTTCTTCAATAAAAATCTGCTCTGGATTAAAAGCTACTGTTTGTTCTGGGATCGGCTCTGACGTTCTATCTACGGTTAATAATTTGAAATCGGCGTTAATAGCATCTCCATTTTTTGAAAAAATATCCCAGGTTGTTTCTATTTTTAAAATAGATCCTTCACAATTTAGAGCTTCATAAGCATCAAGATCAACGTCTTGGTCTTCTAAGCTATAAAACGCAACCATGGACTCGCCATCAAAAATAGCTTGATTCTCTGTTAGATTTTTAATTTGATTGACTAAAACTTCAGTTGGAGTGTAGGACGCATTGATCATTATATTTTGTTCCATTTCTACCATCGGGAATTTGTCGGAAAGATAATCTTCCGTCACGGTAGTGGTGGTGGCTCCTAAAAATAATTCCCATTTTTCACGAATGGTCAAAATTCCAACACGAATATCGGCAACTGGACGTGTATAGGTAAATGGCAATAATGCATCTCTATTTGGACCGTCAAAAAGTATATAATTCATACCAAAGCTTTGTGTAAAAATAAGAAAAGCCTTTCAATAGTTGAAAGGCTTTTAGTGTATAATTAAAAGAAACGTTATTATTTCTTGAATTTAGCGTATTTAGTTTTGAACTTGTCAATTCGTCCAGCAGTATCTACTAATTTAGATTTACCAGTGTAAAATGGGTGTGATGTTCTAGATATTTCCATTTTTATTAATGGATATTCTACACCGTCCACGTCTAAGGTTTCAGTTGTGTCTGCGGTAGATTTTGTTAAAAACACATCTTCATTTGACATATCTTTAAATGCTACTACTCTATAATTATCTGGGTGTGTATCTTTTTTCATCACTTAAACTATTTAATTCGATTTTACGAATTGCAAATTTATATATTTTTTACAAAACTACAACTGTTTATTAATTTTATTTTTTATCATTAATAATGTAACTTATATTTGGCGTCTAAGTCTAATATGTATAACTAAACTAAATTCAACTAAAATTATGGAGTCTACAACAAAATCATCAGCCATTAATTACGGCCTTTACTTAGGAGCAATTTTATCAATCATAAGCGTCATAATTTACGCGGTCAACCTCGATTTATTCACCGAATGGTGGCTTGGAATTATTCTATTTGTTCTGGTGGTTGTTTACGGAGTTGTTTCAGCCTTAAAGTCTAGAAAAATATTAGATGGCTTAATTAGTTTCAAACAAGCATTTGCATCTTATTTTATTACAATTGCCGTTGGGACTTTGATTGCTACTGTGATTGGAATCGCTATTTTTACATTTATTGATCCAGAAGCTGCTACTTATTTAAACGAACAAATTTTAATTTTAACCAAGCAGACCATGGAACGTTTTGGAGCACCACAGGAAGTGATTCAAGCAGCCATCGAAGAAGCGAGTACAAAAAACAACTTCTCATTAGCAATGCAAAGTCAAGCATTTATTTTTAGATTAGCTTTTTATGCGCTTATTGGTCTTATCGTCGCATTAATCGTGAAGAAATCTGATACTAAAGACGCTTAATTTCTTTACTTTTGATGTTCAAAAGTAAATTGAATGGATATTTCGGTAGTCATACCACTGCTTAACGAACAAGATTCTATAGAAGAATTAAATGATTGGATTGTATCTGTGATGCAATCCAATGATTTATCATATGAAATTCTTTTTATAGATGATGGTAGCTCCGATAAATCTTGGGACGTTATTAAAAACCTTCGCGCTAAAAACAGTCGCGTCATCGGTCTTAAATTCTCTAAAAACTTTGGAAAATCTCAAGCCTTACATGCAGGATTTGCCCGAGCTAAAGGCGCTGTCGTGATAACGATGGATGCTGATTTACAAGACAGTCCCGATGAAATTCCAGCGCTGTATCAAATGATAAAAGAGCAGGATTATGATATTGTTTCGGGATGGAAAAAGAAACGATACGATTCGTTTTTCGCCAAAAACATGCCTTCAAAATTATTTAATTGGGCCGCAAGAAAGATCTCTGGACTTTCGCTTCATGATTTTAATTGTGGATTAAAAGCGTACCGAAACGAAGTGATAAAAACGATTGAAGTGTACGGTGAAATGCATCGGTATATCCCTGTGTTGGCCGTCAATGCTGGCTTCAACAATATCGTCGAAAAAGTAGTCATTCATCAAGCACGAAAATACGGAAAAACAAAATTTGGAATGGAACGATTTATAAATGGGTTTTTAGATTTGATTACAATTTGGTTTACATCCAAATTTGGCAAACGTCCCATGCACTTTTTTGGGCTCTTAGGGGTAATTATGTTTGTTATTGGACTCGGTTTTGCTACTTATCTAGGGATCGATAAATTATTTTTAAATCCTTCGGGACGCCTTATTTCGAACCGACCAGAATTCTTTATTGCATTATCGACCATGATTATTGGAACTCAATTTTTTGTTGCTGGGTTTTTAGGAGAAATTATTCTTCAAACGCGACAAAACAAAGATCGTTATCATATTACTGAAGTCAAAGACGCCTAAATTATATCCTTAAAAAAAACTTAAAACAATTCAAAAATGTTCGCAAATATTTACATTTGTAAAAAATACCAATTTCATGTCTAAAACAGATTTACTAATTCAGGAAAATATAGCGACTTGGTTGTCGCCTTTTTTTGATGAAGACACAAAAAATACCATTCAAAAACTTCAAACGAGCAACCCCGAAGATCTCAACGATAGTTTTTATAAAAATTTAGAATTTGGAACAGGCGGCATGCGAGGTGTTATGGGCGTTGGTACCAACCGAATTAATAAATATACCCTTGGAAAAAATACGCAAGGACTTAGTGACTATTTACACCAAACGTATCCAAATCAAACAATTAAGACAGTCATTGCCTATGATTGCCGACACAACAGCAAGCCGTTCGCTAAAATTGTAGCAGATGTGTTTTCTGCCAATGGAATTGAAGTCTTTTTATTTGAAGACCTTCGTGCAACTCCCGAATTATCTTTTGCAGTCAAACACTTAGACTGCCAATGTGGAATTGTTTTAACAGCCTCTCATAACCCCCCAGAATACAATGGTTATAAAGTATATTGGGAAGATGGTGGACAACTCGTACCTCCTTTTGACGGCGAAATAATTAATCTCATAAATTCTTTAAAATATACAGACATCAATTTTACGGCTCAAGAAAAATTGATCCATACGATTGGAAAAGATGTGGATGATGTATTTATAAATGCTTCTGTAAAAAACGGAAGTTTGGAAGTGAATACTGCAGCATCTAGAGAGAATTTATCGGTTGTTTTCACCGCTTTACATGGGACTTCAATTACAGCTGTTCCAGAAACGCTCAAACGTGCAGGATATACTAATGTACACTTAGTGGACGCACAATCGGAACCAAACGGCGATTTCCCAACCGTTAAATCGCCCAATCCAGAAGAACCCGAAGCCTTAAAAATGGCATTAGATCTTGCGGAAGAAGTGCAAGCCGATATTGTCATTGGCACCGACCCTGATTGTGACCGTTTAGGAATAGCCGTACGCAATTTTGATCATAAAATGGTATTGCTTAATGGCAATCAAACCATGATCATGATGACGAAATTTTTATTGGATTTATGGAAAAACAAAGGGGCTATTAACGGAAATCAGTTTGTAGGATCGACCATTGTTTCAACCCCGATGATCGCTAAACTCACAGAAGCCTACGGCGTTGAATGTAAAATTGGATTGACTGGTTTTAAATGGATTGCCAAAATGATTAAAGATTTTCCAGCACTCGATTTTATTGGTGGTGGCGAAGAGAGTTTTGGGTTTATGGTTGGCGATTTTGTACGGGACAAAGATGCGGTTACTTCCACCCTACTCGCTTGTGAAATTGCAGCTTACACCAAAGCAAATGACAGTTCATTTTTCAAAGAACTGGTAGAGACGTATGTTGAGCACGGATGTTATAAAGAACGCTTAATTTCAATAACCAAAAAAGGAATTGAAGGCAGTGCAGAAATCAATAAAATAATGGAATCTGCTCGAAACAACCCCATGACCTCGATTAATGGTTCTATGGTGATTACTGTCGAAGATTTTAAAAAATCTATCTGTAAAAACTTACTTTTAAATACATCCGAACCGATTTTAATACCAAAAGCGGATGTGTTAATTTACACGACTGAAGATGGTAGCAAAGTTGCGCTACGTCCTAGCGGGACAGAACCAAAAATAAAGTTTTATATTAGCGTGAATACCACTCTATCTAGCTCCAAAGAATTTATTGCGACCGAAAAAACGCTTGACGACAAAATTGAATCCATAATCAAAGACATGAAATTGAGTTAATGAATTACTTAAAACCGATCCTTCGCTATGCGATCCCCTATAAGTTTTATGCGATATTAAACATTATAAGTAATGTTTTTTATGCGTTTTTTGGGACCTTGTCAATGATTTCTTTATTTCCGATGCTCAAAGTATTATTTGGAGATTCAAAACCAGTTTTAGTAAAACCCGTATGGCAAGGAATCAGAAAAACCACAGCTTTCTTAGAAGAGTATTTAAATTATTTTGTAACGCTCAAAAAGGCAGAAGGCAGTGAGGACGTTCTTATTTTTATGGTGGCTTTTGTGATTGGGACTTTTCTCTTAAAGAATCTCTTTGGCTACCTGGCAATGTTTTTTATTACCTTTCTTAGAAATGGTGTTTTAAAAGATATGAGGAACGAATTATATGACAAAATCACCAGCCTTCCATTAGCATTTTATTCTGAAAAACGAAAAGGCGATACCATGTCTAGAATCTCCACAGATGTCTTAGAAATTCAACACTCCTTTTTATCCATTCTAGAACTCATTGTGCGGGAACCTTTATCGATTATATTTACGATTACCACCATGTTTGTGATCAGTGCAAAGCTGTCTATTTTTGTGTTGATCTTTATTCCGCTCTCTGGATTTGTGATTTCATTAATTGGAAAGTCCTTAAAACGAAATTCAAATAAAGTTCAAAAAGAACAAGGTTATTTTTTATCTATTGTAGATGAAACACTCTCCGGACTTAAAGTCATTAAAGGATTTAATGGCGAACAAAATTTTAGTGCTAAATTTCAATCCTCAACGACGCGTTTTTATAAGTTTTCAAATACCTTATTAAACAAGCAAAATTTAGCAGGGCCGACAAGTGAGTTTTTAGGAATCACGGTGATTGCTGTCTTGTTATGGTATGGAGGAAATATGGTGTTGAATGAGAAATCATTAGATGCAAGTTTATTTCTTGTTTACATGGGATTGGCCTATAACATACTCACACCAGCCAAAGCGATTAGCAAGGCAAGTTATGGCGTGAAACGCGGGAATGCCGCTGCCGAACGGGTCATGGAAATTCTCAATACAGAATCGCCTCTAAAAGATCGTCCAAATGCCCAGATAAAAACAAACTTCGAAAAAGAGATTACTATAAACAATATTAATTTTAAGTATGAAGACCAACTCGTTTTAAAGAATTTTTCAATGCGAGTTTCAAAAGGAAAAACAATTGCCTTGGTTGGGCAGTCGGGAAGTGGAAAATCAACAATTGCTAATTTGGTCACTCGTTTTTACGATGTCAATGATGGAAGCATCAATATTGATGGTACAGACATTAGAGACCTCACTAAACACTCTTTAAGAGGTCTTATGGGCTTGGTCACACAAGACTCAATTTTATTTAATGATACCATCAAAAATAATATTTTACTAGGAAAAGAAGACGCTACTGATGAAGCCGTCATCGCTGCTTTAAAAATTGCAAATGCTTGGGAATTTGTAAAAGACTTACCGGAAGGAATGGATACAAATATTGGGGATTCCGGAAATAAATTATCTGGCGGTCAGAAACAACGACTGAGTATTGCGAGAGCCGTGATTAAAAACCCGCCTATCATGGTTTTAGATGAAGCGACTTCAGCACTTGATACTGAAAGTGAACGTTTGGTTCAGGATGCCCTCGAAAATATGATGAAAAACCGAACGTCGATTGTCATTGCACATCGACTCTCAACCATTCAAAATGCAGATGAAATTATCGTAATGCAAAAAGGAGAAATTGTCGAACAAGGTAAACATCAAGAGCTCTTAGACCAACAAGGCGTGTATAGTAAATTAGTCGCGATGCAGTCCTTTCAATAGAAATTAGTGTGTTAAACCTTATTCGTTGGTTAGAGTCAAATTTAAAAGAAACTAATTGCAAAACGAAGCCACGCTATTAAGTCAACTTAAATCTGAAGACACTAAGGAATTAGCGTTCAAAACTCTTGTGGAGCTTTACAAAGAACGCCTCTACTGGCACATCCGAAAAATAGTCATTTCTCACGATGATTCTGATGATGTATTACAAAACACATTTATTAAAATCGTTCGAAATATTCACAACTTTAAAGGCGACAGTAAACTATTTACTTGGATGTACCGTATCGCCACAAACGAAGCAATTACGTTCTTAAATTCAAAAGCGAGACGCCATCAAATATCTGATGAAACGTTACAACAACTAACCCTAGAGAACTTAAAAGCAGATGTCTATTTTGAAGGCGATGAAATTCAATTAAAATTACAAAATGCCATCGCACAATTACCAAAAAAACAACAATTGGTATTTAATATGAGATATTTCGATGCGATAAAATACAAAGACATGTCTGAAATTTTAGAGACTAGCGAAGGCGCATTAAAAGCATCCTATCATATAGCGGTCAAAAAAATTAAATTGTATTTAAGTAATGATTAAACCTAACAAATAAACGACAGTCAAAGAAGTATGACCCTTAAAAGCGATAAGAAATCTGGATTTACTGTGCCAAAAGACTATTTTGAAACTTTTGACTTGGACTTTATTTTAGAACAAGATCTAAAACAAACGTTCAAAAAAACAGGATTTAAAACGCCTGACACCTATTTTGAAGAGTTAGAAATCAGACTCCCCAAAAAAGCTCCTACAAAAACACTTCGATCATTAAATAAAAAAACAACCTTTTATATTTCTGGAATTGCAGCCTCTTTGGTTTTATTGCTGATGTTTTCTTGGCCTAGTGAAAACCGAGAAAACATAACTGCAGAAGCAATCGAAAACTATTTAATGTATGAAGAAATTCAAAGTGATGAATTAGCTGGTTTTCTAACTTCCGATGAACTTGATGATCTAAGTACCTTAAGCATTTCAGCTTCAGAAATTGAAATCTATATTTTTGAAAACGCTTCTTTAGAATCTTTATTAATTAATTGAAAAAATACCAATGAAAAAACTAACGATATTAATTTATCTCGTCTTTATTTCGATACCACTATCGGCCCAACCGAATGGAAGAAAAGAAATGAAAGAAAAAATAAAGACCATGAAGATTGCTTTCATCACTGAAAAATTAGATTTATCATCGAGTGAAGCTGAGAAGTTTTGGCCCATTTATAATGCATTTGACAAGGCTCAAATGAAATTAAGACATGAAAAATTAAGAGCTATTAAAAACGAGTTGAAAGATCAAATCGATACCATTACTGATGAAGTAGCTCTTATGAAACTAAATGAATTACTCGCCGCTGAAGCTGAACTCAATACGTTAAGACAAACTTTTCATGTGAAATTAAAAAACGTAATTTCTTCAAAAAAAATATTACTCTTAAAAATTTCTGAAGAAGGGTTTAATCGTCAAATGATGAAACGGTTGAGAAATCGACAAAAAAATTGAAAACACTAAGCTAACTGCATGTTTCTTATTATTCAAAAATAAGCTTAGAAATCCTACCTTTTCCGGCCGCATAAGCGACGCTATCATTGACAAATCGGAGGGTGTAAAACCCTTCATCACTCAGCTGTTTCCATGTTTCGCCCGCATCAGAACTATAATCGATGCCTTCGAATCCAACCGCAACCAATCCTTTTGCATGGCTGTTTGGAGAAAATTGAACACAACTTCGATACCCTGGAGTTTGATCTTGCGCCACCACGTCCCAAGTTTTCCCACCATTTCTCGTACGAATTTTATTGGAATGTTGATTTTTTGGTTTTGTATAATCACCTCCGATCGCAAAGCCGTTTAACCCATCATAAAAATCAATAGAAAATATCCCGGTCGTTTCCTCGCCTTGAATGATTGGAGTTTCAAAAACACTCCAACTTTTTCCTTTGTCGGAGGTGTATAACACACGACTCGAACGCCCACCAGTGGCCACCCAAGCTTGATTCCCTACAATAGCAATATTTGTATCACTAGCGGCAAAAGCTGCTTCCCCTTCATTTATGGGCGGCAGTAATACACAAGGCGTCTTTTGCCAGGTTTCTCCACCATCTCTCGTTATTATTATACTCATACAGCCATTGATGGGATCACCAACCGCCATTCCTTCTTTTGAATTCCAAAAATGTAAGGCATCATAAAAAACATTCGGATGCGTTTCTTCATACACCAATACATCGTCTTTAAACAACAGCGCGGGATTGCCGATGCTTAGGCTAAAAAACGTATCGTTTACTAAAGCAGAGGCTCGGAAATTAATCGTGTCAGTAGAGACTCTATCGATTAAAACACCCTGTGTATCCAAATCAATCATATACCTGTTTCCAACAGAAGAAACCGCCATGAGTTTGTGACTATTGAGTTCTATCGCTCTGATATTGAGTAATGAATCCTCTACAATCGTTTCAATCTTAACACTAGAAAAAGGATCTGAAATCGCTTTTTTCGACTGTATACAACTCAAAAAAAGGAGTATTACCACACCGATAGTTATTGTGTATTTCACGATCATTTTGGTTTAAAATTGATGAAATTTCAATATACATATTATCTATTATAATTAGCATTTTTAAACGTAACTTTGCACCACTAATTAATACACCTATGCGTTTACACAGAAATTTATGTTTTGCGGTCATTGATGGACTTTTACTCATCTTTAATGAAGGAGAATATGCCGATAAAGTCATTCAGAAATTATTGAAACGTGATAAACGTTGGGGCAGTCGCGACCGTGGATTTGTAGCCGAAACTACTTACGATATCGTTCGATGGAAACGCTTGTATGCAGAAATCGCACTCATAAAAGAGCCTTTTAGCAGAGACGATGCTTGGCGACTTTTTGCAGTATGGGCGACTTTAAAAGGGATTAAACTTCCCGATTGGAAATATTTTGAAGGCACCCCTTCTCGAAAAATCAAAGGGCGTTTTGATGAACTCTCCAAAGACCGTAAATTCCGTGAATCGGTTCCAGATTGGATGGATGAATTGGGTGTTAAAGAATTAGGCGAAGCCAAATGGACCAAAGAATTAGCGATGCAAAACAAGCAAGCTGATGTGATTCTTAGAGTCAATACCTTAAAAACGTCGAAAGCCGATTTAAAACTAAAATTAGAATCGGAAGGCATTGAAACGATAGAAATTGAGGGCTACCCGTATGCGCTACAATTAAAAGAACGTGCCAATGTATTTACAACCGAAGCCTTTAAAAATGGTTGGTTCGAAGTTCAAGATGCATCCTCACAGCTCGTTGCCGACTTTTTAGATGTAAAGCCAGGAATGAAAGTAGTGGACTGTTGCGCCGGTGCCGGCGGAAAAACCTTACACCTCTCTGCATTAACAGAAAATAAAGGATCTGTGATAGCGATGGATATTTATGAAAGTAAATTAAAAAAATTAAAGATTAGAGCCCGTCGTGATGGCGCCCATAATATTGAAATGAGAGTGATTGATTCTACAAAACCAATCAAAAAACTACACGGAAAAGCCGATCGACTATTGATTGACGCTCCTTGTTCTGGATTGGGTGTTTTAAGACGAAACCCCGATTCAAAATGGAAACTAGAACCCGAGTTTATCGATCGAATTCGACAAACCCAACAAGAGGTATTGCAGCAATACTCGAAAATGGTAAAACCAACTGGGAAAATGGTCTATGCGACTTGCTCTGTGTTGCCGTCTGAAAATGAAACTCAAATTAAAACCTTTTTAAAGTCGGAAGCGGGTGCTGATTTTTCGTTCATAAAAGATAAAAAAATATTAGCCCACGAAACTGGATATGATGGTTTCTATATGGCATTACTTGAAAAGAAATAAACCAATTATTTTTAAATTTAAGATATTATTTTATGAAGCAGATATACATTCTGGCTGTACTTATTTCGAGTCTTTCTTACGGACAAATTCCAACTAATTATTATGATTCCGCAGAGGGATTAACGGGATTTGCTTTAAAAACCAAATTAAAATCAATTGTTTCTAACGGACACCAAGCTAGATCCTATGGACAGTTATACGATGGAGATGGGATAAGTGGCTCTAACGGTTATGAAGATACCCATACGGACGAAGCGGTCTCATCTGGAGAAAACTATGAAAATGATGGAACTATTTTAGACATGTATTCCGAAAACCCATCAGGATCAGATCCGTATAATTATAACCACGGTAGTAATAATTGTGGGAATTATAGTTTGGAGGGAGATTGCTACAATAGAGAGCACCTTGTCCCACAGTCGTCTTTTAATAGTGCATCACCCATGAAAAGTGACATTCATCACGTCGTTCCATCCGATGGACGTGTAAATGGTTATAGAGGCTCCTATCCGTTTGGAAATGTGAATACTCCAAGTTGGACTTCATTAAATGGCTCTAAAAGAGGCACAAGTGCGATGTCTGGTTATAATGGAACTGTGTTTGAACCCATAGACGAATTTAAAGGCGATATTGCGAGAGCTGTTTTGTATTTCGCGGTTCGTTATGAAGACACTATCGATGGATATACAAGCTTTGATATGTTTAACGGCACAAATGACGAAGTATTTTATCCTTGGGCCATTGCCGTTTTATTAGATTGGCATACTAATGTGGATCCTGTTGACCAACGTGAACGGAATCGAAATGTGGCGGCTTATGCATTTCAAAACAATGCAAATCCTTTTGTAGATCATCCAGAATATGCATCGATGATTTGGAATCCTGTAACGGACAATGAAGCCCCAACCGCAGCAACCAACCTTGTCGCATCCAACCCAACTGGGAATTCTGTTGTTTTGAACTGGACTGCTGGAACGGATAATATCGCGGTTACATCTTATGATGTTTATAAGGACGGCAGTATAACAACAAGTTCATCAAACACGAGTATTACAGTGACTGGGTTAGCACCAAATACCGAATACTGTTTTACCGTCTATTCGAAAGATGGAAGCCAAAACACCTCCCCTGTGAGTAATGAAAGTTGCATGACAACTTTGGAAGGAAACACGTCGAGTAATGACCTATTCATCTCTGAATATGTAGAAGGTCTTAGTTATAATAAAGCGATAGAAATTGCAAATTTCACTGGGAGTTCAATAAACCTTAGTAACTACTCCATTGCAAGAGACCGAAACGGTTCAGGAGAATTTAATCCAGCCTTGCCATTAACTGGCACACTAGAATCTGGTAATGTACATGTGATTGCGAATACGCAAGCATATCAAGAAACCCTAGACCGTTCGAATCAAACTTCTGATACAGATGCGATATCATTTAACGGAAATGATCCCGTCGGATTATTTAAAAATGGGGTCCTCATCGATTTTTTTGGAGAAATTGGCGGTGCGGATGATTTTAAAAACAAAACATTTCGGAGAAAAGCAGCTGTGAACGAACCAACCACCACTTTTAATTTAGCGGGTGAATGGGACGAATATGAAACTGATACTGTTACAGATTTAGGAACGCATACTCTATCCGTTAGCGTGAATGTATTGAACGAAACTAATGTTACGCTTTATCCAAATCCGGTGCAATCAAATGAACTATATTTTAACTCAAACACCCCTTTAAATGTTGAAATTTACGCGATCACGGGTAAGTTAATTTTAAGTAAAAATTTAAAAAATAGTTCTAAATCGATCCATATTTCTGATTTAAACACAGGGCTATACATCGTAAAAATGACCAGTGATTTTGGAGTACAGGTCAAAAAACTCATACGCCAATAACGCCAAAAATTAAAGCTAGGGCTGTTTGCCAGTTTATATAAAAAATAGAGAACTACGAACCCTCCAAACAAGACAGGAGGGTTTTAGTAGGGCACTTCATGAAAAAAAAATAGAAATCTTATAGAATTAATGTTTTAAAACTTAAATTTGAATTTTAAAATTTAAGTTAAATGGATAAATTATATAGACTGTTCCTTCCACTAAATATTATTAAGATATACAAAAAAGGATTTCGCTACCTAAGTGATCCCATTTACAATAAATGTAGAAGCTTACATAAAGTTGAAAAAAATAAGACCCCGACTCGAACAGAAATATTAAATTTCATTCTGACACAATTTAATCGAAAAACAGCCTATTTAGAAATTGGCGTTCGAAATCCAAATGATAATTTTTCACATATCAAATCGGATCAAAAATACAGTGTAGATCCAGGTGTAGAGTTCAAAGAAAACCCTGTGGACTTCCAAATGGAGAGCGATGAATTCTTCAAACAGCTGGACGATAATAAAATTCTGAACTCTATTAAATTTGATGTAATTTTTATCGATGGACTTCATTTAGCCGAACAGGTAGATAGAGATATTATCAACGCTCTAAAATACATCAAAGACGATGGGTTTATTGTCCTTCACGACTGTAACCCTCCAACCGAATGGCATGCACGAGAAAATTATAATTACGGATTTACCCCTGCAGGTGGCTATTGGAATGGAACCACTTGGAAAGCGTTTCTGAAATGGCGATTTAATCCATCTCTAAAATCATGTTGTGTAAATTCCGATTGGGGCGTAGGAGTTTTAACCAAAAAACATCCCATTGGAAATAGCATGAAACCTAAAAATTTATTTTTTGAATACAAAGATTTCGATCAAAACCGTACGCAATATTTAAACCTTGTTGACTTTAAGCAATTTAAGTCCCTGTTTTAAACGATCACCCCTTAGCATAGAAAACAAGTTGAATGAACTTATCTCACTATTTTTGACTGTTTAAAACTCGTGAATAACTCCGAAAAATAGAGATTAAAATTGTTTAAAAATTCTCTGGAAAATCATAAATTTGTGGGAACGAATAATATTCAAACCTAAACGAATGATTCATTTTTTTGGAAGCCTTGACACAAAGGTTTTTGCCGTTCAAACAGTAAATAATTTATCCAACAATACAATCACCAAATTACAATGGCTTTTTGGTGACCAACCAAAGATTGAACTCCAAACGCTCGATTCAACTTATGTAGGTCCACGCGCAGCAATGATTACGCCTTGGAGTACAAACGCCGTCGAAATTACCCAAAACATGGGCATTGAAGGTATTATTCGAATTGAAGAATTTCAGGAAATTGAAGCTGATTTTTCGGGTTTTGACCCTATGATTTCTGAGAAATTTGAAGGTTTACATCAACATAGTTTTGATATTGACATCACTCCAGAACCAATCTTAAACATCAGTGATATTGCAGCCTATAACGATCAAGAAGGATTGTCTTTAAATGCGGATGAAGTTGAGTATCTGAACCAGGTCAGTGAAAAAATTGGGCGCCCCCTCACCGACTCGGAAGTCTTTGGGTTTTCGCAAGTCAATTCGGAGCATTGCCGACATAAAATATTTAATGGAACGTTTATTATTGATGGGGAAGAGAAACCAACCTCACTTTTCAAACTCATCAAAGAAACGTCCAAACAACACCCAAATACAATTGTATCGGCTTACAAAGATAACGTCGCTTTTATTAAAGGGCCTGTTGTCGAACAATTTGCGCCTAAAAGCGCTGATAAACCCGATTTTTATACCACAGAAAATTATGAATCTGTGATCTCCATTAAGGCAGAAACTCATAATTTCCCAACCACTGTCGAACCCTTTAATGGGGCTGCGACAGGTTCTGGAGGTGAAATTAGAGACCGTCTTGCTGGTGGCAAAGGCTCCTTGCCATTGGCTGGAACAGCCGTTTATATGACTTCTTACTCGCGGTTAAATGAAAATCGACCTTGGGAAGCTGGATTTAAAGAACGGAACTGGCTCTATCAAACGCCCATGGATATTTTGATTAAAGCCTCCAACGGTGCTTCTGATTTTGGAAATAAATTTGGCCAACCCCTCATTTGTGGTTCAGTCCTTACTTTTGAACACCAAGAAGATGCCCAACGCCTCGGTTTTGACAAAGTCATCATGCAAGCGGGAGGCATTGGATATGGAAAAGCCGATCAAGCTTTAAAAGACACCCCAGAAAAAGGTGATAAAATTGTCATTTTAGGCGGTGAAAACTACCGCATTGGAATGGGAGGCGCTGCCGTATCATCGGCTGATACAGGTGCGTTTTCTAGTGGGATTGAACTGAATGCTGTGCAACGTTCTAATCCTGAAATGCAAAAACGTGCTGCAAACGCCGTCCGTGGCATGATCGAAAGTCCAGAAAATTTTATTGTATCTATTCATGACCACGGTGCAGGTGGACATCTCAACTGCCTATCTGAACTGGTCGAAGATACTGGTGGACATATCGATTTAGATCAGCTTCCAATTGGGGACCCTACCCTCTCAAATAAAGAATTAATTGGCAACGAGTCTCAAG
>Ga0209119_1000436_pt1 | contig 42358 bp, 71 predicted proteins | sample COG_03_FD_184747 | JGI IMG/M metagenome (GOLD analysis project Ga0209119, IMG submission 184747) | Pelagic Microbial community sample from North Sea - COGITO 998_met_03 (SPAdes) (version 2) | ecosystem: Environmental > Aquatic > Marine > Neritic zone/Coastal water | place: Helgoland, sampling...
AAAAATTTAAACTATTCTAACAGTTATAAAACAGTTCTTATGGTATGTTTTAGGGTATTGTTATTTTTAACTTAAACCATTAATTGTTACATTCTCAAAATCATTAGATACCATACTATTAAGCTGTAACTTAGTAGCGTTTTGGTCATCAACCAATTGTTGATTTCTAATACCGTTAGCGTAAGAATCAGTAACACCATCTCCCATAAGCCACATCTGAGTAGCACGACCTGTGTTTACATTTCCGCTAGTAAAGTTGTATCCTGCATCTCCTGCTGAATTAGGCTCTCTAAATGGGTTACCAACCTTATAATCAGCTACCCATGAAACAGGGTCTGTAATCATAGCTCTAATTTCAGCATCAGTAGGCATAGGTTGACCAATTCTTAATGTGGTTACGACCATAGAAGCCACCTTACCGTGGAAGTTTCTGTTAGAACCTCTACCACCGATAGTAAAATCTCCTGTGTAGCTTCTGTCCATTCTAGCCCCTATTGAACTAGAAGAAGAACTCCATCTAGCTACTGTACCTACATCATAGAGACCTGACCAAGCACTAGGTGCATCGTTTGAACCCATAAGTCTAATATCAAAGGCATCTGCTAAGTTAGACGCAGTAGCATTTGAAGCACTTAATCTAGTACCATTGTGAGCTATATAAATTCCCCACCAATGAGTAGAGTTTGCACTTCCACCAATATTACCAATTAAAACTTCATTAACCTCACCTTGTCTACCCCATCCAAAGTATAAATCACCATTAGTGCCTGTAACTCTTAGATAGATGTTGTCATCAGTTGAACCTGCTCCTTCTCCTTGATTCCAAATGTGTTGGTTGCTAGTAACATTCTTAGACTGAAATACTATTGCAGTTGCCCAAGGACGAACACTAGAACCATAAGCAGTATTGCCCGCCGTAGTAGGTGCAGCAATGTTCGTAGCAAAGTTACTCATACGTAAAGCGTTGGTTGTAGAGTAGTTGCCAACTTGCTTTAAGTGTTCATTACTACCACTAAAATCTAAAGCCTTATCCCAAGATGTTAAATTAGATACTGGTGCAGCAGGTGTAGTAATAGTCTCTATATCATCAGTACTAATATCACCGCTAGTATTTAAAGTAGCCATGTGAATAGTCACAGGAGCAGTATCTTCAATAGAAGTAGCTTCATAAGTGTTTGAGAAAGTACCACCATCAGCAGGACTCGCTTCATTCATTATGTTATTTATGTTACAAGCTATCAACCAAGCACTTGTTCCATTTACTTCAATTGCATAATCATAGAAAGCTTGAGTCATAGAGTTAATTGCTATATTTTGAACTACTGAACCATCTCTATAAAACTTAAACGTATGACTAGATGCAGTCTCATATTCCCATACGATAGCCGTATCAAAATCAGACAACTCTAATGTACCAAATGTTTCTGGTTGATTAGATAAACCAATAATGTACTTATCATTAGCAGCGTTTAAGCTAGGTAATATGTTAGTTTCCACATAAGCCTTCTCAATTACAAACCTTTCACCATCAGCAACTGTATTATTTACATGAACAACTGAACCATCATCCATAGTATCTGCATCAATCATAGCAGTTGTTCCACTTATATGGTTAAATCCACTAATGGCAGTTACGGGTGCAGTTAAGTTCGCAACTGTCAAAGTTACTGTAGCAGAACTTGAACCATAAGAGTTTGTTCTTGTTACTATAAGAGTATAAACGTCTGTAGGGTTAGTGTTGTAATCCCCTGTAACTTCTGGAGAAGTGCCTTCTATATTAAGTCCTACTAAAGTTAAGCCCGAGCTATCTACATCTGTAATAGTAGTTGTAAAACTCGCATCTGCGGGGGCTACTGCTATATTAACAGCACTCAACTCACTAATAGTCAAGTTCCAATCTAAGAAAGATGGTGGTGCTAAATCAGCATTAGATTGAGAAGTTATCTCAGTCCAATTTATAGCATTACCTTCAAACAATATTGCACTTGTAGGTGCTACAAATGCATTATGGGTATGACCATTTGTAGGCTCATACCATTGAGTGAATGTAGGCTCATCGGGATAAACATTAGTTGAGCTTGTACCTGTACCACCATTTTGTAAATCAAAGTAATTTGCTTCTTCTTCAGTTAAAAAAAGTGGATAGTGAAAGTTATCATCAGGACTTTCTATATATCTAAAATACATAGTAGGTGCTTGAGATAATTGTCCTTTTGCCAAGGTTTCAAATGTAGCTCCCGCATCTCTACCTATATACATAAGCCTGTAATCTCCATCAATAGAAGCAGAAGACAAATGCTTACTTACAATAAAATTAACTCCGTCTGTAGAACTCCATACTGTGAGTTTACCTTGGTTATCAAAACCTATTCTAAAGTGAGTTGCTACAAATCTACTACCTACAGTAGCAGGAAGCCCTGACCAATTGTGATGACTTAAAGTTACAGCACCTAAATTATTAATAGGTTGACCAAAGTAAGAATATGTATTTATTAAGTCTGCAGAATCGTCAGCAGCAATAGTTGCAACTAAGTGTGTATCTGCATTAACTAAAGAAACTGTATGGTTTGACCCTAAATTTACTTCAAACTCAAAATACTCACCAGATGCACTAAGCCCCTCTTCAGTAATAAATCCATTGTCTGTATTAGCACCTGAAGCAGTTGCAATCCCATCATTTAAAGTGCCAATAGCATCTCCCAATAAAGTTATGTTTGTATCTCCAATAGCGGTGGGTGAATCGTCTACTTCTAATAAGTGAACCTTTGGTAAAGTGTGAACCCTAGCCTCTGTGTCATTAGTCTTGATCCCTAAGTGAAATTCAGCACCATCTACAATAGGGTAAGAAGTTCTTGCATGAACTACCCAATCAGTACCATCTCTTAAAGTTTCTATAGATATATAACTGTTACTGTCAATTCCTACTCTAACCTTTATAGGATTACCAGCTAACCAATCTGTTTGCTCTTGAGTACCATTAAAGTTTAACCATCCATCTCTCATAGAATATCCTGTGTTAGCACCATAGTTAGTCCAAGATCCGTTAGGAGTTGAGTGAAACCAGTGTGAAAATTGGAATCCGTAATGTGCTGAGTTATCTATACCAAATCTTGTAGGGTCTGAATAATTTGCGTTACCATTGTAGTAACCATTATCATAAGAAGCTTGAGAGTGTACTAAACCAAAACCAATAACACCCTCTACCCTAATGTCAAAGGTAAAATATTCCCCTGCCTGGTCAATAGTCTCAACAGTTTTATATCCATTTTGTGAATTTGAGCTTGTAGATCCATAAACATCAGTACCTACAGGGTCAATTCCATCGCCTACATAAGAAGTAGTTGTATCAACACCTAAAACATCAGCTACCATTGTTGAATAAGGATCAGATATTACTATGCTTTCAAAAGCACCAACTGTAAACAATTCATTTAATGTATTAACTATATCTTGCAAACCACCAGCAACAGGCTCACTATTTACACAAGTATTAGCAGCATCTAGGTGGTGAAAATAAGTAATATTATCAGCACCATCATTAGATACAATGTGAACTGTACCATCTGAATGTGGTATCGCCTTAATAGTATTTACACCATAAGAATGTCCTGTATCTAGCATTATTGAAGTACTTGTAGCGTCTAAAGAAAAACAAACTGTTTCTCCTGTTAAATCAATACCTTCACCACTTAATCCAATAACATTTGCTTTTTCAGTAATATAATCTGCAGCTTCCTGAGCAGAAGCAAAAGAATTTCCTTCTTTGTCTACAAAATCTGTATACGGAATTTGAAAAAACTCTGGTTTCTTTTTACCTGTTTGTGCAGTAATTATATCGTTAATTATATTTACAGTATCAGGGAAATTTGGATCTACTTCTCCACTAAGGCAAGCGTTCCAATAAGTTGGATTGCTTGTTCCGTGAAAGTTTATACAATTACCTGCCTCATTTCTTTCAATTCTTATTGCCATATTTTTATCTTATTACAGTTAGTAAACAGCTTAGTGGCTGTATAATTATTGGGTTACTACTTTTTATTGCAAAATGAGATAAAGAATCTATGTCTTCTTGAGATGCAATATATATTGTTATTTCTGGCCTATGTAATCTTGACACCCCAACTGTATCTGTACCTAAAAATATAGGTGATGTTGTTAAAGAAAAAGTAAATGTCACATTTCCTTCTGAGTCTCTATTTTTATACCATATAGCAGGTTCAATAGTAGTGTTTGCAATTTGAGGTATTGCATTAAAATCAAATCTAACTTCAACTTTATCACCTACTTGTAATTGAGAAAAGTCTAATCCACCAATAGTTTGTATATTGGTGCCATCTTCGTATGTATCGCTATCTACAGAGCTGTAGTCAAAAACACTTGAAACTCCTCCGGGAAGATAAGAACCTCCAAAAACACCTTTCCCTACATGGTCAGCTGGTGTTGGATCACTCCAGTAAGGCGTATCAACTTGAGATTGAACTGCAGAATCTAAACTAAATGTTTTAAATAGTTCATTATCAACATCGCTTTGTGTTATATTAATTCCAGTACCAGATTCCCACACATAATTGTTTGATAAAGGTTTTCCTGCAAAAGCACCTGTAAATTCTATTCCTGATTTAGAGTTAAAATTATCAATTGTATCGCCTCCTATTAAAACAGGTTTCATGTTTTGCCCATACAAAAATAACTCTTGAGTATCTTCACAAACATAAATTGATCCTGCTTGCAGCCTACTAGGCATTTTAGATTTTAATCCAAAAAATTGATTTTGTGTTTGCTTCATGTTATATATTTATTTTATTTTTTTATCTGATTATTAGATTGACTTCTTTTAATAGATATCTCTTGATCCTTTCTTAACATTTGGTCATTGTGCTTTATCATGTCATTTGATAAGGCCTGCTTCTTTACCCCTAATTCTTGCTCAAATTTTGCGAAGTCTTCAGAGTCATCATCAACTGATTCAGCACCTCTTTGATCCATAGATATTTTTAACTCAGCTGTAGCATTTTGCAATTCAGCAATATACCTCTTAGTTTCATCTTCTCTATTAAATTTCTGTAAGTCAAGATTAGCAGATTGCTGTTCTTGTAATGCTTGTTGCTCCATTTGAGCTTGCATTTGTTTTTGTTGAGCCTCAGCTTCTTGTTGTTGAGATTGCTTCATATTCTGCTCATCTTTTTCAATAAGTCTTTGAATCTCTCTCATTGAAGAAGAGTTGTACATTTTAATTGCACTAGAGAATGATATCATTTGGTTCTGCAATCCTAATTGAACCATTCCGTCTAATTTTTGTTGCAACGCATTAATGTTGTCATCATTAGATACTGTCAATCCATATTCTTCTTCAGCAAACTCATCTCCATCTATCTCAGCTAATTGACGAGTCATATCATCACCTATATAAGAAAACTTAACATGCTGACCTTTTAATGCAATCTTTGCAGTTTCTAGTAATATTTCAAAACATCTTTTCTTGCAATAATCATGCATTGTAAATAGCTCCTCTGTAATGTGATTAGATTGGCTAACAGCTCTTTCTATACCTCCTACAGTTTCTCTATTCTCAGTTTGTCCAAGTCTCTGTCTAGACACTCCAGTGATCTCGTCCATTTGAGCTTTAGCATATTCCATCATTTCCATGTGAACCTGAATGAAGTCACCTACTCTTTGTTCAAGAACTCTACCAGTTGTATTCCCTACTGCTCCGGCAAGTTTACCTTTAGCCATACCTTTCTGCCCCTCTCTAAAACTATCCACTACAGATATTCCAGATTTACGCGCGAAGTATAACCATTTAGTTACTGACCATCCTTTTGGCACTTTAGCTAAATCTAGTTCAACAATTGAACCTAAGTATTTAGACATCGCCTCATTTACCCTATACCATGAGATATCAAATAAATATTGGAATGGCTTAGCTTTATCCACCATTGTAACAGCTTCAGAATCACTTGTATTATAAATCTGTCCAACAATACCACAAGAATTGAAAGATGGTTGATTCATTTTATTGTATTGAATCTCTCTAGGTTTAATTTGTAAATAAGTATCCTTACCTACTTTTACACCTTTCCACCATTGAGGAACCCATAGCCACTCTACAGTTTCACCCATAGCCTTGTCTACAATATACTCTTCACTTCTAAACTTTACTTGTTTCTTACCCATTTGATCAAAGTAAGTTACCTTAGCAATTTTCTTCATGGATTTCCAAAACATTCTAATTACTCGAATATTTCCTCTTGTATCTTTGTATGAATCTTTAGCTCCTGAAGATTGCTCAGAATCATAAACTCCCGTAGAGTTTAAGTATGAATCAAAGCCTAATCTATCTAATAATCTATACCCTTCTTCATCATCAATTGCTTCAGACATACCATCAAGGTTCTTGTCATTAGCTCCCGGAGTTGTAACTTCATCATCTAAACTCTTTACTTGAACATCAGATAAGTCATTATAAAAAGTATCTTGTATTTTTCCAGGACTCCAAAAGTCATCTAAAACTATGATGTCTGAATCTTCTATTTTACTAGATGAGCCGGATCTTAATGTATGTACTTTTGTAGGATTTAATCTTTCAAATGTTACATTACCATTAACTATATCAAACATATAAATCTCTTCTCCAAATATCAAGGCATCTTTAAATCCTTTCTGGAATAAGTATTTCATATTTAACTTAGAGATGTAATTCTTCATCAATAAGTTTGCTCTCTTTTCTCTTAAATCTTGGTAATCAAAGTTGATGTAATCACCATACTTTATTAATTCTTGTTCCAGTTCTTCATCAGAAACATCCGATTGCAACATTTCCATTAGTTTCTTATCAACTAACTTCTTCTTATCCTCTTTAATTTTAGATAATGTGTCTGGATTAATTATCTCTACTGACCAATCAAACTTTCTCCTCTTTTCTTCACCCACTAGAACATTAATTCTAGGAGTAATAATTGGGTAGTGCTGAATTGCATCAGGTACAAAAAACTTCTCAAGCCCTCCCGGGTTAAGGATTAGTTTCATGTCCTGAACATCTGCCTTACCATTATATAGGTTAAGGTTTATAATTTTATTTTTAAGCTTTCTTCTTATAGCTGAGTTGTTTATATAACTATTGTTATCTGCCCAGTCTAAATGCTTTCTTCTCCACTTTTTAGTTTTTCTCTTGAAAGGAAGTTTCTGCGATGGAAAGTTTGTTAATTCTGACATAATTTTGATTAATTAAGTAAATTTAATACAATATTGCTCTTTTTGCCTTAATTTCTTATAGCTAAAAGACATCTGGGATATCCGGGTCATGCATATTTCCTATTTTATCCATGGCATTCTTCCAATTAAGATCCAAGAATTCATCATCATGAAAGTATAAATCTGTATTCTCTACTCTAGATTCTTCGAATGCATTAGTTAGTTTAGCTCTATCTTCTCTAAGTATCATTACCATATCCATAGCTGACACCCTATCCGTATTTATATCTGGATTCCAAGCTATACATTCCTTGATATATCCAATGCTTCTTATTCTTCTTAGATTAGGAACTGAATATTCTTTGTGCTCCTTAGTGTCTTCATCATATCTCTCCTCAAGGTATGGTGATAACATCCATTGTCTTTGAAGAGTCTTCCCTAGTTTTATTACCTCAGCAGTTGTTCTAGTTCCTTTACTCCTATTCCCGAAGAGGTTTGACTTAACAATCTCCATATCTCTAAGAATATCTGGGCTATCTGCCAACAAGTGTAATGCATTATTATTAGAGAAGTAAGAAAATAATCCTTTTAAGTTATTCTCGTAATTAGCTTCAGCATTATAAAAGGTTGTTAATCTTAAGCAAGTCTCATAAAATTCATCTGCCATGTTAGGCCTACCGGTATATTCTGCAACTATCTTATCTGTCCACAAGTCAAACACTATTATAGAAGCTAAAGACCCACCAATTGTGTAATCATTATCAATAGGGTCAATCCCACAAATATATCTGTTTTGAAATATATTCCCATCTCTATCTTTATTAGGCATTTCGAATATTTCGACAGCTCCACTAGAATCTCTAGTTCCTCTAACTCTAAATGGAAACTCTCTAATTGGAATTGCCTGATTATCATTATTCCATTTTACTAATCCAGCTTCATCATAAGTAAAGTGTCCAACCCAGTGAGAATCCACGAAACCTTGCATCTCCGGCATTATATCTTCTAAATAGTCTCTCAAGTCAGCTACAGGAAATGCTGTCCCCTCTGTCCTCATAATAGCTTCTTGAGGAGTAATAGGTTCCTCAGCCTTAGCTTGGACTATTGCATTAGGATCTGATGATCCTGTTTTAATTGTAGTTCTCTTTTTATTAATCTCAATAAGTGCACCAATAACATCACTGTTGCCATCCTTATCCATCTTGCCTCTAAAGTTTAGGTAAGTTCCAAAGAAGAAGGCACATTTACCTTTTCCATTAGTATTTTTGTCAAACACATTGGGCATAGAATGAATATTGTAACCTGATGAATTGTAGAAGATTTCTTCTAATCCCTCAAATGCACCCCCTTCAACACCACCAGTACCACCTGCCATCATAAATCCAAATGCAAATCCAGATTCCTCTACAGAGGGTTGAGCAATTTTCCATGCTGTTAAGAAGTCATCAAATTTACCAGCTTCTTCCCATAGTACTAATGCACCCCTTTTACCCCTTGCCTTCTGTGGGTCATTCTTTAAGGTAACTCCCATCACTTCATTCAAGACTCCAACTTCAGTACCTCTAGAGTTATCTTTTCTACCCATTCTCCAATGCATATCATTAAGAGAATCTTTCAGGGTTCTTATTCTTGGCCATGGTGTAGTTCCCGCGCACCAGTCTATAACTGACACGAACTTATTTAATATACCATCCTTAGTTAAATATTCTTTCTCATTTGCAATAGCAAATGATTTTACCTTCTTTTTAGCTTTAGCAGTATCTCCAAGTACAAAGTTTTTGGCCAACATGTTACTAGCTTTTACAGAGTATCCACATCCCCTTCTCTTAAGATTAGCTCCATGCATACCTAGTGCTCTACACTGTTCTACATAATGAAAGAACCAGTAGTCTGCATCATATACATAGGCAAATCCCTCTACCCTGTCAGCTTGCTTAGTTCCTTTCTTAATCTCAGCTCTTAATAATGGAGCATAGTTTAACTGGAAGTAATAATTACCTGGAATCCACTCACCATCACTCTGTCTTATGTAACCTTCTCTACATCTTCTTGCTTCCTCTGCCCAGAACTTAAAGTATTCTGAGTTAGGGTTCTTATTAGGAAATATCTTGGTATAACATCCGTGATTCTCAAAATGAATTGCTGCAGGTCTAAAGTAATTCATATCAGTTAAGATATGTGGATTAGTTAAATCTACTGCTATTGTTCCTTTTGGATCAAGCTTTCTTGGTTCTAAATCTGGGTCATCTGATGTCTCTGGAAGTAATGGGTTGTCCCATCTGTCTAAATCTTTACAGTACTTTCTAGTTGGGCTAGCTAAGTTCTGTATAAACATGATACTATCAATTGAGTCTAGTAGGTCTTGCTTCTCTATACGAGGCATTGCTTCTAGTAACTCTGTAGTAAGTTTTGTTTGTATGCTGTTAAATTCCCTCATTAGAAATTACCTTCTTCAAACATTGCAGCAGTTTTGTTACCAGATGAAGCTTTCATTTCTTTCTCTTTGATAACTTCTTTCTCTACTTCATTTAATGCTTTGATTAATTTAGGTATTTTTTCTACAGATGAGGTAATCTTACCTATGTCATGTATAGGTTTATTACTCTTTGGATCTCTCTCATCCATATCAATATTGTCCAAGAATTGAGATATCTTCTTGATTACCAATCTAGTACTGGTTAGTAGTCTTGTACTTGTAGTTTCTGAGATTTGTTTATAGAACTCTATAGCCTTTACATAGTTTTTTCCAGTTCCCTTAAATGCTGGAGGTAATTCCATAAATTTCTTTATTTCATCAATCCTTTCCTGCTCATCTAAGATATGCATAAAGTCACTTCTTTGATCTGACATGTAGTAAATAAACCCAAGATACTTTGCAGCCTTAGTCTTATCTTTACTTTTATCACTATCCCATATTGCCTTAAATGGTGCAATAAGTAATGCTTGTGGACTAAACACCACAACATTATTCTCAATTTCAAATAAATTCATTTCCTCTCTTTAGTTGAAACACCAGGACTCGAACCTAGGCTAGTTGCGTCAAAGGCAACTGTGCTACACATCTACACTATGTTTCATGTTACTATTTCATCTTCAACGGGAGAAATAGCTAACACCTGCAGTCCTTTTGTTTAATAGGTAGCGAAATTCCTTTGTTCACCTTATTTACGATGACTCACATGCACGAAGGGTGACTAAACTCCGGTGAGTAACACAAATCTAATAAAAAAAAGCCTTACTGTCAAGTAAGGCTGTCATACACTTTGTGTTATAGTGGTTTTATTATTATCTCATTAGTGTTTGACACATACATTACATCTCTTTCATTTAGATAAATATATTCAATTCCCTCTACTACTTTGATAGGTAAATCATAGCTGTACTCTTTGTTTACTTTTTGAGCTACTGTATCAGATAGTCTTCTTTTAAAATTTTCTACATTAATAACAACTTCCCATCCTGGCTCAATCTCTCTTACAGATCCTCCTACCGCCAAAACTATTTGTGTATCTGAGAAATCTACCTCTAAGTCTGTATCACCATTTGATCCAAATGATGCAGTTGGTAGATACAGTCCATTCTCAGTTAATTTATTTCTTCTCGCTGATAAAAATAAATTATTAAACAATGGCTTAATATGAGGAGGTAAAGTCTCTATTTCTAGAGACTTATTATATAACTCCTCTTTTGTATTGATCTCCTCTGATAAGACGTTATTAGTATCAAATACAAGTCCAGAGGACTCTCTTTTAGATACATCTCTGTTTCTAAAAAAATCCTTTATTCCTTCCTCTGCAGCTTCTTGCTGTTTGACATTAGATAAATCTTTCATAGGGCTACTGTGCTACCGATTCTTTAGCTTCAGGCTGCGCATCCGCTGATTCTACAGCATCTTCTTTAATGTGCACTGGCCTGCTCTGTTCTAAAGCCATGGCTAATTGATTAACAGCTCCTCTTGGCTGAGTATCAAGGTATTGCAATAATGCTTGTACTACTTGCATTGAAACTACTACAGCATTAGGCTGTACCATTTCTTGTTCCTTTATTTCTACTTCCTCACTCATGTTTAATTATTTAAATATTAATATTAATTCTACAAATCTAGTAAATTCTATTTTAAAATCCTACTCTTTTCTTTTCTTTTTTTGTATCTCCTTGTAAGCATAGTATGATGCAAACATTTTAAATAGAGATGGCATATTGAAATTAGTCTTCTTATTCATAAACTCCTCCTCAGTTAAGTCTTCTTTTAGATTAAGATCTGTCAGCTTATCTCTCATAAATTCGTATGGTGAGTAAACTATCTCTTTTGCTTGCTCAAAAGATATTTCATACCTTTCTGCAATCTCTTCTATTTTTTGCTTATCTAATTTTCTAGAATTATGCATTGTTCTTTATATCAAAGTCAAATATTAACTGGAATCCATCTTCAGTCATGTTTGGAACAAGCACACTATTAATCCTATTCCCTTTATCATCTTTAACTAAAACACCTTTCTTTCTAAGTGAAGTTAATAGATTATTAAAGACTTTGTGATCCATATCTCCTAATTCCTTTTTAATCTTTAATCTAGTTTTCTCGGAGAATAATAATGTGTTTATAAGCTCCGGGTTCTCTACCTCTAATGAAAACTCATACCTGTAAAATAACATTAAGCTCAATGCCTCAATCTCTTTAGGTCTAAGCTTATGGTAAGGCTTTAAGAATTCTAACCAATATCTAAATATTGACCTCTTGTCTGTGTGAATTCTCTTTATGTTTATGTTTCTTCTTGTTTGCATAATATTTTATTTCTACGCTAAGTGAATAATGTTTCTCAGATTTGTCTGCCACAATAGATGTGTGTACTACATATTTTCCAGTTATCAAGACCTTATTCAAGTCTTCTATAATGTTATGTATCCTGGAGGCTTCTTTATCTACATATTTAATAGTAGATGCAGATTCTTCTTTATAGAAGAGATGTTTACCTTTCCAGTTTCTTGGGTTAAGTATATCTGCTAAAGTTACCATTAATCTAAAAAGTCTTCATTATATTTTTCTCTATAAATCTCCTTCCATTCGAATATTGTTACTGCTGTATCAATATCTGTATTTCCACAACATGTACAGTAAGTAATGTAATCCTCTTTTGTTTGACTTCTTTCTGATGGTATCTTTATATCTTTCAAAGATAATGATAGACAAGTCTTACAATAGTCTACTCTCAATTCATCATAATCTGGCTTGCTGCTATTCTCCATAATGTTTTTTAATATTTTTAAATCAATTATTACTTCCGTGTCATACACTGGAAAAGGAGCTGCTTTGTTAGCCTTCTCTCTTCTAAGTATTTCTATTTCTAATTCTTGTGGTGTCATTTTTAGTTTTTTGGAACAATTCCACACATTGTTGTCATTAATGTCCCTGCAACACTTGTCGCGGACTCAAGAGCTATCCTAGTTACTTTTTTAGGATCAAGTATTCCTTCAGCAAACATTCCTCCAAAGTCATCTGTCTTTGCATTGTATCCTACACCTTCTGGTAACTTTAAAATTGTACTTAACTTAACCTCACCACTTACACCTGCATTTTCACATATTGTCATAAATGGGGCTAGTACTGCTCTCTTGATAATTTCAACTCCGTATTTTTCATCTGAGTTATCATTTACTTCTATATTAATTTTATTTAAAGAATTGATTAATGCTATTCCACCACCAAGTACAACACCTTCTTCTAGTGCACTGGCAACTGCCTCTTTAGCATCATCAATCCTATCTTTCTTTTCTTTCATTTCTATCTCTGATCCAGCTCCAACTTCAATTACTGCTACTCCACCTTTCAGCTTTGCGCGTCTAATCCTAAGTCTTTGCTTGTCATTTTCTAGAACCTTCTTGTCTTCTAATCCCTTATCAATTTCTGATACTATAAGATTAACTGCGTCTTGATCTTTATCACCTCCCATTATAATTGTACTACTTTGAGTAATAGTAACAATCTCTGCTGTACCAAGTAATTGGTCTAAGTATTGTGGTTCAACATCCAGTAGTCTGTCTTTAGGAACCACCTGCGCTCCAACTATTGCCGCTATATCTTTTGCTATTGTTTTTTTATACGGTCCAAATGCAGGTATCTTTACTGCTGCAAGTTGCAATCCACCTCTCATTTTATTCATTACAAGGGTAGATAATGCTTGTCCGGTTACATCATCTGCAATTACTAATAAAGCTCTACCTTCTTTTGCTACCGGTTCCAATGTCGCCATAACCTCTTGTACACTTTCAATCTTTCCATCGGTTACGAGTATATATGGATTCTTTAGTGTAGCCCCTGTACTATCGGGATTAGAAGTAAAAAAAGTTGAAAGTAGTCCTCGGTCAAATTGTAATCCATCAACTACATTTACTTTAGTTTCATATCCATTCCCCTCTTCAACACTAACTGCTCCGTCTGCACTAACTGCACTATATGCAGCTGCTACTAGTTCCCCAATCTCTTCATCATTGTTTGCACTAATAGTTGCAATCTGTTTAATCATAGGAGAATCAGTATCTACTGGCGTTGCAGATTCATTTAGAACTTGAACAATTGCTCTGGTAGTCTTATCCATTCCTCTCTTTATCTCTACCGGATCATAACCTGCAGAGACTAATTTCATTCCCTCTTTTAGGATTGCATGAGTCAACACTGTTGCAGTAGTAGTACCATCTCCAGCTTTATCATTAGATTTCTCTGCCACTCTCTTAACTATGAGAGCTCCCATATTCTCAAAGAAGTCTTCTAACTCTATGCTATTAGCTACAGTTACACCATCTTTAGTTACATGTGGATCATCTGTGTGTGTTCCTATAATTACATTCCTACCTTTGGGCCCAAGTGTTACTTTAACTGCATCAGCTAACTTCTTAACACCAAGCTCTAGCTTAGCTCTAACTTCTGCATCATATTTAATTTCTACTGCCATTATATTCCTAATTGTTTTTTTTAGTTTATTGCTTTTTTTCTATTTGATTGTACCCAGATATTATTTACTAATTTAAACTCAACTCTTTCTATATACTCTTTAGTCTCAATGAGAACTGTCATCTTAGCAGGATTACCATCTTTTGGTTCTTGAACTCCTACAAAACTGTCTGCCATACTTATACTATATTTAATTGTTTTAATAACCTTTTAAGTTCTGATTTGTTTTTTACTGGCACTACCGCTACATCAAATAACATGCTACCTTCTTTCTTTCTTATCGTAACAGAGTTACTAGGTGTAACCAAAGAAAAATTATACCATAAAGAAATATTAGTTTCTGGTAAATCATAAACTAGACCATTAACGTGTTTAAACCCTAAAGACTCTATATCTTCTCTGTCTAGGTATTTTACTCTTACTAGTTGTCTCCCCCTGGCTATCTCATATAATAAAGTAGAGCTATCATAATCTCCTGTTAAATCATCCCATTTATCTAAAGTAGCAGGGTTGTATTTAGTTTTACTCCCCATTTCTAACATCTCATACTCAAACCCTACATGAAACTCCTCTATCTCTGGTGTATAGTACTTGCTCATTATATTGTTGTCAATTGTTTAACTAGATATTTGTTACTTATATTTGCCTCCACGTAGACTGTTCCATTTACTATAAATGCCTCTTTAGGCCCATAACCAAAATCTACATGTATTACAGTTCCGTAGTTTCTTAAGAACTCTATCACTGAATCTTCTAACATTACAAACATATTCTCTACCATTTTAATTTTCTTCTATTACAAGTTTTATTTGCTTCCTCATCGTATTTAAGCTTAGCTTCATTAAACGCATCTTCTGCAAGTATTATGTTTTTTAGCATGTCATTAATCTTTTCCATATTATACTCAGCAGCATACCCAGCACTTGTGTTAGCTTTAATAATTTGATCTCTTAATCCTTCTCCCATCTTAGTTTTCTTTTAGTAATTGTTTTAACCTCAAGAGGAGTGACTTCAAAAGGATCAACTCCAAACATTATGTTTTTCTCCATAGCTTCATGAAATAATTTTGCTCCAGCTAAACTTGTTGATATTTTAAAATTTTTTAATTTTTTTCTATTGTATGTAGTCATTACCAGTTACCCTCCGGGCAGTTTGTTATTAATGATCTAGTTTTAGCAGGAAGTGGACATCCACATTTTCCGCATCTATCTTTAGGTGTTTTATGAGGACATCCATTACAGATAGTTCTCCTTGCTTGAAACACCTCTTCATCTTTCTCGTCTGATAAACCTAACTTGGATTTAACTAAGTTAGAATATCCGTTAACTATTTCTTTAAATCTACTCATCTTTATTTTCTTCTAGGTCTAGTATTGTTTCGTATAATAGTATGATTGTGCGCCAAACCCATCTTAAGAATAAAAGCAATGTAAGTAAAGTACATAAGCTAAATAGTATTCTAAAAAAAAGTTCAGTGTTTGTAATTAAAATTGAAAGCCATGCAATGGCAACAAGTAGAATTACTACTGTTTTTATTAATGCTCTATATTTTGCTGTCATGTTTTTATTCATCATCATCTATTCCTTCACCCGAGTCTAGTTCCAAATCTATGAACTCCTCAGCTATTATTCTTCCATCTGAATCTAAATTATATCCAACTTGACTGAAATAATGTCTAAATGCTGCTGCTACATCATCAGCACTCTTTAATCTTTCTCCATAAATGAAGAATCCCTGATCAGTAACCTTTATAACTTCTTTGACATTCCCTTCTTCATCATCTATCTGGAAAGTTATTGTATTTTCATCTATATCCTCATCACCTCTAAATTCTAAGAAGTCACTTTCTTCATCTTCACTCATACGTATTTATCTATTGGTTTAACTGATACATAAACCCCAAGTCCAGTAATAAATAATTCATTCTTATTGTAATCTACTCTTCCCAGGTTCATTCCCCTTAATTCTAGCGTTACTTCTTTTATGATGGAATCTGCCGCGTATAGGATAAGAAAGTCATCATCTCTACCTGCAGCTTCTTCTACATGCTGAACTATCTTCTCTTGAAGATTATTCGTGTTCTTCAGTACTATCTCCATTGTCGTATGAATTATATAAGTTTAATTTTTGACTAATCTCTGTAACTATTTCTAATCCTAAGTCTGATATCTCAGCATTTACTTCATCATAAGTATATAGCCCTTTCTCTAATCCATATGCAACTCTAAGTTGAACTGCATCTCTTTGAGCTCTTGACAATGAACTTGATTTGTGTACAATTAATGCATGGTGCTTAAGTAGTATTTCTTTCTTCATGTGAAATACTCTACCCAATGTTGGAGTTAATCTAGGTCTTTTCATATATATTATGTGTTTATAGTCATCCAAATATAGTGCTTTATTTTGAATAAAAAAACTTTTACGCAAAAAAAATACCTTACCGAATATATCAGTAAGGTATGAAACACAATTATTAAAACACTTAAAACAACTTATATAAATCTTTTCCTTTATTAAATAAAGGGTATAATTATCCCTATCCAGCAAGAGTTTGCTAGATTAGAATGGAAAATTACTAATCCATCCACTTTAACCTTTATACTTTTTGTAAGTCTGTTCACATGACCCACTCGGGTGGCTTTACCTGCCTTATTTATCCCGACACTTACAAAGTATTCAAAAGGTCTTTTTCGAACCTACCGGAGAAACTATCAGCTATATAGGAAGCTTACCAATCCGATGTCTAAGTTCCTCCCGTTAGGTCCAGAACTGTAATAGTGAGGTAACACTATGATTCTTTGCAAAGATAAACTATTTATTTGTTGAATGCAAGTTTTGCTATCATACAAAAATGTTATACTAGTTTCTCCATAGTATTGCAATTGCAATAAAGAATAAACAGAATTGAATTTGAGATATCTCAATATCTTCAGTTTCACCAGAATCTTCCTCAGCTACAGTGTATGTAGTTTTCTCATAAGAACTACCTACCAGTATTCCTGAGAAGGTAAGAACCTTTATTGTTGCTCCAGTTACAATTGCTATTATTACTGCAACGAATGCTATTAATATTGTTAATGTTAATAATAAATTCATAATTTTAATTTTCTTTTTTTAATTTTAACTCCTTTTGCATTTTGCATCTTCCCAACTACCATTTTAGTCATCTTATTGAGTGTACCTAATAAATCTTCAAGTTCCTCAATAGTATATTCTTTAGTACGACTTATTGATACTATATCTGATTCATCCCATGAATATTGATTGATAGCATACGTGTTAGGAACAGTACCTGAATGTGTTCCATCAGTAGTAAGCAGATTTAGATTTGTTGTTGATCCATCAGGGAGATGAATGTAGCCTTGTAAAGAAGATTCATTTCCTGTTGTTTGATGGCTATGTCCATAAGCAACATTATATTTATCATTGGGATGCATTGATTCTAGTATTGAATTTTCATCATTCATTTTCTATTGTTTTATTTATTATTTGTTTAAAATGATCAAAGCTATCTATGAAGTTATCATACTCTACAGTTTGTTCATTCTTTATTCTGAATAGATTTAAAAATATCTTTTCAACAGTAATGAATCTACCAAATCCTTTACTCTTTCTGTAGGAGTCAGTAGATTCACTATATTCAAATCCTTTTTCTTTTAAGAAAGATTTAAATCCCACTTAGATTAGTGTGTCATTTCTTTGTAGTTTGCTACATCATCCGCCTTCTCCGTGAAGTGTCTTATTTCTTCTATCCTGAATTCAAATGTTTCTTTAGCTGTTTCAATTGTCATTACAGTGTACTCATCATCTACACCTCTTTTCTTTACATTCTTGAACTTGAAATCTTTTACTTTTAACATGCTTTATATTTAATTGGTTATTATATTATAAATTATATAGATGACTAGTGCTAGGAAGGTTGTTAAACTTATTGTTCTAGGTATGTACATATTCTCTACCCTTACAATAGCTCCCCAAAAATACATTATAGTTCCTATTAATTTATTCATTGTTTGAATCAAATGTAAGAATAATATCTTGGATAAAAAAATTTTTTAATTTTTATTTTTTTTTTGAATTTTTTTGAACTGATAGTTAAGTGCTGGATATTAGCTATCAACACCCCCCATTGAAAAAAAAATTGGGTTATGGGGTGGCAGTTTTGTGAGCAGGAAGTAATCTTGTTTCATTATTTCACTTATCAGCTCATTATTTCATTCACATCAAATGATCTCACTACGTTCGATGGAATCACATTCAATCACCATTTTTAAGTATTGGGAATGTACTCTAACAACACGTGTTGGGGGTATTGCATTCTCTAACCTCATTAAAACTATTGATATGAGTAATGACACTAAGGTAGCTACGCCTAAAGTAGCAATTAGCAAGAAGAGGTTTAATTACCTATTTGGGTGTTTCATGTGTGTAGTCACGTTTGTGATTTGGTGCATTGGAATGTTTATGCTTATTCTTTCTGTCCAAGAAGATAACAGCACATTAGTGTTATGCTATGGTGCATTCACTTTAAATTGGACAGCTTTCACTGGATTAACCTTTTGGGCAACTCCAAGTAAGGAAGAGTCTTAATTTGAGCTTGGAGATGTTAGTTACCTATGTAGGTAACTCGCTCCGCTCGTTAGGAATTTTCTTTAATTACCTTTTTTAATTATTGGGATTAGTTATCCCAAACCTTAATTACTAACATCTTAAAAACTTAATCAAGATGAAATTACCTATTTTAGTACAAGCACACCCTGAATCTCAGCAATTAGTAACAATGCGAACTATCATCAACAAGAAAACTGGTGAGGAGCGTGAGGTTGGTAACATTATGGTAAAACAGAATGTTATCAGTGGACTCTCTGGTATTGGTCGCGTGAGCAAGCGTGTTGCCTTTATTACTTTGGAGCGTGAAGTTGTGGAACTTCTTACTCCTATGTTAGCTGAAAATGCTCCCTTCCCTGTGGATGGAAAGCTTGTTGTTGAGGAAACTCTGGTACCTTACGTTAAGAAGGATGGTACCCTTCAGACTCCTAAACAGCATGGTGAGACTGGTGAAGTGATGACCTATCAAGGTCAACCTGTTTACAGGAACACCTTCTTCACTGAAATCATGTCCACTCAGGATGTATTCCTGCGTGACTCAGCCTCTGATGAAGAGACTGCTCCTGAGTAATCAGGCCTGAACTGCCCCTTAATTGGGGTGGTTCTTTTTTTAACTTAATTACTAACTCTTAAATTCTTATTCTTATGAAATTGTATATCCTGCAAGACTCAGTGACTGGTGAAAAGTTTGCTCAAATTTATGACAAACCTTGTAATGTAATCTTTAACACAAACACTGTTGTATTGTTTGTTGTGAATGTTGCATTCAAGACTGTACCTAGTTATTTTGAGCAAATTGATATCATGCGCTCAATGCCAATTTTAGTTGGTTAATCAATTTGAACCATCCTTTAATTAGGGTGGTTCATCTTTAACAAAGGGGTTACCATTGATAATACAAAGTTTTTCCACCCGAGCTTAGCTGAATACAACCTAGAGTATTAGGATGTAGGCACTCGCTGCGCTCGTGGGAATCACCTACCACACCCTTTTTAGGATTTGGGATAATCTATACTTTGATTATCCCAGTGTAATACAATAAAATTAACATTAACATTAAATTTAAATCACATGAAAAGTAAAGTATTAGTACGTGCCCACAAGGACACTGGAGCAATTGTAACAATGAAAACTATTGTTAACAAAGAAACTGGAGAAGAGAGACAAGTTGGAACTGTAATGGTTGAACAGTCTAAAATTACAGGATTAGGGGCAATTGCTCGTATAGCCAAGAGAGTTGCATTTGTAACACTAGAGGAAGAAGTAGTTAATCTACTACAACCTATGTTAACAAATGGAGGTGAATTTCCTGTTGAAGGAAAATTAGTAGTTACAGAGACTACAAAACCTTATATCAAGAAAGATGGTAGTCTTCAAGAACCTAAGAAGAATGGATCTACTGGTCAAGTAATGATGTATAAGGGAGAGCCTATATATAGAAACACTGATTTCAGTGAGGATATGTCAGCTCAAGATATCTTGTTAAGAGATGTATCAGGGGATGAAACTCCTGAGTAGTTAGAAGCTACGTAGAGGTGCTCAGTTGGTGAGTGTTAATTAATGGTTCGAATCCATTTCACCTCTCTAATGATTAAGTTAAGTTAGTAGGTAAGTAGTTGGTAATGAGAGTGGTGAATGTATTTGTTCCTTGAGGGAGATAATACCCAAACCCACTCTCACAACTATTTTAACACCCCTTAACAATAATACAGCCTATTATAAATGGCTAAAAACAACAATTATAATACAAACAATTAACTATTAACTAAACTAAAATACACAAAAAAGTATGACAATTCAATACATAAGTGCTAATAACGGATTAGATGAAAGAATACTAATTGACTACGGGAATAAGACTAAAGAGCACAGATGTGACACTAGAGGACTACAATTATCTAAAGAGTATGAAGCAGATTGGTGTGAGATGAATCAATCATATACTCTAGTATTCAAAGTGTATAACTCACATAAAGAAGTGATAAAACACATTGCTAAATCTAAAGAGTTAGAAAAGGCAGAGGATTTATTAGCCTCATTTGTAAACTATAATTTTAAATAAAGCATAAAAGCACGTTAGTCTTGGAGTAAGTAGACTGTATAAAAACTCTCCCATTGGACATATTCTACTGTATAAATAGTAATATCAGACTTACATTTAACAGTGTGCCAGGCACAAATATGGTAGAGGTGAATGCATCATACTCTTTTATCAATGCTATTTTAACTTTAAACACAACTAACTATGAAAATGATTATATTAAAAGAAGGTGATAAAATCCATCTTAAAGAAAAGAATGGAATATACACTGTTGTTAATATACATCAAAATAGTGTAGATATTTCATGTAATGCGTGGATTAGAAGAGCCAACTATCCTAAGTTTATTCCTACAAAGAATATACTATACAGTGAGATTCATTGTCTTGCTGGAGGATGGAAGAATAGGAGAAAGTTCGAAACCTATGAGGTTAAACCACTTCCTGCATCACCATGTAAATTAATTTAGATTAGAGGGCTATCTGGATAGAAATATCAATGATCGGATAGCTTACACAAAAAGGTATTAGGCCTTATTATTATTTATACATTACGTTATCACTCATGCAAGTGCTATCCTATAGTAGAAATTTATTTAATCTAAAAATATTGTACCTAACCATGTACATGACTTGTATATTCAAGAAGAATATTCTGCTTCAACCTGCAACACGGTAATAAAAGGGTACCCATTCCTTTTACTTTAAAATATAATCTCCGATAAGTTAATTACAAATAAAGCATAGGTGTTCATAGCAGCCACATAACTGAAATGATGCGGAGATTTAAATAGAGAGTTGGCGGAATTGGTAGACGCAAGTGAGGTATTATATTCCGCAGATGTAGCAGCTGATGGAGTAAGTATAATACTATACAGGTTCGAATCCTGTACTCTCACATAAAATTAAATTAAGCTCTTTGCTTGAAGATAAATAGTAATATCGGGAATGGTCGGCTAGATATTACAAACTACATTTCAGAGTAGTTGTTGTTTATTGAATGATAATTCGTGGAAAATTGAACCACTCTGTCAAAAATATCATTATCCCACATAAACTGAATAGTGGAGCAAAGAGTTTTTTAAAATATAAAGGTTATATGGCTCGTCATATTGTATTAAGTTAAAAGTTAGCTTGAAGGAAATTTTCAACAATTACAATGATATGCAACCTAAGTGACCTTTTAAAATATAAAGTACAAGTAAACAGTTATACTCTAACAGGTGAGTTCTAGTGGGTTGAATCATTGTAACGTTAGTTGCTTGTACTTTAAAATAGAGAGTGATAATAGGTCAGGCAGTGGTACGCTATTTGTCGCAGGTTCGAATCCTGTACTCTCTACAAATAAAATTAAGCTCTTTGATTGAAGATAAACAATATAGGCGTTGGGAATGGGAGAGGGTGAAAGGCTCTCTTGATATAAAACTGTATCAGCAGTTGTGTTTATTGTAGATGTATAATCGTTAGCATATAGGCTCCATGAGAGCATTGAAATGCACTGGATGCGCTCCAGAAGAGATTGGTGAAAATCCAATACAAACATATCCCACTGAAATTTGGGCAAAGAGTTTTTAATTAAAAATATTAACCATAAACATTAAAATCATGAAGAAATTTAGTTTCAAATCAGCATTTATGCTAAACTTATTAATAACAATATTTTTTATATCAGTTGCAACGTATACAGAGATGATTATATTATGGGCAATGTCAATTATATTTGCATCTATATTACCAATGTGTGATATAGAAAAGTAAAACAACAGGAATGAAAGCTAGTGCCTGTTCTAGGGTTGAAAATCCAAAAACAAGAATAAAGATTAAACTCTCATCCAATTGCAGGTGATTTAGACTATACGAGGTGAAGCAGTGAACTCTGCCGTCATAATTAGTTAGCTGTCAAGGTGCAACCTTGTGAGAGTTTTTTTTTAAATAACCTTGGTAGTTATAGGTTAAACTACAATGTTCATTGCCCTCACTTCCGAACTCTAGGGTGCATAATATAGAGTTTTTAAGGGTTTTATTTTTTTTACCCTTATGTTTTTTTTCATAGCAAGTTTCCCACCTCTCAACGATGTGGGTTTTTTTACACAAGACATTAAAGTATTAACAATACTCTTCATAATTATTAGATTGCGCGCTATATAGGTAGAGAACTATGGCGCGAAGATATTAACAAGCTAACCTTCAGTATTGAAATATACACGGTGATATCGTTAAGCTACCTAGAGTAGTTACCAATAGCTAAAATTAGAGTTATGCGAGTAGGGTTCGACTCCTTACAGTCTATCATATGGCAAACGGTGAAGTGTTCCATCTCCCGAAAAGTTGGTGGAATAACTCTAATTGAATACACGGAATAATAACACTAAAACAAGAACATGAATACAAAGGATATACCAAGTGGTTGGTGGTTAAATGTAACACCAATGGCAAGATTTCAAGACTACTTTATTGTAGGTATTTTGAGGAAAGGAAAAGCAAGTTGGATAACAGAGAACGTATTAAAAGACTTTAAAACATCAGAAGAAGCTTACGAAGCTGGGATGGAATGGATAAAGAAATATTTAGAATATAATATGAAATAAATTATGACACAGAAAGCATAACTACTGCTAACTTATCGCAGATATGACACGTTTATTAACTTAAATTAATAAAAAAATGATATTACATCTTATAAAATTTATATTTAGCAAACAATACAGAAAACAATGTGTTTTATCTGATGTTATGTGTAGTTGTGGTAAATATGATAAATGTATTAGAAAAGTAAGAATGACTAATAAAGGTTACTTTGGAATAGATACTTTGTATGTTAGAAACCAAGACCATTTTAGATGTGGAAAGGTGCAAAAACAAATTAAGCAAATGAAAGATGCATTTAACAATTACACTTAAAACGCATTAGAATATGAATTTTAAATAAAACGGATATGAAACTAATTACATTAAATTTTGGCACTTGGAATAATGGTGCAAGAGGTGGTAGACTAAGGAGAATCTACCAAAGGATTTACATAAAAGGATATAAATGGACACCATTTGTAACGGTAAGATTTAAACTACTTGTCGCAAATATAGTATAAATATGCGACAAAGTTTAATAACAAAACTTTACTATACACGTTGTTATGTGTAGTTTGATTGCTTTAGGGTGTTGGCTAAATTACTTACAACTTTATTAGATATGAAAAGTGTGGTTTGATTGATATTACAATCAAAAACATATAAATTGATTGAAATAACAAACATTTTTTTTAAAAGCGTATAGTTAGCATTTTTTATATGTGTAGTTGTAATTAGTGTTTGTGTATTATTATACACAAAAACATATAAAACGTGTAAAATAACACACATTATACGTATAAACGTATATTAAAGCGAGTAAAAACAAACATTACTTACAGCGGTTTGGCTATGAATTGAAGCCGATAAAACGAAAATTAATTATTAACTAACAAGACCTAATTAGGCTTTTATTTATAGCCGTTGTTAGGCAACGTTTAAGATGGAAAATAAACCAAACTCACAAATAAGATATGACTTTTATTGTTTTTATAACGACAAAAAAGTATTAGAATACAGTTGTCATAGTGAAGAAAAGAAAAATATAAAAGAGCGAAAACTTAAATCTAAAAACATTAAGCACGAAATAGTTAAAGTAGCATTATTCTAAATGTTGTCTAACGGTTTGGCTATACGTCTGTACTTGTATGGCGTATAGGTGTTGTTGTGTGTAGTGCGGATTATTAACCAAAAACTTAATTGAAATGAAAGGATATGTGATAGCAGTTAGACAAGTAGCTGCACCAGTAGGGATACTAAAAAAGGAAAATAAAGTTCTTTTATTTAGCACAGAAAGTAAGGCAAGAACATACGCAAGAGAAGAAGTAGAAGGCAATGTATTCATGATGATTGCTTGGAACATTTCGCCTTGCTCTAATTGGACTAATGAAATAAAAGAAAGTGGTGGCGTAAAGCGAATGGATTAGCATTACACACAACACCAAGATAAGAAAGCGTTTTAATGCTTTTTATCAACTGTTGACCCACGTTTTTAATGTGGGTAATAAATTAAACTAAATAAATAAATAAATTATGACAGTAGGAGAAAGAGTAGATTTATTAGTAAATGCAACTGATGAATATGCAAAAATAAGACTAAAAACTAGTGATGAATTTATAGAAATGATGAAGTTTATGTTTAGTGAAAAATATGAACTTATAAAGCATAAAGAAAAAGAATATTATAAGATGTTAGATATAATTAAAAATATTGGCTCTTAATGTTTGCTAACTAATTAAAATAAATTAAGATGGATATTTACTCAGAAGAAGGAACAAAGGTAATAGTTACAGAAGACAGTATAAAAAATGGTTATGACCATGTAGAAGAACATGCAAGGAAATTTTTAAAAGTTGGTAAAACTTACACAATAGAAAGCACCCATGTAAGCGGATGGAGTACCAGAGTTTACATTAAGGAATTTCCTGATGAAGTATTTAATAGTGTAAGTTTTGAGGGTGTAGAAAGTTAATGCACCCTAACTAATAAAAATAAGAAACGTATGAAAAATACACTATTAGACCAAGTACTACAACAAGTACAAAATAAAGAAATAAGTATTGAAAAAGCACGAGAATTAATATGTGTTTTATTTGATGTTAGCCAACAACGTGAACTTTTGTTTTGTGGTGGTTGTGGAAACAAGAAACAATTAATAGTTGAAACTGATATTAATAGCCAAATAGTTTGCAAAAATAAATTATGCAAACAAAATAAATTATGACACCAAAAGAAGAAGCAATAGGATTAGTACGCGAGTTCTACAATATAACTGAACAAGAAGGTTATCACGAAGAGTTTGAAGAAGCTAAAAAATGTGCCTTAATTTGTGTGAATAGAATTTTAGATATATACGAATTAGATGAATATGCTCATTGGAGAAAAGTTAAACAAGAAATAATCAAACTAGAAAAATTATAAAAACATGGGAAGTAAAAAGAAAAGAAAAAAGAATAAGTCATCTGTAGCAGTAGGCATGACTACATTTATATTGGGCTCTGCATTCTTAGTATCATTATACATAATAGGTATAGCGCTAATAATAGCAGCTAGTAAAGATTTATAATGTCAAAAAATATTACGATAATTAAGTCAGCCCTTTGTGGACTATGTAATTGACTAATTTAAAGATACCTAGTGATAGGGAGGGTATCACATAAACAAGTGTCAGGTTTAGGAGTATTCCTGACACTTTATTGTCATCATTTTAACTAACAAATCAATGAGGAGGAGAATAAAAAAAACTATAGAAATTCTAACAAGTATGGAAGTAGGGCATGTTTATGCAAAGAGAACATTAATAAGAATGGTAGATCCTGATGCTCTAAAAATAGAGGATGAGGAATTAAATAGATGTGAAATGAGATCCTTTGATGTCACGTTGTGTAGAGCTAAGGCTAGAATAATGTTCGCGCACTATAGAACTAACATCAATAAGCAGATAGAGAGAATACTGTAGCGTATGCTACATATAATACATAATTAATGATAGTAATATAGTAAAATATATACTGTCAACCAGGAAGTTAGCTCAATTGGTAGAGCTATGCAAGCATGTGCTATAAGACAGAGACATAGGTTCGAACCCTATACTTTCTACGAATAAACATTAACCTAAAAACTAAACAAGATGAAAAAAGAAACACAAAATTGGACTACAAATCCACAGCAACTAAGCTTCCCAGAGAAGATTTCAACATTATTATCAATGTCTAACAAGTTAGTACTAAATCAAGTGCATGAGCTAGAAAGACTTAAGCTTAAAAAGAACAATAAAAAGAGCGGGACACAATTAGCATTTATAAATTATTTGTATGACCATTATGTTATACAAGGAATGCCTAAAACATATCTCGCTAGTAATTAACAATAACATCTTATATTCCTATACCCAACCGGGTGTAGGAGTAAAAGACAATCCGTGAACAAATGAAAGAACTTAAAAACTTAAAGAATAAGACTAATCTTGATGAAGAAGCAAAAACTTCCATCGTGCTTGCTGGAATAATAGTAGGACTAATATTGATTGGATACATTGTAGTTCAAATGATGAATGGACCTTATTCTTAAAACAAATAGAGATGAAAAAACTAGAAACAAAAACACTAACTGTTCAAGAGATATTTAATTTAGTTAGCTCATACATTGACATAGATATAACCTTAAAAACAAGACAGGATGACTATGTTTATGCAAGAGCAGTATATTTTAAATTATGTCATGAAGAGAAGCACACATTGCAGTCAGCTGCAAAGCTAGTGAATAAAGATCATGCAACAGCTGTGCATGGTAGAAAAGTATTCTTAGACTTATTTAGTCAATTAAGATTTAGAAGATTTAAAGACCTGTACCTTAATTGCAAACTAGAAATGGATGCATTAAAGGATGATAATTTAAACTTAACTGATTTCTTACTTAGATTTAAGGAAGATATAAAGATCATGAGTTTAGAGAAGTATGTAAAATTTAAAGTAACAGTATTAAAAGGAATTAACGAACACAATGAAGCAAGAGAACAAGAAGATAATTACATTCGCGCTAAAGCTAGCGGCTATGACCCTTATTTCTTTAATCCTAGCCCAACTGATAAAGTAGGTTAAACATTAAATACATTTGTGAATATCTAGAAGGATATACGAGATACAATCTATGCGAGTTAGATGTATTCACAATAAAAATACGGGCCAACTAAGATTGAAAATTTAGTTAACACTAGGCTAGTGTACCACACACGAAGAGAAATCAGGTAGTTCTGATAGTGGATACAGGGGTGCTGAGATGTCCCAGATTAATCATCTGCTCAAGAATAGGTAAGAGTTTGTAGTACCTAAATGATTGCTTACAGGTTAAACATTGAATACCTTTGTGAATATTAGAGATTAAGCAGGAGAAATTCTCAATACAATCTGCATACTCACATAAAGATACTAATCCTGAATTGACAGGATGTTATTTAGCCACAAGAACGCTTCTGTAGATATACAGATGGTCTTTAGACAAAGCTCAGTATTGTAAAGAAATGGAGTAATCCTAGATGTATTTTTCCCTTTGAGAAAGGGAATTCCTTGAATCATTAGATAGCATAGATATGTGTCATATAAAATACACATGTTGAGGAAATCTAAGAATACAAATGAGCAAGTATCCGCGAGGACTTGGACTATTATATTGAAGGAGGATGGCTTCTTAACACTTTACGCTGAAATATGTGTCCTTTTAGTGAATATTATAGTTTTTCAGCAAGTAGTTAAATAGGAATTAACAGGCTTTTAATTTAGGTTAAAAAGTAATGGCACAATCTATTTAAATACGTGACCCTACTCTTATTAGTGAATTGAGTAAAGCCTTTTAATGACCGTAAATTGAGGTAACAGCTAATAAGAAAGAGGGTGCTAAATACAAGTTGAAATCGACCAACTTTAATTAGAAGAGTATAGTAATATACTCCATAGATGCACCTGTATGAGATATGGTGCTACAAACTATGAGAAGTTCTCAGCAAGTAGTTAATGCGAAGAAGGTGCATAGTAATATGTATGAATGGCAACGAGTTAATATGATACCTTGATAATAGACCCGTCTTAGAGGAAATTCCACGAACACCTCCGTAACTACGTGACCCTACTCTTTATCTAACCAAATAGGTTTAACCATAGAGGGATGATAAAGAAAGAGGGTGCTAAAATATTAATATTTTAAAACAAAGTAAAATGATTAAAAAGTTGAAAATTCCTATTTTAATAGGTGTATTAGTGATTGTGGGTTTAGCGTTAAATCCATTTTCAATTAACGATGCTGGTAATAGGCAGGTTATACAAACATTTGGAGGTGATCTAAATGTAAAGTTTGATCCTGGATTTTATTATGCAGGAGTAAGAGCTAAAGTGACTACTTACCCAAACAATGTTACTGTTCAGGTAGGCCCTGAAGAAAAAAAGTCTGAAGAGGCAGATTATTGGAGGCCTGCTCATACAGCTACATTTGGAGAAGGTGACCAAGCTTTAGTTGGGCATACAGTTAAATGGGATTTACCTAATGGGAGTAAAGAAATGGTTGAATTACATACTACATATAATAGTATAGATAATTTAATGAAAACTACTTTGTTACAATACCAAAAGGAAACTATGAACTATAGTACTCAGAGATTATCTTCTGAAGCTCATTATAGTGGTGGTCAATCTCAATTGAAAGAGTACTTTCAAGATCAGTTAAGAAGAGGTCAGGTGTTATTAATCACTGAAACTAAAACTAGGAAACTAGAAGATGGTACAGAGAAGACATACATTAAAGTCCAGGAAAAAACTGATGTTGATGGAAATTTCTTAAGAACTCAATCAGACATACAAACTTATGGAATGATTGCTTCATTTAGTTCAATAGACTTTGTTCAATATGATGCAAGAATATATGAGAAGTTGAAGTCTAAGATTGATGCAGCATCTGATGAAGCTACAGCTAAACAACAATTAATAACAGCTCAACAAGAAGCTTTAACAGAAAAAGCTAAGGGTGAGAAGTTAATTGCTGAAACTAAAGCTAGAGAAGAATCAGCTAAATTACAAGCAGTTATTAGAGCACAAAAGGAAGCAGCAGTAGCAGAACAGAATCTTAAAAGAGATAAGTTAAATGCAGCAGCAATACTAGCTTTAAAGAGAGCTGAAGCTCAAGGTGATAAACTTAAGGTTCAAGCTGGATTATCTCCATTAGAGATGGCTGAAATTGAAAGAGACACTAGAATTGGTGTAATGAAAGCATTAGCGGGCCCAAGTGGAATTGTATTTCCTAAAATTGTATCAGGAGGATCTGGTGGCAGTGGTGGAGGTGCACTTCAAACATTTCAGTTAGAAAGATTATATGAACTTTCTACTAAAATGAGTAAACAAAGAAAATAGAATAAACAACAATTAAAAAGCCCTGTATAATATATAGGGCTTTTTTAACTTAAAAATTCAAATCACATGACAAAAAGAATCAGATTCAAAACATTAAAAGGCTCAGTTAAAAAACAAGCTCTTAAAGACATAAGGGAATCACCATTTGAAACTTGTTACATAGATAGAGAATATCTAGTTAGAAGAATTACGCATAATATACCTGCTTTCATAAGCATAAATACCTGCAGATTATAGGCATGAAAGAAAAGGTATACAAAATTAAACTAAAGAATGGTGCTTACTATTCAATAAAACAAGGAGATTTGAGTATTTCCGGTAATTATGATTTATGCTATGGATGCTCATTTATAGCTAATCAAGATGAATGTTTAGAAGCAAAGATTACTTCCTTAAAACTTTATGGAGTATCATGTACTAAACTAGACAGTGTATATCTTCCTGTAATAAATATAAAAACTACAGTAAAAAGAAAACTTAAATTATAATCTATCACTTACTCAGGGCATTCCCAGGGAAGTGACGTAAGAAAGAGTGCAGTTGAAGCCAACAAGAATAAAACCACTTGTGTGATTCATATTTAGATAATAAAGCTGGATACTCACTCTTTTTAAGATATTTAAAATTAACTCCTCCTGAGGTGTATGAGCAATAAGCCACGAGTAATTAAACTCTCGTAAGTCCATATATGGCAGGATAAGAATGAAAATACGGATGATATTGTTAAAGTATCCACACAGAGCTCCGAACCTGGATACCAGGAGGGTTATAAAACATTAACTAATTTAAAAAAAAAAAACAAAATCATGGAAACATTTTTAAACATTATGCTGGTAATATACTTTTTATCAACATCTTATTATTTATACAACTTAACAATTGAATTGATTGAATGGGCTGAAACTGGCATTGTGACAAAATTATATGTCGCAGTTTCTATATTCTCATTCATTGGAGCATTTGTACCTTTATTTAATACATTTATTTCATTAAGATTGCTTAGAATTTATTTAAGAAAATAATATGGAACTACGTAAAAGAAAAGTATCAAGATATACAATGGATTCATTAATAATAGTGAATCATGGGATAGCAAGAAGAGCTATGTCTTGGACATCAGAGTCAGGTAATGTCACTCCTTTAAAGACTATGAACATTAATCATTTAAAGAATGCTATTGCAAAGATAAAAAGAGGTCATCATCCTAAAAAGGAAAGCTTCTTGCCAACTCTTGAATTAGAATTAATATACAGAGAAACAGAAGAGAATCATAATAATAAAATTAAAACTAAACATGGAAAAAAAAGATCACTCGAAGGAATTGGATAAGATCCTATCGGAACAAGAAGTAACTAGCGAGAAAACTCAAGAAAAAGTAGCATTTAGTAATAATGAATCATTTAAAAATGCAATAGGGAATGAAGAATTCTCTTCAGTAATAACATTATTAACTAATATTGTTGAAAAGATTTCAGATAGTTTAGAGAATAGAGAAAGTGCTAAACAAGCTGCAATTACTAAGCTGAAAGAGATGAAAGAAACATTTGGTGACAATGATCAAATGTCAGTAGGAATCAAAATTGTTAAAAGAAAATTGATGGAAACTGATGTTAAAGTTTATGAGACATTCTCAAATGAATTCGAGAACTTAACTAATACTATTGAGTTCTTAAACAGGTTCAGACCTGTAGATGACATGATACCTTATGTTAATTTAAGCTGGGTAAGTAAAGTAAAAAAATATTTAAACAACAAAAAAAATAAATAAAATGAGTAGTTTTTTCAAAAAATTAGGTAATAGTAAAAGAGATGAGGTAATAAATGAGTTCGAAGAAACTGTAAGAGGTGGAATAAAAGAGCTTGACAGCCTTAATGATGAGTTAAATAATCTTAATGTAGATAATTCTACAATAATATTAACATCTTGTGAGTCAGTTAAAGCTTCTGAAGGAATGATGGTGTTAGGAGGGATTATGGGTAAAAGAGGTTTAATTATTAGTTTGCTTCGTAAATCAATGGAAAGAGATAAAGACTTTAAAGATATTGTTGTAGAGGCTTTAAGCTCTCTTTCTGGCGGAGGTGCTGTGTCATCTTCTATAGAAGCGTTAGCTATGGGTCCAAATGGAGAGATACTAGACATCAATGATGAAAATCTTCCTCAAGATGTTAGAGATGCAATGGAAAGAATATTGAAATCTAAGAGAAATGGAGATGATATCTCTTCATCTACATCTAGAGCAGGTGGATTATCATTTGATGATATGGCTAAGGAGAATTTAGATGATTTTAGTGATGACATTGAGGAACTAGAAGATGAAGACTACTAGTCAGAATCAAACTAGAGATAAAATACAACAGAAAGCTGTAGCTTTAAGTAAGAAACACCAGTTCCTATGTTTACAATGGGCAACTGGTGCAGGTAAGACTTTGGCTGCAGCAAAGGTTGTAGAAGGTTTCATTAAGAGTAATAAGAAAGCTAAAGGATATATAGTCTGTAAAGAGAATACACATAAAAAGAACTGGAAGGATGACTTTATTAAGCATAGGAAAAAAGGCTTACTAAAGAACATTGATATAGTTTTATATGCTTCTCTTCACAAATACAAAGACAAGGCAGATTTTATTATTTTAGATGAATGTCATGCATTGACTGACAAAAGAGCTAGTTCTTTAAGGAATATCCTTCAGAAAGATGTTAATTTGTTATTCTTGTCAGCTACTATTCCATTAGAGAAGAGGAAGCTGTTAGATAGCTTGTGTAGAAATAAAATACACTACAACACTATCACACTGACAAATGCATTTGACCTGGGATTATTACCAGAACCTGAACTTATTGTTCATAAGTTTAATTTGAATAAGAATCATGCTGGAAAGATATGGTCACATCAAATGAAGAAACCTAAAAAGGGCAGTGATGTTAGCTGGAAATGTAATTTTAAAGATTACGGAACCTTTAAATGGAAGGTTCCGAAAGGTGTAGGGATAATTTGCCAAGGTACAGAGCAAGAATACTATGATGGCATAACTGCTGAGATAGAGAAATTGAAAGCAATTTCTATGGATGGTACTAATTTTAACTATTTATTAAAGCAGAACTGCAGAAATAAATATTTAAACCTATCAACTGTAAGAAAGAGATTTATTGCAGAGGTAAAGACTACTAGAGTCAAGGCCTTAATAGAGCAATTTAGAGCACAAAAGAATAGATTCATCTGTTTTACTGGATCAGTAAATCAATCAGAGGAAATAGGTTCAGATAGTGCTGTACATTCAAATAATACTAAAGAATATAATCAAGATTTAATTGATTGTTTCAATAGAGAAGAATGTGATGAATTATTTGCAGTAAAAATGCTTAGGGAGAGTGTTAATTTAACTAACATTGAAAAAGGAGTGATTACACAATTGGATAGTACAATTGGGTCATTCTATCAAATGATGGGTAGAACACTTAGACATGAGTTTCCAGAACTACATTTATTTGTAGTGGATAATACTCAAGATATTAAATATTTTGAGAACTCTATGAAAGATTTTGACGATAAATACGTAAAATACAAGCAAAAATGAAAGAACAATTAGTAACATTTGAAGTAGCTAAGTTAGCTAAGGAGAAAGGATATAAAGTAAAATATGAATCAGGACAATTTTTCTTTCTAGCTGATAAAGATGAAAATTATTTAAAAGATAAACCACACCGTACACCTTTTGAACATTATGCATATATTTTATCATCTACCCAATCACTCTTGCAGAAATGGTTGAGGGATGAGCACGATATTCAAGTATATTCTTATTCTCATACAGTGAGAGGGGGAGATAAAGGTAAAAAATTTGGAGATTATATTTATGTAGTTAATCCTTTATATGGAGATACTGTGCTTATGGGAGATTCTAGAGAGGGTAAATATCAATCTTATGAAGAAGCCTTGGAGAAAGGGATTTATCAAGCATTAAAATTAATTAAGATATGAAAGAATCATTAATAACATTTGAGACTGCAAAGTTAGCTAAAGAAAAAGGGTTTAATGAATTAGTTAAAACTTTATATATAAGTGATAATGATGTGGTAAAATCAGCAAAAGCCAATAATAGTGGAAGAACAAATTCTAATTATACAGAACGTGAGGATTATAAGGTATATTCTGCACCAACACAATCATTACTACAGAAGTGGTTGAGAGAAGAGCATAATTTATCTGTAGAGGTAGAATTTGATTATTCTTATGAAATAGATGAAGGAAAAGGCAACTATTCTGATGCTATCTTTACAGTCAAAATATCAAATATATCTAATCCTAGAAAAAATGATGTATTCTCACCTAGTTGGCAAAGAAGAGATGGTAATCAGTTTACTTATGAAGGAGCGTTAGAGAAAGGATTATATGAAGCACTAAAATTAATATAACATGGATGAATTAACACTACCGTTAGCTCTTATTAGACAAAATAAATTGTCAATAGTTGAGTATTTGTTATTGTATGATATTGCTCATGGTTATCCAATAGGAGATTTAATAGATGATCCTCTACCCTCTTTAGTTTCATTAGAAGGAAAAGGATTTATTAAAATGACTAACAACCAAGTATATTTGAGAGATAAGGGTAGTGAATTCTTTAATGAAGATGAAGATTATTTTGCAATCTGGTTAGAGAACTATCCTACAATGGTGAAGAAGAAGTATGGAGGCAGAAGAGCCCTCTCTCCTTCTAAACCTGATACAATCTTGGGTAAAGCATTAAGAAAGAAATGGAACTCTATGTTTAAGAAAGACATAAGAGCTAAAGAGAAAGCTATCTTAGTATTGCAAGAAGAGGTTAAAGACAAGAGAAAGAATGGAAATCTTGAATTTATGGTTGAAGCTAGAAGATGGTTATCAGAAGGATATCATGAGAAGTACTCATTCCTAGTGGATGATGGGATAGTCCCGGATAATAAATATAGTAATGAAGATTACTTGTAATCAAATATTTTTAAAAATATAATTATGGCTAGAGAATTTAAATGTAAAGAATGTGGTACAGGATATACTACAGTAGGTAATGATGTACCACCTAGTCCTAATTGGGCAGATGGTCATGTATGTGAAATGGCAGAGGTTGAGTGTGAACTTGTCGAGCTAACTTACAAGGAGAGAATATTGTGGTTTATGGCAAACTACTATGAAACAGGTATGGAATATCAACATATTTTTGAGTCATTTAAAGATTCTGATTTAGATAATTTTAAATGGTACAATGAGACTATATCTTTTCCTAAGTATAAAAGTGATATAGTAGAGGTTGAAGGTAAGACAGCTCACTCTCACAAGAGCATGGAAACTGGAGAGTACTTAGCAAGTAAAGAGGCTAGAGAAAGAGCTTTTGGTTACATGAAGTTGAAAAAATCACAATGTCAAGGTCACTCAGAATTTTCAGAGAATGAAGAGGAGAGAGAGAATAGAATGAAAATTATAGCTCAGAATGGAAATGACGGGCTACATTATTAACAATAAAAACTAATAAATATGGTAATAGTAATTTGTATAGTTTGGTACTTATCAGGAGCAGTTGCTCTTTGGAAGTTTATTCAAAAAGAACAAGGCTTCTTAACTTATGGAGATCTTTTCATGGTAATTCTTGGAGGGCTTAGTGGATTCATTGTAGTTTTTGTAACTCTTGCAGTTATTCATGATGATAAAATTAAAAGAGCTTTTGATAAAGAAATAACCTTGTCTAAAAGAAAGAAATCTTATGGAAGAAGAGATTAAGATTGGTAAGGTTAGACAGAGAGTAGAGGAGTTAAAGAAGATAAAGTCTGATAAAGATTCTGGTAAGATATTTTGTATACCTTTTGAAAATTATCCTAAGTTATCTCAATCTGTTCCGGGAGTAGTTCCTGGAATGATACAGATGGTTACAGCAGGGTCTGGTGTGGGTAAAACCCAATTGACTAAGGCTCTGTATGTTAGAGAACCTTTAGAATATGCATTGAAGCATGGAATAAAGTTGAAGATATTTTACTTTGCCTTAGAGGAATCTGAGAAAGAGTTTATTGATACAATGATATGCAACTTCATATCTAAAAGGTGTAGTATAAAGATGGACTTGTTAACACTTCAAGGTTACAGACAGAATTCTTTAGACAGCAGTATGATGAAGCTAATAGATTCACATATTGATGACATAGAAGACTTACTTGACAATGTAGAAATTATAGATAGTGTTTACAATCCTACGGGGATATATAAATACTGTCGTAATTATGCTGACCATAATGGTGAGCATGTTTATGAGGATAGAGAATTTATTAAGAATAAAATTGATAGAAATCCAAATAGTCCTACATACGGAAAGAAGATTACAGTAAAAGAAAATGTCAAGGTGTATAGTCACTATGTACCAAATGACCCAAATTCTATTGTAATTGTAGTGGTTGATCACATGAGTTTACTTACACCTGAAAAGATTAAGGATGGTGACTCTATGATGAGTAAGCATCAGACAATGGCACACTGGAGTACTAATTATGCTTTAAAGCAAATTACTAAACATTGGAATTGGGCTGTGGTAAATGTTATACAGCAGGAGCAATCTGGAGAAAAGGAACAATTCACCAATAGAGGTGAAAGTATTCAGAAGAAAACTGAACCTTCTCTAGCTAACTTTGCTAATAACAAGGAAATACAGAGAGATGCTAAGGTTGTTATAGGAGTGTATTCTCCTGACAGATATGGATTTGAGGATTATCATGGATATCCTATACAGAGATTTAGAGATTGCTTCAGAGCTGCAGTAGTATTGAAAAATAGATTTGGTAGACCTAATGTTTATCATCATTTTCTATTTGACGGAGCTACTAATAGATTTGCAGAATTACCTAAATCAAGTGAAGTTTCATTGTTAGAGCCTTTTGCTCAGCAAGCTGACACTCTTCTTGGCAGGACAACTTCTCCAAGAAACTCCAAGCAGTTTCCAGTTAAGAATAATAGTCGTAAAAACTTTGGATTATGATGCAAAAATTAATAAAAAAGCTAGTAGAAGAATGCTTCAAAGCTTATTTCTTTTGTAAACATAATCCAGAGACTAATAACTATGGTGATGAATATGAATCTGCAAGTATGAGGGTAAGTTTGATATTTGATACTGATCACAAAAACTTTTGGCTTAGAATTACTGACAGGAGGATTGTTGACCATGTTACAGTGTTTTCTTACGACTCTAAGACTGAAGAAATTAAGCTTAACTGTAATTTTTTAAATAATGAAGATATAAGCTTATTTATAAATAGTGTAATGAGTGCGCAAAAGAAATTTAAGAGTAAAGTAATAAAAAAAAGAAAATTAACATTTTAAATTAAAAAATAATGGGATTATTTGACAAGAAGCAACAAGATGTAGTTGCAAAACACAGTAATGCAAGTGCAGTAGCATTTGGAATTTTTAATTCAACAATAGAGTCATTGAATCACCAAGAAGGTGAAATAGATAGTGATATTAAGATTGTAGAGGATGTATTAGCTAAGGCTGAAGCAGACAAGAAATCACTTATTGCTATCAAGGATAAGAATGCTAACTTTGTGAAGAAGTTACAACAATTTATGTCATAATGAATACTTTATACAAAAAAGATAGTAAAGGGAAGCTAAGGTTTCTTGATATTAGCACAGATGGTGCTACTGTAGTTCAAGTTTCAGGATTAATAGATGGTAAGGCTGTTACAAATGTAACTCAATGTGTAGGAAAGAATATTGGAAGATCCAATGAGACTACTCCTGAGGAACAAGCAGATTTGCAAGCTAAAGCTAAATATAAGAAGAAACTTAAAGAGGGTTATTTCTTAACCCAAAGAGATGCACTTGATCAAGTAGTAATACTTCCAATGCTTGCAAAAGTATTTTCAGAGGAAGAGAAAAAAGTATCTTATCCATGTTACGCTCAGCCTAAATTAGATGGTATGAGAGCACTGGGTGATGCTGTTAATGGTACATTGACATCTCGTTCAGGTAATCTAATTAAAACATTGGATCACATTACAAATGAGCTTCCTTATATGGGAATTATGCTTGATGGGGAATTGTATGCTCATGGTGAAACATTTCAAGAGAATATGAGAATGATAAAGAAATACAGGCCAGGTAAAACTGAGAATGTTAAATATCATGTTTATGACCTTATTCTTGATAAGCCATTTAGAGATAGATTAGATATTCTTCAAAGACTATATTCAAGATGTCCTGATGTTATTGAATATGTTCCTACTAAAATTATCAGCAATAAAGAGGACTTAATGAAATTTCATGCTTTAAATATTTCTGAAGGATATGAAGGAACTATTGTTCGTCATGGTGATGAAGGATATAAGCTTAATGGTAGAAGTTCAAGTTTATTGAAATTGAAAGATTTCGAAGACATGTCTTTAATATTAATGGATGTAGTGCCATCAGAGAAGAGGCCTACACATGGTAAACCTATTTTCTTCTGGGAAGGAGCTGAAAACAACAGACTGGGTGCAGGTATTTCATTATCTCACGCTGAGGCTGAAGACTTGCTAGCTAATAAGCATTTGCATATTGGTAAAGCATGTGAGTTAAGATTCTTTGAATACTCTGATACGGGAGTACCAAGGCATCCAGTTATGTATGGATTTAGACTAGATAAATAGATACTTGTCATGAAAAGTAAATTAGTAGTCTTAGATTTTATTAGTCAAATTACTTATGTATTTGATTATGATAGAGCTGTATTTGATGACGGAATTGAGTGTATTATGGCAGCTAATGATGAATTTGGATTAGATATAAGTATAGATAATTGCAATTTCATGGAAGTTGATGAGTTTAATTTAAAAATATTATAAATGAAAACAAATTTAATAGGAATTAGTGGCAAAATAGGTTCAGGTAAAGATACTGTAGGAGAAATTATAAGACTTTTATGGGACATTGAAAATACTGAAGATGGACAGCATCTTACAGTTGAGGATTTTATAGCAGCACCTAGTGATGTAGATTCTTCTAACCCTTACGAAATCAAAAAGTTTGCAGACAAACTTAAAGATATAGCTTGTTTACTTATTGGTTGTACTAGAGGGCAGTTAGAAGATAGAGAGTTTAAAGAGAAAGAACTTGGAGAAGAGTGGAAAGTTTGGAGTGTGTGGATTTCTTTTGATCAAGACTCAAAAATCTTTTCTACAAAAAAAGAGGCCGAAAACTTTCATTCTGAAGTCTGGGACGATACAGGTTCTCATATAAAGAGCTATTTGTTGACACCTCGTAAACTCTTACAACTTTTAGGTACTGAATGTGGCAGACAAATTATTCATCCTAATATTTGGGTAAATGCTTTGTTTGCTGATTATAAGTCAAAATTTACGCCTTGTATACATTGGAGAAAAGATAGAGAAAGTATTAATTGTATGTGCGGTGGAGTTAATGCTATGGCAGAAAACAAAGGTATAACTTTATGCGAGACTGAGGCAAATTCACTTAACTGGATAATAACAGATGTTAGATTTCCTAATGAAGTCCAAGCTATTAAAGATAGAGGTGGTATTGTTATTAGGGTTAATAGACCTGAAACATGGAAATCTACAGGGTGTGTTATAATGGATATGTCTTCTAACGATAGAAGTAAAGATGTTGTAATAAAATACACAGAACATCCCTCAGAAACAGCTTTGGATGATTATGAGTTTGACATTGTCGTTGAGAATGATGGTAGTATTGAGGAATTAGTAGAGAAAGTTAAAAAGTTAAAATTATGAAAAAACTAATAGTTCAATCAATATTAATTGTAATTTATATTGGTATTTATCCTATAGAATTACAAGTATTAGCTCCTTCAATATTTTTAATAATTGGAATATTATTATTTAATATAGTTGGGGCTGTAGTAGAAAAAGTTAAACAATTAAAATTAATATAAAATGATGCAATTAATATTCAATGTCCTATCTATCATATTCATTCTATGGATGAGCTTTAGATGGGATCCAAGTAAGTTTAAGGATTCAATGGTTAAGGTATTTTTATTTCTTTTAGCAGTATTAGGAATAATTTTAGTAATTAATGAATTAAACATACTGTTATGACTAATACATCTCAAATAATAAGTTACGTGACACCCTTTAAAGCAATATTATCTATTGACTTTGATGGAACTATATGCATGAGCAATTATCCTCATTTAGGTCCGCAGAGAAAAAATGCAAGATCAATGATAAAGAGATTAGTTCAGTCTGGTTATGGAATTATAATAAACACATGTAGAGAGGGGGTAGCATTATCAGACGCTATTAAATGGCTTCATAAAAATGATATCCCTTATCACTATGTTAATTCTAATTTTCCTCATATCATACAGTATTATGGTGCAGACTGTCGTAAGATATCTGCAGATTTGTATATAGATGATAAGTGCTTAACAGGACTTCCTAAATGGAAAGAAATCTATAAGATTACAGAGAGGAAATTTAGATAAAAATTTGCGTATCTCGCAGATTATTAGTATATTAGCAACTTAAAACAATTAAATAATGGCAGAAGATTTCTTCCTAAAAAGGAAAAGTACATCAGTAGAAATTGATGGTTACTCGAAAGAGTATGATAGTAGTAATGAAGATGACAAGTTAGCTTGTGGATTAATCTCTGAAGGGTCAACCTTCGGGGATAGGAATATAGTATTCTTTGAGGTATTGCAGGATAATATGGCTAAGGCAGAGCCAGGCACTAACCCAGTAGCAATAGTTTCCTCATGTCTTGAGAGTCATTTCTCAACTAGAGAGATGTCATTTTTACTAGCTAAAAGTGTTATTGGAACTATATCAAAAGATGATGAAAAGTAATACAATTAATTATTAATAAAAACAATAAAATATGGCAAGTAAAATTCTTATAACTGGTTACAGTGGGACAGGTAAAACTTACTCTTTAGGTACATTAGATCCTAAAGAAACATTCATCATTTGTCCAGATGAAAAAGCTCCACCTTTTAGAGGCTGGAAGAAAAATTATCTTATGAAAACTCCTGAAGGAATTTTTGATCCTAATGTATGTAATTATTTCAAAACTACCGGATGGGAGGCCATTAAGAGTGCAATGAAATTTGTTAGTGCTAACAGGCCTGACATTAAGACTATTGTAATAGATACTATTACATACGCAATGATTGCAGAATTTATGGAAAAGGCTAAGACGGTAGGATACGCAAAGTTTACAGAAATGGGAGACAATGTGTATAAGACTTTAAAAATGATTGATGGACTAAGAGATGACTTAACTGTAATAGTTATGGCTCATACTGAAGTTAAATCATTTAATGGAGTTGATAGAACTGTATTTGGAGTACCGGGAGGTAAATTAGTTCAGGATGTTGTAAAACCTGAAGGAATGTTTAGTGTTATCTTAGAAACAGTAGTTGAAAAGAAAGGTAATGACGTATCATACGGATTTATGACACAAAACAATACAACTAATATGGCAAAAAGTCCAGCTGATATGTTTTCAGGAAATATTATTCCTAATGACATGAACTCTGTATTAACAGCTATTACAAAGTATGAAGAGGGTTAAGATAATCTTCTAATTTTTAAAACAATTATTAACACAAATAAATCAGGATTATGAGTAAAAATGTAATTATCTTTGGAGCAAGAAAGTTTGGAGTATCTAATACACCATTAACAACAACAAAGTATCCAGAAAGTGCTGTAATAACAGTAGAGCCATCTAAGGATGGAGGAAGAAGCAGAAGAGTATTATTTAATGCAAAAGCTTCTGAAGTATTAAACCTTGAAATGGGAGAAGTTCAACAAATTGTATTTGGATTTGTAGAAGGGACAACTATAGGTTTAATTGCAAATGCAAGCTTATTAGGAAGTGAAGTTGTTGCGGCTATGACCACATACAGAACTTCAAAGAATAAAGTAAGCTTTGAAACAACAAAAGAAAAGGGTAAAGCTATTTCTTCAACAACTATTGCAAATGAAATTTCTACGTATTTTTCATTAGATGATAGTTTTGAGAATGAATTTTCCTTAACACCTCATGAAGCAGAAGGAGTTGAATCTTTCTCTTTAGAAATTATGACTAGCCAAGAAGCTCCTGTACAAGGTACGGTAGAAGCTATGGATCAAGCTGTAACTTTTGAAGAGGTACAAGATGAAATTGCTCCTGTTGATACTGTTGAGTCTAATGACAGTGATTTTAATTTGAGTAGAACTACAGTGACATCCACAGTAGCTGAAAGTGATACTCAGTGGTGATTAAAAGTATTAGGCAGTAAATTAATATAAGTTAAATTTTAAAATTAAAAAAATTATGAGTAACGGATTTGGATCAAGTCAAGAAGTACAAGAAGGACCAGTAGTAAAATATTATACTGGAGTAGAGAACTTTAAAGTAGTAGCAGTTAACCCTTCAAAAGAAGAGTTAGAAGCTATTTATGGTAGAGAATTAAATTTCACTCCAGAATACATAGGAGAAACTGATGTTGAAGATGGAGATGGAAAGAGAGTTGTACCTCAGTACAGAATTGACTTATATTTAGCTAATGAGGATAACTCTATTACAACTAAAGCTCAATTCTACATTGCTGATACACATCACCTATCTGCAACAGGTAAGTAC
>Ga0209119_1000440_pt1 | contig 42112 bp, 42 predicted proteins | sample COG_03_FD_184747 | JGI IMG/M metagenome (GOLD analysis project Ga0209119, IMG submission 184747) | Pelagic Microbial community sample from North Sea - COGITO 998_met_03 (SPAdes) (version 2) | ecosystem: Environmental > Aquatic > Marine > Neritic zone/Coastal water | place: Helgoland, sampling...
GAGGAGGTTAGACTTGAGGAGGTTAGACTTGAGGAGGTTAGACTTGAGGAGGTTAGACTTGAGGAGGTTAGACTTGAGGAGGTTAGACTTGAGGAGGTTAGAAAATTGGATGATGAAAGAGTTATCAAACGAAAATTGAAACATGATATTCAAAGACGTCAGCATGAAAAAGATGTTAAACGTGCGAAACAGTCAAAAAAGAAGTATAAAATAAAAAAGACAAATCAATCACGTGATATTCTTACAAAATACAGAGATTTTGGAAGAAATCCTGATGTATTTAAAAAATTGAGATCTTCTTCGCCAATGCACTACTCTTCCTCGGAGTCGGGATCGGAGTCTTCTGATGATTTTCCAAGTCCAGATACACCAAAAAACAACAGAACGCAAAGAAAACTAGAACAGAGAATATATGACCTTGAGAGATCGTTAAAGGAGTTGAAACTTAAGAATCGTAAACTTAAGGCTGCCTATCACAGAAAACACAATTAATACAGTATTTCTTCACATTTTTGATTTAGAATAATTTTTCTCAGATATAAAATAATATTTATTAAGAAAAAAATATTTATTAAGAATAAAATATGAATTTAAGAATAAAATTTTTATATCTGATTTTATTCTTAATAATATCAATCCTTTTTCTGTTAGCTCTTAGATATTTTAATAAAACACTCGTTAGGTTGGGAGTATTTTTTGGACTTCTTTTTGGACTTCTAATTCTGAATTGGCTGTATCCATCTCCAGAGCAGGTGTATATATCTTATTCATTGGGTATGGCAATTGGTACTATAGTTTATATGATCTTGTACCATAAATATAAGTAAATAGTACCACTCTCTTCCCATTCCTTATTATTTACGATATTACACATCTATCGCAACTTCTCATAATATCCTTAATATTTATATAATTAACTTGTATCTCTGGTGTTTCAAGAATTATTTCTTCATTTGGGGACAATGAAAGTATAGTGTCTAATAGTTGGTCAATACCTGTATTATCCTTAGCACTTACTGTAATATGCGGCGCTCCTATTTCAGTTGCAAAATTTATACCAGGTTTTATATATCTTTCGCTCTTATCTGACTTGTTACCGACCACAATAGATTGTATATCATTAATTTTATGATCATTGTATTTATTATATATATCACGAAGTTCTCTAATAGAACCAAGTCTAGACATGTCATATACATAAACCAGAATATCCGAACCTCTGACATATGAATATGTTATGCTTTGAAAATTTGGGTCTCCGGCGAGATCCCATATATTAATTTTGGTACCAAACATTGGTAAGTGCTTGATAAAAAAGTCTACACCGATAGTGCTGACATATTCTGGATAAGGTTCTTTATCAGATAAACGAGAACCAATGCTGGATTTACCAACCGCACTGCTACCGCATACTGAAACTTTAAGAACCCTTTTTATACTCATTTATCAATACGAATTATAATCTTTTAACCTAAAGATTATAATTCGTATTGATAAATTATGTTAACAAATGATACTATAAACTTTGGAAAATATAATGGTAAAACATTAGGTCATGTTTTGAAAGACAGAAAGTATTGCATGTGGTTGAAAGGAGAAGAGTGGTTTCGAGAGAGTCATACTTATTTGTTCAATAGAATAAATGAATATAAACCGAGATCTTACTTTGTTTCTCCAACAACGGAATGTACAGACTTTCTTTCCGATTACGAGTTCTTCAATCTTAAGAAGATTGAGGATGTGGAGTTACCATTAACAGAGTCTGAAAAAAGTTGTTATTCTTACTATCTAGAAATGATAGAAGGATTGAAAAACAGTATATACATTAGGTTAGAGGACGATGATGAAAATCCATATGATATTAAAGCACCTGTAAGATGGTTAAAAAAATTTGAGAAGGTATATGGTATTCCAAGGGTAGAATTCAAAGAGTTTCTAGCTTCGTATGACCTCATTAATATTCCTTATATTGTTGAGAGAATTAAGAAGGAGGGAGGAATAGAGTACAAAGGTGCTCAATCATTTCTGATAGCTAAAGAGCGATCTTTGAAACAGGAAAAATGGTGGGAAACCATACTAAAGAAGAAATACGGAGAGTCTCTGACAGTACAGTATGTATTTGAAAAATGCATCTTTGATTTTCTCAATATAGACACTCATACTATTTTTGAATGTAAACTTGGTCTGAAGGATTTTTGCGAGGACCAGCATAGAAAGTATAAATTGGTACTTGAAAAATATCGTATTGTGTATCTTATTTCTAAAGATTGCGTGATAGATATGGAACAGCGAAAAATCTTTACCACCAAACTTGATAAATACGAGAAATACTTTATAAATATATCTAAACCAAGCTATCTCGATCTTCTAATCATTGATCAAAAATTTGAAACTGTTGTGGTTGAAGATTTAACAGTTCTGTTTGGAACATAACAGAATTATGTCTCGTTCCATTGACATTCTTGACATTTCATTGAATTTATTTCTGGAATCTTGAGATTTTTTTCTTTCATTGAATTATGTATCTGTGGAGTTGGGACAGCAACAATCTCACATTTAATACATGGGATATAATCTGTCATAGATCTAACAGAAAATCCAGATTGTGTAAAACATTCTATAAACATTCTAAGCAATTTATGATCGTCGCTCATTGATAACTCACGAACAATTAATATTTGAGAAGGGTTTATTCCTATTTTCTTACATAAAATAATCCAGTTATTATTAAGATGTGGATACCCGTCACAAAATCTTGATAGAGTAGTTATAATCCAGTCAGGAAAGGTTCGTTTAACCAAGTTATTTACTTCACCCATTGTTTTCATCTCCTTGAGTTCTTTTACAATTTCTTCCATGTTGGAAGGATCTTGATAAGTAGTCATTTAATATGTTTTTTTTATTACTTTAAATAAACTCATGAGTTCGCTACCTACAAAATATGATATTTGTGGTAATTGGAAGAAGTATTCTGACTCTTTGAAGTTAGGATGGTGGTATCCATGTTATAGTTGTAATCATTTAACTGCTAGAGTATTTACACATAAAGCTTATAATCTATGGATTTGCAAAGACTGTATTCCCAGTCATGATATCTTATATATTGAATCAGTTATATTACTACTCTCATCACCAGAGCGTTGATTTAAAAATGTCATTTTTTTTTGTTTTCAATAAAAAAATAATTTTATCTTCTTGAGTACTAATAAAATGTCAGCAGGTAGTATTTCTCTAGAATCCTCTATTCGCACTTGTAAAGTCGTTACCGGATGGGCCGATAAGGTTCAATCTGCGCGATTTCAAGACCCAAATTCTCAGATATGTCTGATGTGGAACGGACAAAATAGTAAAGGTCAGCGTGTCAATCCAGATTCATTTATGACTAAATCGGCGGGATGTAACAGCGCTCTTGACAGAGTAGCAGTTGAAAATTCAGTTGTTCGCCCTCAATATATGGAATATATCACTCTTAATGCGGGTGGTATTAATCTCGGGTATCCAAATTTACCACAAGAACAAGTAACTCGATCATCCAATGATTTGAAAAATGAACTGACTCATACTGGTCAGTTTGGTTATGGTGGTGGTTTTTCACAGACATACCCAGGTTGTGCAGGATTTGGATCCAAAGGTAAAAGTTCTTACGAAGAGACCTATCCAACTCGTGAAGCTTACGCACAAGCAAACACTCAAAGTCGAAATCAACAAGCTATTAACAATGGTTACCAAGCTCAGCAAAATCGTTGTAATTCCGGTTTCTAATTCTAAATTTCTAATTCTAAATTTCTAATTCTAAATTTCTAATACAATTAAAAGTATTAAAACAAATTAGATGTTAAAGGGGAATTACTCTGATACTAAACAGGTTTATAGATTAGTCAGCTTTATTTCAAATAATCATGAATCTTACATTGAAACAACTGAATAAGCTTATCACAGCCTTTCTCACCGAGAATGAATCTGAAAATCTCTGCCAAAAATGGATGGACGGTAGTAACCAAAAGCTAGCACGCAGCCTAGTTAACAAAAGTAATAAACCGAAGAAGGACCCAAATGCACCAAAAAGAGGCAAATCTTCATACTTGTTTTTCTGCGACGAACGTAGATCAAAAGTTCAGGGAGAACTCAAAGACGGTTCCAAAGCTACAGACGTAACACGTGAATTAGGAGTCCAGTGGAATAAACTCAAGACAAGTAAAAAGCCAGCAGATAAAAAGCTTATGACTAAGTATATCGGCCTTGCAAAGGCCGATAAGGATCGCTATGACATTGACAAAGCTGCCTACGTTCCACCGGTGGCTATTTTTGCTGAAACAAGTTCAGATGAAACCAAAACCAAAACCAAAACCAAAACCAAAGTTGGCCCTGCGCGTTCCAAATCTTCATATCTTTTCTTCTGCTCAGAAAACAGGTCAGTTGTCAAGTCCGAATTACCAGATGGTACAAAAAATACCGATATTACTCGTGAACTAGGTAAGCGTTGGAATGTTCTCAAGGCCGATGGTAAAACTACCAAATTCGACAAACTTGCAGCTGCAGATAAGGAGAGATATCAAACAGAAAAATCTGCATATGACAATCTCGTCAGTGTCGTCAGTGACGACGTCAGTGACGAGATTGTAGAGGAAGTGAAAAAAGCTCCAAAAAAGGGTGCGAAAAAGCTCAAAAAAAAAGCGTAAAAACTGTTACTAGTTACCAGATCTTTTGCAAAGATAACAGAGAACAATATAGAATTGACTTTGCCAGTTTAACCCCCTCCGAGGTTACTAAAAAGCTTTCAATAGCATGGAAAAGTTACAAAAGTTCTGCCTAATTTCTTATACTTAATTAAGTATCAGAAGAATCATCCAACTGTATAATATCCCGTAGACTATTTGAAGTTTTATACATCACATTTCCAAAAACTCCTGCAATAGTGACACCGGAAGAAATAACTATTAATCTCCAGTCATTGACGTAGTCTAAATATTGCAGAGTTGAAAATGTAACGGTCGAAATACTACCAATAAAAATTACTCCGGATGTAATAATATCACAGGTTAGTTTCATATTTATTAATATAAATATATTCATAATTCAAATTTTCCTTAATAGATGAAATTGAATTTTTCTGAACAGATTGTGTTATAAATTAAGAAATGTTATTTATTAACCAAAAAAAAGAATATATCTCGGTTTTTGATTCACCTGAATGTAAAAATGAAGATACAAACTGCTCTAATATAGGTCAACCAATAGTCATTACTGACTCTCTCAGTATTGAGATTGCCGCGGTGTTTGATGGGCATGGTGGTAAAGAGGCGTCTAGATTTTTAAAAGAAAATTTTATTAGCTGTTTTATGTCATCAATACAGATTACGAGTTTGGTAGATCTGAATCCAAATGATGAATCAATGAATGGAGATATGCACAAAGACATTATTAATACTGGTGTTTTAGCAGTTGATAATGCTTTATGCGATCATCTCAAAATCCAGGATCTTAGAGGTAGAGATCCTGGGAGTACATTGTCGGCATGGGTTAACTTTATCACCCCTATTGGTAATACTAGTTACTTGGTAAATGTTGGTGATTCACCAGCTTACTCAGTATGTAAACAGACAGGTGTAATTACATGTGCAAAATTACATGATATTATCGATTTAGAATGTCAATCTGATGCTACAAAACATCCAGATGTTTCAGTTATTGATAGACGTGGATCTCAACCTATCCTTGCTGTTTGTATTATCTCACCAGATATTTGCAAAATGGTTCAGTCTGGTACTATGTTATACAAGAATGGGTTACGTGGATTGAACATTCCACGTAGTATGGGTCATATACATTGGAATGATGCTATTAATAAAACACCCGAAATTACAAATGTACCAGACGAAGCAGACGTAATAGTTCTGATGTCAGACGGTGTATCAGATATGATTGTTAGTCCATCAGAGTACATGAAACATTCAGAAGAGATGGGATGGGACGTTGACAAAATTGGTAGTTTTTACAGAGATCGGTGGTATCAACCATGGAAACAATTATACAGAGGGGTAGTTTCTGACGAGAGACAATACATCGCTATTAAAGGACATAAACTACATGTGGCCGATGATATGACAATTGTACAGATAAATATTGAAAATAAATAGTATAAACATTTAAGTCTTATATAATAAATGTCTGATCAAAAACTAGAACAAATCCTTTGTAAACTGGAAGATATAGATATGAGATTAAAAAAGATTGAAGAGAGTTGTCTTGGGATGGACGGTCATATAGGGTTTGTGGAGAGTATATATACAACTCTGAGGAGTCCTCTGAACTTTTTAAGTAATCAAGTTAACATGATTACAGGAACTACCAGAGAAAGTCTCCCAGTATTAAAATTAAAATAGTCTGATTAGATTTATTAATTCTTTTAAGAATTAATAGCAATAATAAATTGGAATTTATTTACAAATTTGAAAAATAAATTCCAATTAGTTTCAGTGAATAGAAAACATGAAAACAATTAGTGGATCTACTTATATTAAAGGGAAAAAATTGGGTTCTGGAACATTTGGAACAGTGTATAAAGTTACACGTAAATTAGATGGAAAAACATTTGCTCTAAAGAGCTTTCCTCCGGAAACAGAGATGGATCTTGGTATACTCAGAGAAATTTCAATAATGAAAATATTTCAGGGGAATGATGAGTATGTGATGAATTTGGTAGACATTGTATTATCTGAAGGCAACGTTGGTATTATTATGAAATGTTATTCGTCTGATTTATTTCACGCTATAACAAATAATTTACTTGATTATCAAAAAAGAGACAGTATAACATGTCAACTATTGAAAGCTCTTTCGTTTTTGAAAAGAAACGGTGTACTTCACAGGGACATTAAACCTGAAAATATATTAATCGATGAAAATTTTAAGCCGGTCCTGGCCGATTTCTCTTTATCTAAAGTCTTTACAGGAGTTTGTAAGAAGGGTACACACACTGGTAAAATTGCAACAGCTACTTATCGAGCACCTGAAGTTGTTGCAAAAAGACCATATAGTTTTCCATCTGATGCATGGTCATTAGGGGTTGTTATATACGAAATGTACATAAATGAAACCCTTTCTTTTAACAAAGATAAGGAAGCTCTAAATTTTTTATTAAGAAAAATTCAAAAAATCAAAGATACTCCTATTTGTAACATTATAAAAGGTCTACTTCGTGTAGATTCAAAAACCAGATTAACTCCTCTCCAAGCTTTACGTGGTCCAATGTTTAACTCTGATTATATATCACCTGTAATATGGAAAACGACTAAAAAATGCGTTGTTTCTGAAGAAATACGAGAATGGTGCTCTGAATTTGAAACGAAAAAAGAAGTAACTGCATGGGCAGCTCAGACATATTACACTCGTGTGGATAATTCAACAGCTCTACACTCTGTTGCTCTTGCATGTAAAATGTTTGAAACTGAACTGCTGGACTACGAAGAATATCCTGATTATCCAAAGGAGGAAATTCAAATTCTTCAAGGTATGAACTATAATCTTTTTATCTAACTTTTTTCAAATCTTGTAAACATTGCTTAATCGTTGTCGGAATAACAGTGCCATTTAAATTTATTGTATTTTTTAATTCATCTGTGGAATGTTTAACTGATAATATATTAGCACCGTTTGATTTAAAATAATTATATAGAGTAAACACATGGTGTGCGCCGCATACAAAAACATTATTTGACTTGTCATGTCTGTACATATTGAACAACATATTTATATCGAGTACACTTGTCTGTATATTCCGGAAAGTTTTTGCGTAATTTTTATAATTAAATTTATCCCAATTAGCTTGTATCTTATATTCAATCCAGTGTTCAAGTATTTTTTCTTTATCATTAAAAAATCTAGCACTAATCTCAGGGTTAAAATTCTTAAGGATATTTATCCTTATATTATGCACAAAATTAATAAAGCGATCTATATATTTTTTTAGACTATGAGGGGTTGATGGATCATTTTTAATATAAATATAGAAATTTAGAACGTTTGTTTCTAAAATTATAAACTCATTATATGTAAGACTGGTACAAGAATGATTAACTTGTAATATATCTAGCCAAAATCCCTGTTTGTCTGGTAAGGCGAATACGGCTCTTCTAATATCAGCATTTTCAACGACAAAACCTTTATGTGTACTTGTCGTAAATTGTCGCAAGTTGAAAGAAGGAACAATTACTTCACTATCATTTTGTATCTCGAGTTCTACCAGAGTATCACCACTTACATTACTCATTGATTTGTATATATACTGACTCTGTGTTAAATATGGGTTATTATCCGAACTCATAGTATCATCATTGTGTTTTTCACCTAAAATTGTTATAAATTTTTCTCCATCAAATATTTGACAAAATGTTCTTGTAAAAAGTAGAAACAAATCTAGATCCTGTTTCTCACAAACTATTTTTTCCATTTATTATACAATTAAAAAAAAACTTATCAAATAGTTGATAAGTTTTACTCTTAGTTTTACTCTTGATTTTTTGCTATAATACGCAGCAAAGATTCTGTTCTTTCCCAGCACATGCAAGGATCTGTCACTGAAATATCAGGATCCGCATTAGGGCCAGGTTTCTGTTTACCAGATTTTATATGAGACTCTATCATTATACCGCATACATGAGCTGATTTGGAGACTCTTAAGGCGTTATCATACTGCACATCTAATATTTTATTTGAATTACCATGTGCACAGTCTACAACTATTGCAACTTCATGGTTTTTCAACTCCTCAATACCTTTATCGATATTGGATCCATTCTGATAAGATCCCCTGAGAACTGCAAAAGCGTCCTTATTTCCAGTCGTATGAACTGCGCATATTTTACCATTTGGTTTAATACCACAAAAAGAGCGTGGTACTCTTGCTGCTTGAACTCCTTGATACGCTACTCTAGCTTGACCATCCGAAGGATTCTTAATACCAATGGGAAATGAGACACCACTTGCTAAGTTTCTGTGTATTTGACTTTCGGAAGTTCGAGCTCCGATGAAACCAGTAGTAAGATACGGATTTATATATTGAGGTTCTATAGTACTTCCTAAAAGCTCAGTGCAAATTGGTTGTTTAATTTCATCAGTAATAATATGAGCAAGTTTGATTGTTCTCTCCAAACCACTTACTATGTCATTACCACCGTCCATATTAGGATCATCCAAGAATCCTGTCCAACCAACTGTAGTTCTAGGCTTTTGTATAAAGAATCTCATAATTAGTAATAATTGAGGTAAATCTCTTTGTAAAATCTTTAGTCTTGACGCAAACTCTATAGCGGAAGACTCGTTATGTATTGAGCAAGGTCCAACAAAAATAATTAGGCGTTTATCCCTGCCTTGAATTATATCAGAAACTTCCGATCTTGATATACTTACTGTATTACTTGTTACAGGTAAAATTGCGTTTATCGGCGATATTAATTCAATATAATTTGTAATACGAGAATCGTTACTAGAATCTTGCATTTTTTATATAGAACGAGATTATCTCTTTATGTAAGCTTAAGCTTACATAAAATCGTTAAATAACATCCGGGGTTCCCAGAACAAGAGCAACCTCTTTAGCGTTCTTGTTTATTGTGAGCTCCGATAAGTCTACCTTTTTAGCAAAATCTTTTAAATTAATATCTATCATTTTTTTCTTTATCCAGTAATATGTTAAAGCAGCAGCAACTGACTGTGGTCTTGATCTGTTAAGTTTCGAAGATCTATTCTTAATACGTGAGTACAGAAGTATAACCTCTTTCTTTTGATCAGATGTTGCTTTGAACTTGTTCATAATATCATGAACCAGATGGACAGGTGTAATAATAGTGGTATGTATCTTTGAATCTTTAGGTGCATTAACATTTACTATTTTCAGACCCTTCAAACCATTCTTTCGACTAAGACCAAATAATTTTACCAGCCCATCGGGAGTTTGGTGCTTACCAGACATTTTGTATGCATGAAAAATACAAGCAAATACTATTGCTTTACGTGAATTGCCTCTGTAAATCTGTCCCTTAGTAACCTGAGAATATAACTGATCAGCTTTAGTTACTATTGTCTCACTGAAACCCATATTTTGAACGTCTTTATTAATATTTCTCTCATCGGTCTTACGAATTTGCACCCTGTTGGGATCTGAAGATCTCTTGCTGTCAGATGAACCATAATATCTCCACTCTTTCTCGTGTGTAATTAGTTGTCTTATATCCTCTCCACACTCTAGACAACTAATTACCCCTCCTTCAAACACTGTATCATTATGTTGACATCTATATTGAGTTTTTTCATCCTTGTTACTTTCATCCTTGGTACTTTCATCCTTGGTACTTTCATCCTTGGTACTTTCATCCTTGGTACTTTCATCCTTGGTACTTTCATCCTTGGTTTTTTCATCCTTGGTTTTTTCATATACAGCTAATGCATTTTCATATAAAGCAAATTGTGACATTTTTATTTCATTCAGAATTTTTCATTTGCTTTTCGTTTTTATTTTGCGATACACAAACTAATATTATATTCTAAATCTAGAAGGAGAAGCAATAGTAAAAAAATATTCTTCATCTATTCGTCTTTTTCTCTTCTTCGACTCCATAATGTTTTCTAAAAATCCTTAATAATAATGTCTCTTGTTTCCGATTCGAGTTGTACTTGGATTTTCTTGATCTACTATGAACATGGTTCGGTTTGCATTTTTTTACTCTTAGACATGTGAACAGACTTTTTAAAGTAACGTGTGTAGACAATACAAGTCTTAACAGGATTCTACAGTTGGGTTTATGCTTAGACTTTTTACTATCGGATTTGAGATCTTTATTACTTTGGTAACCAGAAGTTTTTTACTCACGACATTAAGAAAAAAACTTCTGACTATTATTATGTTACAAAATATTATGTAACATAAATCTAAGTTTAGTTTATTTTAGGTATTTCTTTGTCATATTGAAGCATTTTATCAATCAATTCAACATGAGACAATACCATTCTTCTACAGCAATATTTTCGTAATCCAAGAAGGTCCAACGCATCCTTATCACTTTTTCCGTCTTTTAAATATTTTTGGTAAGATTCCCACTTATTACCTGTTACTTTTCCACAAGTAAAACATCTTATTGGCATTATCATTTTATAGTATTTTAACTGATATGAAAGAATAATAATCAATTTTAACTTTTCTGTTTTCATTATATAAATGATAACTTTCTATAACATGGAGGGTTGCCCTCACTGTGAGAGAGCAAAGATACTACTCGAAGAAGAGATTAAAAATAATAAGGTCACAGTTATACAGCATCTTGACGCGCCAAAAGGTGTCTCCAGTTTCCCATATTTTACAGCAGGTGACAAAGTATTTGTAGGATCTCCCTCAAATAAAACTGTACTTTTTCAGAAATTAGGATTGTATCAGGTTATGGAAACTTACTGTAATAAATGTTCTACTAAAAACTTTTCTGCCAAAATGATGATTGGAGTATTATAATATTAATTATTTACAAATCATTTATTTTCATATTATCATATGAATTTTATATGATAATATTTAATGTTGTGAAATTTGGTTTATTAAGATTCTGTTATTTTTACTCCAAGACTAATATTTTTACCATAAGGCCCTACTATAATTGCAATATCTTCTAAATCATTATTATAGTATTCATTTAACGATCTAATAGCATTCAACTGTTCATCAATTACTATTATACTATTGTTTTGCAATTGATCAATATAACTACTATCTGTCGTAAAAACTGGCTCAAATCTCCTAATTGACATTATTCTTACCATAAAACAACATAATAATAATACTAGAAATACTATTATAACATATTCTTGAATTAAATCACCCATTTTTATATTATGTTATCATATCACTATAAATATTAGAATAAAATGATAAAAAACTATATATATTTATATATATATATATATATAAATGTCAAAAAAAAAGTGTAAAACTGATCTACTTAAAAGACCTGTAAAAAATCCCGATGGTACAATTCGTTATTGTAAATTGTCTAAATCTAAGAATAAACAATGCTGGCCTAATTATAAAATAGGAAGTCCAAGAACTAAAATATCTTCTAGAACTGGTAAAAGAGTAAATAATTGTATCAAAAGAAAAAAATCTAAAACAATTACACCAACTAAGAAAAAATCTAAAACTTACTTGTGGATGAGTTATTCTAATGCATCAAAGTACATAAAAGAAGCCAAGAGATTGGGTGTATCTAAAGTAGCCAGAAGCAGATCAGGTTTTATGGGCGTATATAAACGTATTGGGACATCTAAAAAGATGAAACTTTATCCAGCTTCAAAAACTCTTACATGGGGAGAAAAACGTAATGCTTTTATTAAACGTCATAATGCACAATATGTAAAAAATCCAACATATAGAAGATGGTTGGCACTAATAATGTGGGCTTATAAACCACCTGGTAAAAAGCCCGAATAGGTTTCTGTAAAATATATTAATTGAGTAGTTCAATTAACGATAATAAGAAATAATCATTATTATCGTTAATATATATTACCGAAAAATGCAATATTTAAAGTATATAATATATTAGTCTGAAACTTCAGAATATGTTTTTTTTGTAACAAATATTTTTATTTGTTAATGTATAAATGGAAACCAGCAGTATAGATTGGACAAAAAATTTAGAGTTATATTTAAAAGAAGTTGGTGAACACTCTCTATGCCTTGGTATGTTGCATAAAAAATGCGAAAGTAAATTTTCATCTAAAGCTCTGTGCATAGATCTACCTGTAATTGTAATAAGTACATTATGTGGTAGTTTAACCTTATCTGCAAAAACCATGTTTGGTCCAGAGTTTGAAGATTCTGCGTTAAAAATTGTGGGAGCTTTCAGTTTATTTTCCGGTATTCTAGGTACTATCCAGGCATATTTTTCGTATTCCAGAAGAGCCGAAAATCATAGAAATTCATATTTGGAGTATACCAAGTTATATAGATTTGTAAAGGTTGAATTGGGATTACCCAGAAAAAGTAGAATAAGACCAAAGGATTTACTTAAATTAATAAATGATCAATTTGAACGTTTGAACGAATTATCACCACTTGTTCCTGAGATTGTGATGGAAAAATTCAAAAAGAAATATATAGACAGTACAATTGACAGGCCACCTGAACTAAATGGATTGGACGAAATCAAAATATACACTATTAGTGATTGTGATAATGACGAATTCATCGACATAAGGCCTAATATAAACTTAGATCAAAAAACTCGTGATTCTCTTAATCAACTCGTTCATCTTAGACAACGTGATTCTGAAGCGGTAAAGACTCCTGAAGCGGTAAAGACTCCTGAAGCGGTAAAGACTCCTGAAGCGGTAAAGACTCCTGAAGTGGTAAAGACTCCTGAAGTGGTAAAGACTCCTGAAGTGGTAACGACTCCTGAAGTGGTAACGACTCCTGAAGTGGTAACGACTCCTGAAGTGGTAACGACTCCTGAAGTGGTAACGACTCCTGAAGTGGTAACGACTCCTGAAAATGTTGTTACTATTTAAATCTAATAAAATTTATTTCTCATTGTAAGATAAATGGCTAATATTGTGTATGATTATGATAAATCTTCATGCAACTGTTACACCCAGACTATGCAAGTGAACAATACCAATACCAATACCGAAAAAGAAGGGTATCCTACTAATATGTCAGTGCGTAACTGTGAATTTCCAAAATATTTTGAAGATAAACCGTTTAGACAGGTTACAGGACCTCGGAAAAAAAGTGGTATAACTTACCTAAATCCAGATGTACTTACTCAGAAGTATGCTAAGGATTTTGTAAAAATAAAAGGTGGTGTCAATTGTTGCCCTAGCGTACAGTATTACAGTTCAGATCCACGTCTTATTAGCTCCTCTCATAATGGACAAGTTCAGACATTAAATACACCACCTATTACAGGTGATTTACCACTAAATAAGATATTGGATGATAAAGGGTTAGATAATTATGGTCAAAACTATAATGATTATTCGTCAATTAATGCGGGGCAAATAATGTATTACAACGATAAATCTATCGAAGATCCATTTTTTAATCCTAATTTTGTTACAACTGCAAAAACAACAGCGATTAACTACAAAGATCCAATGGGGAGTATTAAACCTCAATACACTAGATCACCTCTAAAAGCTCTTCGTCATGTAGGGCCAACAAGAAACAATTACGACGGTTGTTTATCTTGGATCCAAGATAGTACAGGATTTAGAGAAGATATTATGGCGTTGCAAATGAAAAAAGGGAATCAGCAAAAATACTCTTCCCGATGGTTTCCGGATGTTAATTAGATTCAAAAAAGATTTTACAAATTTAATTTGTAAAATTTAAATATTATAAATTCCTCTGACTCGGATTTGTAAAAAATAATACAACTGATAAAAATATTATAAGACATAATACGTAAATATTATACTTAGAGTATAACCATTTATTCACACTAGTATCTGTACATAATAAAGCATGAAGTACCATTGATAAAAGTAATAAAATAATAATCCATATTGTAAACGGTGGACTACCTGGTATGTATGATAGACCTAGTGCTAAAATAAGTGTTAAAACAAGATCAACTATAGCAACATTGCCAAGTCTAAATCTATGAATTCCTTTTCCGGGAATCCCAAGAATATTTGCATATTTACACAACATTTTATTCTAACCTGGATAATGAATAATTATTTTTTTTGTTTCGGTTGACGAGCGAGTAAGGATATTCAAAAAAAAAACGGATTTGTAATATAGAAATAATTTACAATAATATTTAAAATATTCTTCCCATACCCATCATACGCTGTCCACCTGTTCTCTTTGGGGCGGAGCGATTCTGCCATGCGTTTGAATTTGCCTTTCTCATTAATCTCTCTTGCATTTCTGTGCGAAATATCAGAGAATTATCCAAGAATGAATTATTAGCTAATTCTCTGATATTAGAATTTTGAATGTTACCATTAGCAGAACCTGTCTGTAATGGTCCATAATGATCTGCAAATGGTTGGTTATCAATGTTACTCCTTGTAATATAGTTTGGCATGCGTATAGCATCAATATCGTCATAGTAAAAACGAGTCTGTCCTAAATTATCATCTGTATATGACCTATAAGAAGTACCGTAACCTGAAAAACGAGGATCGTTGATATTAGACTCTGTTGCAATTGCTCCATCATACTCTGGTAATTCTTCCATAATTGGTTCAATGATGCGAGGATCTCTTTCTGTAAAATTTACAGAACCAGTATTTGGATTTACAGTGCGTGATGTAGGAGGAAATTGCTGAGTAAAAGATATACCCATATTAGAGTTAATTGGTTGATTGATTTGACTGGTTGTGTAAACACCAGGTTGAACTGTCTGAGTGAATAAATTTTCATTATATTTCTTCATTACAGGGTCCTGTGTACAATTACCTGCTGCGAGATTAGTTGGTAATCCAGAGTCAAATAGCTGTTTCGGATTATACCCACATGACGTGTTAACCCAACCAGGTTCATTTCTCAATATTAAAGCATCTGCTTCCTCAAAATTTTCTCTAATTGGGTACATTTGTGGCGCTACACATGATGAAATGTCGGTTGTATAATTATTGGGTGAATTTCGTTTAATATAAGGCTTTGTCACACCCATAGGATGATTTCCGAAATTTTCCACAACAGTATTATTTGAACATGAATTAGATACTTTGTAACCTGATTGATAATTGTCAATCTGACTCTCGGTATTTATAGAAGAATGATTAACCAAGTTATTAGCCCTCCAATAGTCCAAATCGTGAGATTTTGGTGTAATTACCGGTGCTATTAACGTTTTTGGATTTGGACCACCTACTAATCTTTGACTCTTTGAGATGTAATTGGGGTTATTAAACGCCCCTCCAGGGTTAATATTTGGTTTATTTTGTCTTACTAAATCTGTATTATATTCTAATGGTACCTGGTCATCACAGAAACGTCTTGGTGGATTATATATACCTTTTACATTACCCAATGTAGGGTTGCTAGTTTTGTCAAGTACCCATTCAACTCTCGCAGATGATAATTCAGAGTGTGGTTGTTTACTGGCCATTGGTCGGGTCATTAATTTAAAATTCTCAGCTTTTATTTTATTCATTTGACTCTTTTGTATGTAGTAAAGAATAATTATAAATAGTATGGAAAGTAGTAAGAATAACGGAGCACATTTAAAGTTAAACATAAATAGAATTATGAAAATAATAAGAATACTACGTGTCACAGCATTTAATTGATCGGCTAAACTCATTCCATCAAGAGGGATTAAGTAAGAACTACACAATAAATTGGATATATTTTCTAACCAAAATTGGTTCTTTTGACACTTTAACATCTTTTTTATTATTAACAATGATTCTAAATTAAAAACGAAAATATATTGAAACTAAATATATTATTAAAAAACAATGAACAAACGTCAAAAAAATAGTAAATATTTTTTCCAACTGAGTGATATTGATATATCCAAAGTGATGAATAAATACGGTATATCAATGGCGAAAAACGAAGATGATGAAAGTGAACCAGTTAAAACAACAAAATTATCAGAATTAACAACACAAAAGGGAACACCCGAAGTTATATCATTTCTAGATGAATCAAAGAGAAAGCATACATGCAACGTTTCTATGATCGACTTTGATTCTAAAATGAATGTAAATTTACTGAGATATAACTGTTTCTGGTGTAAACATCCGTTTAACTCACGCCCTATCGGATGTCCTATTAAATATGTGTCAAGTCAAGCAGTCAAGACTTATCATTCTCACATAAGTAAAGATACATATACAATTAAACAAGATGTTACCAAGAAAAGTAGAGTTGATCTTATTGGGGATACCATGATAAGCTTAAATGTTGGCGAATACTACGAGACAGATGGCGTATTTTGTTCTTTCAATTGTTGTCAATCTTTTATCAGAGATCACAAACATAAACGACTTTATGATCAATCATATATGCTTTTGATGAAAATGTACAATTCAATGATGAATACTAAAACAGTGAAAATTTCGTCAGCCCCTCATTGGAGAACATTAGAACCTTATGGTGGAAACCTTAATATCTTAGCGTTTAGAGACGGCTTTAACAAGGTTGATTACGAATGTCATGGTACCAGTAGTAGATTACCTCGATTTATAGCATTAACAACTCTTTATGAAGAAAAGATCAAATTCTAGTGTAAAATTCTAGTGTAAAATTCTAATACAATTTGTATTAGAAATTAATAATTCATGTTAAATTCCATTGGATTTGGTCTCTTTTCTAGTATTTTTATTGGTGGGTGACTTCTGAGACCTTTTTCGTTAAAATCTCCAAGTAATGTAGTCCATACCGTTAATGTTTTATTATACTCCTCCATTCCAAGAGAAGTTCTAATTTCACTTGATATAATCTGAATAACTTGGTTAATCATTTGATCAACATAACTTTGTGGTGACATGCCAGACGGAACCACATATCTAGTATGTATATCACCTGTGGCGGGTCTGAAAGAATCCTGAACTGAACTCATAACAGAGCAAATATTCTTATCAGGAACTTTAATTTTTCTATTTTTGGAATCAACACCCATTGTTAATTCTGTTATTTTGTTTGAAATAAAATTAATAGTTGATTGACTAAAATAATCTTTTATACAATCGTTATTTTGCTCCCACCCAACGTATTTCATGAAGTTTGAGTCGACAATTTCTTTAGTGCAAATCTTAGTTCCGTATTCCATTTATTATGAGAGCAATATTATTCTTAAATTATGTTTGATTTAAAACGAAAATGACTGCAACTAAAATGAATCATCAACTTTGTGTATTGCTATATAGTAAATATTCACAAATGTCAAATGAATTAGTCAATATGATACAGTCTTCGCATGTTGATCTTAAAAATTCTGTAGGTCTTTCTCTTGTTTGTGTTGATAATGAGAGTATTAGAAAAAAAATTCAATCAGCCACAAGTGTACAAGTTGACACTGTACCAACAATTCTAATTTTATATGATAATGGCAGTGTAGAAAAGTATGAAGGGATTACAGCTTTTCAATGGACTAATCAAACAATCAAACAATTAACACCGCAGCCGGTTCAGGTTCAGAAACAACAACCTGTTCAGGTTCAACAACCGGTTGTTGAACCTGAACATGAACATGAACCCGAACCTGAACAGTCCATACGTAGAAGTAAACCTATAGGTAAGTCCACACGTAAGTCCACACGTAAGTCCACACGTAAGTCCACACGTAAGTCCACACGTAAGTCCACCCCAATCAACGAGCTTGAATCAGAATCCGAATCCCAATCCGAATCCCAATCCGAAGCTGAGAGTGAAGAATATGATAGTGATAATTATTTACCAAGTCCACCTACCGGCATAAGAAATGGTGCAGGTGGGTATGAGATAACTAAAGATTTTAATAAAATTAAGAGACCCTCAAGAGGGGATGAAAGTGTAAAGAATAATGAGACAGAAAAGTCAAAGTCAAATTTAATGGCTATGGCCCAAGCGATGCAAAAGGGGCGTGAATAGTTCAGTGTTTTAAAAAAAACATTCTATATATAAAATGCCAAAAAAACAGTCCAAACTTAACATCGTTTTAGATCTGGACGCAACACTTATTTGTGCAGAGTCTAGTGAAGACTTTGATTTCAAAAATAATATGTTTAAAGCATGTAAATTTAAATTTCATGATATGGATGGTTATTATATTGTTTTTGAAAGACCTGGGTTACAAGAATTCTTAGACTTTTTATTTAAAAATTTTACTGTGTCTATCTGGACAGCTGCAAGTAAAGATTACGCATTGTATATAATTGATAATATAATTTTACCGGAAAATAAACCTGATAGAAAACTTGATTGGGCTTTCTTTTCATATCACTGTGATATTTCCAAAGAAAAAAAGAAAGCTTCAAAGAGTCTGTCAATGTTTTGGGATGAGTACAAAATGGTGGGATATACTAAAGATAACACTTTGATATTAGACGATTACGATGAGGTATATAATACTCAAAAAGATAATTGCGTGATAGTAAAGGATTTCGCTTTTGATAAAGAAGGAAGTGAAAATGACAACTTTCTACCTTTACTTCAAAAGGCTTTATCAAAAGCAACACCTGGAAATCCTGCTAAAAGTGTAAATTTATTTACAGGAGCAAAACATAAAAAATAATTTTTTTGTAATCTAAGAGAGATTACAAAAAAAACAGTGTTTTTTATCATATTTAACCTTGATATTATGTTTAAACTTTTTCCTCGTCTGCCGATATCTCGCACTTGAGGAGCATTCCATTGAGCTCCTGCATCACAAGTTTACTTACGTAAGGAAGATTGATACGGGAAATGTCATCTGTACTGCAAGCTTTGCAATGTTTTCTAGTAGTTGAAAAGTTACCACACTTATTACAGATTGTAGCAACATATGGATCTGACTGATCATACAGTCTCTCCTTGAGGAATCTTGATGTACCATGACCAATCATGCAGTTATGAGCTACTACACCCTCCGCCAAGAAAGAATTAGTGTCTGCAACACTGATATCGTACACTTGCTGTTCGCCTATATCATGGCGTCCCAATACTTTCATATACATTACAGGCAAACAAGTTGCTTCAGGCTCAACTCCGTATTTGTCAAACCAGCCAAGTGCTCCAACTTTCTCCATAAACTCATACGCGTTGGGGAACCCTTTTGACCTGAATTTACCGAATTTTGTACCTTTTATCAAGTGGTCGCTAATATCGTGGGTAGATGGTATCGCATATTCGTGAATCAATGGTTCTGTTTTTTCCAACTCTGTTATGGCCTGTTTAACGGCTTTTTTAGTACCAATAATCTTTTTAGGGTTTGCCGTCTTTAGCGCTTTATAGTTGGTAATCTCATCAACTCTGTTAACGATCCAGTTGTGTTGGCGGGTAACTTCGTCTCTCAACCTTTTGTACGACACACCGGCCTCCAATCTCTGAGATTTATGACAGCAGTATCTGAAACCAATCTTGGTAGAGAACGATCTCAGTTCGTTAATACTCAGATTAAGCACCACTTCGTACACGTTATCCTCGTTGGACCGAGATGTTTTCTTCTTGCTATCACTAATCTCCTTTGGATTTTGGATAGATACCTCGTTAATGTCGAATCGAGCAAGTAAATCTTTAATATCGGTCATCATTTTAACAAGAGATTCCTGACATCTTTTCGTCTTAGATTTGGAGAAGCTGATGGATGTCAGAAGATCTCTCTTTCCTCTGTGCATAGTTAAATAACATGTGTGGCCGTCGGCACCGAACATTGCACCCAAGAATTCACGAACAATTGAAAGTGGGCACTGATTAATTAGGAAAGAAGGTAATTTGGTTTCTTGATTCACTTTTTCTCCAAATGTGAGATTGTCTAATTTACAAATATTATTCATAAAGCTTTTGGGTAAATTGATAACAAAACAATGTTTTCTCTTTTGTACTTTAGGAGGATCCATGAAATATTTAAGATCACTCAAGCATGTCTCAGTGTCAATTAAATGACCCAGATGCAATGTTCCTTTATGATTTTTGGTAATATGACCATCAAAGAGAAGATATCCAGTAATTCTAACAAAAGCCAATGTTTTTAGGTACTCTTCGATCGTGTCTGTTCTAAGCACAATATCATGTAATTCAAGCGACCATCCATCACAATCTTTCATTTCTTCGTTAATCTTGAGACGAGGAGATGTTACAGATACGACAAGTCTTTCGTTACATAAATCAATATCTTTTGCTTTTCTCCACTCACCGTTTTCAAGTAGAAGAGGGTGATCGGGAGTGCATTTCAAAATACGCCCATCTTCCAAAGTCAGTTTAACGCAATCTCTGACACCTTTGTCCATGAAAGCGGTTTGTTTCGAGCGCACCAAACCTTTTTTCTTTGCATCCCATCCAAGAACTTCCCATATAGGATCTGTCATGTCTTCAATGGCGATTGAAAGGCTAGAAGACAGGCTGATTAAGGTACCTTTACCTGTGCAATCTCTTTCCATTTCGCCAAACCTTAACCCACCTTTGCGACTTCGTCCTTCCAAAGGCTGCCGCGTTAAAGTGGCGTTTGGCCCCTGTGCTCTGGCGTGCATTTTATCATCAACCATATGCTTGAGTCTTTGGTAATAAACAGTTCCAATAAATACCAATCCCATTGGTTCACCTGTGATACCATTGTACAACATTTCTTTACCTGTTTGTTCAAACCCATTCATTCCAAGACGTTTACAGAGAGATTCTGCAATGTCCACGCTGGAATCGGAGAACGGAGTAGAATCTCCTAATTCACCATCCATACAGCAAGACTTTCCCAATACACTCTCCATGAGTTGATTGACTGTCATACGAGATGGTAAAGCGTGAGGATTCATGATTAAATCAGGTGTAATACCTTGCTCTGTAAATGGCATATCTCTTTGTGGGTAAATTTGACCACATGTACCTTTTTGAGCTGCTCGAGACGCAAACTTGTCACCAACTTCAGGAATTCTGTTTTTTCTCACCACAACTTTAACCAATATGTAACCATCAGGGGTTATTGTTTTGAAAATACGATCAATATATCCATCCTCACCTTTTTTAATAACAAGACTATTATCAGTAAGTTCTTCTTCGCCAGATTTGCTACTCTGTACCAAAATTTTACCAATCAAAACATCACCTTCCTGAACAAACACAGCTCCTCCACCACACGTTTTTCCATTCTCGTCCTTGTATACCGGATGTCTAAGTCTTACAACTCCCTTATCATCCAACAATGAATAGTTTATATCTCCTCTTCTTTTATCTAACGGAGGAACACCGATTTTTTCAAACATGTATGTCCCTTTTTTCTTTTCCTGTTGACTATGTGTACGATATGTAGTTGCCCAGAATAAGCCTCTCTGTACTGCACCATGATTAAGTATAACTGAATCTTCCTGGTTAAAACCACCATAGCACGCAATTGCAACTACTGTGTTAATACCAGATGGCATATCACCAAATCCCATCATGTTTGCAGCTTTCGTGCTTACCAAGGGTTTCTGTGGATAAGACAATACGTGTGTAACTGTATCTGCTCTCACCAGATGAGAAAGAGCAAACATACTCATTGCCTGTTTTCCCATCGCCGCCTGATAACAATTACGAGGAGATTGTGAATGATCTGGGAAAGGGATAATTGATGCCATTACACCCAACATCATGGCTGGTGCAATCTCACAGTAATCATTTTTGTACTTGCACAGTTCATTTTGATTGAACGCGATTACAGCATTATTTATCTCATTATTATCTACATATCTAATAAGGCCTTTTTCAACTAGAGAATCCCATTCAACTCCATCTTCCTCTTTCGCCTTGAGCTTGTCACCTTCCACAGTAAAGACAGGACGCATTAATCTACCATCGTCTGAAAATATATGGATCTCGTCGTCAATGTCGTCATAACTAATGGAAACGTCATAAGGTAAAAGTTCAACATTTCTCAACTCAGTAACATCTTCAATTATCGCGTCACTATCATCTGTCATACCAATGAGAGATCCGTTAAGAAAAACATGAGTTTTTGTATTTGGACCTTCAAAATCACTTAGAGTAATAAGACTGTCACAACTTTCGACTACTTCTTTTGCTAATACTGTTGAAAATCTACTAGAGATCCTTGTCATAAGAGATAAGTTTAATACAATCCCAACAGGGGCTCCTTCCGGTGTTTCAGCTGGGCAGATAAACATAATTTGTGATGGGTGAACCTGTCTAATCTTAGTATTCTTTGATTCTTTTCCAACAGGAATATTACATCGTCTCAGATTAGATAATGTGGCACCATAAGAAAGTCTTGATAAAATCTGTGCCACACCTGTGCGAATATAACTGTTTTTGGGAACACCCCAGTTTCCTGTCCCAAAGCAGTGTCTTAAACCGTTCGTAATAACAGGTAGTCTTGGTATAATACTCATAATATCAGGGTTCTGTTTTTTCTTCTCGACAGAGGCTATAATAGCAATTGTAAACTTCTTAAATAACTGTCTAAATAAATCGCGACATAATACACCTGCTGACTCAACTCTTTTGTTTCGATAATCATCTCTGTCATCATCTTTTCTCATGCCTACAGCTGTAGACAAAAGATGATTAACCATACGACCAAGAAGATATGCCTTTTCCTTGACAGATGCGGTAATACCCATATGAGGAAACAGTTCACTCTCGACAACTTGGCGTGCGTAATTTTGTCTATCACACTCTTTTAATGTGTGCAGAGTAAACTGTCCTATATATTTTAAGGCGTTATTACATGTCATTTTTCCTCTCCAAATCTCCTTCTCGTCTTTACTCATTTGAGACCAAGTTTCCTCATCACCATCTTCTGAAAATAAAGTAAATCCATCAGACTGTTCCTCGCAGAAGTAAGCATCTCTTGTAATAAGACGTAAATACTTGTTGGTCCTGTCTGAGTCTAACCCAATCAAATCACAAATTTGTTCATCTTTCAAATAACCCATTGCCTTGAATACAATACCAATTGGGATATGCTCCTTAATGTACGGAAGTGAAAAAACTAGAGTTCTGTCGTCGCGTCCCAATAAAGCCTTTAATAAAACAGAGTGACCTGTTTCATCAGACATACTACGAATTTCTGATACATGAGTGAACTTACTACGAGAATTTTGTTCAATTACGATTGGAATGTTATAAATACATCTAAGTTGTGGGATAAGAACTCTCTCTTTTCCTCTTACGATAAAGTATCCTCCTGAATCGTACTCACATTCACCTGAACGAATTCTTTCAGGTGGAGTCATGTCTGTCAAATAACAATGACTGCTTCTCAGCATAATTGGGATACGACCAATCACAACTCGAGTATGTTTTTCCACAATTAGAGGTTCGCCGTCTCCTGGATTCAGAGTAGTTGTGATAGTCACATACACTGGTGAATCGTAAGATAATTCACGCTGCCTTGCTTCTGCTGGAAGAAAACCACGTAATTTACGATCTTCCTCCGTTACTGTTGGTTTTGGTACATAAACATCACTAAAATCTATGGAATAACTCTCGTATTCCATGTTATTAGTTTTTTTCCCTTCAACTACTCTTTTTATTACCAATGGTGGTTCTTCTGATATAATGCGACTCAACTCAACGTTTATAAACTGGTCGAATGACTCAGTCTGATGGTGAACAAATCCTTTTGATTTGAAATGGTCACCTAATATATTCCATCTGTGGTTTTCTGAAAGCATTTTGTTATTTTTATCAAGTAACTTGGTATCATTTCTCATTTTTAGAAATGATATCTTTATTAAATTTACAATGTGTAATTATAATTATCATGTCATCTCATACAGTAACAAAAATATATACAGACGGGTCTTGCCTAAAGAACCCTGGTGGAGCTTCCGGGTGGAGTTTTTGTATATTAAGAAATACACATACAATGCTAGTAAGTGGTGGTGAAATTAGTTCCACAAATAATAGGATGGAGTTGAGAGCAGTTATAGAGGCGTTGTCTTGTGTTAACAGCGGTAATTACAAACTCTTTACAGATAGTATGTTAACCTTGAATTGCGCCAAAGGAATATGGAAAAGAAAAGCAAATCTTGATTTATGGACTATTTATGATCGGGAAAGTATTGGTAAAAATATAAATTGGGTTTGGGTAAAAGGTCACAGCGGCGATAAATATAATGATCTTGTTGATGTTGCTGCGAGAAACTCCGCAATATTGTTAAAAAAAAATAAATAAAAATATTGATGACTAATAAATGTCTTCTAAAAATACAAAATTGGAAGATGCAGGACCAGCATGTGGTTATGCATCCCTCGCAAATTATAATTCATCCGGTCCTAAAGGTCTCAGAAGAAATACGGGTTTGTCTGGTGCTATGATTGTACCGAGTTACACTTCTATCGGATATGACTCTCTCACTGCTAAAAAAGGTCAGTACGGTTGTAACGGCTTTTTCAACATTCAAAATGCATACGGTGCAAATTCTAACAGCTGCAATCAGAGATACCTTTCTAAATCTTGTGGAGGCCTCAACTAAATTATAAGCATCTAATACTAAAAATAGTATTAGATTTAATCATAAGACTGTGGAGGTCTTCTTCTTCTTTGACTTTTAGTGTAATCGTCGTATTTATTTATCGGCATTGATTTTACAATCGTGTATCTTTCATGTAATATACTAAATATAAAGATACATACAATTATGAAAATAAAAATACATAAAAATATATTGAAACTCATCATTTATAGTTAATCAATCTTTATTTCTAACAATCTGATTTACGTGATTGTTAATCCGATTTAGATAGTTATATCTTAGCATGTATATAATACACCCTCCCACAAACACAAATATTATTATCAAAACGACAAGTAACCATATAGGAAAGTTGTCACCGGGGGTTTTGTCACCGGGGTTTTTGTCACCGGGGTTGGTGATTGAATTATCGTTTTTGTAGTACATTTATATTACATATATATTAAAATTCTGACATGTCATTAAAATTACGAGCAATCGCGTCTAGCATTACTATATTATCAAAGCATATTTTATCAATATGAAGTGATAAATCTTCCAACTCTCCCTTTATCTCGAGTGTATATCGTATTACATCCTGTCTAGTTATATTTATATCTCTTATTTTATCATTGTGTTTAGACACTCGGTGACTTTTTTCAATATCCATCTGTAATCCCTTAACACCAGTATTTGACACGTAACTCTGATTAACAGTTTCAATGTTCCGCTTTTCTTTTGTCTCAGATAATTGCAGTAAGTGTAACATTTTATTAAGACGTGATAGATATTTTGTATATTTTTCCTTCTTTACACTCAATTTTGTCGACGATGTTATAAAACTTGTTTTACAATCTAGAATTTTTTTTATATTATCAGTATGTCTTATCTGATTCTTGTTTAATACTTTGTATATGCCGTTTCTTACAGTTTTAACATCTGATGCGAGTGATGTTCTTTTTGTATATAAACTTTCCAGGTCTATAGAAATTCTGATTTTTCTTTGAGAGTTACTTTGAGGACCGTTTATCACAAATCCCTCAAAAGAATCGTCACGTCTTATACAGGATAGATAATTCTTGAATGTTATGCATAATTTATATTTAATAGACTGCACACATAAACCAAGTCTTTTTAACTGTCTAAATATTTCACGTAATTGTCTCAAATCTTTTCCACCAAGATCTTTCAAAGAAAGTTGTTGATTATAACCAGTTTCTAGCTGATTCTCAATTTTTTCTCCGTTATTGTCTATTTCCAGGTTAACCTGTTCATATATATTCTCCTCATAATCATCATATTCTCCATACTCTCCTGGGATTGTACCATCATTATTGACTTCTAATGGTGATAATTTAAAAATACTACCGGAACTTGGAGAATGTATTTCATACTTACTAGGAATGTATACTAATATAACGTCGGCTGTTTCTAGTATAAGACATTCGATATATACACACATACTTGCTATAGTAAAGTATTTTTTAGGTAAGATACCCATATTTCTCAGCATTTTTTCCAATTTATTTATAGAAAGTGACATTTATTGTGTTAGTTTTAATGGTTTAAAACCTTATTAGAGCACAAATAAAATGACCACTATACAGTATAACCAAGATCCCGCTTCTACAGGAGACCCTATTCAAAATCTTCAAATTGACAACAGTCAGGCTACGCAAAACGAAATACACATTGTAGACACTTTATTTACAAAGAATGCAGGTATTATGGATAAGCTTGCTGTAGAAGCAACAGATTGTATAATTATCGGTGTAATATTTATAGTATTTTCACTACCACAAACAAACAATCTTATCAAAAAAATATTACCAGTTTCTGCTAATTCTCCATATATTCTGATAGGAATCAAAACTTTAGCAGTTATGATCTCTTACTGGTTAATCAAACATTTTTACTTGTCTCGTAGAGAAATTATAATTTAATTTGTTTTTGTTTCAGAAACACAAATAACAATCCATATAGTATAATTGAGGAAATTATCACAACCTTACTAAATTTCTTAAAACTTATTTTATTATCTAACATTTCGCTATCTTCTTGCTCTTTACGTACAAATGACGGTTTCCACAGTGCTAGAATAATTATAATAAATAACGGTATAGAACCGTAAACTAAAATTTTGAGATTTATTTTGGATTTTAGTTTTTCAAAATATCCGTCTTTTGATATTGTTGGGGATGATAAATTCACATCTGATAAATCACTAACTTTTTTTTCCAGAGATTTCAATATAACATCTAATTCCGGCATTTATCTTATATTTTAAATTATATTACTTCAAAAAAAAGTAATATAATTATAATTATACTTGCCTGTTTGGATCCCAATAAGTTATATTCCCGTCAGATGTTTTAGTAAGTTTTGCTGTCTTTTTACCATATATATTAAGCTCGTTAGAATAATAACCTTCTTGTTCAAGACCACCCATTGTCAGACCCTTATTATTATATGACACTCTTGATATAATTCTCAAACCCTCGTATAACAGTTCCAGTTCACGAACTGATATATTTACTACTTTTCTCATAGGAGAAATGGAAGCGTACCATAGTGTTTCAGATTTGATATAATTACCGCAGCCAGATATTATTGACTGGTTAGTTAAGAAATTTGTAACGTTACTATTTCCATGTTTTACTGCAAGAGATTTGAATAACGGAAGAGAGAACTCCCTAGTCATAATATCTGGCCCCAAACTCTTCAATTTATCTTGAAGAACAGAGATGTCAGTTGTAAAAAACAGTGTTGCTAATGAGTTTTGATCTCTAAACCACACGGTTTCTCCGTTATCTAATTCAACAAACCATTTGCAGTAAATATCGTGATTATTTTGCCATCTACCTGTCATATTAAGAGAATGTAATATATAGTATTCCTTTTCTTTATCATCGATAAGTGTAAAGTATATAAATAAACCTTTACACTCTACTTTCTTTACTAGTAAACGTCTGACTGAATCAAATTCATCAAAACCTTCAGGGTCTGTTTCTGTGTAATTTCCACCACAGAACAGCCAATTGTCGACCTTTTTACCAACCATAGTATTATTTAGATAATCTATGGTTAATCTGTATTCTGGTCCTTCTGGCATTTTATAAATACACTATTTTTTTTTTACAACATAATGAATGTTGTAAAATATATATTTTTATTAATTTATCAAATTATTCCTCCTCCAGATCTGATTCATTGTCTACATTCTCTGGTTGTAGATCTTTAACAGGGTCGCAATTTATTTGTAATTCGCTTAAAATATCGGTAACATCTTGAGACTTGAGATTTGTTTTTGAGATCGCTGAAGATAATGAGAGTTTAAGTTTGTCCGTTAAATCACGAGTAACATGTCTTACAGATACAAAATTTACATCCTCTTCCTCTTCCTCTTCCTCTTCGATATATTGAAATCCAAACTTCTTGGCCTGTTCGATATTTTCTTTTGTAAGAGATACTATTTTATCCTTTCCTGAAGGATCTACATCAGCTTTTGACCATGTTCCAATTGAAACACGGTCTGTATTAAAGACAAGTCCTGTTTGACGATGATGAAAATAATCATCTGGTCCTTTATGAAGTACTATATTTTCGGGTTTTTTCTTTGAAATAGCCTTTTTTGTTCCAGTTATAATTGATTTTCTTTCTGGTAACTTTTTCTTTTTCTTTTTTGGAGATTGACCTTCGTACTTTTTATGTCTGCTACAGTAGGTTTTTCCACTTTTTGCATTGGAACCACAACGACAACCGTCTTTTTTCCCTTTAGTAAAAATATAAGGACACCCTCCAGATTTTTCAGTTGTTAATTTCTTAATTGGTGGTTGCGACTCTCCAGTAGCCTCTCCAGTAGCCTCTCCCATATGATCTCCAGTAGCCTCTCCCATATGATCTCCCGTTTTTATTCTTGACCATATTTGATCTAATTCTTTGATATCAATACCATACTCATCTGATATAGTTTTCGAAAATTCTTCAACGTGAGTAGATACAATTTGCATAAGTAATTCTGATAGATTTGTCATTGTTGTTTGTTCTAATCAAAGACAAATTGCTAAAAGTTTTCATTTTTATTTTCATTTATTTTTTCATTTATTTTTTCATTTATTTTTACCAGGTTTAGGCTTATTTGTTCTTCCACAAAAAGGATCGGAAATCATACGTTTTTGTTTCTTAAACCATGCACATAAAAACAGGCATTTATCAGCTTTTTTCATACTTCCAAAGAATATTAATCGTCTCATAACATCTATTTCTAATTCTTTTATTCGTTTAATAACATCATTCCACTGTTTTGTCTTGGATGATTTACTAGGAACACTGAGGATATGCATGAATATAGACTTTCCAAAGCCAAAGTTACGGTCATCGTAACTGGGCTTTCCTTGGATATTATCTCTACTTCTTATAGCCGAAGTTACAAGAAAATTACCCAAAAACTCTTTATTATTTACGTCTAATAATTCCTGTGAAATCTCAGTACCTGATGGTCTAACCTTATTCTCTTTTTTAATAACACCTTTCATCAAACCACTCCATGACACAGTTGTTGTTTTTGGTAATTTTACATTACCTGAACCATCCATATACCCACAATCACCACTTTTAAGTATATTAATAATTTCAACAGAAGGTGGAACAGATAGGTCTGTGTGAAATGCAATAATATAATTAAGATCCCAGTGGTTATAACTAGAACATATTTGACCTGAAGTAAGTTGATGTCCTTTTTTATCAACACCTCCTCTCAAATCTCTAATACAAAAGTTCTTGCTTTTGTCATCAATTAGACCATAATATTCCCCTCCTTCCTCCATTTCCAATCTTATATCAACTTTAGCCTGTTTATACATAGTTGTTTGTTCAGGTGTACATTCTTTCCACGATAATTTTTTAGTTGAAATGTCAAGACATTTCATAGGACCCCCATTAAGTTCTAGTAAAGATGACATTATAATATCTTTGTTTATTTCTTTTATGTTAGACTCAAAATATTCAACTATACGTTCGTTCATTATTCTTTGAGAAGGAGACAATGTTTTACTCTTTATTATTCCAATAATGGATGACTCTAGTAAAATTTCTTGTATCTCAAGAGGTAGACGGTTTATATACTGTTTCATATTTTTCCCTTTATCTTCGCACATACTTCTTAAAACTTTTGGTAACCATTCATTAATGTATAATTCTCTTACGATTTCTTCATACGATGTCTGTTCCTTCACGCATGGATATTTAGTATAGTACGATAAAGTACTTTTCCCAATAGTTGATAAACTATCAACCAAAAAGTAAGAATTCCCACTTTCTTGTAAGTAAGAAGTAAATCCGTATTTATTTGTTATTTGAACGCTATTATTGATAATACTTTCTAATGATGTAATGAGCTCAAAATCATTGGATTCGTCGCGTTCAAGTTCAAGTCTGATCTCTTCTAACGAAAGTATAAAGTTTATTTGGAAAAGTTTAGTGATATCGATAATTATTCTCGCCACTTCTTTGTTTATATAGTAGAGATTGTATGTACTATAGTCCAAAACTTCATTATTTTTCGTAGTAATTCCTTTACATTTGTACTCACAATTACCATAATCACACTCCCTGCTACCATCTTTAGCAATAATATGATTTCTGTCATAAGTAAGTTGACAATCAAATGCCGACTCTCGCAATAAGAGTTCGATTTTTTTAATACGTATATCTTTTTGTTGACTTAGCATGTACATGTCAATTTCTGACCATTGTATATTTCCTTCTGGGATAGCAACTTGTTGGTATATGTCAAGTGTAAGATCTTTATTTGGGTATTTTTTCTGGAGTGCTCGATGAGAACCAACTCTGTAACCACGAGCAATTGCTTGATCTGTACGTGCGTAGTTAAACCACGGTGTCTGAATTATTTCAACCTGGATATTTTTGAAAGAAACACCTTCAGATATGGTTTGTGAACCAATAATAACATTTATATAAGATCCGTCTATGTTATTTTCATTATTAAAAGTTGAAATTAAACCTGTGATGTTAGAAGTGTTACCCGTAAGAACAGCAAATGTTGGTGTGTTATCTCTAGCTTGTGGTTTAGATCTTGTAACTCTAATAAACCCAAATGCTTCGAGTATTAAACTAAATATTATTATACCACTACCGGTAACAAACTCGTTATATATAAAAACTAATTTGTTTTGACTTATTGATTCATTTATTATACGAATGCTATCTGCGTACTTTGTGCTAAATTTTGATAACAACTCAATTTTTTTTTCCATTGTTTCTGGTTGTTTTAAAATAGTTTTAAAACTCTGTAGAAGAGACATTTTAGTTTTTCCTCCAAAAGTTCTAAGACTTGTGTTAACCTTGACATATTTTTTAAATCCTTCACTTCCGTAACTTTTATCAGGAAATACCATAAGAGATACCTGTCTCAATGCCAGATGTACTCCATCGTTCTTTTCTTTTTCTTCTACATCTTTGTATACTTCACTCTGAAATTTACTCATACGACTTTCCACAACCTTAAAATACTCTTTGTTACCTTCAAGAGACTTTCCCTTAAAAACTCGACGTACATCTGATGTAATGGCTCGCAGGTACGAAACTCTACCCTTGAACGCTACCTGTAATCTTTCAGTACCAGACTTTGTAAGTATACCATCTTTAAAAAACTCATTTAAAAATTCTGTTACAGGTAACTGTTCATCTTTAGGTAAAATAAGGTTCATAACAGATGAAATTTCGTTAACAGTATTTCTCATAGGAGTACCTGAAAGTAATAATACTTTACACCCATGAGTATTATGTAGAAGTTTATGTATATTTTTATATACCTCTGGATTTGTATCTTTCTTTTTTCCTGACATATCTGTAATATTATGTACTTCATCAATGACAATAATATGATTACTGTAAATATTTCTAATTACTTCAGTTGACATATTAGATAGTTTTTTTGCAAAAGTCTGGTAAGTATAGTCTTTTCCCAATTTATAATAATCAGACACCGCCTTTCTGAGTCTTCTTTCTTTTGTCTCTTCAGTTTTACCCAAGTCTTCGGGTATATATCTACCATCTGTGCATGTGTAGAGAATTTCATGTAAAAATTTATCAGATAAAACCTTACTAGCAACATATATTGCACCTTTGAATTTACCATCTTTTCTAACCTGCTCTATCGCACCAACAGCCGAACATGTTTTTCCAGTTCCCATTTCATGAAATAGCAGCAGCCCATCGTACGGGGTATGCGAAGACATATAACGAGCTATAATTTCCTGGTGTTTCATTAGATTTCCTGGCTGTGTTGGCACGGCCTCTGTTTTTTCTAGCTTAAGTTCTCTAAACTCCTTTTTGTTGTATATTGTATTATAAAAGTCACCGTTGTACGGGTTAAGAAGATTACTATCATTTTTTGCTGAAATATTTGGATATTTAGGAAGAAATCTAGTTATACCATCCTCCGTCATTTATTGTCATGGCAATATTTTTAGATTGATACCAAAAAAATGGTATCAATATATAATTTTAATCTTCGTTTTAATCTGAATCGAACTCCGACTCTGATTCCTCATTTGATCCTGCTTCTGAAGAGTCATAATATGCATCTGAATCACTATTATTATCTCTCATATTTCTACGAATTGGCGAACCTTTTATGTAATTTTTAGGTAAAAACTCACTAATTTCAGGATATAATTCGTCAATTTTTTCCGGTTCCAATAAAAATGTCTTGACACGTTTAACAAGTTCGTCGTCTTGAGTAAATTCTCTTTGAATACGATTACCTGGTAATAAACGCCCTATAATCTCGTAATGATTACCCCCAACCCATAATACAAACATGCTTTTTCTATCTTTAATATTTTTAGTTGTTGGACAGTTGTTATATGGAATACGACTTGTACCATCAATAAAATATACATCTCTGTCAAAACGATCTGATATAAATTGAATAGTATATGTGTCAACCTGTTCAGACACTCTTTCTAGTCCTTTTACATAGGAACGATATGCTGACATTTTTGCCTCTGAAAGAACAGTTTCAACCATAAATAAAACGTTTTTCAATATATACTCGGCTTTTTTTACTCCAATTTTACACATTTCTGGCTTTTTATTAAGAAATTCAACAACAGTTTCTGATACTATCTCAATAGTCTTTTCTATTTTATCATTATCGCTAATATCATAGGCAGTTGGTAGGCATATAGAAGTTATTTCTTCAAACGTTAGAAGTTCGGAGATAATTTTATACAACTCGTCGGGTTTCGAATCTTTGAAAATCTTTTTCAATACTCTTCTAGAACTTCTACCACTTGGTTTACCCCCACCTATAAACTTGTAAAAATTAAAGAGTATTTCATACACATTCTCCTGAAAGGGGATCTTTGATATCAAGCCACTCCCCATATCCTCCCAACTCTCAATATTAACTTTACCAGCCATACTAGCTCGTAATCTTCTTACAAACTTCATACGCCCTTGTCTATCCATTATAGCATAATCTTTTGAATATGCATGTAGAAGAGCGTGAAATAGACAAGATCCCTCGCCTATTGTACCTGTTCTAACTAAAACATCATCACCCTCAAATGGTGAATAGAACACAACTGATTTATTTACTTCTAACATCTTTAAAGGATTTTTTCGCTGTGATTGATTCATTAGTACTTTAGCGGACGAAGTTGTGTTTTTAAATGTGGTTTGTAGAAATGACCAATTAGACTCGACAGTTTCAGTTCTATCAATTGTAGTTACATGAGAATAAGGTATTAGATTGTCATTATACCATCGAAACTCAAATGATAATGTTGGAAACTTTTGTATAAATTCTCTATCATCTCGTGTCAAAGGTATAGGACTGTTTAATGGGTGAGACTTACTACCTTTGAATTCGGAACCATCTTGTAGTAGTAATTTGAACATTTGGAAACCATTCTCTCTGATTTCAGAAATTTTAAATTTCATACCAATATTGGTAGGTGAACGATAAAGTAGGACTGGTTCGTCATACTTTTGATTTTTCATTATAAAAATACCCTCCGAATTGTTATTTGTAGACACCATTCTGCACAGAGATGTACCAATTGTCATTCTTTTAGCAAAGGCTTTTCTATAGTTGAATGTGTACTTCTTAATATCTTTACCGTCGCACATTGGACTATCGTAAATAAAAAATGTTTGATCATACCACTCTCCCTCAAGTATGGTTTTTTTAACAGATGCAGATGACTTGGAGTGAAGTTCTTGTGATATTGAGTTTCTGATTAGATAAATTGAAGTACCGTCTAGAACAAGGATACATAATGGTGTTCTGGGTAGTGGCATAATCATGTAAGATTTATCTTCAATTTTCGTCATGTTTTTAATTTTAAGACCTGGAGTTAACAGAGATGGGACTGAAGTTTTGAAAATTGGTCTTAACATTCCGTACAGTATTTTTACCGGATTGAATAGTTCACTCAGTGTTGTCACCTGATCAACAACTTCAATCTGTATACATTCGGATGTTATTTGGATATTACAATCAGGTTGTGAAAATACATCAGCCTCAATTTTCCTATCAGAATCTAACTGACCAAGAATAAACCAGAACCCTTTTACATATCCTACTTCGCATATACTTGTAAATGAACCAACCTTTCTTTTCTGTTTATTTCCTGTAATGCATTGTTTTATCCACTGACTGGAGCTTGGGATAAAATTATCTCTTGTTTTTTGACCAAATCGAAACACTAATTTTTTATTACTCTTATTCTGTATGATATTATTAAGTTCATCCCCTATTTCAGATCTTATATTGAGTTTCATTGTTTCGTAAAAATAATATTAATATGATATTACAACTCAATTTTATTCTCGGCAAGTAATAAATGTCTAATACACAATATAATAATATAGAACGACCTTGGAAAAATAATGAGTGGTTAATATGGCCACGTACAATTCTTAACGATATTAACATGAGTGACTGTAACGATACAATAGAGGGTGTGTGCTATGAAAATAAATCTCTGGAAGATTGTATAAAACAATGTCCATATGACGAGTGTGGTGTCGGCATTTATGTTAAATTTAAGAGTGGTGATAGTATTTGCGCCCCTTTAAAAACGTCTGGGAATCCTAATTTATCACCTGATTATCGGTTGAAGAGACAACAAATGTATAATCTAGACCCAGATATTGTAGAATCGTCCGTGTTTGTTAATACAAAATTATTCCCGTTTCCACCAAACCTTTCAAATACTGTTTTCTTTGGTGATATATTTGAATTAGTAAGTATAGATGGTAAGACAAAACTAAATACAAATATTGTAACAAACACAGACAAGGAAAAAAGGAGTAAAGTGATTATGGATAAAGATACTATATCACGCTGTAAATTATTACCATCTATCAAGTCAGCAAATCACGCTGTTCATGATATACCTGTTGTATTTGGAGACAAATTTGAAATAAATTCAGCGAATACGTCTTTTGTTACTGGTGTTAAAAACAATTTATTACAGTGGAAAGAGGCTCTTGGTATATTTGGTGGTGGTGGTTTAACCTTTACTTTTATACCAACGGAACCCGGAAAAAGAACTGGTGATTTGGTGACATATTCAGACGATGTCATTATATCATACTCAGAAGGTGGAACTGTTTCTATTAATTCAAAAAATGAGTTATATATTAACACAAATAATACATCTACTACAAAATTTAAACTTAGGTCTCTAATGGATGGTTATTATTGTGATAATGGTCAATGTAAATCAGTTCCTATAAACAAGATTACACCTGTTAGATACCCAGGTACATGGGAAAAGAGACCTCCTGAAAATGTTTTATCATCAGGTACTTATAAAGGAAATAATGTATTTAATCATGAAGGATGCTGGGATATGTGCAGATATATTAAATCTGGAGAAAAAGACAAAGGTACAATATCGATTTCTAATAGCCACTTTATTCCTTTTCCAAAATTTGACAAAAAGAGCAATTTATGTTTAATAGTAATTATTAGTATAGTATTATCTATACTGATAGTTTGGATGTTGTACAAAGTTTTTAAGAACTCTGAATAACTCTTTTCTCTTCACGTTTTTGCTGATCTAGATGCATTTCTACAAATTTCACAAGAAGATGTCTAAGTTTAATAGGAAATTTAGTAAATACCCAACAAAAATTATAAACCCCTTTCTTAATTTCTTCCTTGGAACCACTATAAGGAATCGCATCTTCTGATTTCGATATATCGTGTTGATAGAAAACAACAACTAATGCATACATTAGTTGTTGTCCATTAAGATCAACATTATCAATATTTATTATAAACTGTTCTTTTTCTTTCACACTCAGATCTTTCTTAGGAAGATCTTTTATTAGATTGTCGTACAAAGGAAAACCACTCATTTTATAGTTTTGATAATTCTCTTTGTGACAAACTCAATTTCAAAAAAAAATCTATCTATTCATTCCAGAAGCAGATGGTAAACTTCTAGCAACTCTCTTAGGATCCTGTTGTTTTTTACCATATGCGTTGTTAAATTCTAAGTAACATACATCATCCTCTGTTCCATATAATGGTTTTCCAATTGTGTACGCTGGTATACCACCGTTTGGATCTTTAACAATATTATTTTCAGTCTTGTTACTTTTCTTGTTACTTTGAATGGATTGTGATACTTCCACTATAAATCTTGAAATTTCTCGATGATCATGAGGACCTTTGTATCTCATATAAGGTTTTCCATTAACATAAAGAATAATGTAAGGAACTACTTTAATTGGGGCTATTGTTTGACGCGACATTAATACGCATTTTTTATTATGACTCACATTAATCATCCCAAACTGACATCCCCCAACTTTACCAGGTAGATTCTTAAAAATAGGAATTAATGTTTTACAATGAATACACTGTGTTGAATAGAATAGGATAAGAGAGAAACCAGGAATAGAAGTACACATAATATTTCCTTTGTTTGACCCTCTTTGTAGCTGGAAGTCATCAGATGTTAAGAACAGTAGACCACTCATTTATTCAGTCGAAAGCTTTTATTTAAATCATTGTAAATATTATTTTTTTGGTCTATATAATATTTACTGATAACAAAATGACAACTATTAAGATATTCAAATCAATAAATGAACCTTTACCCAGATTAAGTAATAATTTCACACAAGAGATGGATATTTCAGGTATTAAATATAAATCTGTAACCAATTACATATACTCTAAGATGCTTAGAACTCCAATGTTTAGCAGTTCAATGGCTAAAGCAAAGGAAAAAGGAAAATGTACTGGTTCGGAAAAATGCAGAAAAATAATAGGAATTGCCGGAAAATGCTCTATTAACCGCCCAGTCACATTGAAGAAACTATGTACTGATTCTGGATGTAAGTTTACTAATTTATCATTAACAGTTCAGTACAATGAGTTTAGAGAACTTGAAATAAATAACTTTATTAAGGAAACATTGTTAACAGCTCTAAGTGCTAAATTTTCAGATGAGAATGAGTTAACAGAACTTCTGTTAGAGACAGAAAATAGACCTATTATATATATAAATGAAAACATTTTTCTAGGGGCAGATAAAAGTTTTAAGGGGGGTAATATTTACGGCAAAACTCTCGAGGAATTGAGAAATCGTTTGAAAGGATCGAAATCACAGAATGATATGAATGTAAAAACTGAAAAAGAAAATACTAAAAGATATCAAGTATATTCGGTTTATATAACATTAGTATCTTTGTTCATGTCCGGTAAAGATAATTTATCAAGCTATATAGGGTTAAATGTAAAAGAAATTCTGGAAAAGATGAAAAAAGATAAAGTTACTGTTATTAAACATGATAGAGAGACTATAGTCAAACAAATAAATACTTATATTGAAGAATTGAAAATCGAGAGTGAGAAAAAAAATTCGGGGGGTGAAATGTCTTTTGAAGAACTAAGAGCTGATTATTATTTCCCTAAACGGAATATTCCTAATTCAATAATAAATCAAAATATTATTATCTCAATTTTTAAGCAACGTTCTATAGCATATTTAGTTATAGGTGATAACTTGAATAAATTATTGGAAAAAAAATCGATTTTTTACAAAAAACTTATATTTGACATGTACATTGACTATTTATTGGAAAAAAATTACCCTAATTTAGAAAAATCTCAATATGTTGACGCCAGAAATCAACAACTATCACAAATTCCACCAAATCAGGTGATTGAATTACAAAATAGATTGTCAGAATTGTATCATAAAGGGGAGATGTCAGGATCTTTATCGGAAAAAATAAAAGATGTATTTGAAGGAAGAAGTTACTATGCCAATTACAATTTGATAAAACTTCCAGTTGATATAGACAAAACAAAACTATTCTATAAAGGTATTAAAGACAGTGTTAAAGACGTTGATATATTCAAACTAGCAAAAGATGATAAAAATTCCAGTACAATGATATCATCTCCATTTATTATAAAAGACGGTGATAAACTTTCTCTTATGAACAATGGAGATGTAACTATCCATGGAAGAGATTATCCTTCTATTACACATTACATGTATATAATGGAGATCTCAAAATTACACAACCCTGATAATAATCTTATAGGAATTGATAAGGCTTATAAGATTCTTAAAAATGAAGAGGGTGTTATTAGTATAGAAGAATTAGAGACTCAAATGAAAAGACTTACAATAGAATCTTATAACATGAGATTAAAAATATTTGCTACTATTGCTTTGGAAGAAAAATTTACAAATAGACAAAGTCAGGACCAGCTCATTTTCACAGGTGATAGTAATTTGGTATGGGATGATAAGAATGACAACATTTTAGGTGGTGATTTTAACTTTGTTGGGAAAAAATTGATGGAACTTAGGGAAAAATTGATCTCATCGAGAAAAAATGAAGATTTAGACAAACTTACATCAAAAGATATTATTGAAGTATTGAAAAACCCATTCCTTAATTCATGGTTTAAAATGAGAATTCGCGATATGTGCAATGTAGTTATAATAATGAAGGATTATTTATATATTAAGAATGACAATATTCAAGATTTAAATGAAGAATTTGTTACTTCTATTATCGATCAAGTCTATCAACCATGTTCTCATATTTTTGCACGAGTTGGTGAGATAAACGTTGAATTTCCTGAAAATATGAAGAAAATGGTTACAGGTTATCATGGTTGTGAAAATTTGTCAGAAAACGTAATTAATCAAATCTTAAATAGAATAGCTGTAATTATACACTATTTTATTAAAGAAATGAAATTAACATCAAGTCTGAGTATTTCGGATATGCTCAAAAAAATTGAACGAGTTACTTCTAAACCAAAATTATGTAAACAAATTATAAAAAATCCGGTTGATAATTGTATTTGTGGGGCTATTCTCAATATACTTAAAGGTGTTGTTATTATTGGGGGTACTAACGTCGTTAATATGATAGATTTTGACGCGGCTGTAGCAATTTTACTGAATGCAAATAGTCTATCTGAACAAAGATCCTTAAGGCTCAAAAAACTAGGTTTTACAAAAAAAATAAAACCAGAAGACATAGAAAAACTCAAAAATCTTCTGGATAAAAATGGGTTTGGGGAAGAAGTAATTAATAAAATGATAGAACAGATGAAAAATACAGGGGAAAAATTCAAGTGCCCTATTAAAGTAGCTATGTCTATTGAATTTGAAAACAAAGTGGCAACCAGGTATGTTACTTTACCAGCAGAATGCGAAGAAGATAATTATCTTGAAGATTGGGAAGAAACCAAAGATTGGGAGGATAAAGATTGGGTGGAAGATACCAAGACAGAAGAGGATGAGGAAGAGGAGGAAGAGGAAGAGGAGGAAGAGGAGGAAGAGGAAGAGGAGGAAGGTAAAAACATAAATATGGAAGTTATTAAAAAAGAGTTAACTGATATTGGTGTAAAACAATTTGATATTGATGAAACTTTTGCCATGGATACAATGATAACTTTTGTAAAGGGGTATAAAATGTCTAGTCTAATAAAAAATAACAGAATTAATTTCTTTTCAACATCGATTATTCATCAAATTAACCAACGCTCAATATCACTCTAAGTTTTTCGACATACTTAAAGTGATGATCTTTTTTATCCAAAATGGATAAAAAACAACAAGGAATAGAATGGAAAATTGGGATATCTATTATTGTGGTTTTAATAAGTATTGTATTAATAACAAAAAGATTTGTATATTTTCGCCCAAACTCTATAATGTTTGCTGTAGATGAAACATACAAAGTATTAAAACAGTCACATCTTCATGGGTTGATAAGTGATCCATCATGTATTGATAAAGTAGTATTGATATGCAATAGTAACAAAGGAAATTTAACCCATTCATCTGAAATAATGAAAAATATGAATGCTCTTGGGTATAGAGTATGTACATTTGACTATTCTGGTTTTGGTAAAAGCGGAGGTATACCAAGTGAACAGAGATTGTATGACGACGCATCATATATGGTGGCCTTTCTCAGACAGACATACCAACCTGATCAGATTATTGTATATGGACATGGACTAGGTTGTATTGTGGCAACTTATGTTGCACGAAGATATAGTATACCGACAGTAATATTGGTATCTCCTTTTCCAAGTATAGCATCAATTCTTACAAACCCTCTGAAATATGTTCAATTCTTTTTCCAAGACTTTAAAATACTGGACTATTTACAAGGATATAATGGTAGATCCCTGTTAATTCATAGTAAAAACGATGAGATTATATCGTACAACTCTATTACCAACCTAATTCAGTACGTGACAAATCACATACCAACAGTGGGAAGTCATCAAATGACAGAGGTACCTTGGGAAAGCGTGAGAAGATTTATAGAGGAAAAATGAATTATATAAAATGTCAAACGTCATGTTAGATCTAGAAACTTTAAGTACAGACTCCAATTCTGTTATACTCACGATTGGAGCTGTTCGGTTCAATCGTGAGTATAAGGTACCTGAACTAAGTAAGTGCGATACATTTTATCGCCGAATAAAGTTGGGTAGTTGTGAAGAGGTTGGGTTACAAACGAGTAAAGATACTCAAGAGTGGTGGGATTCTCAATCAAAGTCTGCTAGACACGAGGTATTTATTAATAAAGATCGTGTAGGAATTCATCAAGCTTTGTGTGAATTTGTTGAGTGGTTTGGTCGTTCCTCATATATATGGGCACACGGAGACGATTTTGACTGTGTCGTGTTAAATTCTGCCTATAAAGCATGTGATATATTACCACCATGGAAATTCTGGAATACCAGAGATACTCGTACTATTTACGATATTGCCAAAGTGCATATCAATGATGTTCCTGTTGAGATCGCTCATCATGCGTTACACGATGCATATAGACAGGTTGTACTTTTACAGAACAGTTTTAAAATATTAAAACTAAAATAGCTTTTTTTTAAAGGTAAACTTTAAAAATAGTATCAATATATAAAATGTCAATAATATTCTATTCAATGCCTGGATGTGGATATTGTGTAAAAGCAGCATCTCTTCTGGAGTCCCAAATCCAGAACGGTGATATTGTGAAGAAACCATCTTCTGAAGCAAACGGGGAATTTAATGGATTTCCTGCCTTCAAGAGCGAAAAGACTGGAAAGACCAGTATGGGTTGTCCAAAATCCTACTCAGAATTAGCTAAGAAGCTTGGTCATACAACTGAAGAATACAGAAACGATCAAAATCCCTATTATTACAATTCCATGCCCTCCTTTAGATATGAAGAAGACGGATGCTCCCCTTGCTTACTGCCGCCCTATGGCACATGCACTGACGACTGTTTTGCTCTTAATCCTGATAGTGGAAACTTTGTTGCGCCTTCTGGAATGACCAAGGACCAATGTACAGCACTTCTTACAAAGACGAAGTGTTTAAATTGTAATCCTGATAGGGACGACGACCCTTGCGAGTCTATAGGTGGTGGATCAGGTGGTGGTGGTGGACCTAGTGGTGGTGGTGGACCAGGTGGTGGTGGTGGACCAGGTGGTGGTGGTGGACCAGGT
>Ga0209119_1000444_pt1 | contig 41912 bp, 32 predicted proteins | sample COG_03_FD_184747 | JGI IMG/M metagenome (GOLD analysis project Ga0209119, IMG submission 184747) | Pelagic Microbial community sample from North Sea - COGITO 998_met_03 (SPAdes) (version 2) | ecosystem: Environmental > Aquatic > Marine > Neritic zone/Coastal water | place: Helgoland, sampling...
TTCAGATTTTGCGAATGTATACCCCACAAACCCCTGAACGTCAAAATTTTCTGACTTTTTAATAAAGCCCAGGTTAAACTCAAATCCGGCCACCTTGGTCTTGCCGGTATTCAATGTTTTGAAACCCGCACCATATAATGGTCGTGTAGTTGGGCCCCACTGACCAAAGGTAAATTCCATCATATTATTAAAATTCATCTGAAAAAATGCTAAATCTGCCATCATCTGCACTTTTCCTATTTTGAATCCTTGCTTTATGCCAAATTCTATATTCTCTCCTGTCTCTGAATTTAAAGACTCGTTAGGGAAAATACTCACTGGACCCACGGTGGTGCTAATAAATGATTCTGCAATACTTGGAAACCTATACCCTTGACCATAGCTTAATCGAAGGAAGGTATATTTGGCTGCAGCAAAATTTAGTCCCGCACGATACACAGGCTTTCCTTCCTTCCTCTCGTTTAAAATAAACTGCTCATAGCGAGCCCCTCCACTAGCAGTTAACCTATTCCACTGCTTATTTAACTGTAAATAGACTGCATAGTTTGTTGCTTGCTGAGTTCCACTATATAATGGTGATTTAGTCAGGGTATTAATGGCCACCAAACCGCCTATAGCGTCAAAATCATTCTTAGGTAAACTGAATTGAGATTGATATTCTGCATATACGAGATTCGAACTATTAGATTGATCTATTGTAGGATCTCCATTATCTACATCATTATTCACACTAAGATACCGCGTGTTTAGTGAATGGCTAAACTTCCCAATATTCCATTTCACATACGGGTCTATACTAAGACGGTTTACCTTATTATCTGTGCCGCTGCTGTCTAATGCGGTATAGCCTAAATCATAGGATTCCCACAATAGAAAACTGCCAGAAGTTCCTTGTTGGTAGGTAGTGTTAAGACCATAAATCAGATTATGCTTACTTACTGTTTTTCGGAGACCGAGCGACCCACGTACTCGTTTATCATAATCGCTCATTTTGTAGCTCTGGTCGTTCAGTGCGTTTAGCCCTAGAGTAACGCCAAGGCCTTTATATATGCCTGTGTGATAAGCCGTAATATTCGAAACTGAATTCCTCTTATTTCCTTGATATCTAAGCGATTGTCTTTTTGGTAAGTCGTAAAACCCGGTTGAGCTAGTAATTTGTGTAAAGGGGGTATTAGACGGTTTCTTCGTCTTTATATTGATAACGCCATTGAGAGCAGAGCTTCCATATATGACAGAACTGGCACCTTTTATTATTTCCACACCTTCTATTCCTTCTGTAGGTACAAAATTCCAAAGAGGCTGCCCTGCATCGCCACTTAAAAGCGGGACGCCATCTACAAGCACCTGCACTCTAGATCCTGCACCATAGCTCCACCCACTACCGCTGCGTATTGTTGGCTGATTATCTACTACTTGAACTCCATTTATTCTCCCAATACTTTCTTCCATATTGGTAGGGGCAGTATTAGTAATTAGATTTGGCTGGATTACCTCCATACTTACTGTCGTATTTTTTAAGAGAGTGGCCCTCTTATTCTCAGATACCACTACAGTATAAAGCAAACTAGATTTATTTTTTAGCACTACCGCAATAAATTCATCACTATGCAACAGGGTCGCATCTTCATAACCTATATGGCTAGCGACCACTTTTATTGATGAAGATGAGAATGTAAAATCGCCATCATCATTACTCAGAGCTATAGTTTTATTTTCTAATGGCTCAATAAATTGAACACCTATTTGCGGTTCGCCAACCTCATTTTTTACCAATCCAGAATATGTATAGACCTCTTGTGCTTCTCCTGCTAGTGTCAAAACCATTAATAGTACTTGTGATAATACTCGTATTCGCATATATTCGTTTTCACAAATGTATTTAAACCTATCATTATGAAGCGATTATTACTCTTTTTCCCTCTATTCCTGTCTATGGCAATATTATCTGTAGCACAAAACTGTACACCAGACGGCACCATTACGGAGCCTGGAGTATATCCTGAGCAACCTGATACTGCCTATGTAGATGTAGCATACGATTTTAGTTTTCAAATACTCGCCATTAAAGACACTACTGTAATTTTCGCAGGGCAAACAATTACAGCTAATATAGATTCAGTGCGAGTAGACAACGTGATTGGTCTGCCATCAAATTTTAATTACACATGCAATCCTAGCTCTTGTACTTTTAATTGGAAAGCCGTTGGATGTGTAAACGTAAAGGGAAATCCTACCAAAAATCAGGCTGGATTATATGACTTAAAAATTGCCACAACAGCCTTTGCCTCTTCCGGAATTCTAAAGATACCTACTCCTGATACTACAGAAGGATACCAACTAGTGATACAAGGAGACGGGTCAGCATCCATATTTGAGGCAAAAAAAGAAGTAGTAGCTATATATCCAAATCCATCCGCAGATGGCGTTTTTCAACTAACAGCTAAAGAGGAACCCCGTTCTATTAGAATAACAGACCTACAAGGCAAAAACATTGTTTTTGAAGGGTTCAGCAGCAATGGAATTACTACCATCGACATATCCAACACCGCAAAAGGGGTTTATCTTTTAAACCTAAAGGTGGGCGAACATTTCTATACTAAGAAGATAGTACACTAGCTGTTTTACGAGTAAAAGATAAGACTTATCTTTGCACCACTCAAAACATGGCATCATCTGTAGCAAATAAAACTAATCCTATCTCAAAGGTTGAATTTAAGAATCAGGTAATTTCTGATTACATCACCGCATACAAGAGCAGACAGACCTCTCTCTCAGGGAGAAAAGAAGTGCTCACAGGCAAAGCAAAGTTTGGAATATTTGGCGACGGAAAGGAAGTAGCACAGGTGGCTATGGCTCGCTATATGCAAAATGGCGATTTCCGTGCAGGATATTACCGTGACCAAACAATCATGTTTGCACTAGGGCTTAGCGACGTACAAAAGTTCTTCGCTCAACTCTACGCACACCCAAGTACTGAGCACGAACCAAGTAGTGCTGGCAGAAGTATGAATGGTCACTTTGGTACACGTATGCTAGACGACAATGGCAATTGGCTACCACAGACAGACCGCATCAACATATCTTCTGACATATCCCCCACTGCAGGACAAATGCCTAGAGCCCTAGGACTTGCCTTTGCTTCTAAGGTATATAAATCTAATAAAGATCTACACAAGGAAACTAAATTTTCTAAAGAAGGAAATGAAATATCTTGGGCTACCATTGGAAACGCAAGCACATCTGAGGGTCACTTCTGGGAAAGTATAAATGCTGCTGGTGTCATGCAAGTGCCCATGCTAGTAAGCATATGGGATGACGAGTATGGAATATCTGTACACGCTGAACATCAGACTACTAAACAAAATTTAAGTGCTATACTCTCAGGTTTCAAAACCGATAAATATGGTATAGGAATAGAACTCATTACTGTAAATGGATGGGACTACCCCTCCCTCATCAATGCATACAAAAAAGCATCTGAAGTGTGCCGCAAGAAGCATACTCCAGTAGTGGTACACGTAAAAGAACTTACCCAGCCTCAGGGCCACTCTACTTCTGGATCGCACGAAAGATATAAGTCAAAGGATAGACTCGCGTGGGAAACAGAACATGATTGTGTTACTAAAATGCGTTCTTGGATACTAGAAAATAATATTGCTGCAGAAAATGAAATAGCAACTCTAGAAAAGCAAACGGTAACGGAAGTAAAAGAGGCTAAAAAAGCAGCTTGGACAGCGTTCACCGGAGAAATAAAAGCAGAAGTAGCTGAAGCGGTACTTTTCCTGAATGATGTAGATGCAGACGCTGCGTCTAGCCTGAAAAGCACAATGGATCCTGGAAGAAAGGATATTCTCAAAACGATTCATACTGTACTTAGAAATAACATTGGCAGCTCTGCCACAAATGAGCTTCAGCAATATTATACTGACTACCTAACTAAGTATCAAGATATATATAGTAGTCACCTATATAGTCAATCACCTCAAAGTGCTCTGAAAGTTGAGAACATCAAGCCCGAGTATGCTGATGATGCAGAAGAACTTAACGGTTTTGAGATTCTAAACAAAAACTTTGATAGCATACTTAATAAGCACCCAGAAGTAATCGCTTTTGGAGAGGACGTAGGAAAAATTGGCGATGTAAATCAAGGATTCGCAGGACTTCAAGAAAAATACGGTGATCACAGAGTAATGGATATGGGTATCCGGGAAAATACTATAGTAGGACAAGCAATAGGGGCTTCACTTCGAGGACTTAGACCCATAGCAGAGATACAATACTTAGATTATCTACTCTACGGTCTACAGATGATGAGTGACGACATCGCAACTGTACAGTATAGAACTAAAGGTGGACAGAAATACCCTCTAATCATAAGAACACGAGGACACAGGCTAGAAGGAATATGGCACAGCGGGTCTCCAATGGGAATGATCCTTAACGCCGTACGAGGTATAAACGTACTAGTCCCTAGAGATATGACCAGAGCGGCAGGTTTTTATAATACTATATTAAAATCAGACGAGCCAGCATTAATTATAGAGTGTCTCAATGGCTACAGACTTAAAGAAAAAGTACCAGCCAACCTGTCTGAGTTTACGGTGCCTGTAGGAGTGCCAGAAACACTGCTTTACGGCGAAGACGTTACGGTAATCACTTATGGTAGCTGTGTTAGAATAGCACAGGAGGGAATAGCACTATTGGCAGAAAAAGGAATTTCTGTAGAGTTGATAGATGTTCAGTCTCTTTTACCTTTTGACATTAACCACAACATAGTGGATTCCTTAATGAAGACCAACAAAGTAGTCTTCTTAGACGAGGATGTAAAAGGAGGTGCAACAGGTTTTATGATGCAAAAGGTACTAGAAGAGCAAGAAGGTTATAAATACCTAGATGCTGCTCCCAGAACACTGACTTCTCAAGATCACAGACCCGCTTATGGTACTGATGGAGATTACTTCTCTAAATCTAATGCGGAGCAACTCTTCGAGCTAGTGTATCGGATGATGCACGAGTATGATCCAAGTAAATTCCCAAAATTCTAATTTTAAAAAACCTCAGACATAAAAAAAGGGTTCTCTCCGACATATCGGAGAGAACCCTTTTTTATTGATAACTATCTTAAGATTACTTCTTTAAAGCATCTCTAATCTCTGTAAGAAGATCATTGTCCGAAGGTCCTGATGGAGCTGCTGCTTCAACTGGCTTCTTAGTTTTGTTGTATGCCTTAACTATAAGGAACATAACGAAACCTACAACTAGTAAGCTAATGATAGTGTCTACCCAAGCACCATACTCTACTGCTGCTACACCTGCTTCTTTTGCTGCAGCTACAGACTTATAAACCTCTGTTCCAGGGGTCCAAAATTTATCTGAAAAGCTTACTCCTCCTAAAACTAAACCTATCAAAGGCATAGCAATTTTAGATACGAAACCTTTAATAACGGCTCCTAAAGCTCCAGCCATAATTACTGCAACTGCAAGGTCTATGACATTCCCTGTCGCAATGAAATTCTTAAATTGTTTTAACATTGTTTTTATTTTAGTTAATTACATAAATGAAGACGTAAAAATAAGTAAGCGTCACAAATTATGCATGTAAGTCTATTCACTAGCCTCTACTAAAGCTGCTTTATTAATAGTGTATTTCCTCTTGTTCGTAAGATTTAGACACATAACTCGAGTACGTCTAGTTTCAAGTTTCTGATATCGATGACCTCTGAAAATGAACGTCTCTCCTAAGGGTAATTCATCCAAATATATCCCTGATACGTCATCATACGGGGTAAAGGCTTTTTCTACGTCTAAATTTACACCACTACACGCTTTTGGAGCTTTCAGTTCACTTATTACTACCAATAAAAGACCTTGGTCTTTAGCAAACTCTTCTTCCATTTTTAGCTCATAAAACAACTCTTGAAAATTTTGCTTCCACTCTATACCGTGAGGTTTAACTCTATTCCCGTTGTCCAAAAAAGTCTTAAGATGTGCTATTTCGTGCACTAACGTAAATAGGAACCTAAAAGAATTGGTGTCGTGATTTATAGATATGCTTAGATTATTGCCAGATTGACGAAAATCTCCTCGCTTTGTTTTCCGAGGTTTAGTAATTTTTAACTCACATTTAGCCTCTGCCAAATACTGGACAATACTAGATGCTTTGTGATTAGGTAAGTGTTTCTCTAAGTATTCGAGAATACTCATAGATTACTTTAATACAGCAAGTAATGTATCTGCAGCAGACACCTTTTGCTCTAGTTCTACTTTTATTTCTGTACCAATAGGCACATATACGTCTACTCTAGACCCAAATTTTATAAAGCCCATTTCTTCTCCCTTACCAGCCTTGTCTCCCGGTTTAATATACCACCGAATTCTACGTGCCACAGCACCAGCTATTTGTCTAAAAAGAACTTCCACTCCTGTATCTGTTTTAATCACCGACGTGGTGCGTTCGTTTTCTGTGCTACTCTTTGGATGCCAAGCTACCAAATACTTCCCTGGATGATATTTGAAATAGCTAAAAATCCCTGAAACTGGGTTTCTATTCACATGCACATTGAGTGGCGACATAAAGATAGAAATCTGAATTCTCTTATCCTTGAAATATTCTGTCTCCTCAACTTCCTCTATTACCACCACTTTGCCATCACAAGGGCTCACTATGCCATTCTCTGTTTGGTCAGAATGACGAGCAGGATTACGAAAAAATCTAACTATTAAGATATATAATACTAACAGAGGAAGACCTAAAAGAGCCATCAACCAACTAGGAGCTCCTAAAGAGGAAAGTCCATATAGCACCCCCGCAAAAAGCAGAGTCGAAATCAATATTATCTTGTATCCTTCCTTGTGTATATTCATACTTATGTATCTAAAAAATACCTCTCAGCTTAGAAGTGTTAGCTACCTTCTCAATAGCAACAATATATGCTGCGGTTCTGAGGCTGCAGTTATGTTTTCTAGCAGCTTTGTAAACAGCATCAAAGGCCTGCTTCATGATTCTATCTGCACGACGATTTACACGTTCTTCGGTCCAGAAATAGCCTAGTCTGTTTTGTACCCACTCAAAGTAAGATACAGAAACACCGCCGGCATTTGCCAAGATATCTGGGACCACCATAACACCATTCGCTTCTAGTATAGCATCTGCATTAGACGCTGTAGGTCCATTAGCTCCTTCTACTATAAGTTTCGCCCTAATTCTTGCTGCGTTTTCCTCCGTTATTTGATCTTCTAATGCCGCTGGCACCAAAATATCTACATCTAGCTCTAGCAACTCTTCGTTGGTAATTATTTTACCCCCTTTAAATCCGTCCAAACTCTTGTGGTTAACCACGTACTCAATAGCTTCTTCTATATCTAGGCCGTCCGGATTATAATATGCTCCCGATATATCTGAAATAGCAACTATAGTAACTCCTTGCTGCTCAATAAGTTTGGCAGATATGCTTCCTACGTTTCCAAAACCTTGTACAGCACAAGTAGCTTCAGAAGGTTTCATTTTTAGTTTGGCCATAGCACTACGTGCCGAAACCATAACACCGCGTCCTGTCGCTTCCATTCTCCCAAGAGAACCACCTAGTACAAGCGGTTTACCAGTAACTACTGCAGGAGATGCTTCTCCTTTCAGTTTAGAATACTCATCCATAATCCAAGCCATTGTCTGTGGATTAGTCCCCATATCCGGAGCTGGAATATCTTTCTCTGGTCCAAATACATCTCTCATAGCACCCGTAAATGATCTAGTAAGTCTTTCTAGCTCACCATCAGACATAGTACGAGGATCACATTGTACACCTCCTTTTGCACCACCGTAGGGTATACCCACTACAGCACACTTCCATGTCATCCAAGCGGCTAAGGCTTTCACCTCATCCAGGTTTACACCCATAGAGTAGCGAATACCTCCTTTACTAGGACCTAGTTTAGATGAATGCACTACTCGGTATCCTTGAAATACCTGTACTTTACCATCATCCATAGTTACAGGAAGGCTTACTATTACAGCCTTCTCAGGAGATTTAAGAGCATTATAAGTAGACTCGTCTAAACCTAGAATGGTTGCAGCTTCATCAAATCTCTGCATCATCGATTCCAAAGGATTCAGATGATCGACAATAGGAGCTGGCTCTTTGAACTTTAAAGTCATTTTGATAGTGTTTTTATTACTGTTATATTATCGGCAAATGTACCAATTCTTATGTATGGTAATTACCTGATATTTGTCTTTTTTCATCACACTAATAACAATATGACTAAATAAGGCAACGCAGAGAGGTAAATTGAATCAATTCTATCTAAAACACCTCCATGACCGGGTAAGATATTGCCACTGTCTTTTACTCCTATTTTTCTTTTCATATAAGACTCTACAAAATCACCGAAAATGGCAAAGAAAATTACAGCAGGTGCGAGAAAGTATGCTTGCACAGGAAGATGCAACCAATAGATGTTTAAAAGACTCATTACTAACACAGTAACTATAGCTCCCCCAACTGTTCCTTCAATAGTTTTTTTAGGTGACACGCGTGGGAAAATTGGCCTTTTACCAATTGCCTTACCAACTACATATGCCATAGAATCATACACCCAAATTGTAATCAGATAAAAAAGAACGTACTCAACGTTATGTTCTTCATTTTGCATAAACCAAATGGCTAAAGCAAGAAGAGGAATCGCTAAATAAAGGGTTCCGCTTATAAAATTTAGTGTTTGTTTTCTTTGAAGCTCTGAGTAGGTGAGATATAGGCAACACAGTTGTATGAAAAGCATAATACCATACGCTGATACAGACAACTCTCTAGAACCTAAAAAAGTAAGATACAGCACTACACCTGCAAATGCTGCTGGATTAATCCAAAGATGCTGAGTAGACTCTTTTTTGGCCAGAGTGGCCAACTCATTGATAGATAAAAAAATAAGAAGTGCCATCAAAACACCAAAAAACGGTGTTCCCATAACGGTGCCTCCTACCATAAGGAGTACATAAAGAGCTCCAAATATGATTCGTAAAACTAGATTAGACATAGAAATTTTCGGTTTTGGTGGCACTGTTTTTTTGAATGTAGACGAATAATGCAGTAGCTAATACTATAAGAATTCCACTAACCACAATGGGCACATTAGCTCCTTCTTCTATTGCTTTAGTATAATCTCCATCTGTGATGAAATAAAGCTGAGCTACTGCTAGCGAGTTGTTCAGAAAGTGTGCTATGATAGAAGTCCAGATAGAACCACTCCAATAGGCTGCATAACCGAACACCACAGCAAGAAAAAACATTGGAATAAATTTAGTAAATTGAAGGTGTATAACGCTAAATATCACTGCTGTAACAATAATAGCTACATGCATATTTTTAAACAATCCATTAAAAGCATTCATTAAAAAACCTCTGAAGAATATTTCTTCTGCAATGGCAGGCATTAGTGCCATAAAGAGTATGCTGGTAATAAAAGAGACTGCATTTTTCTTGCCAATCATGGCTTCATACAAACCGTTATTGGTTGATTCTTGAGCCAATAACCAATCATGAAATTTTGGCCATTGACTAAACTCGATGAGTTTATTAATGTCAAGCATTACACCTAAAAGCGGCACACATAGAATCACAAACACGATAGATAAGAAAAACCAAACTCTGTTTTTGGGCCAGTTGAGTGATAAATAATTGCTCGGAGTAGCTTTAATAAAGATACACGCTAGCAAAGCAGCAGCAATGAGAGGAAGTGAAGAACTAATAAAAACAAACAGTTTTAATATAATTGGATGGCTTTTCAGACTATCTATTAGTCCTGCAACTTTGCTAAGTGATACTGTCTCGCCAAAGGCCAAGTAAGAACAAACAGCTGATGCCAAACCAGCAAAAGTGACAGCTGCACCAAAAAAGAAAATAATCCCTAGCACCAAATGAAATAAAGCATGTACTCTACCGGGCCTAGAATTCATGGTTTCCGTATCTTTGAAGTCTTCTAAATGGTCCATTCCTTTTATTTTGGGCAAATATGGTAAAAATAGGTAACATAGAACTTGGCGACTTTCCACTACTTCTCGCTCCCATGGAGGATGTAAGTGATCCTCCTTTTCGTGCAGTGTGCAAGGAAAACGGAGCAGACGTAATGTACACAGAGTTTATCTCTAGTGAAGGTCTTATCAGAGATGCTGCTAAAAGCACTCAAAAACTCGACATATTCGAGTATGAAAGACCTATCGGTATCCAAATATTTGGATACGACATAGAATCTATGAAAGAGGCTACAGAAATCACGGCATCCGCTAATCCGGATCTTATAGACATTAACTACGGCTGTCCTGTGAAAAAAGTAGCTTGCAAAGGGGCTGGAGCTGGCATACTTCAGGACATACCCAAAATGGTAGCGATGACCTCTGAGATAGTAAAAAGCACTTCACTACCTGTCACCGTAAAAACAAGACTGGGCTGGGATGACAAAACCAAGTACATAGAAGACGTAGCAGAAAGACTACAAGATGTCGGCATAAAGGCACTTAGCATACACGGTCGTACTCGAAAGCAAATGTATAAGGGAGAAGCAGATTGGTCTTTGATAGGAAAAATCAAAGAAAATCCCCGCATTAAAATTCCTATTTTTGGCAATGGAGATATAGATAGTCCTCAAAAGGCTAAACTGTATAAAGAACGATATAATGTAGATGGTATAATGATAGGTAGAGCATCTATCGGGTATCCTTGGATATTTAATGAAATAAAACACTACCTAGCGACTGGCGAAATGTTAGATCCACCTTCTATAGCTCAACGAGTGGAGGTCTGTAAAAAACACTTTGATTTCAGTATGAGGTGGAAAGGCGATGTACTAGGAATAGTAGAGATGCGTAGGCACTATAGCAACTATTTCAAAGGAGTATCACACTTCAAAGAATACCGTACAAGACTAGTAACTACCATGGACGAAAAAGAGATTTATGCTATACTCGCTGAAGTAGAAGCTGAATTTTCTAGGTATGAGTTTGCTTAGTCTTCGATACATTTTTCTCCCGTTGGTCTAAAAAAACTCAGACTGACAAACTACTTATCATAAACAATGGATAAGAAAATCCTCTTCAATAGATTCACCGTCGTGAACACTCGCATTAACAACGAGATTTACACAAAACCTATCTTAAGCACCTTCTCCCCTCGAGTGCCGATGATTTAGCTTTGGTGTACAGAGAGGCAGACAACTCTACCCTCCATTAAATTGCTTGGGTGTACGACAAATTCCACTTTAAGCTGCTTTTTTCTGTATTAGAGCGTGTAATCTCTGTCCATTGTTGGTGCTCATCAGGGATGCTCTTAATGTGGTGATCTGCTGTATTCCATTTATGGTCCATCGCTGTCCAGATCGTTTTACTCGATGTTGGAGCACATTTCGATGAGCCGCTTCCATTGCCCCCGAGCCTATATCTAAACCATCTTCTATAAATTTATGGTACTGCATTCTTTTCTTATTGGGTTGAAGGTAGCCAAGAAGTTTGTCCTTTGATGCTATATATGTATCGGATACTTCCATTGAAAGAAGGTCTTCAATAATGGGGTCTACTCCTTGTTCTATCAACACCTGCTTGACATTCTCTATCCATTGTATTCTCTTGTTATCATCGCTCTTAAACACCTCATTCGCAAATTCGCATAGGTGTTCCCTGGCATGATAATAATCTACTATCTGAACACACTCGGGATAAGTGTCTTCTATCCAGTTCCATATCCATATTGCTCCATCAGCAATGAATACTTTATTTTTCAAATTCTCTATATGATAGTCCATCTTGGGAATGAAGTCTTTGACTCCACCTAAATGAGTAACGTACTGAGAACTCTTCACTTCTCGTCTTGAAGGGCTTACTCTCAAAAGGTTGCTTGCCTTAAATATACGACCTAATTTTATCTCTTTCCAGCCCTCTTCTCTAGTAAAGTACATGGAGCCATCTACGCTTACATAATACAACTCATCTGCGTCCTCTGGGCTGTACTCAGCAAGCTCTTCTTTTTTTATTCTATTACAATCTTCTTCTATCAACTTCTGACCCCAATAATGGCTGACCCGTTCAATTTGTTTGGCATGCACTTCTGATTTTGTGAATTGGTCGAAAACTTTTTCCCCATGAGAGAAGGTATATTCCTGTCCTACTTGACAAACCAATTCCTGAGTATAGCAACTCATCCCAATACTATTTGGCAAGCTACAAAGCGGATGAGTCTTCCTTATCTCTACTTTGCCAAATAATGTCTGGAGTTTTTTTTTGATTAACACTTTTAGGAACAGCCCCTAACGAGGCTTTAAATACCTCATTAGCAACATCTTGAATCATTTCATGATATGACTTCTCGTAGCTATAACCGTCTTGGTTTCTTTCCTGACCGTCACTCCATTCTTCATACTTCTTTCTAAAAATCGATAAGGCTAACTCTTGCTCTGTCATTTTTTTTCTTGAATATACTACTCTTTACGAAAAGTGAGATTTGTCGTACACCCGTGCAAAAGGAAGGGTTCTCTTGATTTAGAGAGTCGGGAGAACAACAACTTGAAAGTTCGTGAAGACACGAACAACTGCTACTACGACAATATTTAGGATAAGATTGAATTAATTTAAATTGGTTCGTGTCTCCACGAACAGTTACCTAAGAAGTTTCTTGTAAATTGGTTCGTGTCACCACGAACATCTTCCTAATCTATAATATCAAAACCGCAATACGGTCTAAGCACCTCTGGTACGATAATACCCTCTGAAGTTTGGAAGTTTTCTGTAAATTGGTTCGTGTAGACACGAACAGTTACCTAATTAATCACATCAAAACCGCAATATGGTCTCAATACCTCTGGCACTATGATGCCCTCTGGAGTTTGGAAATTTTCCAGAATACTCGCCATTATACGCGGAAGAGCCAAAGCACTTCCATTGAGCGTATGAGCATACTCATTCTTACCTTCACTGTTTTTGAAACGTAGCTTTAGTCTATTGGCTTGGAAAGTTTCAAAGTTGGATACAGAACTTACTTCGAGCCACATCTCTTGTGCAGCACTCCATACTTCCATATCGTAAGTCATAGCACTGGCAAACCCAGTATCTCCGCCGCATAGTAGCAATACACGGTATTGCAGCCCAAGGTCTTTTAGAAGGCTTTGCACGTAGCTGCTCATTTCTTCCAGCGTTTCGTATGACTTGTCTGGGTGTACTACTTGTACTATCTCTACTTTGTCAAACTGGTGCAGTCTGTTGAGCCCACGTACATCTTTACCGTAGCTGCCTGCCTCTCTTCTGAAACAAGGAGAGTGACCGCAGTTTTTGATCGGAAAATCTGCTTCCTTTACTATTACATCTCTGTAAATGTTGGTTATAGGAACTTCTCCTGTAGGTATAGCATACAGATTATCTACTTCCATGTGGTACATCTGTCCTTCTTTGTCTGGCAGTTGCCCTGTACCTATTCCACTAGCTTCGTTTACGAGTATGGGTGGTTGTATTTCTTCAAAACCAGCATCACGTCCTTTGTCTAGGAACCAATTGATTAATGCTCGTTGTAGTCTTGCTCCTTTGCCTCTGTACACAGGAAATCCCGCTCCTGTTATTTTTACTCCGAGTTCAAAATCGATGAGATTATATTTTTCGCACAGTTCCCAGTGTGGCTGCTTTTGAGTAAGGCTTGGCTTCTCTCCATGTTCCAATACTATTTTGTTGTCTGCGGCACTTTTACCAGCAGGCACAGCAGCTCCAGGAGCGTTTGGTATTTGATAGAGTACATCTAGAAGCTCAGTTTCTGCTGCTTTTAGTTGCTCGCTTAGTTCATTACTTTTTTCTTTGAGTTCGCCCGTTTTTGCTTTTATAGCATTGGCTTCCTCTATTTTTTTCTGAGCAAATAGTTGACCTATTTCTTTTGAAATTTTGTTTGCTTCTGCTAATATATTGTCGAGCTCTACTTGAGTACTTTTACGCTTATCATCCAAGGATACGGCAGAATTCACTAAGTCGGTAAAATCAACTCCTCTTTTGGCTAATCGTGTGATGATCCCTTTTTTGTCTGCTCGTATATCGTTAATCAGTAACATGGTCTATGTAAGTATTGCAAAGGTTGTCTTTTTTATGAAAAGGTGGTAACCGTATTTGGGCTTAATTAGTTAGAAGATACTCCTCCAACTCTGTAATTCGCTCTGTTATCAAGAAACGATCAGCTACACTCTGCTTGGCTTGAGAACCAAGTTGCTGGCGGAGATTAGCATTTTGTATAATTTCAACCGTCTTAGCTACAAAGTCATTTACGTCTGGATGCTTAGCTAGTAGACCGGTTTTGCCGTCGGTCACTATCTCTGGATTGCTAGTAATGTCAAAGGCTACAACGGGTTTGCCTTTTGCCATAGCTTCTACTATTACAAAACCAAAACCTTCCCAACTGCTAGTAAGCAAGAAGACATCTATACTCCGCATAAATGCTTCCATGTCTGCCACAAAGCCAAGTAAGAGGACTTCGTTTTGCAAGTTTTTAGCTGTGATGCTAGCTTGTAACTCATCATATAATTCACCCGTGCCAGCTATGTAAAGCTTGAATTTTATGTTTTGATTCTTCAGTTGTTCGGCAACTTCTATTAAGTGTTGTTGCCCTTTTTGTAGCGTGAGTCGACCGGCATTTCCCAAGATGAGTGTTCCGTCGTTTGAGTTAATCTCAGGTAGTTTGGTTCCGCCCTCTTCTAATAGTTTCTCGTCTACACCGTGGTAGATTACGGCTATTTTATCCTCTGGAATATGTACAGATAGATTCTGAAGCATGGTTCGCTTCGTCTCTTGTGAGTTGGCAATGAGGTGCGTGCAAGCCGTCCTCATGCAATAGCGATTTACGATGCTATTTTTGATAGGTGTGGCAAGGCCGCGGAGATAGATGATCTTTTGGCACTTAGCCCAGTGAGCAGCAATACTTGCTGTTTTTAGATCTTGTGATGTGGTGAATATGACGGTGTCTATTCCTTCTTTTAGGAAGTAGGATTTAATGCGAAGCAGCTTGACAATGTGGAGGAAGGAAGTGCTCCCTACCGTTACAGAAAATGTATTAAAATTTTCATCATTCGCCCTAATCCAGAGTTCGCTATCTCGATGAGCAGCGATAGTTACGTCATAGCCTTTAGCTCGGAAAGCTTTGGCATTTTCGAGGTGTAGTTTCTCACCACCACCCCAAAAATTAGAGCTATTGAAGAAGCAGATCTTTTTCAAATTTTACAGCTCAGCGTTATGAAAGACATTTTGTACGTCTTCGTCTTCCTCTATTTTTTCTATCAGATTATTTATTTCTTCTTTTTGAGCTTCGTCTAGCTCCAAAGCATTGTGAGGTATCCGTTCTATGTCTACAGAGTCTATCTCTATGTTAAGATTTTCCAGTCCTTTCTGCATATTGCCATAGTCGGTAAAGGCTGTATATATGAGCGTCTCATCCTCTACTTGTTCTATCTCGTCTAGTCCGAAATCTATGAGCTCTAGTTCTGCATCTTCTAGACCCATCTCGCCCAGGTTTACTTTGAAAATACACTTCCTATCAAAGTTAAATTCTTGCGATCCACTGGTCCCTAGTTCTCCACTATTCCTGTTCAGAGTAGCACGCATATTTGCTACAGTTCTATTTATATTATCCGTAGCAGTTTCTATCATTAGACTTAGACCGTAAGGCCCTTTTGCCTCATAGAGCACCTCCTCATAGTTGCTAGCGTCCTTATCACTTGCTTTTTTGATTGCAGCATCTACACGATCTTTGGGCATATTCTCAGACTTGGCATTTTTCATAGCCATACGCAGTCTGGAGTTGTTATCTGGATCTGGTCCGCCTTCTTTCACGGCCATAGATATCTCTTTACCTATACGTGTGAAGGTTATCGCCATTTTGCCCCAGCGTTTCATTTTTCTGGCTTTTCTAAATTCGAATGCTCTTCCCATTGGAGGCAAATTTAAGTGTAAGATTAAGTTTAGGTCTAAGTTTAATTTAAAAAGAGGGAAGGTAAAGGGTTAAAAAGTAAATATCAAAGTAGTGTAATCCATTGTTTGGTCGACTTCAAATAATTTAAGATTTCTGTAGATTCACAAGAGAGCTATTGGATAATGCATGACAGAAATGACATTAAAATAAATGCTACATACTTTTCTGATTCTGCAATGTTGCTTAGTCTAAAAGTTACATCCGAGCCATTGCCATTTAGTATTGAGCTATTTAAGTTGTCATTCAAGTTGCTGATTAGATGGCAATCGGCTAATAGATACTGACATAAAGATAATACTGTGCAGAATGATAAGAGAATGCTTACAGTTAGAATTTTTGTCATACTTCACATTTAGGTATAAATTGGCTTTCTTTGCAACCTCAAAAAGCAAGAAATAGAATATGAATTTTGACGTAATAATAATAGGTAGTGGGCCAGGTGGATATGTAGCGGCAATACGTGCGGCACAGCTAGGACATAAAGTAGCAGTAGTAGAGAAATCTGAACTAGGAGGTGTATGCCTTAACTGGGGATGTATACCTACTAAGGCTCTATTGAAGTCTGCTCAAGTTTTTGAATATATAAACCACGCGAGTGATTATGGAATAACCGTAAGCGATGCAAAGCACGATTTTGGTGCAGTGATAAAACGCAGTAGAGATGTGGCTGAAGGAATGAGTAAAGGCATTCAGTTCCTGATGAAGAAGAATAAAATAGAAGTACTTACGGGTTTTGGTAAGCTGATAGCTAAGGGACAAGTAAGCGTAGATAATGAAGGTAAAAAGGAAACACACAGTGCTAAGCATATCATACTAGCTACTGGTGCTCGCGAGAGACAGTTACCAAACTTGCCTATAGATGGTAAAAAAATAGTAGGATATCACGAAGCAATGGTATTGCCTAAGCAACCTAAGAAAATGGTAGTAGTAGGTAGTGGAGCTATCGGGATGGAGTTTGCATATTTCTATAATGCTATGGGTACGGATGTGACTGTGGTAGAATTTATGCCTGCTATAGTGCCAAACGAAGATGCGGACGTAAGTAAGGAACTTCAAAAAATCTACAAGAAAAAGGGAATGACTATCATGACCAATAGTAGCGTAGAGGGTGTAGATACTACGGGTGCAGGCTGTAAGGTGAGTGTGAAAACTGCTAAAGGAATGGAAACCATCGAATGCGATGTAGTACTATCTGCAGTTGGTATTCAAACTAACTTGGAGAATATAGGACTAGAATCTCTAGGCGTAAAAACGGAGAAGGGTAAAGTAGTGGTAGATGATTTCTATCAAACGAATGTGCCAGGCGTTTATGCAATTGGCGATATAGTACACGGACCAGCTCTAGCTCATGTAGCTAGTGCAGAAGGAATAATCTGTGTAGAGAAAATAAGTGGACAAGAAGTGGAGCCACTAGACTACGGCAATATCCCAGGATGTACGTACACTTGGCCAGAGATAGCGTCTGTAGGACATACAGAAGCTCAGGCTAAGGAAGCTGGATACGATATTAAAGTGGGTAAATTTCCATTCTCAGCATCTGGTAAGGCAAGTGCAAGTGGTGCTAAAGAAGGTTTCGTAAAAGTAATCTTTGATGCGAAGTACGGTGAGTTCCTAGGAGCACATATGATAGGAGCAAACGTTACGGAGATGATAGCAGGAGTGGTAACAGCTCGTAAGCTAGAAACTACGGGTCACGAAATGATAAAAACAGTACATCCACACCCAACGATGAGTGAGGCTATCATGGAAGCATGTGCCGCTGCTTATGGTGAGGTGATACATTTATAATAATTTCGCAGGGTTAAAACCGCTGCGAAATAGAAAGCCTTCGAGAGATCGAGGGCTTTTTTTGTGGAAATCTATTTCAACTCCAACCAATACCTCAATTTTTAATTATTTATGAGCTATAAATATATTTTTATACCTCATTATATATTCAATTGTGATCTATAAAGTATTATTTTATACCTCAGGTATTTTGAAGATTACAAGTTTTTATAATCCTAGCTATGGTAAATATTTTGAGCTATTCACTAATAACTATTCACTCCACACTAATTTGTATCTTCGCCACTAATGCGTCTTACAATCATTTTTGTCTTCATAGGTCAACTGGCCTTTGCTCAAAGCAATTACGTAAACCCCTTTATTGGAACAGGCGGACACGGACATACATTCCCTGGTGCTACGGTGCCTTTTGGTATGGTGCAGCTGAGTCCAGATACTCGTGTAGATGGAAGTTGGGATGGATGCAGTGGGTATCATTATTCAGACTCTTTTATCTATGGTTTTTCGCATACACACCTAAGTGGTACGGGTGTGAGTGACTATGGAGATATTTTACTATTGCCATCGGTTAATCCTATCTCCTTTGAACCAGAAGAATACAAGACTAAATTTAGCCACGATGATGAAAAAGCTGAGGCAAACTATTACAAAGTTAAACTCCCAGATAATGGTGTTACGGCGGAATTGGCTACATCTACTTGGGCAGGGTTTCATCGGTACACCTTTGATAAAGACAATGGCTATGTTCTGCTTGACTTAAAACATCGAGATAAAACATTTGACTTTGCGATTAAAGAAAGAGGAAAACATACCCTAGACGGATTTAGAATAAGTGAAGGTTGGGCTAAGGAGCAGCATTGCTATTTTTCGATGGATTTTACTGAGGAGATTTCTTCTATCGCATACAATGCTGATAGTAGCAAAGCAGTTTTGCATTTTGAGGAGCTGAATGACAATCAATTGGAAGTGTATGTAGGGCTTTCATTTACTTCTATTGCAGGAGCACAATTGAACTTGAACTATGAAACGTCAAAAACATACGAAGAGGTGCAGTTTGATGAAATAGTAACAGGTGGCCAAGCCTATTGGGACACCGAACTTTCTAAGATAGAAGTCTTTACTGAGGACGAAAACAAGAAGCACATATTTTACACGGCACTGTATCACTGTATGATACATCCCAATATAGCTGAAGATGTAGATGGTAAATACCGTGGGCACGATGGCAAAATACACGAGAGTCCAAATCACACTCAATACACCGTCTTTTCGCTTTGGGATACCTACAGAGCTCTTCATCCGCTGATGACCATCATCGACGAGCAACGAACCACAGATTTTATCAATAGTTTCTTAGAAATATACAAAGCCAGCGGCAGACTGCCTGTGTGGGAACTAGCCAGTAACGAGACCGATTGTATGATTGGATATCACAGCGTGAGTGTGATAGCCGATGCGTATATGAAAGGTATACGTGGTTTTGATGCTAAGCTCGCTCTAGAAGCAATGGTGGCTAGTGCCAATGAAGATATTTTTGGGCTGCCGAGCTACCGCAAATATGGATTTGTACGAGCTGAAGATGAATCGGAGAGTGTGAGTAAGACACTAGAATATTCCTATGATGACTGGTGCATAGCCCAAATGGCAAATGAAATGGGAGAAGACAGCTTAGCAGATGTCTTTTACAAACGGTCAGAGTCATGGCGAAATATCATTAATCCAGAAACTGGTTTTGCGACACCACGACTCAATGGGGATTGGCTGCCCAACTTTGATCCCAAGGAAGTGAATCTGCACTTTACAGAAGCCAATAGTTGGCAGTATAGTTTTGTGCAGCATAAATCTTCATTTTATTTTGACCAAAATGAGAAAAGACTAGATGCTCTTTTTTCTGAAGAAGAACAAACTACTGGGAGAACACAATCCGATATCACGGGACTAATAGGGCAGTATGCTCACGGAAATGAACCAAGTCATCATATCGCATATCTTTATAAGTATACTTACCATCCTGAAAAAGGATATAAAATCATTAAACAAATCTGTGATTCATTTTATAAAAATTCTCCTGATGGATTAATAGGAAATGAAGATTGCGGACAAATGAGTGCCTGGTATGTTTTTAGTAGTATGGGTTTTTATCCAATGACTCCTGGAAGCAATGAATATTATTCTGGAGTTTGTACGTTTGATAGTGTAAGAATTAGGGGCGAAAATGATTCATGTTTTAGGATAATTTCTTCAGCTAAGGTCGGTAGCCAGTTTTATGTGATGTTGGATGATAATGAAAGCTCATCACAAAATACCTTGTATCAAAAAGGGACATCTGTTCTTGAACATAATAAAATCGTTAATGGGTATTTGACTTATTTCGGTATCACAACTAACCCTACCAATCATACTAAAATTATTGATCGACTAATTATTGATGAGAATTTGGTGCTAATGAATAAGATAAGGTATTCTGTAGTCCCATTGATTAAAGGGAAGTCAATTTTCGATAAATCTACATCGGTAAGTCTAGAAGCATTGGACAAAGATCAATCTATATGGTATTGGTTGAATGATGATAGTACAAATGTGAAGAAGTACGTAAAACCGTTTGAAATTAACTCGAATACTAATGTGTCAGCATATTCAAAACTAGAAATGGATCAATCACCATTTGGTGCTGAATCTATTTCAATTCAAGATAGTAGCCCCACCATCTCCGCCACCTTCTACAAAAAACCAAACAACTTTACATGCACACCAAGCATACCACCCAACTCACAATATACAGGTGGTGGAGCTGATGCATTGATAGACGGGATTCATGGAACGGCAAACTGGCAAGCAGGCAGATGGCAAGGTTATCAGAACGAAGTGGTTACGTTTGATTTAGATTTTAAAGAAAACAAAGAGATACAGGAAGTCCAAGTTGGCTTTTTGCAAGATGCTCGCTCATGGATACTCCTGCCAAGTAAGGTGGAAGTGTACTTAGATGGTAAATTGATAGGCACTACATCTTACTCGCCCGATGCCTTTACAGAAGGAAACTTCTTAGAAACTATCACAGTAAAACTTGATAGAAATACAAGGACCAACAAACTACAAATCAAGATCTATTCCGCAGGAAAATTACCCGAAGGACATCAAGGCCACACGATGGGTGGGGATGCTTTTTTCTTTGTGGACGAATTGGAAATTAAATAATAAAATGGCGTGGGATACACCATTGCAGGAACACGCCTCGAGGCGTGTTCCTACAATGGAAATGGATGGCGTGTTCCTACAATGGAAATGGATGGCGTGTTCCTACAATGGAAACGGATGGCGTGTTCCTACAATGGAAATGGATGGCGTGTTCCTACAATGGAAACGGATGGCGTGTTCCTACAATGAAAACGGATGGCGTGTTCCTACAATGACAAATGGCGTGTTCCTACAATGGAAACGGATGGCGTGTTCCTACAATGACAAATGGCGTGTTCCTACAATGGAAACGGATGGCGTGTTCCTACAATAACGAATGGCGTGTTCCTACTTGTTTTCTGAATCATCATTCCAATTCTGAATATTCTCATTAATGTAGGTAGCGATTCGTTGATATTCTTTTTCGTCACGTATGATGCGGTCATGAAATCTGTTTTGCCATCCAAAATCAATGAAATTTTGTGCTTTACACGATCTGGTGACGTGCCCTTTATAGCTATTTACAAATGATCCCAACGAACCTTTTTGCAAAGGATGTATACGACCTGACCTGACGAATCCGTCTCCTAATGGCAAATGACTAGACTCTGGGACTTTGCTTATTTCTTGGTTTTTTAATATCACAATTAGATGCACGTGATTTGGCATCACTACGTATTCAGTAATCTCAATGTTTTCCTTCATCTCCATAGCCATTTTGATCTGCTTCAAAGCAATTTCTCCCATTGGAGAATACTGGATATCCTGATTTATTATATTACCAAAAAAACGTGTTCTATCTGCACAGATAATGGTTACGAAATAGGCGTCATTAGATGCGTAGTTAAATCCTGGTAAACGATATTGTTTTTTCAGTTTGTACATTTTTTATTCCTGTAGGAACTCGCCTCGAGGAGGGTTCCTACAATGAAAATCAGGGCAGTGCCTACGCCACAGCCTTTCGTTTCAACATATAACTACCGTAATACCCTAGATATGCAAAACACACCACACCTACCCAGTAGCTATGGCGAATACCTAGCAGGGAATCGTCAGATAAATATCCTTGGAACACACTTACAAATCCCCCACCCATTATCATCATAATAAGGAATGCACTTCCTTGACTTTTAAATTTGCCAAGACCTGAAGTAGCCAAATCAAAAACACAAGGCCATAGCGTACTGCAAAATAGGCCTACACTTATAAATCCAAAGATACTAAGCATACCAGTGGTAAACATGCCTACAAGAAGACTTACTATTCCTAATCCAGCGAAGAGTTGCAATTGTTTAGCAGGTTTGTTAGACGTAATATGAGCACCTACTAACAGTACAGTCATTGGTATGAGGTACGGATAGAATATTGAAATATCGGTACTCTCTTTTAGTGAGTTTATAGCGAGGAATAGACCAAAAGCCAGTAATGGTGCAACAACACGAAGTATGTTTTCCTTAGCCTTAGTAAAATTAAATGCACCTACGGATGCTGCCCATCTACCTATCATTAAACTTCCCCAAAAAAGAGAAATATAGGGAGCAACATTATCTTCTGATATTCCTGCTTCTATCTTAAGATATTCTGAAAGATTAGCAGCTGTACTTACTTCTACACCTACATATACGAAAATACCGATCATCCCCAACCAAAGGCTTGGATAGTCAGCTATACGAAGTCTTTCATTGTCAGATGTGCCGTCATCATCTGCTAATTGATCAGGTATTTTAGAGAATTTAATAGCTACGGCTACTATAATAAACGCAGCACAAAGTATGAGATATGGCAACCTAACAGACTCTAGACTAAGTACTGTATTCTCAGCTGTACCCGTACTTCCAAATATGGCGTAGCTTAATAGAATAGGAGCTATTGTGGTCCCCACATTATTTACTCCGCCTGCCATACTGAGTCGGCTACTTCCGGTTTCTTTACTCCCAAGGCTTATTGCCAAAGGATTTGCCGCAACCTGCTGTAATGAGAACCCTAATCCAACAATAAATAGTCCAATGAGCATTAAAGGAAACGATTGAAAACTGGCAGCAGGTAAGAATAAAAATGCACCAATAGCACTTATGAGTAGTCCATAGATTAAGCCATTTTTATATCCAATGGTATTGAGGATATCCTTACCTCTGACTCTGCCTATTAGATAATAAGCTAACGCACCTACCGCATATGCTACATAGAAACAAAACTCGATAAGTTGTGCTTGCCACTGTTGTAAGTCAAGGCTTTTTTTGAATACGGGAATCAAAATGGTGTTACCTGCGGCTACAAAACCCCAGAAGAAAAACACACTAACTAGCATAGCTAATGCTGACTTATAATTTTTACTCATGTATTCGAAGGTAGGAGAGTTGTCATTAGAGTTTTATACATATTAAAAAAAGATGTATAAAAGGAGGAAATTTAGAGTGCTAATTCCCTGAACGTGCTGTTGTTTCTATTCCGCAATTTAGCCACTTTACTTACAGAGATGTAGGCATTATTTACTTCTTTTTTATTTGAGATAGAGCTGTAATATATTATGGTTCTAGCGGATATTTTCCTGCTACTTCGTCAAATGTTTTAATTGCTAGATGCATCTTGCCGGGTTGCAGCAAACTTTAACTAACGTAGAATTTTGATTCTATGTTTAAGGTTGAGCAATACCTGAGGTGCTTTTGCCGAGTCCATTAAGCATTAAAATCTAAATGCTCTTTTTTCATTAATGAGAGAATCTTTTAGAAGTCTTCTATTTGTTTATTTATAATGATAACTGGAGGGGTTTTGCAATCAGGTTCAAGTTTCATATTTTTATAATCCTGAACCTGTAGAGAGTCAATGAAAATTTGCTTTTTGCGGTTTATCATTCTATTAAAAACGTGTAACGTGTTTTGAGTTTGAACTTGAGTTTGAATAAAACTATCTTCGCACTATGTTCCCATCACTTACAGGAAACGGGCGTATTTGGATATACGTAGCCAATAGAAAACTAACCGCTATAGAGATAGCAGACACCAAAGCCAAACTTGCAGTATTCTGCGAGAGTTGGGCTGCACATGGCAATCAGCTGAAGGCAGATTTCGATGTATTCCATAACCAGCTACTAGTACTAGGAGTAGATGAGCAGGTAGAGGCGGCCAGCGGTTGCTCTATAGATAAAGCTACTGCTATTTTTCAGCAGATAGATTCAGAGTTGCAGCTAGATTTATTCAACAGAATGAATCTGAGCTTTCTGCAAAACGAAGAAATACGCATAGTCCAAATGCAGGATATTAATCAAGCTTATATAAGCGGTTTGATAAAAGAGGATACGGTGTTTTTGGATAATACCATAAGCATTCTATCAGATCTTAGAACGAGATGGCAAGTGCCATTTAAGGAGTCTTGGGCATTCAGTAAAATCAAATCAATTACTGCTTAGAGTTGCCAAAATTTCTTCTCATAGAATCATCTGGGGATATATGCTCTGCAGCAGTATCTAGCGGTACAGAAATAATCGCAGAAAAATCCATACAAGAAAAGAATTCTCACTCTACGTACCTAGCCAGCTTTGTAGCAGAGGTAATGAAAAATTCAGGTCTGCATATATCAGATCTAGATGCAGTGGTGATAGGTGGTGGTCCAGGATCCTATACCGGTTTGCGTATTGGTTGTAGTTTAGCAAAAGGTTTATGCTTCGGTGCCGATATTCCACTTATAGCTTGCTCCACACTCAAAGCCTTGGCAGCAGCTGCTTTAGAGCAAAATCAGGACATAGATAGGGTGATCACATTAATAGATGCTCGAAGAATGGATGCGTATTTAGGGGTGTTTGACAAGGATTTGAATACTTTAGTAGATGAGCAGTTTATCACAATAGATGCACAACTGGCTGTTGATTATGTAAAGGGTGAAACCTTAGCTTGTGGATCAGGAGCTAGTAAATGGATGGAGGGCTTTAGTCCAGATGGCGTTTTAGAGTATTCTTATTCAGGTATTTACGCGAATAATCTAGTGCTAGAGGCTCTGCAAAAATGGGAGCAAAAAGACTTTGTAGATGTAGCCTACTATGAGCCTAATTACATCAAGTCTGTATTTGTGACAAAACCTAAACCCAAATTTTAAATTTACGTAACATTAGACCGCTTTGGTCGCCCTATATTCGCAGACTTATTATTAGATGAAGTTTAATGCTATTATAGCCATTCTTTTATTGTCGATTTGTGCGTCTGCACAAACTTTTGACGAGAAAACTACCACTGCTTCTAATGTTAGACTCAATGTATCTAACTCTGGAACATACGGAAATGCTTTTAGAGGGTACCGAGATGGTTCTGGAAATCCATCTGCAGAATATCCTGCAGGTAGTGGGATAGAGCATATTTTCGAAAGCGGAATATGGTTTGGTGGACTTATAAATGGAGCTACTGTAGGAGTAAGTACCGCTGCTGTAGATGCACCGCAAGGGTATAAAACAGGGTCTGCAGGTTTTGAGTTTTATCCAGAGATAGGAGCTGTACTAAAAGAGAGTTCATCCCTACGTAATAGTCCTTTTTATAGCCCATCGGCTATCTCACACCAAGATTTTGTAGCGGTATATTCAGATAAAAATGTGCAAGTGCCTGGAACTCAAACGCAGATAGGTTCGCACACTGACCCTCTATTTGTAGAGGTGACAGCTCGCACGTATAACTATAATTTTAGCTTTAGTGATTTTTTCGTTATACTAGACTTTGACATAGAGAATATAGGAGCCAATACGATAGACAGTGCATACTTTGGTCTCTGGGCTAATACTGTAATACGCAATATTAATATTACACCAGCGGGTAGTGGTGGGGCTGCTTTTTATAATAAAGGATCTAATGGATATATGGATAGCTTGCAGATGGCCTATTGCTATGACCACTCTGGAGATGTGGGTTTTACGGAAAGTTATGCTGCACAAAAATTTCTAGGAGCGGAAGACAAGAATGGTTTTCATACGCCAATCAATGATGCTCGATTTAAAGCTCACTATAATGCGTGGCAGTTTAATAGTACTTCGGATCCTATATTTTTTCAGCCTACTAATGATAATACCCGTTATCAAAAGATGACGAAAGGGCTCAATGATCAACCTTGCTGGGCAGAGAATAACACTACTAACTCGGGATGTGGTACTAGGAGCTATCAAGAACAACTAAATGAAGCTGGCAACAGATCTGATTTGGTAGCAGTAGGGCCATTTTTAAGTTTTGAACCGGGAGATAAAATAAAAGTAAGCTACGCCTATATTTTTGCTAAGAAAAAAGAGGATGGTAACCCGAATAGTGATAATAATGCACTGCAACGCAGTACCCTAGTAGCTAATGCTTCTTGGGCTCAAACAGCCTATAATGGGGAAGATGTAAATTCTAACGGCATATTAGATGCTGGGGAAGATTTGAACGGAGATAATGAGCTTACCCGTTTTATATTACCTGCACCACCTGAGATTCCAAATACTAAAATCATTACTTCCGAGAATAAAATAGAAATCTATTGGGCTAATAATGCGGAAGCCAGTGTAGACCCAATAAGTCAATTACAAGATTTTGAAGGATACAGGTTATACATGACCAAACTTGGTTTTGATGTGACAAATGTTCCTAATCTTCAAAGAGATTTGGTAAAAATAGCTGAGTATGATATTGCAGATAATGGGTATAATTACGAAACCGGTTTTGAAGCAGTGAAACTAACTGAGCCTATAGTCTTTGAAGGAGATTTGACTATCTATAACTATAAGTACACTATTGATAATGTGCTCAATGGATGGCAATATGCTATCTCTGTTACAGCTTTTGATAGAGGAAATGAGGAAAGTAATTTAGAAAGCTTGGAGAGTAGTCCTTTAGCTAATAACTACAGGGCGTTCGCGGGAAAGCCAATCAACGAAAACCTAGAGAAAAACGCTCCGTTTGCATATCCTAATCCGTATTATGCTGGGGCTAGTTGGGAAGGGCGTAGTAGTTTCCAAGAGCAAACAAGAAAACTATATTTTGCTAATTTACCTGCTAATTGTGAGATTACAATTTTCACAGCAGCGGGGGATTTTTTGGATCAGATCACTCATGATGGACAGTACGATGGACGTGATATACGATGGAACCAGACTTTTGGTGCTGAGGATGCTTCTGAAAATGTATTTAGTGGAGGTGAGCATGCTTGGGATTTGCTCACAGAAAACACACAGATAATAGCACGAGGGATATATATATTCACAGTAAAAGACTTAGATACTGGTAAGCTTTATAAAAGCAAGTTTGCCGTAATTAAATAATAAATTTATAAATATTACAAAATGAAAAAACAATTATTATCATTAGCATTAGGCTTAATTACAGTGCTTTTTGCTACAGCACAAACTACTGTATCTATCAGCGAAATTCAGTTCATGAGCCCAAGTGATTTGGCTAGTTGTACAGACTTAAGTGCTTACGACGGGCAAGAAGTAAGAACAATAGGTGTGGTAATGCACGACGGTGGACTTACGGAGCTTTCTTCCTCATCGGTAACCGGTGGCTACAGACCAGGTGTACATTTATTAGATACAGGTGTGCAGGGTGCCATGGGAAATTTTGCAGGAGTTCAAATTCACGGCGTATACGCCGCACAGTCTAGCCAGCCAGTAACGGCTCTAGATAATCTAGTAGCAGGTATGATAGTAGAAGTCGTTGGTACAGTAGGGAATTATAGTGGAGAAACTCAAGTTTTCCCAAAGGATAATTCTTCTGTAACAGTACTAGGGACTACTTCTGTACCACAAGCAGATACAATTAGTCTTGGATTATTAAACGACAACTCTAGGAGTAACATATATGCAACTGGTGAAGCATGGGAAGGTTCTTTAGTAACCATTGAAAATCTAACAGTAGTTGGGGTGAGTATATTTAGTGGGAATAGAGTGAGTTTTGATGTGTCAGATGAAAACGGAAACTTAATGAATGTATCGGATAGATTTTTAGTTCAGAAACAATCTAGTTGGACTACGGTAAACGACGCTTCTCCTGAGACGAATGGAAGTTTTATTCCTCCAATAGTGGGCACAAAGTTTGCCTCACTTTCAGGTATAATTTTACATTCTCAGAATGGATGTTCTGGCGGCACAGGTAGAGGCTATGAGTTAAATCCTTTTGATACTAGTCATTACAAGGTAGGAGATACTCCTCCAAGTATTACGGAAGTAAGTAGATATCCACTTGTTCCTTCAGCTTTAGATGCGGTTACTATTTCAGCCAAAATCATAGATTTCAATGGTACAGTATCTAGCCAAAGCTTATATTACTCGACTAATTTGACACAAGACAACGATCAGTTTACAGCAGTAGCGATGACTTTGAACTCGGGTTCTACAGATGAATACGAAGCAACTATTCCAGCATTTGCTGATGGAATGGAAGTGCGTTACTACATCAAGGCTGCAGACAATGATGCGAATGAAAGCTATGAGCCGTTTACCTCTTCTAATACTACAGGAGCTACATCTTTTTATACTGTAAGAGATGCTGGCTTAACTATTGTAGATTTACAAAAAGTGCTTAATCCTACTGCTGATGCTAGTCCATATAAAGATCAAGTAGTAACAGTAAAAGGGTATATAACCGCAAGTGCCAAGTCTTATGATCTAGAAGATATCTATATGCAAGATAAAGATGCTACGGAGTGGGCTGGGATAAAGCTTACTGGGAATGCGGACCTTCTAAATTTATACAGAACGCAAGAAGTTGAAGTAGTAGGTACTGTAGAAGAATCATTTGGATTTACACAGTTAGTAGTTAGTTCTGTTTCTAAAACAGGCAAAACTGCTGAGATATTACCTGTAGAGGTAGAAGTAAGTGATAGTGCCGGACGAGTAAATGGGGGACTTGAAAAATATGAAGGTATGCTAGTGAAAATGGTAAATACAGGTGGAAAGGTTAAGATTTCTAACCCACGTCTCAATCCATTTGGTGAGTGGACTATAGCAAATGATACAGGAGCTTCTTTTGCAAGCAGTACTAAGGTCCAGTCTGGCGTGAAAAACAGTAACAATAATTCTTCTTTATGGGTATCTTTAGTTTCTGATAGTATCTTCGAAAATACAGAAGGAATAATGGAAGTACCCTTAGTAGAAGTAACTAAGGAGATGGATATGGATGCTATAATTGGTGTTCTATATTACGGTTTTAGTCAGTACGCCCTTAAGCCAAGAAATAATGATGATATTATCGGCTTTAGCGTAGCTTTAGATCCTACAGATTATCCTGAGATAGTTTCAGTTCAGAGATTTTCTGAGCTGGGTATGAGCTTCTATCCAAATCCTGCTTCTAACGTTTTATACTTCAATTTAGAAAATGCAGAGGCTGGTACATTAGTAGTAAGAAGTCTAGACGGAAGAGAGCTTTCTTCTACTCAAATAATGGCTTCTACTAGAGTAGATGTCACTTCACTTACTAGCGGAGTATATCTATTAGAATTTATAACAAATAAAGGCCAAAGGGCATCTGCGAAGTTCATAAAACTTTAATGTCTTGTAGACCTTTAACATATTCAAAGATTGGACTGAGCACCTTGGTGCTCAGTCTATTTGTATTGGTTTCTTCTTGTAAAAAAGGAGAACAATTGCCTAATATGGCTCCCAATACACAACTCTCGATAGAGAAGATAAATCTAACAGGAGAAAATAGACTCAATAGTACTGTCAACCTTTCTTGGTTTGGTACAGATGTGGATGGCTATATAGTTGGTTATGAGTTTAAAATAAATGAAGGGGAATGGCTGCCAACTAATCTGCAAGACAGCACATTCTTATTTAATATAGATCCAGACCTGGATTCTACTGATATAGATTTTTATGTGCGAGCTATAGATAATGAAGGCGTAGTAGATGCTACACCTGCTTACCTAAGAGTACCACTAAAAAATAGTCCACCTATAGTAACGTTTGATGAGGCTTCGTTACCTGCAGATACTACTAATCTTGTTTTTACCTTTAGATATAATGCCTCGGACCCTGATGGTAATTCAACTTTAAAAGAAATTTTTCTAAAAGCCAATACTGGCGATTGGAAGGCAATAGACCTAAATCAAAAGCTGATAAGCCTAGTGCCAACAGACCCTAAGTCTACAGGAGCAGGTACTGCAAATGTGTATTATGGTTTAGAGACCACACCAGCATTTACCATAGATGGTTATAACAATGGGGGGGGCAATATCATTCAGCTAAAAGCTTTAGATATAGCCAATTCTGAAAGTGCAATAGATAGTACGCCAAGTACTTATGTGAAACCACAAACAAGTGACTTGCTAGTAGTAAGTGGTCATAATCAGACAGCATCTGATGAATATACGGCTTTAGTCACTGCTAATTATGGGGGTGCAGATGTAGTAGAATATCTAAAAGATGGAGGTAAATATCATCCGAAGTTTTGGGATCCTACATTTAAACTTCTTGCTTCTGAATACGACAAAATATTCATACATACAGAAGAGGGTACTACAAGTAATCCGCTCACGGGCTTAGATGCTAAGCTCCTAGATTTCGCAGCTCCTATCATACAGTATTTAATAGACTCTGATAAAAAGATACTAATCTCTACCGCTTTTTCTAATAACGCTGATTTATCTATAATTGGAGGTATTCTTTCCATAGATAGTTTTAGTACTAGCAGAGGACAAGCATTTTTTACCAATGATAGTTTGGCGGTAAGTGCGGATGTAGATTATGCAAACTTGCAACCGACAAATTTCCTGCTGGCTGCAGATCCATTTTATCCAGCTTTAGAAGCCGAAGTGCTTTACCAAGCTCGGTTAACACCGAGTGGTGTATGGCAAGGCCCAAGAACCATTGCCATACGTAGACGCAATAGTGCGTCTAATGTGAACCTAGTACTCTTCACAGTGGAGCTACATAAATTAAATAAAATCAAGGCTAACCAAAACGCAGTAATTTCAAAAATACTCAATGAAGCATTTAATTGGTAGTATACTAGCTCTAGTTATAAGCATATCTTGCTTTGCACAAACAGGTACCCTTAGAGGAACTCTAGTAGATGAAGAATCTGGAGAAAACTTGGTAGGTGCATACGTGCGAATAGTAGGAACTTATGGAGCTGCTATATCTGAGATAGATGGTAGTTTTAAGATAGAAAATATAAAGCCAGGTACTTACTCTGTAAATATCTCTTTTATGGGATATCAGCAGAAGGTATATAATGATATAGACATAGTGTCTGGGATGGCCAAGGTGCTTAATGTGAAGATGACATCACGTACTAATACTTTCGAAACTGTGAAAATAGTAGGGAAAAAGAAGATAGTAGATCTAGATGATGCCAAGAGTACTATTACCCTAAACAAGAAAGATATCGCAGATATGAATGTACGAGATGTACAAGAGGTAGTTGCTATACAAGCGGGTGTCTCTAAGTCTCCAGACGGTATTCAGATACGTGGAGCACGTGTATACGAAACCTCTTTCAACATAGATAATATTAGTGCTCAAGATCCGCTGGCTGGTACGGGATTTGGAGTGCAAGTGGCCAGTGGTAGTATAGGCGAGCTAGAACTAATAACGGGAGGAGCAGGTGCCGAGCACGATGGTGGCACGGCAGGTGTTATTAGCACTACCATAAAAGAAGGGTCAGATCAATTTGAAATAGCAGGAAGTTGGCAAAGAGATAATTTTGGTGGCAATCCTAGTTTCGGTTGGAAAACGGATATAGGCGAGCTCTCGTTTGGGGGTAAAATTAAGATTAAAAAAAGAAAATTTTATTACTTCAATAACGTAACTCTAAATATTACAGATGACTATTTTGGAGCTACTGCTAAGCAGCTTCACAGTTCTCTGCTTTCTAATGATGATAGCATGTGGGCACCTCGTCAGACTAATCAGTTTACACATACATTTAAGCTATCTCACGAGCTCAACCAAAAGACAAAAATTACCGTAACCAATCAGCATAGTTTAAGTATTAATCAAAATACAAGAACATTACAGATTGTTGGTTTTGATGCCATATTAGCTCCTGGTTTTCAGTTTGATAGAAGCTTGAATCTAGATAATGCTACTACCTACACACATCACTCTAACCTTACGGCTATCAACGTAAAAAGAACGATCAATGATAAGCTAATAGGGAATCTATCCTTGGGTAGATTATTTACTAATCTAAGAGCAGATGCGAATGGAAGGCCATTTCGATCTGGGACCGTAGATCAAGTATATGATGAAGAGAGTATAGTAACAGATCCGGTACAGATTTTCAATCCAAATGGTTTTGTACAGTTTGTACTACCTGGTCCAGGTCTTATAAATAATGGTGGAATTAGCTCTACGTGGCACGATCACTATGCTCGTGAGTTTACTATCAAAACGAGTTTCAAATATTATCCAAATGATAAAACGCATCAGATGAATTTTGGGTGGGAACAGAAGTTAAATAGATACCAATGGATAGACGTTACTCGCCCGTGGGTAGGGGCCCCTATTCAGATAAATGACAGTGTATCTACACCTAGTATAAGTATAGGATCTAGTAATGATATATGGAGTGTAAAACCAAATAATGGAGGAATCTTCTTTAGCGATAAGATTAATTACAAAGGCATCATAGCAAATCTTGGATTACGATTTAACTATTGGGCTCCAGGTAAATTTGCAGATGACGCGGTTAACAATCCAAATGCACCAGTTATTGACCAAATACGAGAAGACTATATAGACAATACCGTAAAATTCCTAGGGATGAGATATAAGGCCAGATTATTGCCAAAGATCAATGTTTCGTTTCCCGTAACTAGTAATAATGTATTATACTTTAACTACAGTCACAGTATGCGTCTGCCGCATCCACGTTTTGTATACGCAGGTTTAGACCCTGAGTTTCAAGATAGAAGTTTCCTGTCTTTCTTAGGAAATCCGGATCTGAATCCTGAGGTGAATGTAAGTTATGAGGTAGGTTACAAGTCTCAAATAGGTAAGAACCTAGGCTTGACACTGGCTGTGTATAATAACAATAGGTTTGATTATATAGTAAGCCGAAGGGTGATAGTACAAGATCAAACGGGGAGACCTGTGAGTAAGACGATGTACATTAACCAAGATTATGCAAAGGTGCAAGGAGCAGAGGTAAACGTGATATGGCGTGCGACCAGCTACCTACGTACATTTAGTAATGTAGCATATCAACTAGCAAAAGGAAAAAGTAATAGTGCCAGAGAAAGTAGTTTGCAGATAGAGCAAAATGGTGAAGTGCCACTAAGTACGGAGCAGTATCTTGCTTGGGACAGACCTTGGAATATCAATCTAGGTATAGTTTTGGCTCCTGATACGACTTTGAGATTTTATAAAAATTGGATGAAGGGAATGCAAGTTTACTTTAGCTCTTCGTTTCAAAGTGGTTTTAGATACACTCCGCAGGTACTAGAAGGAGAGAATGATCTCGGTAGACCACAGTATCGTTCTGATCTTACTCAGTACTTAGAAGAGAGAGCAACACCTTGGATTAATTCTGATATAAAACTTACTAAAACCTTCGCGTCTAATAAAGGAAAAGGAATAACGCTAAGTGTAGAGGCTAGAAACTTATTTAACAATAAGAATGCTCAGATTATAAACTCTGTAACAGGGAGAGCTTGGGAGCCTGGGGATGATTTACCCAATGACCAAAGAGATGATAGATACTTAGGCCCGGAGGAAAATGGAACTCCACCTAATAATCCAGCTCGTTATCAAGCTCCTAGGCAATTACTATTCGGTTTAAGCTTTAGATTATAATGCCGATACCAATTCTAGTCCTGCTCGTTATGAGGTACATTAGAAAGAGAAGGAAACGTAGGGCTGATTAGGGTTTTGGTTTCTTCATGCTAAACTCAGAAACTCTTTGGAGTACTTTTATAAAACGTTCGCTAGCTTGAACTACGACGTCAGATTTTGTTTTCTACACTGTCTGCTTTCGACCATTTCCATTCTTCTCTACAGTCAAAACAGTGATAGGTAGTGCTGTATACAGGTAAGAAACTGCCTATAATAAAATAGCTCAAAACAGTGAGCCAATTTGCTTTCTTATTAATCGCAAAGTTTTTGGATTGACAGTGAGGACAAATATTTCTATGTTTCCTTTCCGTTTTGTAATGCTTCACTTTGCTGACCAAGTCTCCGCCGTTTTCGGCAAGGTATCCTCCTGCTTTTAAGAGATGAGTAGCTTCTTCAATCTGAGATTCGTGAACAAAAATTTTGACACCACCTATGGCATTAGAGTAAAAGTGGTTTTCTTGAATGGTCAAAACATCTTGTAGAAATACTATAATGTCGTTACTCTCTAGGTATCCCTGCACTATATGTGCTTCGTGTACATATTCAAAGGAAATAAGCAGCGTAAAATTATTCATTCTTACTCATTAATAGACGCAAGATATACGCATAAAAGAACTGACTGTGTCTAACATTTCTTGCTTCTAGTATTTTGAGAATACACTAGAAGCAAGAAGAATGTATAAAGTTGTATAATTTGACATTTTTTTGGTAGTAAGTATTTATCCCTCGTACTCACTCAGCACTAGCCAGCGGTCACTCTTTGTTGTGATTTCTTGGAGTACTTTCCCAAGGCGTTCGCTAGCTTTGGCTACGACGTCAAAGTCGGTCGCATTGGCTACTAACTCTGCTTCTAATGTGCCTTTTTCTATTTCCAAGTCTTCTAGTTCCTTTTCTAAAGTATCAAACTCGTACTTCTCTTTAAAACTCAATTTGTTTTTAGGAGCTTCTGATTTAGGTTTTTCTGCTAGAGCTAGGGCTTCTTGTTTGGCTGCTTTTTTCTGTTTTTTAGCAAAGTTTTCTTGATCTACTCTATATTCGGTATAGCTGCCGTTGAAGTCCCTAATCTTGCCTTGTCCTTCGAATACAAATATGTGCTCTACTATACGGTCTAGGAAATATCTATCGTGACTCACTAGTAGTATACATCCGCCAAAATCTGCTAAAAATGATTCTAACTTATTGAGCGTGAGAATATCCAAATCGTTGGTAGGCTCATCTAGTATCAGAAAGTTGGGATTCTGCATTAGAACCGTAAGTAGGTATAGTCTTCTTTTTTCTCCACCACTTAGCTTATCTACGAGCTGGTTTTGCATTTTAGGTGGAAAGAGAAAGAGGTTGAGCATCTGACTCGCTGTTACCTTAGCTCCGTCTGCTAGAGTTATCACTTCTGCCACATCTTTTAGCACGTCGATTACACGCTTTTGTGGTTTCAGATTTTTCATCCCTTCTTGGCTATAGTAGCCAAAAACAATAGTTTCTCCACGATTAATTTTGCCACTGTCTGGTTGCTCCAGATCCATAATCATATTCAGAAATGTAGACTTGCCACATCCATTTTTGCCGACTATTCCTATGCGTTCTCCTTTTTTAAATGTGTAGTCAAATCCTTTTAGAATTACGGTGTCATCATATGCTTTGTAGAGCTTTTTAAGCTCCAGTATCTTACTGCCTATACGAGACATTTTTACAGATAACTCTAAGTCTTGTGTTTTCTTGCCACTTTTAGCCTTAGCTTCTATGTCATAGAAAGAGGATATACGCGACTTGCTTTTAGTAGTACGAGCTTTTGGGCTTCGTCTCATCCAATCTAGCTCTGTTTTCATAAGCTGTTGGGCTTTGCCTATCTCAGCTGTTTGTGCAGCTTCCATCTCGGCTTTCTTTTCTAAGAAATAGGCGTAGTTGCCACTGTAATTTTGCAATCTACCATCTGTCATTTCTATTATTTGGTTGCAAACGGAGTCTAGAAAATATCTATCGTGACTTACCATCAGTATGCTCATGTTAGAGTTGCTCAGGTAGTTCTCTAGCCACTCTATCATGTCTAGGTCTAGGTGATTGGTAGGCTCATCGAGCATGAGCAAATCTGGATTTTGAAGAATGGCCAAACTGATAGCTAGACGTTTCTTTTGTCCACCGCTTAGTAAGCTAATCTGCTGATCGTAATCGGTAATCGTGAAACGGGTAAGCAGTTCCTTCAGCTTTCGCTCAAAATCCCACGCATCAGCTTCGTCCATAGCCGCAGACGCATTTTCAAAGGCTCGCTGGGTGTCTGTGTTGTAATCGGCAGTTTGTGCTTCTAGAGATGCCTCATATGCACGTATGGTCGCCATTATATGTGTGCTGCTATTGTCTATTAACTCTTGTATCGTCCCTTCGTCAAATACGGGTTCCTGGGGTAGATAGGCAGATCGTATCCCTTTACGTAAGCGTACTATACCGTTATCTGGCTCGTCTACTTGTGCTAGTATTTTGAGAAGAGAACTTTTGCCAGTTCCATTATTAGCGACTAGTGCTATTTTATCTCCTTTGTTTATGCTGAGGTCTAAGTTTTGAAAGAGTATTCTCTCGCCTAGATCTTTGCTCAGATTTTCGCCGTTTAGGTAGTTCATTAAAGGCGGTAAAGGTAGCTGAATAAAAAAATGCTCACAACTTAAGGTTGAGAGCATTTTTCGAATGTTCTTAGGCGTTATTTTTATCGCTTACTACTAAAGGCATTTTTAAGACCTTTGGTACTGGTGATATCTACTTTTACAGAACCTACGTAGATGTTTGCTTGTATTCTTACAGGTATTTTGTTAGCATCTGCACTTACCCATATAGTCATATCGTCTTCGTCCTTGAACACTCGGTCTACTACCAATTGTGGTCTTAGTTTATAGCATTCTATCTTACCTAGGTCAGTCTTTATAGTTTCTTTTCCTATGTACTTAAACTTGAGGTCATAGATTTCTTGGTCTAGATAAATATTAATAGGGAAACTTTGTCCTGTGGCTGCATTTTGAAAATCAATAGTACGTGCATAGAAGATAGAGCTAACAATATCTTGCAGGTACGCAGGCATATCCATATCCTTTTTCTTGCCTTTTAGCTTTTTCTTATCGTGGTCATAGTATACCAAGTCTTCGTCTCTGTAGTTATCTTCCTCCACCTTTTTCCAATATTTTAATGGAGCAACACTCTGGCTGTCTATATAGCTTATAAAATGATCTCGCACTCTAAATGCCCAGTCAAAAGAACGAAATGTTTTACCATATGCACTCACTTGGTAGGTAGATCTTCCATTCACTTTTACAGGCTTCTCTGCTACGTTTACATCTACACTAGCAGCATTTATCCAGCCATAGTGCACTCTGTATTTTAGCTGCTCACCATATGTGAAAGCTTCATTACTCTGCTTACGCAAATCGTCGTACTGATCTGTTTCGTTAGTGTATGCACTTCCTACTAATAGAATAAATGCAAGTGTTGTCAATTTTATGGTATTCATATCTCTTCGCTTTGTCTATACTAGTTCCATTTTTGTGCCAAATGGTATTCTGCTATGATAAACCATTACAAAGTTGCTTATTTGCAGCTAATTGCAATGATTAATTAATGTTTTTAAGACAAATATTCCTGTTGTGTTGCTTTACTTTTCTGTGTAATATTGTATACAGTCAGTATGAGAATTCATTCTTCGACCACGATAAATACGAGAAAACTCTAGACTCTAGTCACCTAAAATTTCATTTTGATAATCTCAGTTATTTCAGAAATGCAGAATATCTCTCTAGAGTAGACAAAGGGTCTACATACATCGGTTTTCAGGCTATGCCGTATGTTCAGTATTCTTTTAATGAGAAAGCTCAGATTTATGGAGGTTTTAATCTGAGGTACGATTTTGGTAATCCAGCTATTCAAAGTATTGAGCCTTATTTTAAGTTTACGTATGATGATGTACTACACCATAATATTGTTTTTGGTAGCCTCAATGGCACACTACAACATAAAATGATAGAGCCTCTTTATGATTATGAAAAAGCAATAACGGATAGATTTGAGCAAGGACTACAGATAAGTAAGCCAGGTAAATATCTTACTTATGATGCGTGGATAGATTGGCACGATATGATCTACCACGACGATCCCAAGAATGAGCAATTTGTAGCAGGATACAATGTTTACCTTAATCCCATTAGCACAGAAAAGAATAAACTAAGCTTCAATGCACAAGGAATCACCGTGCACAGTGCCGGCGAAATAGATATAAATAGCTCACCAAATTCGGTAGAGTATAATTTTGCTTACGGAATAGAATATACTCACTTCTTCAATGAGCATACTAATCTATTTATGAGTGGACACGCCGCTTTCTATGAAGATAGAAGCGATAACAAAGTTCATGGTATCATAGATGGGGTAGGGCAGCTTGGAGTGCTAAGGCTGACACATAAAGACTATCAGTTCGTGCTCAACTATTGGGACAGTCACCAGTTCCAAGGTCCGTGGGGCGAGCAGCTGTATCACTCTACTGGCAATAAGAGTTTGCCTATAATGTATGACTATCGAAAAATGGTAGGAGCACGAGTGGGCTATGAAGTTACTATTGGCAAAAATCTTGTGTTTTTGAACAGGCTAGGATTGAACTATAATGTACATCCCAATAAGCTAGATGTGACCATGGAGAACTACCTGCGTTGGCATTTCTCAACCAAGAAAAGAAAAGTGAATTTGGACTAACTCAGTATTTTTAAAGCCCATCCAATACAGAACATAACTACTGCGATAGTGGCAATCTGTTGACCATGCTTTCTGTCATTTTTGGAATATTTATATGCTCTATTACCATCGGGTAATTCTGCTTGTTTAGATTTAAGAGTATAGCCAATTACTACGCCTATTATACTGCCGAAAATAGCAAGCACATAACCAATAAAGATAAGGCCAGATTGATGTTTTTTTGGGAAAGTTTGATTGTTAGAAGTCACTTAATATCCAAAGATACTATAAAGGCTAGAAATCTAAAGAGTTTACTTCCTTGCTACTTCACATATATCGAAAACTCATCTTGCTCCACCAATTCGCCGAAAGGTTGGGCATCGATTCCATTTGCTTTTAAAAGATTTTCTACCTCCGCGGTAGAGTCCGGTTCTACTGCTATAAGTAGACCTCCACTCGTTTGTGGGTCGCATAGGATGTCACGGTAAGATTCGTTCGCCAGTTTTACTTTTTCACCATAACTGTCCCAGTTTCTTGTGGTTCCGCCTGGCACACATTTCTGCTCTAGATAGTATGCTACTTCATCAAAAATAGGTACTTTGCTATAGTTAAGTTTTGCAGATAATTGGCTGCCCTCGCAGATCTCTGTTAAGTGACCGAGTAGTCCAAATCCTGTAACATCGGTCATAGCAGTTATACCTTTTATGCTCGCTAGTTGTTGACCTATTTTGTTTAGCTTAGCCATAGAATCAGGAGCTATATGCTCATGCTCTGCTAGCAGCTTGCCTTGCTTTTGAGCAGTGGTGAATATACCTACTCCTATCGGTTTGGTAAGATAGAGTATACACCCTTTGGTGGCGGTGTTGTTTTGTTTCAGTTTGGCTATGTCTACGCGGCCAGTTACTGCTAGGCCGAAGATAGGCTCAGGACTATCTATACTGTGTCCACCTGCTAGCGTAATGCCTGCTTCTGCACAAGACGCACGACCGCCTTCTAGCACTTGCTGTGCCACTTCTGGCGGCAGCTTATCTATAGGCCACCCTAATATGGCTATAGCTAGCAAAGGTGTCCCTCCCATTGCATATATGTCACTTATGGCATTGGTAGCAGCTATTTTTCCGAAGGTAAACGGATCATCTACTATCGGCATAAAGAAGTCGGTAGTACTAATCACTGCAGATCCGTCGCCCAGATCGTATACCGCTGCGTCATCTCTGCTATCATTGCCTACTAGTAGGTTTTTGTCCGTACTAGCTGGCATACTTGTTCTTAGCATCTTGCCTAGCACCTTTGGCGATATTTTGCATCCACATCCTGCACCGTGGCTATATTGTGTTAGTTTTATTTCCTTCATAAGTTCAGCTTTTCTAGTGCCAGAGCATTCTCGTAGTGATTTGTATTATTCCTTGATATAGTGGTTACCGTACGAGCAGCTTCTCTGTTTTTCCCTTTTTTATAAAGCTTGTCATAGTAACCAAGTGACAGTAGAGCCACTTCGTAATATTTTTTTTCTGAAAGTAATTCCAAAGCCAAATTCACCTTTTCAAGACCAAGTCTTTTAGATAGTTTTAGTATGGAATCAGCTAATAGATGATCGCCTACTTGAGTGTATTCTTGGACCAAGTGTGTAGCTCGCTCTTCTGCTGGTATGTCTATGAATATAAGAGCACTAGATCTCATTTGTGTGTGAATCTGTTGCGGTACATTTACAGTGCCTATACTATAACTCTCGTCCTCTATCCAGATAGGCAGGGTTCTATCTAGTTTACTTATTTCTCTAAATAGGTTGTTATCAAACTGCTCCGATGTAGGCTGAGCGTCTTGGCCTATACCACCAAAAGCAGAACCCTTGTGATGGGCAAGACCTTCTAAATCGAGAATCTGATGTCCTAGCTTCTTTAATTCACTAAGGATATATGTTTTCCCGCTGCCAGTAAATCCCCCTAGTAGTTTGATTTTGATTGTAACTTCTAGTTGATCTAGCACATAGTTTCTGTACGCTTTGTATCCTCCAGTAATCACACTCAGTTCCGAAAAGCCATTGTCTGATAGATGCTTAGCAAAAGACTGACTTCTCATTCCCCCTCGCCAGCAGTGAATTATGGCGGAGCCTTCTGGGGCTGCTTTTTTCGAAATATGTATAAAATTAAGTAGCTTAGGATTTACAAGTGTAGTCCCCTGTTCTATAGCTGCCTCTTTAGATACTTGCTTGTACGTGGTCCCTACTTCAGCTCGCTCCTCGTCCGAAAATAGAGGAATATTGATAGCATTTGGGATGTGGCCTTGTTGGTACTCTTTTGGCGAGCGGACATCAATTATGGGCCTAGTGCTGCATAGTGCTTCCGATATATTGATGTTATTAACCATGTTGTAGTTATACTAACCCGTAAATCATATTTAGGTTCAAGGTTAAGCAAATGTTTATCTATTCTATTACAAAGTAGAAATATGCATTGTAAGAAGAAGTTATACTGCGATGCTCTTAGAAAGGTTACCTATTGGGGCAATCACAATTCTTTGAGGGGCCTTTATGACGATATCGTTTTTTAGACTTACAGCTATCGAAAATGAGTATTAGACTGAGGCCGAGAAGTATTATAGCAAATGTTTTTTTCATGCTTGAGTACGAAAGTAAAACGTAACTACCGATGAGTTAGTACATTTGCCCATATTTTATGAAAGAAACTATTTATACTATGCTGAAAGGAGCTGCTATGGGAGTAGCAGAAGTGATTCCTGGAGTCTCAGGAGGGACACTTGCTTTTATCACGGGTATCTACGAGAGACTACTAAATGCGATTAGTAATATCAATCTTGGCTTACTTAAAACGTGGAAAGAAGAAGGTTTTAAAAGTGTATGGCAAAAGATAGATGGCTTGTTTCTCACTAAGCTGTTGGCTGGTATGGCGATTGGTTTCTTAGTGGGGCTTAAGGTTATTGTAAAACTGCTAGAGAGTCATCCTATTCTTATATGGAGTTTCTTCTTTGGGTTAATTCTAGCGTCTATCCCTATGATAGCACGAGAAGTAAAAAAATGGGGAGGTCTTGAAATAGTGCTTCTGATACTTGGGTCTGCATTGGTATATTGGATTACCATAGCTGCACCTTCTCAAGGGAGCGAACATTTGGCTATGGTGTTTTTGGCAGGAGTATTAGGGGTTTCGGCTCTTATGTTACCTGGGTTGTCTGGTAGTTTTGTGCTGCTTTTATTGGGTATGTATACCATTATAATGCCTGCAATAGAAGAATTCACGCATCATCCTTTTGGTCCGGAGACCACTATTATAGTTGTTTTTGCTTTAGGTATGCTTGTCGGTTTACTCAGTTTTGCAAAGGTCCTTACTTTTACTTTTAGGAAATATCCTAACCCAACTATGGCATTGCTTACGGGTTTTTTAATAGGCTCACTTAATAAGGTTTGGCCTTGGCAAAATGTCCTAGAAACACGAGTAAATAGTCATGAAGAAAGGGTAGTGCAATTTTCTGAAAGCGTA
>Ga0209119_1000445_pt1 | contig 41859 bp, 37 predicted proteins | sample COG_03_FD_184747 | JGI IMG/M metagenome (GOLD analysis project Ga0209119, IMG submission 184747) | Pelagic Microbial community sample from North Sea - COGITO 998_met_03 (SPAdes) (version 2) | ecosystem: Environmental > Aquatic > Marine > Neritic zone/Coastal water | place: Helgoland, sampling...
TTAAGTATTAGATAAAATTAAAAAAACCATTAGAAATTAGTCTAATGGTTTTTGAAAATTATGAAAATTGCGTTCTTATTGTTTGATAATACGCTTTGTTTGAGAGAAGTTTGGTGTACTGATGTTCATGATATAAACACCTGTATTCCATTCTGAGGTATTAATTTTTGAATTGAACGGATCCAATTCTGTTTGTAAAACCAGCGTTCCTAAAACGCTGTACACAGCTACGCTTGCTTTTTGTATGCTTGCAGGAAACTCTACATTCAGTTCTTTAAGCGTTGGATTTGGATACACATTAAATTCTGGTAATGTTACGACAGCTGCTGTACCCAAAGTCGAAGATGTTCCTCCTCTATTACTACCTGAATGTTGAGCTAAGTTTAGGCTATTACTCCCCATTGCCCAAATCACAGGCAGAGCTGTAGTGCTGGTTGGAAATACATAATCATTAGCGTCTCCCGTATCTCTAGCTCTTGTCGCTATAATTGTACGCACACCATTACTAACCATATTACTATCCACAGACCAGTTTTGAGAAGTATCTGTATTCGGTGTACTCCTTCCTCCAGACAAATTTCTGTCTGATAGTATTCCGGTACTACCGTGATAAATAATCGCATCTCCCCCTCCTGAATTAATACTTGACATTGAGTTCGCATTCAAAGCAACGCCTAACCAGCGATTACTAGGCCCCACCATGGTCATGGTTACCATGTTTGTGGTGCCATTCACATCAAACTGTACTGTGAATCCTGCGCTAGAGTTGAGGGTTATAACACCTGTAGAAACGTTTTGCGCAAATCCGTAAGAGGCCATTAAAAGTGTAAGAATAAAAGTAATTTTTTTCATAGGTTTGAGGTTTGGGGTTATTATTTATTTAAAATGGTATTTAATGTTTTATCGTTGTGCATTTTTGCAAAATCTAAAGGGGATTGGCCGCTATCATTTTTCATAAAAGCACTGGCATTTGCGTCCATCAATACTGTGGCAAGCTCTTGGTTGTTAAACAGTACTGCATAATGCAAGGCAGTCGCACCATTGGCATCGGTGAGATTTGGATCTGCTCCCGCTTCTACCAAAGCTTTGGCAATTTCTATATGGCCTTTGACTGCTGCAGCCATTAAAGGTGTGCCATCTTTACTGTTGCCGTTGATATTGTCTACCTTGTCTATTAAATACTTAGCAACTGCTAGATTGTTATAATAGGCGGCAAGAGTAAGTGGCGAACTGCCTCTGTCATTTAATGCATCCACCAATATCGGATTGGTTGTGAAAAACACGTCCATTTCCTCCGCTGTTCCACTGCGCGCGCAGTCAAACACATCGGTCTGTGACAAGGAAAGGTTTACTGCAAATATGAGTAATAGATATTTCAAATAGTTATTATTTAATACTGCATTGATCCAGTTTAATTTCTTCTAATAAATCATCAAATCCAATACAACGACCTTTAACGGCGATAGAATCGTTCACTTTTAAATCACTATTTAAAGTTTCAAATTGACAATAAATTTTGTTACTAATTGTAACACTTTTTGAACCTATAGCGGTTACAATTCCAGACACTAAAACGGTTTGGTCTAGATATTTTAATTCCGCTTGTGAGGCATCAACACTAAATTCATTGTGAATATAGTCGGCTTTTATTGTAAAACTTACAACTTCATCGCTAATTGATCGGTGATCAGGATACGCATAGTTGTAAGCAAAAATTATACCGAAAAACACTAATATACTAAAGATTATTTTATTTCTCATAGATACAATAATAGTGAAAAAATAAAGATTTATACTTAATGAGATTTTATTAAACAAAAAAGAATTAATTTTGATGTTGATAAGATATTCAATTCCTATGAAAATTACACCATTTATTTTTGCCTTCACAGTAGCGGTTTTAATGCTTTCTTGTACAACTACAAACGAAAGTGATTTGATCGAAAAACTGGAACCAACAATTGTTATTACCTATACAGAACACATCAAACCAATTTATGACAGCAATTGTTTAAATTGTCATTCCAATCCTCCGATCAATGGCGCTGGAATGCCATTATCAACACTCAGCGAACTTCAAAATTCCATTGAAAACACCGATCATATTGACAGAATCAACAGACTGCCTGGTGAAGGCGGTTTTATGCCCTTAGGCGGAGCGCGCTTGCCTCAAGCGTCTATCGATCTTATCATACAATGGCAAACAGAAGGATTTGCTGAATAACGTTAAACAAAAAAAATGAAAAACATAACTCTACTATTTTTATTTATTTCTGTCACAGCGATTTCTCAGGATAAGTACCTCACCAAATCTGGACAGCTTAATTTTGAAGCCAGTGTGGATGCCTTTGAAGAAATAAAAGCGTCTAATGACAACGTCACCGCCATTTTCAATACGGCAAACGGGCAATTTGCAGCTCTTGCCCTCGTCAAAGGGTTTCGATTTAAAAATGCGCTTATGGAGGAACATTTTAATGAAAACTATGCCGAATCGGATCAATACCCTAAAGCAGTTTTTAAAGGTGCATTGGTTGGGTTTTCGTTAGACAGCCTTCAAACAACCTATACTATCAACGGAACGTTGAGCTTTCATGGCGTTACCAAACCACTTGAAAATGTGACTGTAGACATCACACCTTCCAAAAATGGATTTAACTTCAAAGGAGCTTTTGAAATTGCCACAAATGATTTTGATATTGAAATTCCAAAAATTGTGAGTTCAAAAATAGCCGATAGTGTCGGAGTTGTTTTCGAGTTTGAATTGACAAAAAAATAAGCATTAAAAAAGCCGCTAAATGCGGCTTTATAATTTTATGGTTACTACTTAATTTATTCTATTTTTTTATAAACTTACCAATCATTTCTGTATTGGCTGCTTTCACTTTTATAAAGTAGAGTCCTTTTGAAAGACCTGAAACCTGAATTCTATTCGTTGGGTTTAAAGTACTAGTCATCACGCTTTTTCCACTAATATCATAGATAACGTAAGCGCTTAAAGGCGCCTTATTTTGAAGCTCAATTGTCAATTCGTCCTGAACGGGGTTCGGATAGATTTTTAATTGCAGAGCTGCTAATTCATCCACACTTAAATTTGAAGCTGGTTTAACTAAAATACCATAATCGTCTGCACGCTGAGTAGAACCAGAAATGCCACATACTACTGGGGCTAGATTCATGGATGAAATTACTCGCAATGTAAATACTGTATTTAAATCTACTCCACTCGGGGCAGTTACACTTACGGATGCTGTATTACTGCCTGGGTTTCCACTTTGAGTGTTATCTGCTAACACCAGTTCATTTATGCCATCAGAATTCGATGTTTCAAAAGAACCGCTATCATCCCAATCAATCCATGCTTCCACATAATGCGCATTAGATGACACTGATGTGTATTCTATATCCAAATCATACGAAGATTCTAGATTAATAAATGTGTTTTTGCTACACCTAAAGTCTTGAACTGGATTGTTGGGTGTATTTGTGCTGGTTTGATTCTCTAAAGAGTTAAATGTAACTTTTGTCACGCCAGGTCCATTATTTGAGGGGGGTCTACGATTCGTAAATGAACAAACATCTCGAAATGAGGATACAATAGTTAAACCATCTTCTTTTGTTAGACTTGTAGTTCCTTCTGGGTTTGTTATTTCAAATGTTACATCATAAGTACCTGTGTTCGCAAATGTAATGGTTGGATTTTGAATCGCAGATGTTAGCGGCGTATTTTGTCCATCATCAAAAGTCCACGCAAAAGTATAGCCATCATAGCCCTCGTTTGTATAACTATTTGGGGTATTCGCTGATAGATCTGTAAATGTAGTGACGTCTCCTAAACATATTATTGATGGTGATATAAAATCAACAACGGCAGCGGCTACTGGCACCAAAGCAGGCCCTTCAAAATAGGATTTTCTACTTCCTCTAACTGCTGTTAAAGCATTAAGAGCTACAGCTCTTTGACCTCCAGTAAATTCAGATGAACAGCCCGAGTAGTCCATATGATTGAACATATGGTCTTGATGAGTTCCAGAGCTTCTAGTATACCCCGTCTCTGGATTAATGACTTGATTAAATGCTAAATCACAATTATTTGAAGTAGTTGTGCCACAATCCCAATAAATAGAAGGCGTTATTCCGGATGTTCTAATGTGAGTTGGCGTATCATCGATATAATCATCGCCACATATACCATTATCTGGATCATCGCCATCAAAGGTGTGAGGTAAATTAAGTGCATGTCCCATTTCATGTGCCCAAGTATTTGACCCTTCTTCTAAATACGTGCAAATTAGAACCACTGAACCATCATAAGGTGCTCCATGTGCAGAAGCGTAATAGGCATAGCCAGCAATATAGCTTGTACCTGTAAAACAATTTGTATTATCAATTTCATCAATAATCCAAACATTATAATAACTATAGGGATCCCAAACACTATAGGCCTTAAGCTCTACATCAGAAATACCTGAATTTTCTCTACGGCTAACGCCGTTATTTACATACGCATCATCGGCACTCAAATCTACACGATCAATACCATTGGTTGTGTTTCCGTTTTCATCTTGTATCGCCAAAACAAATTCTATTTTCATATCAACACCTTGACCGAAGACAATTGTATTTTCAATATTTCTCCAATAATTATTTAAGTACTGTATCCCTAGTTTGACATCAACATCTGATATATTGGTCCCTGTTCCAACGGATTCTCCTTTGTGCATCACATGAACCACAACAGGCACTTGAAGAATGCCATTAGGTAATCGTACTTGCCTTGAGCTCGCATTTCTAATAGATTCAAGTGTTTGTTGGTAACGGTCTCTATAGTCCGGATCTGTATTCATTTTTTCATCATGTAGAGAATCTGATCCACAAAATTCAGGGTTGTATGGAGTACGTTGTTGTGTTCCATTTTGTGAGCCTTGATTTGAAGACGTTGGAGGCTGGGTTTGTCCAGTCATTTGAACGCTAACAACTAATGCAAGCATCATACACGCTCTAAAGAAATTATTTTTCATTATTAAATTTTGTTTAATATTGTTTAATAATAATTAAACAAATATATATAATTTACACCTAAAGATTACCAAGCTAGCGTATTTCATAAAAAACAAACGTTTGAATAGCATATATAACAAATAAAGCTAGACGCTGTTGGCAAACTGAAATACTATGACAAAGCAAAAAGCCGCTAAATGCGGCTTTTTGCTTTTCAATACTTTGAAATTCTGAAAATAAATTCCTTCAGACTTATAAAAGTATTATAAGTATCAGAATGGAAAGTTTACTTACTCAAATACATTTTCCGTCTTGAATAGAGGTTATAAAATTCATCATCTTTTAGACTGTCTATAAACAAAATACTTTCCCCTGTACTTTTCATTTCAGGCCCTAATTGCTTGTTAACATTCGGGAATTTATTAAATGAAAATACGGGTTGTTTTATGGCATAGCCTTCTAACTGTGGGTTAAAGTCAAAATCCGTAACTTTCTTTTCGCCCAACATCACTTTGGTTGCATAATTCACATAGGGTTCTCCATACGCTTTCGCAATAAATGGTACCGTACGAGAGGCTCTAGGATTGGCTTCGATGATATAAACCATATCGTCTTTCACTGCAAACTGTATATTAATAAGCCCTACCGTGTTAAGCGCTAATGCAATTTTTTTGGTATGGTCTTTTATTTGTTGCATCACCAAGTTTCCTAAGTTAAATGGTGGCAAGGTCGCATTACTATCGCCGGAGTGAATTCCACAAGGCTCTATATGTTCCATGATACCTATAATATAAACGTTTACACCATCACAAATCGCATCGGCTTCCGCCTCTATGGCGCCATCCAAATAATGATCTAACAACAATTGATTACCAGGCATTCTGCTTTGTAATTCAACCACGTGCTTTTCTAACTCTTCCTTATTAATGACAATTTTCATTCCCTGCCCTCCGAGTACATAAGATGGGCGCACTAATATTGGGAAATCTAACACATCCGCAATTGCCGCCGCTTCATCTGCGGTGGTGGCAATATCAAATTCTGGATACGGAATGTTATTCTCTTTCAAAAGGTTTGAGAACAAGCCTCTGTCTTCTGCTAAATCTAAGGATTCAAAACTCGTTCCTAATATTTTTACACCGTATTTGGTTAGTTTTTCGGCAAGTTTCAAAGCCGTTTGGCCACCTAACTGCACTATAACGCCTTCAGGTTTTTCATGTTTTATAATGTCATAGATATGCTCCCAAAAAACAGGTTCAAAATAGAGTTTATCAGCAGTGTCGAAATCGGTTGAAACAGTCTCGGGGTTACAGTTGATCATAATGGTTTCATAGCCACATTCTGCCGCAGCTAAAACACCGTGTACACAACAGTAATCAAACTCAATACCTTGCCCAATTCGATTGGGACCAGATCCTAAAACAATCACTTTTTTCTTATCGGAAACAACGCTCTCATTATCTGAAAAACGATTGCCATCCGCCGTTTCCATATCACTTTCAAATGTTGAATAGTAATAAGGAGTTTTGGCTTCAAACTCTGCCGCACAAGTATCAACGAGCTTATACACCCGATTGACTCTCAACTCTTCACGTTTTTTATACACCTGACTTTCCAAACAGCCCAACATATGTGCAATTTGGCGATCGCCATAGCCTTTTTGTTTGGCTTCTAGCAATAACGGTTTTTCTATGGTGTCAATTTTAAAAGTAGAAATTTCATTTTTAAGCAAATGTAATTCTTCATATTGCTTCAAAAACCACATGTCAATCTTAGTAATTTCATGAATGCGGCTTAATGGAATTCCCATTTGAATCGCATCATAAATAATAAACACACGGTCCCAAGACGCATGGGTCAGTTTATCTATAATTTGATTGTAGTCTTTATTTTCTTTGCCGTCGGCGCCTAAACCGTTACGTTTAATCTCAAGGGATTGCGTGGCTTTATGAAGTGCTTCTTGAAATGACCGTCCAATGCCCATCACTTCACCTACCGATTTCATCTGTAAACCCAAGGTTCGATCAGAACCTTCAAATTTATCAAAGTTCCATCGTGGAATTTTAACAATCACATAATCTAAAGTAGGCTCAAACAAGGCCGACGTTGATTTTGTAATTTGATTTTTTAATTCATCTAAGTGATAGCCTAAGGCTAATTTTGCTGCAATTTTTGCAATTGGATAGCCCGTTGCTTTACTCGCTAGCGCCGATGAACGCGACACACGTGGGTTAATTTCGATGGCAATAATATCTTCTTTTTCATCTGGAGATACGGCAAACTGCACATTACATCCGCCAGCAAAATCGCCAATACTTCGCATCATATGGATGGCCATATCACGCATACGTTGATACGTACGATCACTTAGGGTCATGGCGGGCGCTACGGTGATTGAGTCCCCAGTATGGATTCCCATAGGATCCATATTTTCGATAGAACAAATAATAACTACATTGTTATTAGCATCTCTTAGCAGTTCTAATTCATATTCCTTCCAACCTAATAAGGCCTTATCTATCATCACTTCATGAATGGGAGAAATTTCCAGTCCACGAGTTAATAGTTCATCAAAGTCTTCTTCTTTATGTACAATGGCTGCACCATCACCACCCAAAGTAAAGGAGGCTCTAATAACGAGTGGAAACCCAAACTCTTGTGCAATTTCTTTTCCTTTTAAGAATGAAGTTGCTGTGGCTTGAGGTGCCATCGGAATCCCTATTTTGAGCATCAACTCACGGAATTTCTCTCTGTCTTCTGTAATATTAATGGCATCAATATCGACCCCAATAATATCAACTCCAAAATCGGTCCAAATTCCTTTTTCGTCCGCCTCAATACAAAGATTTAAAGCCGTCTGTCCTCCCATAGTTGGTAATACCGCATCAATTTGAGGATGTTCTTTTAAAATTTTGATGATCGATTTGGTGGTCAATGGAAGCAAATAGACATGATCCGCCATTGTGGGGTCGGTCATGATTGTTGCTGGATTTGAATTAATTAGAATTGTTTCAATACCATCTTCTCTAAGCGAACGGAGTGCTTGAGTTCCAGAATAATCAAATTCACAAGCTTGTCCAATGACGATGGGTCCTGAACCTATAATTAAAATGGATTTAAGGTTTTTATTTTTAGGCATTTTTTAATGTAATTGATTGTGATATAATAGAATACGAAATTAAGTAACGTTTGGATATAAAAAAAGGCATTGCGACTAGCAATACCTTAAAATATATTAACAATTGTTAATCATTATTTTTTGTGACGAAGTTCAGAAGAAACACTAATTTTCTTTCTACCCTTAGCACGTCTTCTAGCAAGAACTTTTCTTCCATTGGCGGAAGCCATTCTTTCTCTAAAACCATGTTTATTTTTTCTTTTTCTTTTCGATGGTTGAAACGTTCTTTTCATTCTAGTATATTTTTAAAACTTTACGTGTGTTGTTATCTTTAAAAAATGCGCTCAAGTTCTTACTCAAAGCGCGGTGCAAATATACAAAGAGTTTTTACTTTGACAAACCTAATTTTAAAATAATTTCGATTTGTTTTTACTACCTTTGTACTCGCTAAATAAATAACCTTAGATATGTTCAACAAAAATATAAAATTATTCCTAGCTGCTGCTATCATTGCGTATGCTGTTTACCAAATTATTGAAACTTATGTCGGAAATGGCATCATGTTAATTCTGTTATCCCTAATTTTTGTGTTTTTATATTTCAAAAATGAAATGATTTTATTAGCCTTTCTAAAATTAAGAAAACAAGATTTCCCAGGAACAGAACGTTTGCTCAATAAAATCAAAAACCCAAAATCGGCACTAACAAAAAAACAACAAGGGTATTATAATTTTTTAAAAGGAATTATGGTGTCTCAAACAAACATGAACGATGCTGAAAAATATTTCAAAAGCGCTATAACGCTTGGTTTGTCTATGGATCATGATTTAGCGATGGCAAAGCTAAACTTAGCCGGAATTGCTTTTACGAAACGCCGAAAGCTAGAAGCTCAAAAATTATTGCAAGAAGCTCAAAAACTCGACAAAAGAGATATGTTGTCTGAGCAAATCAAAATGATGAAACAACAAATGAAAAAAGGTGGCGTCCCTAACCAACATTTTGGTGGACAGCAACGCGCTGGAAAAAGACGTTAGTTCTCATAATACCCTTTTTGAGGTATTTCTAAGGAATATTCCTTTCTTGATTTATTATTTAAAAAGTCTTCTCTCAGCCATGGATTGTGAAGTTTTAATTGTTTGTAATTGAGTCCTAATTTAGACGCAAACTTCACAAAATCGGTCACCGCCGTATCCACTTGAATTTTAGAGGTTGGAATTGGAGTATACATATCCTCTAAGGTGAAGTTATAGCCGTATTTTTTGGGGTTTTCCATAATTTCCTTTAATGCTACTGCACGAAACACATACCGTCCGGTTTCCTCCCCTAACAACAAATCATAATACCCAGAAACGTTTTGTTTCTCAAGCTGCTTTGAAACTCCACGGATTCCAGCATTATAGGCCGCCGCCGCAAGAGTCCAATTGCCAAACTTCTCTTTGGCTTTCAAAAAATAGTTACAAGCAACATGGGTCGAAAGTTCTAAATTATAACGTTCGTCTACGTTTGAATTGATTTCTAAACCATACTCTTTTCCTGTGGATTCCATGATTTGCCAAAATCCTTTTGCGCCCGCTGGAGATGTTACATTTTGTAGCCCACTCTCTATAAGTGCTAAATATTTAAAATCATCAGGGATTCCATGCGATTTTAAAATAGGTTCTATCACTGGAAAATAGCGGTGCGAACGCTTAAATAACAACAACCCATTAGACTGCCAATAAGTGTTTACTAACAATTCTCGGTCCATTCGTTCACGGATATCTGGGCTTTGAAGCGGCATGATTTCTGCTGAAAAATCAAGTGTTTCTGGAATTTCTAAAGCATACACGTTATAATCATTTTCAATGGCAGATGACTTGGTTTCTGATGATGGCTGACTGGAAAAAGCAAGCGTAATAAATCCAATTAAAGAGATCGATCCAACAGTAAAAAAAATAGATTTCATATAGTGCATAATAAAATAGGTTTAAGATTTAAAAATACAAAAAAAAGTGTAACTAAGTACTAGTTAATAATCAATTTAGGTAAGTTTTCATTCAGCCACTTATATTTATTTAAGATCATGATATGAGTCCCCCCCTCCACAACAATACACGCTTTAATATTGTCGATTGGAAAAATAATATCTCGATTGCCGTGAATATGAATTAACTTAGGATCGCTAACTTCTTGGTTCCAAGACACCACTTGTTTTATGGCCCAATCTAAATAGCGTTTGTCCGTAATCGATAGATATTGTTTATATAACTCCAAACGATCAACGATGGGTTTTCCAAATGCATATTTCGATAATAAATCAATGTTTTGCGCAAAAAAACTGGTAGGTAGTAACTTATAAGCTTTTGTTTTACCTGCTAATTGCAGATGTAGTGGCAGCTCTTGACGTGTTTTTACACTCGAAATAATAATTATTTTTCTGAAATCATGTACTAAATTCATTTCTTGAGCAATGATGCCGCCAAAAGAAACACCCACTAAAACAGCATTTTTATGGGTGACTTTAGAACAGAAACGACGTGCATAATCAGATATAGGCTCCTCCTCAAGAGGAATCATCCATTCCAAAAAATGCACTTCAAACCGCTCCGGGTCTAATTCAATATTTTTAAAAATACTGGTGTTCGCAGCTAGCCCTGGTAAAAAATAGATTGGTATTTTAGTTTCTTTTTGATTCACTAATCGAATATATATTAACTAGTTATATGTTTTTTTTGTAAATTTGCATTGTAGTAATTTATAATCCTACTTAAACTCATTTTAATGGTTGATGCTTCTCATTTAACAGACAATGCTTTTTTACGCCAATACGAATTAAAAGTTGGTGGTGAACTTGCAACCCTAGAATATTCTCAACAAGAACGAAAAATTTTCTTAACAAAACTAAACATTCCTGAAGTTTTAGAGTCTGATGACTTTATTGAAAACTTTTTAAAGATCGTTTTGGAGAATATTATTGAAAAAAACATTAGTGTAGTTCCAACTAGTCCTCCTGTAGCTAAATTTATTAGAGGCAATCGACGTTACAGAAAAATGCTTCCTGTAGGCATCCGTATCTAAACATTCTCTAAGGTTTTTTTAAATTCAATTCGTAACAAACCATCTGAATCAATTTCAGATAACACGACCTTATGCAAGGTATTAACCAACGCTGGATTCCATGGTGCCTTTACTTTTACATAGTTTTCTGTAAATCCGTGTACATACCCTTCTTTATTTTCCCCTTCAAACAACACCGTTCGATTGGTTCCTACTTGACTTTCGTAAAACGCACGGCGTTTTTTGGCTGATAAACCTCTAAGCATTTTACTGCGTTTTGAGCGCACCGCTTTGGGCACAACTCCGGGCAGCGAAGCAGCATGTGTATTTGCTCTCTCCGAGTAGGTAAAAACATGAAGATATGAAATCTCCAACGCATTTAGAAAATTATAAGTTTCCAGAAACAAATCATCTGTTTCTCCTGGAAATCCAACAATAACATCAACCCCAATACAAGCGTTTGGCATTACAGTTTTAATGTGTTCTACCCTATTCTGATAAAGCTCTTTCATATAACGTCTTCGCATAGCTTTGAGCATCTCATTGCTCCCACTCTGCAAAGGAATATGAAAATGAGGCACAAAAGAATTGCTTTGTGCTACGAAATCTATCGTTTCATCCTTTAATAAATTAGGTTCAATAGATGAAATTCGCAAGCGATGAATGCCTTCAATCGTATCCAATGCTTTAACCAATTCAAAAAAAGTATGTTCGTGTTTTTTGTTTCCAAATTCACCTTTGCCATAATCGCCAATATTAACACCTGTTAAGACAATTTCCTTAATGCCTTGAACGGCTATTTTTTTCGCATTATCTAAAACGTTTTGAAGCGTGTCAGACCTAGAAATACCGCGTGCTAAAGGAATTGTACAATAGGTGCATTTATAATCACAACCATCTTGGACCTTCAAAAAAGCCCGAGTGCGATCGCCAACAGAATAACTGCTCACATAAAAATCGGCATCAATAATATCGCATGAATGTATGGCTCCTATATCCTTTTTGGTAAGTTCATTTAAATAATCTGTTATTTTAAATTTTTCTGTAGCACCTAGCACCAAATCAACGCCATTTACAGCTACTAATTCTTCTGGTTGTAGCTGTGCATAACATCCAATAGCGACTATAAATGCATCTGAGTTTATACGCTGTGACTGCTTTACAATCGTTTTAAAACGTTTGTCAGCATTTTCAGTAACTGAACACGTATTAATCACATATATATCTGCAAATTCTGTAAATTCAACACGATCAAATCCTTCTTCTTGAAAATTTCGAGCAATCGTTGCTGTTTCTGAAAAATTTAATTTACAGCCTAATGTATAAAACGCTACTTTTTTTCTATCAATCATTCTTGTACTTTTACCAAGTGAACAAATTTACAATTATCAAATAAAATGACAAAACAAGCCTGTAATTACTTCCTTCTATTGGTGGGAAGTGTTTTTATATTTAGTATCTTATTTTTAGGCTGTAACGATTCTGCTCCGAATGATCTAAAAAATCAGGTGTTCCGTTACAATGAACATAAAAATATTGGTTCTTTAGATCCTGCATTTGCAAAAGATAATGCAGACATATCGGCCATCAATCAATTATTTAATGGGTTGGTTCAAATGGACTCAGATTTAAATGTGGTACCCGCTATTGCAAGTTCATGGGAAATCTCCGAAAATGCTAGGGTTTACACTTTTCAACTCCGAAAAGATGTCTTTTTTCATACACATCAATTATTTGGAGCAGCGCAAACTCGAGCAGTTACTGCGAACGATTTTGTATTTAGTTTTGACCGCCTTCAAGACCCAAAATTAGCAGCGCCTGGCGGATGGGTTCTTCAAAATGTTGAGAGTTACAGAGCACTAAACGACCACCGTTTTCAGATGACTTTAAAAGCCCCATTCCCAGCATTTCTAGGACTTTTAACCATGAAGTATTGTAGTGTAGTACCCAAAGAAATTGTTACTCATTACGGATCAGAATTCAGATCAAATCCCATAGGAACGGGACCATTTAAATTTAAACGGTGGGAAGAAAATATTAAATTAATTTTTCGAAAAAATAAACGCTATTTTGAAATTAATAAAACAGGCGAGAAACTTCCCTATTTAGAAGCTGTTGCGATTACGTTTTTAGCAGATAAACAGAGTGAGTTTCTACAATTTATTCAAGGAAATATTGACTATATTACAGGATTAGATGCTTCTTATAAAGATGATATTCTGCAAGCTGATGGTGCTTTAAAACCTTCCTATGCTTCAAGTGTGACAATGCTGAGAGCACCCTATTTAAATACAGAATATTTAGGGTTTTATTTAGATTCAGAGTTGCCCGAATACCAAAGTAAGCTAATTCGACAAGCTCTTAATTATGGTTTTGATCGCACAAAAATGATGAAATACTTACGAAATGGTATTGGGATTCCTGCACTTGGTGGATTCATTCCTAAGGGGCTTCCAGGGCACAATGAGAATATCGGCTATAGCTACCTACCTGAAAAAGCAAAACAATTATTAGAAGCTTACAAGAATGAATCAGGAAATCAGCAACCAAAAATTACGTTGACTACAGTTTCTAATTATTTAAGTTTTAGTGAATTTATTCAACGTGAACTCCAATCCATTGGATTAGAAATTTCTATTGAAGTAATTCCACCCTCGTCTTTAAAATCTGCAAAATCTAATGGTAAAGTCGATTTATTTAGGGCGAGTTGGGTCGCAGATTATCCAGATGCGCAGAATTACTTATCCTTGTTCTACAGTGAAAATTTTGCGCCTAACGGCCCTAATTATACCCATTTTAAAGATGCACAATTTGATGTCTTGTATGAACAAGCACTCCTAGAAACAGACACAGAAACTCGTATAAAACTCTATCAAGAAATGGATGCTTTGATCGTAGAAAAGGCTGCCGTAGTGGTCTTGTTTTATGATGAAGTTGTACGCTTTACTTCAAAAGAGATCACAGGACTTGGCATCAATCCTACAAATTTATTAGAGCTAAAAACCGTTCAGAAAAACTAATCAGTCCGATAGGTCGTTGAATCTTCGAATACCTGTTCTAAAATAGTAGATTCTTGTGCTGAGAATTCCAACCCACGGCGTTTCATTACTTCTGTTGCAACTTCGAAAGCTTTAGAGGTTAGATAAGTTGTAAACCCTTTAGCGCCGCCCCAACTAAAACTTGGAATAAAATTACGAGGAAATCCACTACCAAAAATATTAGCACTTACGCCTACAACAGTCCCTGTATTAAACATGGTGTTAATGCCACATTTACTATGGTCGCCCATCATCAATCCACAAAATTGAAGGTTTGTTTTGGCGAAATTTTCGGACTCATAGCTCCATAATCTAACCTCAGCATAGTTGTTTTTTAGATTAGAATTATTTGTGCCTGCTCCTAAATTACACCATTCTCCGATGACAGAATTCCCTAAAAATCCGTCATGCCCTTTATTAGAACACCCAAAGAATACCGAATTATTAATTTCGCCTCCTACTTTAGAGTGTGGCCCTATGGTTGTTGGCCCATATATTTTCGTACCCATTTTAAGGATTGATCCTTCACAAAGTGCAAACGGCCCTCTGACCATACTACCTTCCATGATTTCGGTGTTTTTACCAATATAGATGGGACCATTTGTGGCGTTGAGCACACAAAATGGTAACAGCGCACCTTCCTCTATAAAAATATCCTCGGAATTAAATGCGACTGTTTGTTCTGGAATCGGTTGTGAAGTTCTATCGGAAGTTAATAATTTAAAATCTGCTTTGATTGCCGCTCCGTTTTTAGCGAAAATATCCCACGTAGCTTCAACTTTTAATGATGTTGCTCCTTCCACTTGTATCTCTTCAAGTGTGTTAAGGTCTATTTCTTGATCTTCTAAACTATAAAAAGCAAGCATTGTATCTCCATCAAACACGGCTTGATTTGGTTTTAAATCTTTAATTTGATTAACTAAATTTTCGTTGGGAGTATAAGACGCATTGATCATTATATTCTGCTCCATTTCAACCATCGGGTATTTTTCAGAAAGGTAATCTTCCGTGACCGTGGTGGTGGTTGCTCCTAAATATAATTCCCATTTTTCACGAATTGTCAAAATCCCTATACGGATATCGGCCACTGGACGCGTATAGGTGAATGGCAATAAAGCATCTCTATTTGGGCCGTCAAAAAGTATGTAATTCATGCAAAAGCTTTGTGTAAAAATAAGAAAAGCCTTTCAATAGTTGAAAGGCTTTTGTAGTATAATTAAAAGAAATGTAATTATTTCTTGAATTTCGCGTATTTAGTTTTGAACTTATCGATACGTCCAGCAGTATCTACTAATTTAGATTTACCAGTGTAATAGGGGTGAGATGTTCTAGAGATTTCCATTTTGATTAATGGGTATTCTACACCATCCACTTCTAAAGTTTCACTAGTGTCGGCAGTAGACTTGGTTAAAAACACATCTTCGTTTGACATATCTTTGAATGCTACTACTCTGTAATTATCTGGGTGTATATCTTTTTTCATCACGTAAACTATTAAATTCGATTTTTCGAGTTGCAAATTTATATATTTTTTACAAAACTACAACCGTTTATTAATTTTATTTTTTATAATAAAAATGTAACATATCTTTGGGGTCTTAGTCTTATAACTATAACTTAACTTTAATCAACAAAAAATTATGGAACCAACAACAAAATCATCTGCCATTAATAATGGTCTTTACTTAGGAGGAATCTTATCGCTAGTTACCGTATTAATCTATGCTATCAATCTAGATTTATTCACCAAATGGTGGCTTGGAATTATTTTATTTGTAGTCGTCGTTGCATATGGAGTTCTTTCTTCCGTAAAATCTAGAACTATTTTGGGCGGGTTTATTAGCTTTAAACACGCATTTACGTCGTATTTTATCACTATTGCAGTTGGATCGCTCATCGCTACAGTCGTAGGTATCGCTATTTTTACGTTTATCGATCCAGAAGCAGCCACCTATTTAAATGAACAAATATTACTTTTAACCAAACAAACCATGGAACGCTTCGGAATGCCACAAGAAGCAATGCAAGCCGCATTGGATGAAGCCGCTAAAAAAGATAATTTCTCATTAGGAATGCAAAGTCAAGGATTTGTTTTTAAACTTGCTTTTTATGCTGTCATTGGACTTATTGTAGCATTAATCGTTAAGAAAACTGACGATAAAGAAGCTTAAATTCTTTACTTTTGACTTTCAAAAGTAAATAGAATGGATATATCAGTAGTTATACCACTACTTAACGAACACGATTCTTTAGAAGAACTTCATGATTGGATTGCATCTGTGATGCAATCCAATCATTTGTCATATGAAATACTTTTTATTGACGATGGGAGTTCTGATGGCTCCTGGGATGTTATTCAAAAACTTAAAGTTAGAAACACGGCCGTAGTAGGTCTTAAATTCTCTAAAAATTTCGGAAAATCACAAGCCTTACATGCTGGTTTTGCAAGAACTAATGGCAACGTTGTCATTACAATGGATGCGGACTTGCAAGACAGCCCCGATGAAATTCCAGTACTTTATGAGATGATTACAAATCAAGGACACGACATTGTCTCCGGTTGGAAAAAGAAACGGTACGATTCTTTTTTTGCTAAAAACTTGCCTTCAAAATTATTCAATTGGGCCGCTAGAAAAATATCTGGACTTTCTCTTCACGATTTTAATTGTGGGCTAAAAGCCTACAGAAGCGAGGTTGTAAAAGCGATTGAAGTCTATGGCGAAATGCATCGTTATATCCCAGTCTTGGCAGTAAATGCTGGCTTTTCGAATATCGTTGAAAAAATAGTCATTCATCAAGCAAGAAAATACGGTAAAACAAAATTTGGTATGGAACGATTTATAAATGGGTTTCTCGATTTGATTACAATATGGTTTATCTCCAAATTCGGAAGACGTCCCATGCACTTCTTTGGGCTTTTGGGCGTAATTATGTTTGTGATCGGTTTAGGCTTCGCTACCTATCTCGGAATTGATAAGTTATTTTTAAACCCCTCTGGACGGCTTATAGCCAACAGACCCGAGTTTTTCATTGCGCTAACAACCATGGTCATTGGAACTCAGTTTTTTGTAGCAGGATTTTTAGGCGAAATTGTCCTACAGTCCCGGTACAACAACAATAGGTACCACATTTCTGAAGAGACCGATGTTTAAAATATACCCTTAAAAAGACCATAAAACAATCTATAACTATTTGTAAATATTTACATTTGCACAAAATATTTTTTAAATGTCTAAAACAAATACATTAATTCAAGATAATTTAATCACATGGTTATCTCCTTTTTTTGATGATGATACAAGAAAAACGATTCAACAGCTTCAAGACAATGATCCCGAAGAACTCAACGATAGTTTCTATAAAAACTTAGAATTTGGAACCGGGGGCATGCGCGGTATTATGGGTGTTGGCACGAACCGAATTAATAAATATACATTAGGGAAAAATACGCAAGGACTCAGTGATTATCTGCATCAAACCTATCCAAATCAACCCATTAAAGTGGTCATTGCTTTTGATTGTAGACACAACAGCAAACCTTTTGCCAAAATTGTAGCTGATGTGTTTTCTGCAAATGGAATTGAAGTGTTTTTGTTTGAAGACCTTCGTGCAACACCTGAGTTGTCTTTTGCACTAAAACATTTAGGGTGTCAATGTGGAATTGTGTTAACAGCATCTCATAATCCTCCTGAGTATAATGGTTATAAAGTATACTGGGAAGATGGCGGACAACTAGTACCTCCGTTTGATGGTGAAATTATAAACCTAATAAACGCATTAAAATATACAGATATTAATTTTTCTGCTAAGGAAGATTTAATTCATTCTATTGGAAAAGACGTTGATGATGTTTTTATAAATGCAGCCGTTAAAAATGGAAGTTTAGAAGTTAACACTGCTAAATCAAGAGCAAATGTATCAGTCGTATTTACGGCCTTACACGGAACCTCCATTACAGCTGTACCAGAGACCTTGAAGCGCGCTGGGTATACCAATGTGCATCTTGTAGAAGCACAATCGATTCCCGATGGTGATTTCCCAACAGTGAAATCGCCAAACCCAGAAGAACCTGAAGCGTTGAAAATGGCTTTAGAATTGGCAGAAAAAGTCAATGCCGATATTGTGATTGGGACAGATCCTGATTGTGACCGTTTAGGAATTGCAGTCCGTAATTTTGACAACGAAATGGTGATGCTTAATGGCAATCAAACCATGATTATGATGACCAAGTTTTTATTGGACCTATGGAAAGACAGTGGTGCTATAAATGGAAATCAATTTGTTGGATCTACCATAGTGTCTTCTCCAATGCTCATTAAGCTTGTGGAGGCTTATAACGTTGAATGTAAAATTGGACTCACAGGGTTCAAATGGATTGCTAAAATGATAAAGGATTTCCCTGAAATGGATTTCATTGGAGGTGGCGAAGAAAGTTTTGGGTTTATGGTAGGTGATTTTGTACGCGATAAAGACGCTGTAACCTCTACCCTATTAGCCTGTGAAATTGCAGCCTATACCAAAGCTAATGACAGCTCTTTTTTTAATGAATTAGTCAATACATATGTTGCACATGGATTCTACAAAGAGCGTTTAATTTCCATAACCAAAAAAGGAATTGAAGGCAGTGCAGAAATTAATAATATTATGGAATCTGCTCGAAACAATCCAGTCACAACTATCAACGGTTCAAAAGTAGTCACCGTAGAAGATTTCAAACTTTCTCTATGTAAAAACCTACTTTCAAAGACAACAGAAACAATTTCAATACCAAAAGCCGATGTGTTAATCTATACAACGGAAGACGGTAGTAAAGTAGCACTTCGACCAAGCGGTACAGAACCAAAAATAAAATTTTATATTAGCGTTAATACAACACTTGCAAGTTCAGCTGAATTTATATCAACTGAAAATACCCTTGATGCTAAAATTGATGCCATAATAAAAGATATGAAACATCTATAACTAAAACTTGATACACAAGTAAAATGATTATATCGATGTACCATGTGACCGATAAAAATCAATAAACACAAACACATGAAATTGATCTAATGAAGAAGATAATAAACCAATTATACCCTTTTATAATAACGTTTAAAAAACACGTTTTTTTAAATATCTTTTTCAATACTTTATATGCGTTATTCACGGCACTTGCCTTTGTATCTCTGATACCAATGCTTAATGTATTGTTTGACCAAACAGCAAAAGTGACCACTGCACCTGTGTACACTACCATTTGGGGTTTAAAAGATTATGCAGAAAATTTATTATATTTTAAAGTTGGTGGTTATTTAGATAACGGGAACGCTCAAATGGCGTTATTTATCACTATAGCAATTGTTATCACAACATTTTTATTAAAAAATATATTTAGTTATTTCGCATTGCAACATGTCATGTATTTAAGAAATGGTGTGCTCACAGATTTAAGAAAAGACATCTATGATAAGATAATTAACCTGCCTTTAAGTTTTTATGCAAAACGACAAAAAGGGGATGTCATGGCGCGCGTTCTAGGCGATATCAATGAAATGCAGAACTCATTTTTTATTGTATTAGAATTGATTGTTAGAGAGCCTTTAACTATTGTTTTTTCTTTAGCGTTCATGTTTACTTTTAGCTGGAAGCTAACACTTTTTGTAGTGCTTTTTATTCCTTTAGCTGGTTTAGTGATTTCAAGAATTGGAAAGACCCTAAAAAGTCAATCGTTTGAAGCCCAACAAGAGTCTGGGAAATTAATATCCACCGTAGAAGAAACGCTGACAGGCTTAAAAATAGTTAAAAGTTATAATGCAGAATCCTTATTTAAATCGAAATTTAATAATTTTGCAGATTCGATTTTAAAATTATCAAATAGTATTGGCGTTAAAAACAATTTAGCAGGCCCTTTAAGTGAAGTTTTAGGAATTATTACCATTGCTGTATTATTATGGTATGGTGGTAAATTGGTTTTAATTGATAAAATCATAGAAGGTACCAGTTTTATTCCATTTATGGGTTTAGCGTATTCTATTCTTACCCCCGCTAAAGCTATTAGTAAAGCCTCCTATAAAGTTAAAAATGGAATGGCTGCGGCAGATCGAGTTTTTGAAATACTCCATCATGAGAATCAAATGGTAGATGCACCAAATTCAAAAGAATTAGGGGCATTTACGGATACTATTGATATAGAAAATATCTCATTTAAGTATAATGATGATTTAGTTTTGAAAAACTTTTCTATTACAGTTCCTAAAGGAAAGACGATTGCCTTGGTGGGGCAATCTGGAAGTGGGAAATCAACCATTGCGAACTTATTGACCCGTTTTTATGATGTCAATGAGGGTTCTATAAAAATAGATGGTAATGACATAAAAACAGTAACCAAAAAATCATTGCGAAATTTAATGGGGCTGGTTACTCAAGATTCAATTTTATTTAATGACACCATCAAAAACAATATTCTTATAGGAAAACCAGAGGCCACTGAAAGCGAGATTTTAAAAGCCTTAGAAATTGCAAATGCGTGGGAATTTGTAAAAGATTTGCCTGAAGGAATTGAAACTAATGTTGGTGATGCTGGAAATAATTTTTCTGGAGGTCAAAAACAACGGTTAAGCATCGCTAGAGCGGTCTTGAAAAATCCGCCGATCATGATTTTAGACGAAGCCACTTCTGCTTTGGATACGGAAAGTGAACGCTTAGTACAAGTAGCTTTAGAAAATATGATGAAAAACAGAACGTCTATCGTCATTGCGCATCGCCTCTCCACTATCCAAAATGCGGATGAAATTATTGTAATGAACAAAGGAGAAATCGCTGAACAAGGAAAACATCAAGAATTGTTGGACAAAAATGGTATTTACAAAAACTTGGTAACTATGCAGTCGTTTCAATAAAAGAAAAAAGTAAACTAGAACGATTCAAATAATTTTCAAAGGGCCTATTTCTTAAAACTTAGCTTAGAAATCCTCCCTTTTCCAGCTGCATATGCTATACTATCATTAAGAAATCTAAGAGAATAAAATCCTTCATCGCTTAGATGTCTCCAAGTTGCTCCTGAATCATTGCTGTAATCGACACCTTCAAATCCAACCGCAACTAATCCTTTAGCGTGGCTGTTTGGCACATATTGAACACAACTTCGATATCCTGGACTTTGATTTTGTGCTACTACTTCCCAAGTTTTTCCACCGTCATGAGTACGGATTTTATTGGACTGATGGTTTTTTGGTTTTGTATAATCGCCGCCTATGGCAAATCCATTTATAGCATCATAAAAATCAATGGAGAATATCCCCGTTGTTTTTTGACCCTGAACAATAGGTGTCTTAAAAACGACCCAATTGATTCCTTTATCTGCAGAATATAAAATACGACTCGATAGCCCTCCAGTGGCCACCCATGTTTGATCGCCCACAATGGCTATATTTGTATCACTCGCAGCAAAAGCCGCCTCTCCATCAGTTGATGAAGGTAATTGATCACAAGTTAATTTTTTCCAAGTATGACCACCATCACGAGTAATAATCATACTCATGCAGCCGTCGATAGGATCTCCAATAGCAATCCCTTCTTTTGAATTCCAAAAATGAAGGGCGTCATAAAAAACGTCAGAATGTTTTTCTACATATACCAGTTTATTATCCATAAATAAATAGGCTGGACTGCCTATACTTAACGTAAAATAAATATCTTCAACAATAGCAGATGCCCGAAAATTGATGGTGTCATTAGAAACACGACCAACTTTAATTTGATTGGTATTGGTATCTAGATCGTATGTATCGCCGATAGATGACACGGCTTTTAATGTATGTTTGTTTAATTCGATTGCTCTAATATTGAGAAGAGAGTCTTCTATAATAGTTTCAATTGTGACATTAATAAACTGAACTGTAGTTGTTTTTGTTAAAGGCTTGCACCCTATAAAAAAGAGGCTTAAAACGCCGAAAGTTAGTGCATATTTCATGATCGTTTGTGGTTAGAATATGTGAATTTTCAATATACATATTATCTGTTATAATTCCCATTTTTAAACGTAACTTTGCAGCCTTAACTAATACACTTATGCGTTTACACAGAAACTTATGTTTTGCGGTCATTGATGGACTTTTACTCATTTTTAATGAAGGGGAATATGCTGATAAAGTCATTCAAAAATTACTAAAGCGTGATAAACGTTGGGGCAGTCGCGATCGAGGATTTGTCGCAGAAACTACCTATGACATTGTACGCTGGAAACGTTTATATGCCGAAATTGCGCAAATCAAAGAACCTTTTAGCAGAGATGATGCTTGGCGACTCTTTGCTGTATGGGCAACATTAAAAGGAGTTAAATTACCGGATTGGAAATACTTTGAAGGCACGCCTTCTCGAAAAATTAAAGGGCGTTTTGATGAACTCTCTAAGGATCGAAAATTTCGTGAATCTGTACCAGATTGGATTGATGAATTAGGCGTAAAAGAATTAGGAGAAGATAAATGGACCAAGGAATTGGCCATGCAAAACAAACAAGCAAATGTCATTCTTAGAGTTAATACTTTAAAAACATCAAAAGCAGACTTAAAATTAAAATTAGAATCTGAAAATATTGAAACTGTAGAAATTGATGGCTATCCGTATGCGCTCCAACTAAAAGAACGCGCTAATGTATTTACTACAGAAGCATTTAAAGATGGATGGTTTGAGGTTCAAGATGCATCTTCACAATTAGTTGCTGAATTTTTAGATGTTAAACCTGGGATGAAAGTCGTAGATTGCTGTGCAGGTGCCGGCGGAAAAACCCTTCATCTTTCTGCTTTAATGGAAAATAAAGGATCTGTTGTCGCCATGGATATTTACGAAAGTAAATTGAAAAAATTAAAAATTAGAGCCCGTCGTGATGGTGCTCATAATATTGAGATGAAAGTCATTGACTCTACTAAGCCCATCAAAAAATTATATGAAAAAGCGGATCGCTTGTTAATTGATGCGCCGTGTTCTGGATTGGGTGTACTTCGACGAAACCCTGATTCTAAATGGAAATTAGAACCAGAATTCATTGATCGAATCCGTGAAACTCAACAAGAGGTATTACAACAATACTCAAAAATGGTAAAACCAAACGGCAAAATGGTGTATGCAACCTGTTCCGTTTTACCTTCTGAAAATCAGGATCAAATTAAAACGTTTTTAAAATCAGAATCTGGAGCAAATTTTACATTTATAAAAGACAAAAAAATACTAGCCCACGAAACTGGGTATGATGGTTTTTATATGGCATTACTTGAAAAAAATAATCAATCAATACCATAAAATAACTATTTAACGATCTCTTTGAAAAGTTTTATATCCAAATTTATTTTTGAAAGATTTCTTTGTGAATTATTTAAAACTATTTTTTGTTTTCTAAAAATTAGTGGCGGATTTGGAAAAGAATTCATTTAGTAGTAAATTAGTTTTTTATAACACTAATATATTTGTCTACTAACAATTCCCATAAATTAAGGTTGTATTTCTAGATCCGATATGAACAAACTCAAAAAACTCTTACTTCCTTTTAATGTTGTTAAATTATATAAAAAAGGATATAATTTTTTCACTAACCCTACTTACATAAAAAGTAGAAAATTATATCGAATTGAAAAAAACAAAACAACCACTCGCACAGAAATCATAAATTTTACGCTTTCACAATTAGATAGAGAAACCAATTATCTAGAAATCGGTGTTCGAAATCCAAATCACAATTTTATTCACATAAAATCGGATCATAAATATAGTGTAGATCCAGGAGTTGAATTCATAGAAAACCCTGTTGATTTCAAAATGGAAAGTGATCAGTTTTTTAAAGAACTTGACAATAATAAAATCCTACAAGATATTAAGTTTGATATCATTTTTATTGATGGACTTCATTTGGCAGAACAAGTAGATCGAGATATTATCAATGCGTTAAAATACATAAAAGATGATGGTTTTATCTTTCTTCATGATTGCAATCCACCAACAGAATGGCACGCGAGAGAAAACTATGGGTATGAACATACCCCAGCAGCTGATCAATGGAATGGAACCACCTGGAAAGCTTTTCTGAAATGGCGTTTTAATCCCTCCTTGAAATCGTGTTGTGTTGATTCAGATTGGGGCGTTGGTGTACTCTCTAAGAAACATGCGATTGGAAACAGTGTTAAACCATCTAATTTATTTTTTGAGTATCATGAGTTAGATCGGAATCGCAAGCAATATTTAAACCTTATTAACTTTGAGCAATTTAAGTCCAAGTTTAAATCATAAAACCTATGTTCTATCATTTCAAAACTGTATTTTTTTAACTGTTCAAAACTGGTGAATAACTCCAGAAAATAGAGATGAAAATCAATTAAAAATTCTCTGAAAAAACATAAATTTGTAGGATCGAATAACATCCAAAACAAAACGAATGATTCAATTCTTTGGAACCCCTGAAAAGAAAGTGTTTGCAGTTCAAACGGTAAACGATTTATCTTCTGAAACCATCTCCAAACTACAATGGCTTTTTGGTAACCAACCCAAAATAGAACGTACGACACTCAAATCAAACTATGTTGGGCCAAGAGCAGCAATGATTACCCCTTGGAGTACAAATGCAGTTGAAATTACCCAAAATATGGGCATTGAAGGCATTATTCGAATCGAAGAGTTTAGAAAAATTGATGAAGATTTTTTAGATTTTGACCCAATGATTTCTGAAAAATTTGAGGGCTTACATCAGCAAAGCTTTGATATAGATATCACATCGGAACCCATATTAAAAATTACCGATATTTCTGCCTATAACCAACAAGAAGGATTATCATTAAACTTAGACGAAGTTGAATACCTCAATCAAGTCAGTGAAAAAATTGGAAGGCCCCTGACCGATTCTGAAGTCTTTGGATTTTCGCAAGTAAATTCAGAACATTGTAGACATAAAATATTTAATGGTACTTTTATTATTGATGGAGAAGAAAAATCAAGTTCTCTATTTAAACTTATAAAGGAAACGTCAAAACAACATCCAAATACAATTGTATCAGCCTACAAAGATAATGTTGCTTTTGTAAAAGGCCCTATCGTAAAACAATTTGCGCCAAAAAGTGCTGATAAACCTGATTTCTACGCCACAGAAGATTTTGAATCTGTGATCTCTATCAAAGCTGAAACTCATAATTTTCCTACCACTGTGGAACCTTTTAATGGGGCAGCGACAGGATCTGGAGGTGAAATTAGAGATCGTTTAGCTGGCGGAAAAGGATCTTTACCTCTTGCAGGAACTGCAGTTTATATGACCTCGTATTCACGATTAAACGAAAGCCGACCTTGGGAAGCTGGATTTAAAGAACGTAATTGGTTATATCAAACTCCTATGGATATTTTGATTAAGGCCTCTAACGGCACCTCTGACTTTGGTAACAAATTTGGACAACCGCTAATTTGTGGATCAGTACTCACTTTTGAACATCAAGAAGATGCTCAGCGTTTAGGCTTTGATAAAGTCATCATGCAAGCTGGGGGAATTGGGTATGGCAAAGCCGATCAGGCTCTAAAAGATACGCCTGAAAAAAATGATAAAATCGTTATTCTGGGAGGCGAAAACTACCGTATCGGAATGGGAGGTGCTGCCGTATCCTCAGCAGATACTGGAGCCTTGTCTAGTGGGATTGAACTGAATGCCGTTCAACGCTCCAATCCAGAAATGCAAAAGCGTGCTGCCAATGCCGTGCGTGGCATGATTGAAAGTCCTGAGAATTTTATAGTCTCTATCCATGACCATGGCGCTGGCGGACACTTAAACTGTTTGTCAGAATTAGTAGAAGACACCGGAGGACATATCGACTTGGATAAACTTCCTGTCGGAGACCCCACCCTATCCAATAAAGAATTAATTGGAAATGAATCTCAAGAACGAATGGGGCTTGTGATTTCTGAAAAACATATAGGCACTTTACAGAAAATTGCCGACAGAGAACGCTCTCCCATGTATACTGTAGGGAACGTTACTGGCGATCATCGGTTTGTGTTTGAATCGAAAACCACAGGAGCTAAGCCTATGGATTTTAATTTAGAAGACATGTTTGGAAGCTCCCCTAAAACGATTTTAGAAGATCGAACCATTCTTAGAAATTATAAAAATGCGTCATACGACAGTAGCTTATTTGAGTCCTATCTTGAAGATGTTTTGAAACTTGAATCCGTAGCTTGTAAAGATTGGCTAACAAATAAAGTCGACCGTTGTGTTGGTGGAAAAGTAGCCAAACAACAATGTGTAGGACCTTTACAACTTCCTTTAAACAACATGGGAGTTATGGCCTTGGACTACTCTAGTCAAGAAGGTATTGCCACCTCTATTGGTCATGCGCCTATTGCAGCTCTTATTGATCCTAAAGCGGGGAGTCGATTGGCCATTACTGAAGCGCTTACTAATATTATCTGGGCGCCTTTAAAAGATGGTCTAAAAAGTATATCGCTATCTGCTAACTGGATGTGGCCTTGTAAAAACGACGGTGAAGATGCGCGTTTATACAGCGCTGTTGAAGCCATTTCTGAATTTGCAATTGACCTAGGAATCAATGTGCCGACAGGAAAAGATTCGCTTTCAATGAAACAAAAATATCCAGAAGGAGATGTGGTATCTCCAGGAACGGTTATTATTACAGCAGCTGGAAACTGTAACGCGATATCTAAAGTAGTTGAGCCCTTATTTAAACTGAATGCTGGCCCTATTTATTACATCAATATATCTCAAGATGATTTTAAATTAGGCGGTAGTGCGTTTGGACAAATTTTAAATAGCATTGGGAAAAATGCGCCTGATGTAAAAAGTGCTTCCTATGTGAAAACGGTGTTTAATACGTTACAAAAATTGATTAAAAGCAATAAAATTGTAGCAGGTCATGATGTCGCTTCTGGTGGGTTAATTACAACACTTTTAGAACTGTGTTTTTCAGACACTAATTTAGGAGCCGATTTGAACCTTAGTTCGCTTAAAGAATCTGACAGTATTAAGCTGTTATTTTCTGAAAATTCGGGGATTGTTTTTCAAGCGACTGACGCGTTAATTGAAGAAGAACTTTCTAAGGCGGCTATTGAATTTCATAACATTGGAACGGTTACAAATCAATCCGTTTTAAACATAAAAAACAGTTCAGATTCATATGCTCTAACTATAAATAATTTAAGAGATGTTTGGTATGAAACGTCTTTTTTACTCGATCAAAAACAAACCGCAAACGGCTTGGCTAAAGATCGTTTTGATAATTATAAAAACCAACCACTTCACTATAAATTTCCACAACAATTCTCCGGGAAGTTACCAAACATAGACTTTGAAAACAGGCCAAAAGCAGCGATCATTAGAGAAAAAGGGAGTAACTCAGAACGTGAAATGGCAAACGCTATGTACTTAGCGGGCTTTGATGTGAAGGATGTTCATATGACCGATTTGATTTCGGGGCGTGAAACACTAGAGGACATTCAGTTTATTGGAGCCGTAGGCGGCTTTAGCAATAGTGATGTGTTAGGGTCAGCCAAAGGATGGGCTGGCGCATTTAAATACAATGAGAAAGCTAAATTAGCACTCAAAAATTTCTTTGACCGCCCTGACACTTTATCTGTTGGAATCTGTAATGGCTGTCAACTTTGGATGGAATTAGACCTCATTAACCCTGATCACGATGAACATGGTAAACTAACTTATAACGACTCTCAAAAGCATGAAAGTGCTTTTACATCTGTCACTATTCAAAAGAACAATTCTGTGATGTTATCGTCTCTTGAAGGCAGTACTTTAGGCGTTTGGATTTCGCATGGAGAAGGGAAATTTAAACTGCCTTATGAAGAATCTAAATACGGTATTGTAGGTAAATATTCCTATGATGCCTACCCACACAATCCAAATGGGTCCGATTTTAATACGGCTATGCTATGTGATTCAACGGGGCGACACCTCGTTACAATGCCACATATTGAACGCTCTACCTTTCAATGGAATTGGGCAAATTACCCTGATAATAGAACGGATGACGTGTCGCCTTGGTTAGAAGGATTTGTAAACGCAAGGCTTTGGTTAGAAGCATTAACTTAGTATCAAATTTTTTTAAAGATTCGAATTTGATAGTCTTTTAAAAATTAGTACTTTGCATGTTCACAAACTTATTACAATTAAATGAAACCAATTACGCGACTTTTTGACTTTGCATATTATCAATTAGAGACTCATAATTTAGAAGCTGCTTTGGTCTCTAAGAAAGATGGAGAATGGATAAAAACATCTACAAAAGAATATCTCGATAAAGCCAATGCACTCAGTAGAGCATTGCTTAAAATGGGCGTTCAAAAAGATGATAAAATTGCCGTCATTTCAACCACCAACCGTACCGAATGGTGTATCGTAGATGTTGGTGTGCTTCAGATTGGCGCCCAAAACATACCCATTTATCCAACGATTTCTTCTGATGATTATGAATATGTTTTAAATCATAGTGAAGCCATTTATTGTTTTGTATCGGATGAAGAAGTTTACGCTAAAGTTTTAAAAGTAAAAGATAACACCAAACTTAAAAAGGTTTTTAGTTTTGATGAAATTGAAGGCTGTGAAAATTATACAGAATTATTTGAGCTCGGTGCCGATGAAAGTACACAGCCTGAGGTTGAAACGCGAAAAGCTGAAGTCATCCCATCTGATTTAGCTACGATTATTTATACATCAGGTACTACAGGAAAACCTAAAGGCGTTATGTTGTCACATTATAATGTCGTAGAAAATATTTTAGCGAGTATGCCGCGACTCCCTTTAATGGAAGGCACAACTCGAGTGCTAAGCTTTTTACCTTTGTGTCATATTTTTGAACGCGTCTTAATTTATATTTATCAACATGCAGGAGTTGGTGTATATTTTGCTGAGGGCATCGATAAAATTGGTGAAAATGCGCAGGAAATAAAACCTAACTTAATGAGTGTGGTGCCCAGATTGTTAGAAAAAGTATTTAATAAAATTAACGCGAAAGGCAGTGAATTAACAGGCATTAAAAAAGCCTTGTTTTTCTGGGCCATCAAATTGGGCGAACGTTATGAGCCTTATCAAGCAAACGGATTTTGGTACGAATTTCAATTAAAAATAGCGCGTAAACTAATTTTTAGTAAGTGGAAAGCTGCGTTTGGTGGTGAGCTACACACGATGGTTTCTGGAAGTGCTGCCCTTCATCCGCGATTGGCTAGAATTTTCTGTGCATCTGGAATGATGATTATGGAAGGCTATGGTCTTACAGAGACCTCTCCAGTAGTTTCGGTAGGAATGCATGCAGACCATAATTTCAAAATTGGAACCGTTGGAAAACCAATTTCAAATGTGGAAGTGAAAATTGCTGAAGATGGCGAAATTCTGATCAAAGGCCCTAACGTTATGGTTGGCTATTTTAAAGATCCTGAAAAAACGGCAGAAGTGATGAGTGGTAACTATTTTCATACAGGTGATAAAGGTGAAATAGATGCCGATGGATTTATAAAAATTACAGGGCGTAAAAAAGAGATGTTTAAAACTTCTGGAGGGAAATACATTATTCCAACCCTTATTGAAAACGATCTGAAAGAATCTAATTTTATTGAACAGGTGATGGTCATTGGCGAAAATCAAAAAATGCCAGCCGCTTTAATTCAACTTGATTTCGAATTTATAAAAGAATGGATCGAACGCAAAAAATTAGATGTGGAAGCTACACCAGAAGCCATTTGCGCCTCAGCCATTATCATTGAACGCATCCAGAAAGAGGTAAATAAATCTAACGAAGGCTTTGGGAATTGGGAAAAAATCAAACGGTTTGAACTCACTCCTGATGCATGGTCAATTGAGGGCGGGCATCTTACACCGACCATGAAAATGAAACGCAGTGTCATTTATGAAATCTATAAAGAGTTAGTGTCTAAAATATATACAGACGTCTAAGCCCTTAACGCTAAACATATTGACATAAAATACAAATTTGTTAAAATCACCAGTGTCTTTGGATACTGGTGATTTATTTTATACATTTGCAACCGATTCAGATCCCAAGTCTAAATCTTCACAAGCAATTTAACCAACATTAAGATATTATTTTTACTGTAAAAAACGTTTTGTACAATTTTAAAGAATAAGTCATTTATGGCTTTACTAGATTGTAGGTTTAAATATTTATTATTTCCGCAAGACTGCGGATCTGTAAACAAATTGACAACAGTAAAAAATCAACTAATGGAAAAACAAGAAAAACTAACCAAACTCTATCTTATACTAATACTTATTGTTGGTATAACGATAGGATATCTTGATGCCAAAGAAATAGACCCTATTTATTTGATAGTTTGTGGAATAGGAATGGTATGCGTATCCATATTAGTAGGATCTGCTTTAGAGGTTTCTTACTCAGCTTTATTTAAGAAAAAAAATGAGCGTAACTCAATACTTAAATTTAACGAGTCAGAAATTAAAGTCATCTCCAACAAAAATCGATTCAAATTTGGGTTTTTATTTGCATTGTCAATATTGATATTTGCTATTTTTATAATTTAATAAATAATTTCTCATTTCTAAAAGCCTCATAACTTTGAGTACACATACCATAAGTGTGAAGATAGTTTGGCAGTATCATTGAGTAAAAAAAACTCAAAAAGGCATCATTGAGTAGAAATAATAAAATAAATTATTTCAAGTTGTTTAGCCGCAAAAGCTTGTTGATAGCGTAAGGCCACTACATTATATGATAAAAGCGAATTCTAGTAGATAGGTTTTTCTTATTTCAACACAGTAAAAACCTATCAAAATACTCAGTATTAATAGTTTTTATTTATAGCTTTGCGTTAGATATTTACACGATTATGACCATCACACAACTCAAATATGTTTTAGCGGTTGCAGAGCATCAAAACTTCACTAAAGCAGCCGAAAAATGTTTCGTAACACAACCAACACTGAGCATGCAAATTCAAAAGCTCGAAGAACAATTGGATGTTCAAATTTTTGATCGAAGTAAAAAGCCAATTGAATTGACAGAAATTGGTCGAAAAATTGTAAAACAATCTAAAAATATTGTCAACGAAGCAGATCGCATCAATGATATTGTAGACCAACAAAAAGGATTTATAGGAGGTGAATTTAAATTAGGGATCATTCCGACTGTGATGCCTACCCTGCTTCCGATGTTTCTAAAAACATTTATAAAACGCTATCCGAAAATAAAACTTAAGATAGAAGAACTGAACACCGAAGAAATCATTCAACGTATCAAGGATGGACATTTAGATGCTGCCATTGCTGCGACTCCTTTAAAAAATGAACCTATCAAGGAACGTGTATTATTCTATGAGCCTTTTGTAGGGTATATTCCAGACAATCATCGTTTGGCGACAAAAAAAACATTAGAAGTATCTGATTTAGATGTTAACGACATGCTTTTATTAGAAGATGGGCATTGTTTTAGAGATGGCGTTTTGAATTTGTGCAATGCAAAGAAAACAAACGATCACGATGAATTCCAATTGGAAAGTGGGAGTTTCGAAATGTTAGTCAAACTTGCGAATGAAGAAATGGGAATGACCTTACTACCCTATTTACATACCTTAGATTTAAAAGAGAATGAACAACAGCGTTTACATCATTTTAAAGAACCTTCGCCTGCAAGAGAAGTTAGTTTGATTTATCATAAAAGTGAATTAAAAATTCAAATTATTGATGCGTTGCATAATATCATCTCAGGAATTATTCGTGGGGCCATCGCTTTTCAAAATGTTCAGATAATCAGCCCCGTACCAAAATAAAAAAAGTGGCCTTTCGACCACTTTTACAGTTTAATTTTATAAAAAAGACTAATTCAAATAAACCATACATTGCTTCAAATCTGGATTATAGGTAATCAAGTTTTGAATGAAGAGTTTTAATTCTTCAATTTCGTAAGGCAATAAACGCTGAAGTGCTTTTTGAACTTCTTTACAGAAAAGATTGGTATCGAAACTCACCTTATTCAGTACCGTTTTGGTGTACTCAAACATTGCTCTTGACATTTTAGAAAAATTAAAATTAATAAAAAGTAATGTTATTGAATAGGCAAAATGTTTAGTGGTTATTTTATAAAATTAATGAAAAATATAGACCTACAGTAAACTTTAACACTATTTTCTGAATTATAATTGTTTTAGTTTCAAACTCCACTCGAAGTTGAACGAAGAGACTTCATCGCCTGCCTGATCAACTCCTTTAGACGTTAACATAACGCTTTGACCTTGACCCGTAGTAATGGCATTATGTAACGCCTCGTCAACCAGATGTCCTTGATCGCAACTAAAAGTAATGATACCTTTCGCTTTTTTTGTAAAGCGTGCATTGTTTTGAGTGACTAACATTGAAATATTTTTATTTGACTCTTGAATTTTCATCATAAACAATGCTCCTGTAGACAACTCTGCAGCCATGCCTTGAACCGCCCAAAACATCGAGTTAAAGGGGTTCTGATTGATCCAACGGTGCTTAACAGTGACCACACATTTTTGTGAATTAATAGATTTTGTTCTAACGCCTGTAAAGTAAGCAGCTGGAAGTTTGAATGCGGTAAATAAATTAAGTTTTCTCGAAGTGAATTTCATATGATCAATTAGTTAGACAGCTAATATAGCCATTTTAAAACACACTCTTATTGTTAATTTTATGTTAAAATATAATACTATGTTATGCATAATACCTTTCTATGTATTACATTTACCAAAAATAAAAACAATGAAAATAGAAAACACAAAAGCGCAGATGCGAAAAGGTGTTTTAGAATTTTGCATTTTGTCTGTCTTGAAAAATAAAGATGCCTATGTGGCCGAGATTTTAATAACCTTAAAAGAAGCAAAACTATTAGTTGTCGAAGGCACTATATACCCCTTGCTAACACGGCTTAAAAATTCTGGATTGCTTAATTACCGATGGGAAGAGTCTACGACTGGACCTCCCCGAAAATATTACACACTTACTGAAAATGGACAATTATTTTTAGTTGAATTAACAACTACGTGGAGTGAACTCCATAATGCTGTCACATTAGTAACCAACCCAAAAATCACAAAAAAATGAACAAGACTATAAGTATAAATTTAGCGGGGATCTTTTTTCATATTGATGAAGATGCATATCAAAATTTGCAAAACTATTTTAAAGCCATCAAAAGATCGCTACAGAACAGCGAAGGAGAATCAGAAATTATTGCAGATATAGAAGGACGTGTTGCTGAATTGTTTTCAGAGCGTATTAAATCTAGTCAACAAGTAATATCAAACAAAGAAGTTGATGAAGTTGTGTCCATTATGGGGCAACCTGAAGATTATAAGATTGATGAAGAACTTTTTGAAGAAACTGCAGGAAATGAAAAAGCTGACAGTCAAAAGAGACGCCTATTTAGAGATCCAGACACCGCATACGTTGGCGGTGTGTCAGCTGGATTAGGACATTATTTTGGAATCGACCCACTCATTATAAGACTCATATGGGTATTATTAATTTTTGGTGCAGGTATGGGACCATTGTTATATGTTATTTTATGGATTTTAATTCCCGCAGCTAAGACAACCGCAGAAAAATTGTCCATGATGGGAAAGCCTATCAACATTTCTAATATTGAAAAAAAAGTAAAAGAAGAGTTTGGGAATGTTAAAGAAAGCCTCGAACGGGTGAAGAATAGTGTTAATTCTGGTAAATTAAATGATTTAGGCGCAAGTATACAGTCCAAATCTCGTTCTTTTTTTGAATCACTAGGAGACCTTATCTTGTTTTTTATTAAATTAATTTTTAAAGCAATCGGCATCTTATTTATTATAGTGAGCATTGTCGTTTTTATTGGCTTTTTTGTAAGCTTATTAACCGTTGGAATTGCAGATGCCATTCATTATCCAGGAATGGATTTTGCAGACCTCGTAAATTCTTCCGGGCTACCAATCTGGTTAGTTTCTATTTTGGCCTTTCTAATTGCGGGAATTCCAATCATTTTTATGTTACTCTTAGGGTTGCGAATGGTCTCAAGACGCAGCCATTTATTTAATAGATACACTAAATTCTCTCTCTTAGGTATTTGGCTAATTGTATTGATTACACTCATTACATTCAGCGTCAAACAGTCTACGCATTACAGGATTAGTGCCAGTGTGACTGAACAAGTTGAATTGCCTATTACAAAAATGGATACGTTATACCTCGAAATGAAAGGAAACCCCTTTTATTCCAAGTATTTACATCGTGATAATGATTTAGAAACGATCTATGACGAACAAGACACAAAATTAATTTATGGCTCAAATATTCGATTAATCGTACGATCAACTAAAGACTCTATAGGTACTATTTCTATCGAAAAAGCAGCTTTAGGAGCTGATTATTTAACCGCGAAAAATCGTGCTAACGAGTTAAATTATAACTACGAATTCAAAAACAAAACCTTGTCTCTAGATGGTTTTTTTCTAACTGATATTAACAATAAGTATAGAGGTCAAAACGTTGAAGTAATTATACATTTACCAATAGGTAGCGTTTTGTTTCCGGATGAAAACACCTATTCATATCATCGAAACACATCTGTACATAATGACATTTTAGATAATGGTAATGAAGAGCATTACATGAAAATAGATCATAAATCTATGCGTTGTTTAGATTGTCTAAACCTAAATATAAACTAATAACCTAAAACCCAAATCATCATGATGAACCTAATCAAACTTATCAGCCTAGCCATTGTAAGCCTTGCTTTAAATGCTTGTCAATTCAATGCTTTTCCGTTCAACAAAGGAGTCCGTGGCAACGGCGTTGTCGTTACTGAACAACGAACGCTTACTGAATCCTATAACGCTATTGACGTTAGTAGAGGAATTGACGTCTATTTAACACAAAACGACATCCCTAGTATTGCCGTTCAAGCGGATGAAAATATTCAGGAATTAATCATTACTAAGGTTGAAAATGGAACTCTTAAAATTTATCTTGATAAAAGCTCACACCATGTTGCTTCAAAAAAAGTATTGGTAAATTTTAAGACAGTAGAAAGTATCTCTGCATCTAGTGGTAGTTATGTTTTAAGCACTAATACATTAAAAATCCCTAGTATCGATATCAGTACTTCGAGCGGGAGTCAAATGGAGCTTTCATTGGACACTGAACGCATAAATAGCAGTAGTTCTAGTGGAAGTGATTTAACCCTTGAAGGGACTAGTAAAAATTTTGTTGGAAACTCGTCTAGTGGCAGCCAAATAGATGCCTCAAAATTAATTACTGAATATTGTGACACAAAAGCGTCGAGCGGTTCTAATTTATCCGTAAATTGCTTAGAAGAATTTAATGGAAATGCCTCTAGTGGTGCACACATTACAAATCACGAATCTTCTATAAAAACGGTCGTAAAATCTTCTTCGGGTGGACATATAGATACAAAAAATTAAAACCTATGGAATCTAATTATTCAAAACTATATGCTGGTAGCTTTATTGTGGTTCAACTAATTACTCAAAATTTAGAAAAAGAAGGAATCGCACCTATTATCAAAGACGAAACTGAATCGGCACGATTGGCAGGTTTTGGGACGCCAGCCTATGGTTTTCAAGAGTTGTATGTACACACTTCAGAAGAAAAAAAAGCAGAAGTCATCATCGCCAACACATTGAAAGAATTTTAGATCAATATTCTATACGTTTTGATTTAGTTTAAAGTTTGTATTTTAGTCACTTCAAATATTTATACTTAATACAATGAGGAATAGTTTTATTTGCATAAGTTTAATTTCATTATTTATTGGCTCAAGTCAATCTATTGAAATTCCTGTTGATACGATTGTTACGACCTCACACGCAACGGTTATCAAAGGCATGAGTATTAATTATAGTGCCGAAACTGGTATGCAGCCCGTTTGGGATACTAATGGTGCGCCCATTGCTAGTTTATTTTATACCTATTATAGACGAACTAATATAAAAAATAGTGCAAAACGCCCTTTAATCATATCCTTTAATGGAGGCCCTGGATCTGCTTCTGTTTGGATGCATGTAGCTTACACTGGCCCCCGGATTTTGAATGTAGACGCTGAAGGTTACCCTGTCCAACCCTATGGATTTAAAAACAATCCAAATTCTATTTTGGACGACGCTGATATTGTGTTTGTAAATCCTGTAAACACCGCATACTCTAGAATGATTCCCAATAAAGATGGCGAATTACCAGATCGAAAACAATTTTTTGGAATTAATGAGGATATAAAATACCTAGCGGCATGGATCAACACATTTGTGAATAGAAAAAATAGGTGGGAATCTCCAAAGTATATCATTGGTGAAAGTTATGGCGGCACCCGCGTGATGGGATTAGCTCTAGAATTACAGCAAAATCAATGGATGTATTTGAATGGTGTCATTATGGTATCACCTGCCGATTATAAAGTATTACGCGTTGGAGGACCTGTGTCCTCGGCATTAAACCTCCCCTATTATACCGCCACAGCCTGGCATCATAAAAAATTACCCGAAGCACTTCAATCCAAAGATTTATTAGAAATTTTACCAGAATCTGAAGATTATGCCATCAACACACTCATTCCAGCATTGGCAAAAGGGGGTTTTATTGATACGGCTGAAAAACTGCAAGTCAGTGAAAAAATGGCCTATTATTCTGGCTTAAGTCAAAAGGTGATTTTACAACATAATTTAGACGTCCCTAATTCATTTTTTTGGAAAGAATTACTTCGTGATGACACGGGACAAACGATTGGTCGCTTAGACTCTCGTTATCTTGGAATTGACAAAAAAGAATCTGGAAATAGACCTGATTATAGTGCGGAGTTAACCTCTTGGTTACATTCCTTTACGCCAGCTATCAACCATTATATTAAAAGTGAATTAAACTTTGTGACCGATCTAAAATATAATATGTTTGGCGATGTACAGCCTTGGAATAACGACTCTGATAATACTCGTGATAACCTAAGACTTGCTATGGCACAAAACCCGTATCTTAAAGTGTTAAATCAATCTGGGTACTACGACGGGGCTACTACTTATTTTAATGCAAAATACACCCTGTGGCAAGTGGATCCTAGTGGAAAAATGAAAGATCGGTTTACTTTTAAAGGCTATCGAAGTGGACATATGATGTATTTACGTGATGAAGATTTAATTCAGGCGAATGATGATTTAAGACAATTTCTTAAAGATTCATCTGCCAATGGCAAGGCGGCTAAATACTAATGCCGAAAGCACTCATTAGTATTATTATTCCATTTAAAAATACAGAACGTTTTTTGGACGCTTGTTTGCAGTCGATCTTACAACAAACCTACATCCATTGGGAACTTCTTATTATTGATGATAGTTCCTCAGATAGAAGCACAGAAATTGTGCAATCATATGCGGAAAGTGATTCAAGAATATACCTCTACTCCAATGACGGAAACGGCATTATAGAAGCACTCCAAACGGGCTATAAGCACGCCAAAGGCAGTTTCATTACGCGAATGGACAGTGATGATATCATGACCGAAATTAAACTTGAACAGATGCTACAATCTCTTCAGGTTCATGGAGATGGCCATTTGGCCTTGGGACTGGTTCATTATTTCTCAAAAGCGGGAATCGGAAATGGGTATAAACGCTATGAAACTTGGCTCAATTCGTTAACGTCTAAAGGCACAAATTTTGATGAAATTTATAAGGAATGTGTGATTCCCTCCCCATGTTGGATGGTTTATAAATCTGATTTTGACGCTTGTGGTGGATTTAACTCAGGCACCTACCCTGAAGATTATGACTTAGCTTTTCGATTTTTTAAACAGGGATTAAAATGTATTGCTTCAAATGAAGTGCTACACCATTGGCGTGATTATGCTGTGAGAACTTCAAGAGTGGACGCGCATTATGCTGATAATTCTTTCTTAGAATTAAAAGTCAACTACTTTTTAGAATTATCCAAAGCGAAAGAAAAGAAATTGATTCTTTGGGGAGCTGGCCGTAAAGGCAAAAAAGTAGCCCAATTACTTATTGAAAAAAATATTTCTTTTGAATGGGTGTGTGATAACCCTAAAAAAATTGGAAAAGATATTTATGGTCAAATCTTAAAGCCCTTCGACTTCCTGAGTGGAATGAGTAATTACCAAAGCATTATCACGGTCGCCAATACGGAGGCACAAATGGAGATTACACAGCATTTTAAAACTCGAAAAATGACTGCAATGAACGATTATTTCTTCTTCTGTTAATCAAATCAAATTTTAGTTTTTATATTTGACCTATAATCCATCAGATGCAGTTTTTACACCCAGATTTTTTTTACGCACTTCCAGCACTGCTCATCCCTGTTTTTATTCATTTATTTCAGCTCAGACGATTTAAGGTACAAGAATTTTCAAATGTTGCATTGTTACAAAAAATTCGCTTTCAAACACGAAAGAGTTCGCAGTTAAAAAAATGGCTGATTTTACTTTTAAGGTTGTTTGCGATTGGGGGTATCATTTTGGCATTTACTCAACCTTTTTATTCAAATCAAACAGCTCAAAAAAACAACTTTGAAACTGTTATTTATTTAGATAATTCTTTTAGCATGCAAGCGGTTGGTCCCAAAGGCACGCTTCTTAATAGAGCCGTACAAGATATTATTTCAGGATTTAATGAAACTGAAAAAATTAGTGTATTTACAAACAACAAAAACTATAAACTAACAACAATCAAAGACTTAAAAGCCGAATTGTTAGCGTTGAAATATAGCCAAAATCAGTTGGACATAAATACAGTTATCTTAAAAGGAAAAACGCTGTTTTCTGATTCTAAAACAAGTTCCAAAACACTTGTTTTAATCTCAGATTTCCAACGACATGAAGACAGTTTTAAAGTTCCTAAAGATAGTTTATTACGAATCGTAGCTGTGCCTTTAAAACCCCTAAATACAGCCAATAGTTTTATTGAAAACACAGCCTTGAAGCCTTCTTTAAATAGCAATTATAGCTTAAATGTTAGCGGAAAAACCAACCTTGAAACTACAGACAGCATCCCAGTTACTTTATATCAAAACCAACAGGTAGTTGGTAAATCAATTTTAGAAAAATCTAAAAATTTTAAAACCACGTTTATACTTCCAAATACATTAGAGTTTAAAGGTAAATTATCTATCGATGACTCTCAAATTTCTTATGATAATACGCTCTACTTCAACATTCCTAAAGCAGAAAAAATAGCCGTTTTAGCGATTAATGAATCCTCTAATTCTTCGTTTTTAGAGAAACTATATGCGAGTGAAGAGTTTAACTTTCAGAGTCGAAATCCTAAAACCTTAGATTTTAGTCTCATTAAAACCCAAAACCTAATCGTGTTAAATGGATTGAGAAAGATTTCAGTAGCCTTAAAAAATAGTCTCGAAGAATTTATGAAAAAGGGAGGTGTCGTAGTGTTGATTCCAAATAGTAAAGGAAATTTAAATGCTTACAATAAGTTGTTAGAAACACAAACAAAACACAAACTTAGCCCAATTAAGGTTCAAGAAAAACGCGTTACTAACATTGCATTTAATCATCCTATTTTACAAGAAGTGTTTGAAGAAAAGATTACTAATTTTCAATACCCAACTGTACATTGTTACTATCCTCTTAGCTCAATCACCAACACGGTTTTATCGTTTGAGGATGATCAGACTTTTTTAGCACAATTTAAGTCGTTATTTGTATTTACAGCCCCCGTAGAAACTTCAGACTCTAACTTTATTAACTCGCCTCTAATCGTTCCAATATTTTATAATATTGGGAGGTCAAGCCTAAAAACACCACCACTTCATTACTGGATTGGTGAAGAAAACTCCTTTGATCTAAAAGTCAATTTACAAAAAGATCGTATCCTGAAACTAGGTTATCAAGGCAGTCAACGTATTCCATTCCAAACAAATTTTAACACCAAAGTAAATATTACAACTAAAGAAAACCCCAACATACCAGGGCATTATGCTATCTTAAAAGAAACGGATACGTTGACCCATGTGAGTTATAATTTTAACAGAAATGAAAGCCAGTTACGCTATCATGATCTCACAAAAATAAAAGGGGTTAAGATTGAGAATTCTCTTAACACTACACTTAAAAACATAAAAATTGAGTCGAATGTGACTTGGTTATGGAAATGGTTTGTTATTTTTGCGCTAATATTATTAGCTTTTGAAATGCTCATCTTAAAATATTTTAAATGAACGTACTTATAAAGTCAGCTACCATTCTTGATGAACAAAGTGATTTTCATAATCAAACTCAAGACATTTTAGTTGAAAACGGTTTCATTACTCAACTAGCTAAAGCGCTTAAAAACCCACACAACTATCCTGTAATCGAATTAGAAAACCTCCATGTATCAAGGGGTTGGTTCGACAGCAGTGTGTCTTTTGGAGAGCCTGGCTATGAAGAACGTGAAACTATTGCCAATGGCTTAAATGTTGCGGCCGCTTCTGGATTTACAGACATTGCACTAAATGCAAATACGAATCCCGTGATTGACTCCCATTCAGATGTTTCGTTTGTGATTTCCAAAGCTAAAAACTCTGCTACTAGCCTCCATCCAATTGGCGCACTCACTAGGGAGGGCAAAGGAATTGATCTTGCGGAGTTATATGATATGAAATCCGCAGGAAGTATCGCTTTTGGCGATTATAAAAAACCGATTGAAAATCCTAATTTACTCAAAATAGCATTGCAATATGCTTCGAGTTTTGACGGCTTAGTCCACTCCTATCCACACGAACCTAGAGTGGCAGCAAAAGGCGTCATGAATGAAAATATAACGAGTACACAACTCGGACTCAAGGGGCTGCCAGCATTAGCTGAAGAGCTTCAAATTGCACGTGATTTATTTATTTTAGAATACACCGAAGGAAAATTACACATCCCTACGATTTCCACGGCAAAATCCGTCGCATTAATTCGTGAAGCCAAAGCAAAAAAATTAGATGTAAGCTGTAGTGTTGCGATACACAACTTACTATTTACAGATGAATGTTTAACGGACTATGACACCAACTTTAAAGTCAACCCGCCCTTGCGAACGACTCCCGATATTGAGGCGCTTATTACAGGCCTTAAAGACGGGACTATAGATATGGTCACATCCGATCATAACCCCATCGATATTGAGCACAAGAAAATAGAATTTGATTATGCCAAAAATGGTACTATTGGTTTAGAAAGCGCTTTTGGTGCTTTAAATTCATTATTTACAACAAAAAAAGCAGTGCAACTTCTCACAAAAGGAAAAAAACGTTTTGGTTTAAAAGAGGCCCCTATCAACATTGGTAGTCGTGCAGATTTAAGCTTGTTTAATCCTTCAGAAAGCTATGTTTTTGAAAATAAACACATCGGTTCAAAATCAAAAAACTCGCTTTTCATAGGTTCAAAACTAAAAGGAACGGTTTATGGTATCATTGCGAACAACACCACATCAATAAACCTTTAATGATAGAAGATCAAGATATCAAGTCTGGAAAAACCACTGCGCTCATTAGTTATTTTTGGTTGATAGGCGTATTAATCGCCTACCTTACAAACACAGATAAAAAAAGTCAATTCGCCTATTTTCATATACGTCAATCCCTAGGTTTATGGCTTAGTTGTATAGCTCTGGGTTATCCTATCGGACATTTTGACAATTGGCAAATTACTATTTCATTTTGGATCGCTT
>Ga0209119_1000447_pt1 | contig 41579 bp, 51 predicted proteins | sample COG_03_FD_184747 | JGI IMG/M metagenome (GOLD analysis project Ga0209119, IMG submission 184747) | Pelagic Microbial community sample from North Sea - COGITO 998_met_03 (SPAdes) (version 2) | ecosystem: Environmental > Aquatic > Marine > Neritic zone/Coastal water | place: Helgoland, sampling...
ATATGATACTTGACGCTGAGCGAGATGACGGTACTATACGATACGGAGTACTTGACTCCTCACTATGGCACAACCGAGGGGATTCTGGTCCTAGCCTAGCTGAACAAATGAACATGAAGGGTTGCCGCTGGCGTCCATCAGACCGTTCAAGAGGTTCACGCATCTCAGGTAAGAACGAAATACATAGACGTCTACAGGTAGATGAGTTTACGGAAAAGCCTAGGCTTGTTTTCATGCAGTCCTGTACCAACACACTGGCACAGATACCCGTTATACCACTTGATAAACGTAATCCTGAGGATGTCGATACTAACGCAGAGGATCACCTCTATGACGCTCTACGCTACGGTATTATGACAAGACCCCGCAGTTCTCTTTGGGACTATGACCCTACAAAACAACGAAGCGGCTTTCAGGCTTCAGATAAAAACTTCGGCTATTGAGGAACTAAAACATGGCAGAAATAGAAGACCTAGCATTCGAGACGGATGACGTAACAGCAGCTGAGGATGGTGAAGACAAAATCTTTAGCTCTAAGTCTAGTGTTGTGTCTTTTGTCATAGATCGCTTTAAGCGTTCAGAAGATTCTCGCCGTGCAGACGAAGACCGTTGGCTACGTGCTTACCGCAACTACCGTGGTTTGTATGGTCCTGACGTTCAGTTCACAGACACAGAAAAGTCACAGGTATTCGTTAAGGTAACAAAGACTAAGACGCTTGCTGCTTATGGCCAGATTGTTGATGTGCTTTTCGGTAATAACAAGTTCCCACTTACCGTAGACCCTTCCGTTCTGCCAGACGGTGTAGCTGAGTCTGTACACATTAACATTGATCCTAACGCTGCTGCTGCAGGTGATGCTCTTAAGAGTGTTACACAAGATAGCCCAGCGCAACCGTACTTGTTTGGTGTAGACTCTAAGCTAGAACCTGGTGAGACTATTGCTGATCTTAAGAACCGCCTTGGTCCACTTAAGGATAAGCTAGAAGCAGTATCAGATAAGGTCGTAGAGGGTGCTGGCACTGCTGGTACTACTGTTACGTTCCACCCTGCTATGGTTGCAGCTAAGAAGATGGAAAAGAAGATCCATGACCAGCTAAATGAGTCTGGTGCTTCTATTCACTTACGCTCTATGGCATTTGAGATGGCTTTGCTTGGCACAGGTGTCATGAAGGGTCCATTTGCTGTAGATAAAGAGTATCCTAACTGGGATGAGACAGGCGAGTACGACCCTATCATCAAGACTGTTCCTGAGACTAGCCATGTTTCACTATGGAACTTCTACCCTGATCCAGAAGCTGCTTCTATGGAAGACGCTGAGTACACCATTGAACGTCATAAGATGTCACGTACGCAATTACGTGCGCTTAAGAACCGTCCTTACTTTATGAAGGATGCACTACAAAAAGCTGTAGACATGGGTACTGACTATATCCAGAAGCACTGGGAAATGGCTATGCAGGACGATGATGTCCAGCCTGACTCTGAGCGTTGGGAAGTCCTAGAGTTCTGGGGTTTTGTTGATGTAGCACATCTGGAAGAGCATGGCGTTAAGATTCCACGTGAATACAAAGACATGGATGAGCTAAACTGTAACATCTGGGTATGTAATGGTGAAGTGCTACGTTTTGTACTTAACCCGTTCAAGCCTACACGTATTCCTTACTACGCTACACCTTTCGAGCACAACCCTTATAGCTTCTTTGGTATCGGCATTGCTGAGAACATGGATGACACGCAGACGTTGATGAACGGCTTCATGCGCATGGCTATTGACAATGCTGCTCTATCTGGTAATCTTATCATTGAAGTAGATGAGACTAACCTGGTTCCAGGTCAAGACTTGTCAGTACATCCAGGAAAAGTCTTCCGACGTTCTGGCGGTGCACCTGGACAGAGCATCTTCGGTACCAAGTTCCCGAATGTAGCACAAGAAAACATGCAACTATTTGATAAGGCACGAGTATTAGCAGATGAGTCTACTGGATTCCCTTCTTTTGCTCATGGTCAAACTGGCGTATCTGGCGTGGGTCGGACAGCTTCTGGCATTAGTATGCTTATGGGTGCTGCTAACGGTTCTATTCGTACTGTGGTTAAGAACGTAGATGACTACCTGATTCGCCCTATGGGTCGTGCATTCTTCTCGTTCAATATGCAGTTTGACTTTGATGAAGACATTCGTGGTGATCTAGAAGTACGTGCATCTGGTACAGAGAGCCTCATGGCTAACGAAGTACGGTCACAACGCTTGATGCAGTTCCTACAAACAGCACAGAACCCTGTATTGGCTCCTTTCGCTAAGATGGACTACATTATTCGTGAGATTGCTAAGTCTATGGACCTTGACCCAGATAAGGTCACTAACTCTATGCAGGACGCAGCTATTCAGGCTGAGATCCTTAAGGGCTTCCAAGCCCCTCCACAGGCTCCTGAAGGCCCACAGGGTGTACCCACACCTCAAGGCGCTCAACAAGCCCCACAGTCGCCTCAGGGCGGCGTACAGGACACGTCTGGTGGCGGAGGTGGACAGATGGGCATAGGAACAGCACCTACACCTGGTGAACAAGGGTTCTCTGGCAATGTCGCTTAAGAAGTTAGTAAACGATAAAGGTGTATGGGATGAGTTTAACGAGTATGTTGACTCACTCATCGCCTTTCAACACAAATCAATGGAAAACCTTAGTGCTACGGATGAGTTATACCGTGCACAGGGTGCTATCCGTGCCTACAAGAACATGAAATACATGAGGGATGTACTAAATGGACCAGAGTGATCAAATGGATGCGATGTTCAAGTCGTCTCGAACAAATGAGATTGACCCTGTATCAGGTAATGAAGTACCAACAGGTTCTTTACCTGAAGAGGTACGTGATGACATTCCTGCACAGCTGAGCGAGGGCGAGTACGTTGTACCTGCTGATGTAGTGCGTTATTTTGGTGTTAAGTTCTTTGAAGACATCCGCTCTCAAGCTAAGCAAGGCTTCCAAGAGCTAGAGCAGGGTGGTCGCATTGGCGGTGATCCTGTTGGTATGGAGATGGGTGACGATGAACTTCCTTTTGACATCAGTGAGTTGCAGATGGTTGACGATGGTGAGCCTGAACAGCCTATGATGAATGAAGGGGGTTATGTATCTGGTTATGCGGATGGCGGAGACGTAACACAGATGAAAATCCCTGACTGGCTGCAGGCTTACAACAGTAAAGTGAATAACAACGCACCTGATGAGTACAAGACCTACGTAAATGCTGAAGGTCTAACAATGAGTATTCGCTTTGTTAATGGCAAGCCTGTAACACCTATTCCAACAGGCTACACTCTACAAGGATCTGCTGTAGAAGAGGCTGCACCTGTTGTTAGTTCTGGCGGCAGTGATGATAGTACTCCTGCACCTGATGTTGAGCCTAAGCCTGAGACGGATTGGACTAAGGCTTCTTTAGGCGAATACGAAAAGGCTATGGATCAACGAGACAGCCTACTTATGAAGGGTCTTACAGCTGGTGCAGGTCTTATTAATCCTGTCTTAGGCCTTGCTGCACGTCAGTCTGTGCATACTAAAAACTGGAATATGATGAAAGGTCTTGAGGAGAAACTTAAAGATGAATCTTTGGGTAAAGATGAAAGGACTAAGCTAGAAGGTTACTATTCTACTCTAGTCAAAGACCGTGAAGACGTTGACAAAGACACCCGCTCTGGCTTGGTAGAGAAATCTGGCATCTTTGGTGGGCAGTCTACTATGCGTGAGAATCTAAGAGATACAAATAAAGATGGTAAAGTCAACTTTGGTGATACTTGGCTAGGTGACACTCTAGGATTTGACGGTAAAGTAGGCAATCAAGGCGCTTCAATGAAGGCGTCAATGGCAGGTGATCGACGTAACGACAGCGGAGGCTCCAGTAACAATGCCAGCACTCCAAAAGCATCTTCAGGAGGCAAAAACAACTTCTTCCAGAATGTAGCTAACACATTTACACCTAACGATGGTAAATCCTATGTAGGCGGTAGCCTTAAGGATGATGACGAAGATAAGTAAGATCAACTAAACTAAAACAATAAGGCTACCCAGCAATATAGCTGGCCCCAACATAAGGACAGTATAATGTCAGAAGTACAAACAGATTCCCTATCACACCAACGTAATGCATATCGTATTAAGCGGGATGAGGAAGAGCTACAGGCTTTGCTTAAAGAAGCAGGGGTACTGGATGAAGAGTCAGAAGACAAGGAAGGGGAGGTCGTCGAAGAGGTGTCTGATAGCACACAGCTTAGCGATGCCCCAGTTCCACCAGAGAGTGATACCGAACAAGAAGAAGAACCAGAAGCTGAAGCACAAGAAGAAACTCTAAGTGCGGAAGAGAAGAACTTCAAGAAACGGTATGGCGATCTACGACGACACACTCAAGACAAAGAGAAAGAGTTTCAGGATAAGTTAGATAAGCTAGAAGCACAGCTTCAGGCAGCTACTAAGAATGAACTTGTACTACCTAAGTCTGAGGATGAAGTAGAGGCATGGGCTAAGAAGTACCCTGACGTTGCTGGTATTGTTGAGGCTATTGCAGACAAGAAAGCCAGTGAGCGTTCCTCTGAGCTAGATGGTCGCTTGAAAGAGATTGAAGAGCTACGCACACAAGCACGGCGAGAGAAGTCTGAATCAGAGCTAATGCGTCTACATCCTGACTTTGCTGATATTCGTGCTGATGAAGCGTTCCACAAGTGGGCAGAGCAGCAGCCTAAAGTGTATCAGGATGCTCTGTATGAGAATGCCGAAGATGTTAAGTCTGTAGCACGTGTTATCGACATGTATAAAGCTGACAACAACATCAAGACAAAGAAAGTTACATCCACTGCAGATAAGGACGCTGCCTCTTCAGTTAAGAGCAAGCGTACTGCAGTAGACACAAATGACTCTTCTAGCTACCTATCTGAGTCGCAGATTGCTAAGATGAGCATTAAGGAATACGAGAAGCGCCAAGACGAGATCATGGACGCTCAACGTAAAGGCAAGTTTATTTACGATATGTCTAAAAGATAGTTGACAATCATTACATCGTAGATAAAACTATGGGCATGTGCATTGCTAGGTATCAACTACTTGCACATGCTTTTCACTAAGCACTAATTCACAATCAAAGAACCACCTCAGATTATAGGCCCAGCGCTAGATGGACGGCCATCCTGATAGCAACGCTGACTACCCTAATAATACGAGCCTCTTTCAAGTGGATATGTAGTGTCTCCCCCTAAGCCACATATATCTTTGAAAGGATTCTCCAATGGCTATTACATCCGCATCAGGCGGCTTTAACGGTAACTGGTCCCCAGTTATTTATTCTAAGCAAGCACAGATTGCACTTCGTCGTGCAGCTGTAACTAACGCAATCACAAACAACTCTTACTTTGGTGAGATTGCTAACCAAGGCGACACAGTTCGTATTCAAAAAGAGCCAGACGTAACAGTCAACTCTCTTGAGCGTCACACTGCTATCACAGCTGAAAAGCTTGATGACACAGACTTCTCTTTGACCATCGACAAAGCTAACTACTTCGCATTCAAAATGGATGACATCGAAGAGCAGTTCGCAAACATTGACCACGCTTCTTTGGCTGCGGATCGTGCAGCATACAAAATGGCTGACGCAATGGACGCAGACGTCTTGTCATACATGACTGGTCACACAACTGCAGGCGCTTACATCACTGGTACATCTGGTGACGCACAGCACCCAACATCTGGTAACTTGACTGGTGAATTGCTAACTGCAAACCACTTGGACGCAACTGTCTTCGGTAACTTGACCATCTCTGGTACAGCTACTGCAGGTGACGCAATTCCATTGGCTCCACGTTTGCCAGGTGCAACTGCTTTGTCAGCATCCACTGTATCTCCATTGACTGTACTTGCTCGTATGGCTCGTAAGATGGACACACAGAATGTTGACGCACGTGGTCGCTTCGTGGTCGTAGACCCAGTATTCGTAGAGATGCTGAAAGACGAAGACTCACGTATGTTGAATGGTGACTTCGGTGGTGCTGGCTTGCAGAACGGTCTAGTGTTGAACAACATCCACGGCTTCCGTGTTTATGTGTCCAACTCTCTACCAGCAGCAGGTACAGGCGCAGGTACTTCAGGTACAACTGCACAAGCAACTAACTTTGGTGTTGTGTTGGCTGGTCAGGACGAAGCTGTTGCTTCTGCTGAGCAAATCAACAAGGTAGAAAACTACCGTGACCCAGATTCATTTGCTGACATCGTTCGTGGTATGCACCTTTATGGCCGTAAGATTCTACGCCCAGAAGCATTGATCACTGCACGTTACAACGCAGCTTAATCTGACTTAACACTGGGGCTGGCTTCGTGCTGGCCCCTTTGTGTCTTCTAACAACATATTGAAGGACATCACAAGATGGCTATTACAACTGCAATGTGCAACAGCTTCAAGCAAGAGCTACTTGGTGGTGTTCACGATCTAGATACAGATACACTAAAGATTGCTCTCATTCAAGATACCCCAGCGGGTACTTACGATGCAGCTACAACGAATTACAGCAACGTCACAGTAAACTCTGATGAGGCTGTCGGCACTAACTACGTAACAGGTGGTAACACTCTGGGTTCTGCGGTTATTGCACTAGACGGCTCCACAGCTACTGTAGACTTTGCAGACACTACTTGGGCCTCCGCTACAGTTTCTGCTGACGGTTGCATCATCTATAACTCTACACAGGGTAATGCTGCAGTAGCAGTTATTGACTTTGGCGGTACTAAGACATCTACCAATGGTGACTTCACTATTCAGCTACCAACAGCGGATGCTTCTAACGCTATCGTACGTATTGCATAAGGATAGCTCTCATGGCTTTGTTACTTAAAGATAGAGTAAAAGAAACTACAACTACTACAGGTACGGGTGACATCACTCTTGCTGGTGCAGTAGAAGGTTTTCAGTCCTTTAGCTCTGCTTTAAGTGACGCCGACACTACCTACTACGCTATTTCACATAGGAATGCGGATGAGTGGGAAGTTGGTCTAGGTACTTATAGTGCAGGTGTGCTAACTCGTACTACTGTTCTAGAGAGTTCTAACTCAGACACAGCGGTTAGCTTTACTTCTGGTACTAAAGACATCTTCATTACACTACCTGCTGAGAAGGCTGTTGCCCTAGACGGTAATGATGTTCTTAGCATTGGTAATATCAGCACATCTGGTTATCTTCGTGGTCCTGCAACCTTTACTATTGACCCTGCAGCACACGGTGATGACACAGGTACTGTTATTATTGCAGGTGATCTACAGGTAGATGGTACAACCACTACAATCAACTCAGCTAACCTAGCAGTAGATGATCTAAACATCACTGTTGCGTCAGGTGCAGCCAATGCTGCTGCAGCTAATGGTGCAGGTCTCACCGTAGCAGGTGCTGGTGCTACATTCACTTATGATTCTACGAATGATCGTTGGACCATGAATAAAGACCTAGCTACGGATGTTGTAGGTAGTGTAACAGGTACGGTTTCGTCTCTAAGCAACCACGACACAGATGATCTAGCTGAAGGCACTAACCTGTACTACACTCAGGCTCGTTTTGATGCAGCCTTAGCAGGCAAGTCTACCACCAATGTTTCAGAGGGCACAAACCTCTACTATACTACTGGTCGTTTTGACACAGCCTTTACTTCTAAGAGTACAACGGATCTTTCTGAGGGTATTAACCTTTACTATACTACTGGTCGGTTTGACACAGCCTTTACTGCTAAGAGTACAACGGATCTTTCTGAGGGTATTAACCTTTACTATACTTCTGGTCGGTTTGACACAGCCTTAGCGGCTAAAAGCACTACAGACCTTGCTGAAGGCACAAACCTGTATTATACTGACGCAAGAGCTAACACAGCTATTGATGCAAGAGTAGACCAAGCCTTCGTTAATAACTTAAACGTCGATGCTGATACATTGGGTGGGGATAGCAAGGCTACTATCTTATCTACAGCAGAATCAAATGCTCTAGCATTAGCAATAGCTCTAGGATAAAACATCATGGCTAACACATTCAAGAATTACACGTCAGCATCGGTAGGCACATCTGCCACCACCACGTACACTGTACCCGCTGCAACTACATCTGTTATGATTGGTTGTAACCTATCTAACACCTCAGCCTCTCAAGTCACAGTAGATGTTCAGGTGGCAGGTATTTACCTCGTTAAGGGCGCACCTATTCCTGCTGGCTCTGCTCTGTCAGTGCTGGACGGCAAGATCATCCTTGAGACGACTGACACTGTTGTTGTAACGTCCTCTGCTGCAACCTCTTGTGATGTGATCGTAAGTGTACTGGAGCAGACATAATGGCAGGTTACATTGGATCGAAAGCCTCGGTCACACAGGTAGACGGATATAACCAAGCTGAAGCTGATGCTGAGTTTGTCAATGACCCTAACGGTGCCATTACTGTTGACGGCTCCAACGTAGGCATTGGGACGAGTTCGCCTCTTGGGAAGCTGCAAATACAATCATCTAACCCAGATGTTTACATTACATCTGCTGACACTGGCCAATCTGATATTTACTTTGGTGGAACAACAGCCCCAGACAAGGGCCGAATCCAGTATTCCGACAACTCAGACTTTATGGCTTTCTGGACAGACAACACCGAACGTATGCGCCTTGAAGCTGATGGCGACTTGCACGTTGGCGGCAACGTAATTGCTTACTCAACCACAATCTCTGATGAACGCCTAAAGACTGACATCGTTAAGATTGATGGTGCTCTGGATAAGGTTGCACAGCTAAACGGCTACACCTTTACCTACACTGCTGACGGTAAGAAGTCGGCAGGTGTCGTTGCTCAAGAGGTCCAGAAGGTTCTGCCTAGCGCAATCGTTGAAAGCACATTGCCTCTCAAGATGGGCGACGATGACGAAACAGAATACATGACTGTTCAATACGATCAACTGATGGGTCTTATGATTGAAGCAATCAAAGAGCTAAAAGCTGAAGTCGCTGAATTGAAGGGGTCGTGACATGGCGCTACAGACAAGCGGTGAAATATCCTTAGCTGACATCCAAGCTGAGTTTGGTGGGTCTAACCCTATCAGCATGTCGGAGTATTATCAGGGGGGTAGCTATGTATATGGTAATAACCCAAATGTCCCTTCCTCTGGTTTAATCAGCATAGGAGATTTCCACGGCGGTGTGGGTGCGGTTTTGCTAAGCTCTGCGGGCACCATAAACGGATATGGGAATCGCCAACAGATTACCGTTTCTAATTATATCTCATCTGGACAGGCTCTTATTATCCCGTCAGATATGTACGTCTGGTCTAATAGCACAGGCTCATACGGACTGACTGTTAATATTCCCTGCACGATTATTAACTACGGTCGTATCATCGGTAAGGGTGGTAATGGCGGATACCACACCTCAAGAGGCTCCAACGGCGGTTCGGCGATGCGTATTACATCAAGTGGTGTAACCGTCCAAAATATGAGTGGTGGCTATATCGCTGGCGGAGGCGGTGGCGGTGGCGGTGGCACATATGCAGGCGGCAACAACAGAGCAGGTGGCGGTGGCGGCGCAGGTGGCGGTAATGGTGCTAATGGTGCATATCCGTACTCCTACAATACTAGCTACGGCGGCACGGGTGGTGCAATCAACGGCACATCTACAGGCACCCTAAGCGGTGCAACCGCAGGCGGCGGTGGCGGAGGCGGTGGTAGCCCAGGAGGCGGTGGAGGTCGTCAACTCCCAGGGTCCAGCCGAGGAGGCTCAGGCGGCTCTAATAAAGGTGGCTCTGGTGGTGGTGGCGGTTCAGTTGGTGGCAACCACCGAAGCAGCAGCGCTCAAGCGGGATCTGCTGCTGCTGGCGGCGGAGGCTGGGGTGCTCGTGGTGGCTCTGGTGGTGCTAGTAGCTACGGAAGCGGCGGCAGGGCTATCTCAGCAACAACATCTTATACGCTATCGAATAGCGGAACTATTTACGGAGCAACGTAATGAGTACCACATGGTTTTATAAAAACAATGAATACACTAGTGAGGCTGATGTTAATCAGGCTGTGTTGGATTTTAAAAATCGCTTAGATAACAACCCTACTGACTGGGCAGTCGTAAAGCAACTGACAGGTGATGCAGAAAGTGGCTGGGGAGTACCTCAAGAGGGGCTTACAGATGCTGAGATTAATGCCTTAGACGAAACACAGCATTACAGCATTTCATCTGTAGTTGGAGGAGGGTCTGAAGTTGGATTGACAGCTACAGAAACCACAGCAAAGGTTGCAGAATACCGTACTGAGTATGCACAATTCTATCAGGTTAATACTATAGTGAATGCCTACAGTCCAACTAACATAGATATGTCTGGTTACGTATAGTGCCAGACGTGAAACGAAGACAATTTAACTTGGAGGCAGTATAATGTCAGGATACATTGGCACACAGCCAGTACCACAGGCTACCCAGACACGGGATAGTTTCACTTGTACAGCAGGTCAGACCAGCTTCGCTACAGGTGGTTACACTCCCACGTTCCTAGACGTGTACCTCAACGGTATCTTCTTGGCTAACGGTGCTGACTACACAGCGGCTAATGGCTCCGATGTAATCCTCACGTCAGGCGCAGCAGCAGACGACATCCTTGAGGTTGTGGCATATACCACGTTTGAGGTGGCTAACGTCTCAGGCGGTGGCATGTTCAAGGGTGACAACGGGACTGTAGGCTCACGGGCTGGTGACATCTTCCGCATCAATGAGCAGACCCTCAACACATCAACAACAATCGACGCAGATGAAAACGCAAGTGCAACTGGCCCCTTGGCTGTAGCATCAGGTGTTACTCTGATAGTCACAACTGGAGGGAACTTGTCCATTGTCTGAGATTAGAGCAAATACAATAAGTGATGCGGCTGGCACTGGCCCTATCGACTTGTACAAGCAGAGTGCTGCGAAGGCTTGGGTCAACTTTAATGGCACAGGCACCATTGCAATTGTAGATAGTTTTAGTGTTGCCAGCTTGACGGATATTGGTACTGGAAATTACGAGGTGAACTTCAGCAACAATATGAGTAGCGTTGGTTATGCCCCACAGATATGTTCGAACGCTGCGGTAAGCAACTATGGGTTCAATAGAACAGGTAGCTTTAATACTACTGCAAAAGTAAATGTAGCTCATTATGAGAATAACACAACTGTAGACACGAGCCAAATCTATATTTCCGCACATGGAGACCTAGCATGAGTACTCTAAAGGTAACAAACATCCAAGCCACGGGTGAAACAGCTACTCGTGCCGTCTCAGGCGTTGCGGCGGCTTGGGTTAATTTTAATGGCACTGGGACTATTGCTATACGAGATAGTGTTAATGTTGCAAGCCTGACGGATATTGGTACAGGGCAATATTACGCAAACTACACAAACAACATGGCAAATGGTGATTACAGTTTTGCGAGTTATAATAGTAGTAACCCTGCTTCTGGGATGACTTCATTTGCCAATCATTACATGGGTGGCAATGATTTAGGAACAGGTAGAATTGGGGTTTCTAATTATAGTGCAAGTTTTGTTGATAGTGATATTGTAACCATTCAAGTTAACGGAGGCCTAGCATGAGTACATTAAACGTAGCAAACATCTCCGATGGCACAGATACCGTCGAGACAGGCTATGTGGTCAATGGGTCTGCGAGGGCTTGGGTTAATTTTAATGGCGCTGGGACGATTGCTATTCGAGAGAGCCTGAACGTGACTAGTTTGGTTGATAATGGGGTCGGTGATTACACAGTAAGCTATGTAGACATTTTTACATCGGTCGGTTACTCTTATTATGTGACGGGGGGCGGCAACATATTCGTATCGTCGCATGCGGCGGGGTCTATTTCGATTGATAACTTTTCTATACCAGGAACACGTGTTGACAACGAACAGATATCCTTCGGCGCACACGGAGACCTAGCATGACCCACGGACACCTATGGGACCGCCTAGCAGAAGCCAAGAGCCGCCTTGCACCTGTGCAGTCAAAGTATCGAGTGCTGTTCGAGAACCCAGCAGAGCCTGATGCACCTGCCTCTGTGCTTGTGCCTGATCCAAACTGGATGGCTGCTGCACTGGCTGGTGGTGTACTGCCGCCCATCGACACATACCTTCGTGACCAGAACGTACCTGACGGACAGCCCAAAGAGCATCCGTATGCTGAACCTATCGGAGCTATGACCGAGGAAGAGGCTATTGAGTATCTGGTCAAGAAAGACATCTCGCCACAAGTCTGGCGTGAATACAACGGTAACAGGATCATCATGAAGATCGTTCCTGTAGAGCTAATACCAAGCGACAGATCATTTAGAAATGCTTGGAAGATCAATCAAACTGAAACGGAGAAACAGCATGACCACTTTTATTAATATCAACGGAGATGTTCGTGATGCGGCATCCCTTACAGTTCCAACAGACCGTACCTTTCGTGGTGCTTGGTCCTTCAACGGTGATGCTGTTGACGTAGACATGACAGCAGCTAAAGCTATCCATAGGGATAACCTGCGTGCTGAACGTAAGCCACGTCTTGACCAACTAGACATCGACTTTATGCAAGCGCTTGAAGCTGGCACAAGCACTACACAGATTGCTACAGACAAAGCTACACTGCGTAACATCACATACGATATACGTTTGGCTGCTGCTACTACACCTGATGAACTCAAAGCTCTGGACCTAGCCACCCTATTGGGAGAATAAGCTATGACTAAAGCAAGAGGACTAGCCGATCTTGGCAATGCTTACAGCGATGGGGCTTTGTCCAATCGTAACATTTTGATCAACGGCAACCTGACAGTCAATCAACGTAACTTGTCCATTGCTTCTGTGGCTACAGGTGCATACGGGGAGGACCGCTGGAAGAAGACAGCAGGTGGAATGACGCAGATCATTGAGGAGCTTAACTACCTTCCAAGTACTGAGTACACGCTGTCTGGCACTGGTATTACAACTCAGCAGATCACTAGCCCCGCTTCGGGTGACTGGACACTACCAGACATTTCAGTGACAGCACGGCTAATTCAACTCGAAGTAGGCGACACAGCAACCCCCTTCGAGCATCGCAGCTATGGTCAGGAGTTGGCTTTGTGCCAGCGGTATTATGCAGCAGCCTATTTTCAGGGTAGAATGTGTGGAACCGCCGCTGGTACTATTGGAGAGATGGTACAGTATCCAGTTCAAATGCGGGTACAACCAACTATTAGTTCTGCTAACCTGAATTATGCTGTAAATGCGAGTTCTCTATTTATTACTTCACAGACAGTAGATTATTTGCGAACAGAATGGACATCAGGAAATTCAACCGTTCACAGCGTTGTTGTCTTCAACTGGTACGCAGATGCGGAGTTATAAGCATGGATAATATGAACATCACATCGGCACAGTACGTTGCAGACCTTATGTCTGGTAACAACACTTCCATCCAAGCCACCATCGACGGCACTGAAATGTCTGTCCCCCTAGACTTATCCAACCGCCACTACGCCGAGATCATGCGGCAGGTTGCTGCTGGCACACTTACAATACAGGATGCTGATTGATGATCTTTGGTAGCTCTCCCTTTTCTATTAACGCCTTTGCTAGTACTGCAGAGACACGCTTTGACGTTCAGGGTGTAGCTGCCACTGCATCCACTAATTCTGTTGTAACAGTATCTGCAGCTAACACGTCTATCGTAGGCGTTACATCTACTGCTACAGTAGGTAATGTTGTAACGATAGCTAAGGCTGTAACACTTAGTGAGTCTGTATCTGCTACAGCTTCTCTAGGAACAACTATTGTCATTGCTAAGGCTGATGTACTACCTTCAGGGGTTGACTCTCAAGGCCTTATCGGTACAACTACAGTCTCAGGCCTAGCAAATACATTCGTGACAAGCCCAGCGCTTTCTGTTACACTTGGTAGTGCAGAGATTATTGCTGAAGCCGTAGCCGTAACGGTAGGTGTAGTAGCTAACATTAATGCAGGTGTTGTTGAAACTCGTACTACTAACGTATTCGAGATTAGCTCTGTACCACTAAACATCTATACGCAACGACCTACAGTTGATGCGGAGCAGTTTGACTACGCTTCACTTAAGGATAGTTATAGCAGGAACAGGGTAGTCTACGTAGAGGCTACTTCACAGAGATTTACTGTCCTAGTCCCTGCAGATCACGCACAAAGAACCGTACACATTGAGGCTCCTAACACGGATAGAGTTGTCCGTATAGCAGCATAAGGAATATACTGATGTCATACAAATGGCCTGATAAAGATAAAGATGAGATATTAGACTACAGTGTAGACTGGTCACGTTTCTTGGGTGATGATAACATATCTGGTGTAACTTGGTACATCAACGATGCTTCTGGTGTTAAGACCGAAGTAGACGCTGCAGACATAGTAAATGGTTTGCAGATGGTACAGAAAACTAATACACTGAACGTAGCCACTATTCGTCTTTCCTTAGGAACTAACAACATACGTTATACTATTACGTGTAAGGTTACTTCTGTAGAAGGCTTGCAGTATGAGCGGTCTATCTTTGTACGTGTTAAGGAGAAGTAAGAATGGCATATGATTTCATTGGTTTGGTTAATGATGTTAACCGCCGCCTTAACGAAGTAGAACTAACTACAGCAAACTTCGCTGGTGCACAGGGTTACTATAACTTGACTAAGGATGCAGTTAACGCATCTATGCGTCATATCCATCAGGAAGAGTTTGAGTGGCCGTGGAACCATGCTGAGGAAGAAGAGATTCTAACTCCTGGTGAAGTTCGCTATAGTATGCCTTACAACAGTAAGACAGTTAATATGAACAGCTTCCGTATTAAACGGGATGAAGCTTTAGGTATTGGTACTAGCAAGCTAAAAGTGCTGAACTACGAAGAATACCTTGACAAGTATGTGGATGCTGAGTATAACTCTGGGGAAGATGTAAGAGGTATCCCTAAGTTTGTTGTTCGTGCACCTAGCCGTGAACTTCTCTTTGTTCCATCACCTAAAGATGCATATGAAGTAGTATATGAATACTACGCTACGGGTGTAGACATGACTCTTTTCTCAGATGTCCCTGAAATACCTGAACAGTACCGCCACACCATTGTAGACGGTGCTATGTATTACGCCTACGTATTCCGTGGTGACATGCAAGCAGCAGGACTCTCAGAGTCTAAGTTTAAGGCGGGTATTAAGAATATGCGTTCTGTTAACATTAACCGCACTGAGTACCTCCGTGATACACGAGTACACTACTGATGGCTACTAATTGGCAGACATTCCCTATTGAGTTTAAAGGTGGTCTCATCTCTAATCTCAGCCCTCTTCAGCAGGGTGCAAATGCTGTTGGTTCTGCTACTATACTGCAGAACTTCGAGCCTGCACGTTCTGGTGGTTACACTAAGCTGCAGGGTTATGTGAAAGCAGATGATAATGTAATACCTGGTTCAGAGCGTGTTCTGGGTGTTAAAGTAGTTAACCCTAGTGAGTACATTGCAGCTAGAAACAACGGTTCTGTCACAGAGTACCACCTGTCAACAGGAAGCGGCTGGTCTAGCTTAGGTACTACAGCACTTGCTGGTGGTAAGATTCGTAGTGCAGAGTATAACTTTGGTGCGGGTCACTTTGTAATCTTTGTAGATGGGACTAATGCTCCTAAACTGTACAATGACACAACCAACACTCTCTCAGACATCACCTCAAACACAGATATACAGGGTGCCGAGCAGGTAGCGATCTTTAAGAATACAGTGTTTTTCTCTAAGGGTTCTAATCTTTATTTCTCTGCTCCTTCTAGTTCTACAGACTTTAGTTCAGCTAATGGTGGCGGTGTTATTAACGTAAGTCACGGCATTACAGGTCTTATCTCTTTCCGTGATCAACTTATCATCTTTAGCCGTAACAACATTCAACGTCTCTCAGGTACAACATTAGCTGACTTCCAACTTAGTCCTATTACTGAGAGTATTGGTTGTCTTGACCCTGATACCATCCAAGAGGTTGGCGGTGACGTTATGTATATGTCACCTGATGGTATTCGTCTTCTAGGTGCGACTGATCGTATTGGTGACTTTGCACTTGAGGTTGCTTCTGACCCTATCGCTGATGACGTTTATAAGTTTGCTCAGAGTACTTCTAACTTTTGCTCTATCGTTGTTCGTGAGAAAGCACAGTATCGTATCTTTGCTTACTCTGAGTCAGAACAGTCTAAGGTTGCTCGTGGGTTGCTTGTAACTAAGTTCTCTAACCAAGGTGCTGAGAGTATGGCATGGGGTGAGAGTTCAGGTATTAAAGCCTACGTAGCGGATTCTAAGTATACATCTTCTGCAGAAACTATTGTGTTTGCTAATGAAGACGGTTATCTTTATCAGATGGAGCAAGGTTCTAGCTTTGATGGTGCTTCCATTGAGGCTATTTATGAATCTCCTTACATGCCTATCTCTGACCCACAGATACGTAAAACATTCTACAAGTTAACTTCTTACATTGATCCTAAGGGTCCATTCTCTTTAGACTTATCAACTAAGTATGACTTTACACGAGCCAATAACCAGAACCTGATTCAACCTGCTTCTACGACTATTTCCAGTTCGGGCTTGGCAGTATCGTTCTACGGGGCTGTTGTTTCTCGTTACAACACTGCTACATATGGTGGTGAGCTAGACAAGGTTTATCAGAATCAGATCATCGGCTCAGGCAAGACTATTTCAATCCGTATTGAAGATAACTCAACAAACCCTTCATTCACACTAGATACTGTTCTACTAGAGTTTACTCAGAATGACAGGCAATAATAAGGAATACCTCTGATGGTAGGTTACACTCGCCAAGATACGGCAAACAACATCGCTAACGGTAACGTAATTGATGCGGATGATCTCGATAACGAGTTCAATGCTGTTGAGGATGCTTTTAACTCGACTTCAGGCCACTCTCATGATGGTACTGCAGGTCAGGGTGCTTCTATCTCTAAGGTAGGTCCAGGACAAGATCTTATTGTAGGTACAACTAACGTGTTACCTAAATCTAACAACACCATGGACTTAGGCTCACAGGCTGCTCAGTTCAAGGATGCTTGGTTTGATGGTACCGTTTCTACGGATGCTTTGATTGTAGGTAACAACAGCTACACAAACATCTCTAACAACGAGTATGACGTTACTTCAGGTGGTCTAACCTTTGATGTAGCGGGTGATATTACACTTGATGCTGATGGCGGTGATGTTGTCCTAAAAGACGGTGGCGTTACTTACGGTAGCCTTAAGGGTCTCTCTAACGAACTGTCTATCTACTCAGGTACAACAGAGGCTTTGGCACTTACAGGTGCAGATGTTGTAGCTCGTGGTGACTTAGATGTAACTACAAACGCTACTGTAGGCGGCACTATGTCTGTCACAGGTAATATGACTATCCCTACCGCTAACCTTACACTTAACTCAGGCAATGCAGTAATTGGTGGTACTCTAGGTGTTACAGGTCTAATCACAGGTAATATCTCTACTCTATCCAATCACACCACCAGTGGTCTAACTGAGGGTACTAACCTGTACTACACCACAGCACGAGCACAAACAGATGCTAAGACTGCTATTTCTGTAATTGATGCAGGTGGTGATGGTAGTGTCACGTATTCAGCAGGTACTATTACTTATACAGGTCCAAGTGCTGCAGAAACTCGTGCACACTTCTCAGCAGGTACAGGTGTAGCTTACTCAGGTGGTCAGTTCTCTATTGGTCAAGCCGTAGGTACATCATCTAACGTAACCTTTAACAACGCTATCGTTAACGGTAATCTAACTGTGAACGGTACAACAACTTCTGTTAACTCTAATGACGTAAACATTGGTGACGCAACCCTAACGCTTAACTCTGATGAGACAGGTACTCCTAGTCAGGATGCAGGTATCACTATTGAACGTGGTACATCTGCTAATAAGTCTTTCCACTGGGATGAGTCTGAGGATGAGTGGTCTGTATTTGGTGAACGCATTAAGGCGGGTAGCTTTGAAGGCCCCTTGACAGGTAATGCCTCTACAGCAACTGCACTACAGACAGCACGTACTATTGCGCTTACAGGCGATGTAACAGGTAGTGTAGCTTTTAATGGTACTGCTAATGCTACTATTACTGCCACAGTACAAGATGACAGCCACAACCACACTATCGCTAATGTAGACGGGCTACAGACTGTCTTAGATGCAATTAACGCCGTTCCATCTGGTGCGATCATGCTGTGGTCTGGCGCTGCGGATGCGATCCCTGCTGAGTATGTTTTGTGTGACGGAACTAACAGCACGCCTGATTTGCGAAACCGCTTTGTCGTGGGTGCTGGTGATACTTACGCAGTCGGCGCAACTGGTGGCTCTGCTGACGCTATTGTGGTGGATCACACCCACACAGGTACAACAAGCACGAAGAGCCTCACAGGCACCGCAACTTATATTTCTGAAACTTGGGCGGCTTATGGTTCTGCAACTGGTATCTTTAGCAAGTCTGGTGGGTATAATCAGTATGGCACCCCAGACAGCCCAGATATAAGTGCCTCTGGCCGACTGAGCATTAACGCCTCCCACAACCACACTCTGAACGTAGACAGCGCTGGCGTATCTGGCACAAACGCAAACTTGCCGCCGTACTATGCGCTTTGCTACATCATGAAAACGTAATTGGGGCTGATCTCAGATGTCCCCAGTAACATTGACACATGATGAGCTAGAAGCTATGCTTGACCGTGCCGCTAAGCGTGGTGCAAAGGTTGTACTAACTGAGTTAGGCCTTCATGACGAGGCGGCCTCTAATGATATGCGTGAGCTACGTACTCTACTTAAGACATGGCAGAGTACACGTCTTAGTATCTGGAACACCTTCGTAAAGATAACAACAGTTGCCGTATTCGGCTTCATCGCTACAGCCATCTGGATGCAGCTAGGCAATAAGTAAGGACTAATATTATGGCTAAGAGATTTGGTGGTTTTACACCTGAACAGATGGGGAAGATTATCCCTGAGATGCAGGGTATGCAGGCTGATGAACAGGCTAAGTTCTTAGCTGCTACTCCTGCTGCTGCTGCACGTGTCGGTAAGATGACAGAGGCTGCACAGAAACGTATCGGCATGGCATATGGCGGTATGGTTAAGGGTGGTTATGCTGAGGGTGGTGATGTCACAGAAGAAGAGACACCTAAAGACGCAAAAGGTTTTGTCTCTGATGCTATGACTGATCCTAAGTCTTTAGTTACTAAGGCTGATGTAGAAAAGATTGAAGTTAATGACGACCAGAAGATTGATCCTACTACAGGTCAACTAGAGGGTGATGCACCTACAGGGACTGCAACAACTGCAGCACCCGTACAGAATGTTACGGGTCCAGAGAAAACACCTGCAGTAAAAGTAGAACCAACACTAACACAAGAGGGTGTTCAGGGTGTTGTTGATAAGCTTGTAGCAGCTACAGGTAAGCCTAGTGATGAAGCTTTAGCTGATGCTGCTACTATGGCCCCTGATCAACTAGCTCAGCTAGGCTTAGATGCTGTACAGATTGAAGAGGCACAGAAGGTTGTTGCCCCTGATGCACGTGAAGTACAAGATGGTGAGCTTATTGAGGGCTCTACTGTTGATATGTCTCGTGTTAAGAAAGAGACAAACTTTGAAGCTGTAACAGGTGCACCATCTACGGATGCTACTGTGCAGGGTCAGCTAACAGGCTTGATGCAAGATTTTGAGGGTGCTGAACCTCCTGCATGGGCTGCTGGTGCAATGCGTCAGGCTGCAGCTATGATGGCTTCACGTGGTTTGTCTTCCTCATCTATGGCAGGACAGGCTGTTATTCAAGCTGCCATGGAGAGTGCACTACCTATTGCACAGATGGACTCACAGACCTTTGCTAAGTTTGAATCACAGAACTTGTCTAATCGTCAACAGACTGCTATGTTTGCTGCAGAGAAACGTGCTGAGTTTCTTGGTCTAGAGTTTAATCAAGACTTCCAATCTCGTGTTGCTAATGCAGCTAAGATCTCTGACATTGCTAATATGAACTTCTCTGCTGAGCAGAATATTGCTTTAGAGAATGCTCGTATGGCTCAGACTGTAGACATGGCTAACATGAGTGCCGCTAACGCTAAAGTATTGGCTGATGCTGCAGCTATGTCTCAAACAGATCTAACTAACCTAAATAACCGTCAACAGACACAAATACAGAATGCTAAGTCTTTCCTAGATATGGATATGACTAACCTAAACAACCAGCAACAGACATCACTCTTTAAAGCACAACAGCTTACAAACTCTATGTTCTCAGACCAAGCTGCAACCAATGCTGCTGCACAGTTCAATGCTTCCTCTGAGATGCAGACAGATCAGTTCTTTGCTAACCTATCCTCTACTGTGTCTATGTTTAACTCAGAACAGAAGGCTGCACAGGATCGCTTTAACGCTGGTGAAACCAATGCTATGGAGCAGTTCAACAAGGGTATTGTGAATATGCGAGAGCAGTTCAATGCACAAAACTCTCTTGTTGTTGAGCAGGCTAATGCGGCATGGGCACAAAGCGTGTCTACTGCAGATACTGCAGCACAGAACTTGGCTAACCGTGACGAAGCTATGGCTGCATCAGAGATGACGTCTCTAGCATTTAATGGCTTGCTTCAAGAGTCTCGTGATCTTATGAGCTACTCTTGGCAGACTGAGGACAGTAATGCGAACCGTGCTACACAACTGGCTATCGCTAAGATTGCTTCAGCTGATGCTGCAGTCGCTGCTAAAGCCTCTAAGTCTGCGGGTCTTTGGGGTGCTATTGGCTCTGTTGCTGCTGCTGTCATTAGATAAACAATACAATCCACAGGATACAAACATTATGGCTGACCCATATAACTTTACTTTTGATGTTCAAGCTTATCTAAAAGAGCAGGAAACAGCAGTTGTAGAAGCACCTGAACAGGGTGTTATGAAGCGTCCCGTTAAGGATGCTGAACCTGTTGTTGAGAACCCTACAGATAGCATAAAAACTAGAATGGCTAATGCCCTAAAGAGTGTATTCCCTGACTCTGCAGCACTGGGTGCAGCACCTAAAGGTGATACCTCTGCAGGACGTAGTAAGGCTCTTAATGATTGGACTGTTTCTACGGAACCTTTCATGCCTCGGTTTCTTGGTGACGTACCTGCATCTATGCTCCTTGAAACACCCCCTGTAACTACTACAGTAGTGGGTCCAGACATGGATACGCTGTCTATGCAGGATGCACAGGAGCAGGCTGCTATTCGTTCTGCTTCTGGTATTACTGAATCACTAGGACGCCCAGCTATGCCTGAAGGTGAAGCCTATTCAGGTGTTACTTTACCAAGCACAGACACTGTACCTGATATGTACCCTACACAGGGTCTTATGTCTCCACCAGCACAAGATGGTGTATCAGGGGTTGATACGACAACGGCTGAAGCTATGGCTACACCCGAAACAGGTGCAGTGAGCACATCACCTAGGCCTAAGCTAAGAGACGAGGATAACGTAGTTAACAAAGCTATACTACTCAACAAAAAGACTACAACCCTTTCCAAAAAGGGTATTAAAGATCAAGTTAGAGATCTAGTAGGGGCTAATGATTATGCTGCTGGTATACTGGGCGCTTTCACTAAAGAATCAGGTAGCAACTTTTCTAAGCTAGAAGAAAATACGAATTACAGCTTGTCTAATGCCAAGGGTGTATTCTCTTCTAAAAAGGTGGCAGATGCTTTGAAGGCTGTCACTCCTGCAGTTCGTGATAAGATCAATTCAGGAGGTAGAGATAAATCTTTTGGAGAGGCTTTAATGAGTCATTATGGCGGCGGCGGTAAGTACCATGGTCGAGGGTTAATCCATATTACACATGACTACAACTACAAGGCAGTAGGTGATCGGATAGGTGTGGACTTAGTAGCCAATCCTGATCTGGTTAAGGACCCTAGATACGCAGTCCCCGCAGCCCTAGCTTTCCTAGAAATCAACGACTATTTCAACCCCGACAAACCCATTACTAAAGATCGCCTTCACCGCATAGTTAACAGACATGCAGGTAAAGCGATTAAAGATTCTAGATGGAAAGCAGTAGAGGGTTTCAGAGAAGACAACACTTCTGTAGAGACTTCACTAAGGCCTAAGCTGAGTCAGAAGAGAGATAACTAATGTTTGGCTTACCTCTAGAACTCATCACAATGTTATTCTCAACGATCCTAGGTGGCGTAATGTCCATCTGGGGTCAATCTAATAAGAACAAGGCTGAACACCAGAAAGCATTGGTCGGTGCAGTTAGCCAAGCACGTGAGCACGGCAAGACAGACGTACACTTTGCATGGACACGCCGTATCATTGCTCTATCTGCTGTGTTCTCTATTATCGTATTGCCAAAGCTAGTGGCTGTATGGTACCCTGAAGTAAGCGTAGTTGTTGGCTACACAGAAATGCATGGCGGATTCTGGAACTGGCTATTCGGCACTCAAGAAGCAATCCAATGGAAGTCAGCATACGGCTTCGTAATTACACCCCTAGATACACATATTGTCTCAGCTATTGTAGGTCTCTACTTTGGCGCAGGTTTCACAAAGTAAGGTACTATTATGCCCGATCAATTCGCACAGCCTATTCCTGGCCAGTCACTGACTGATATTCCACGCAATGCCCCTTGGGAGCGTCCACCTGAGATGGTTGAGCCTGCTAAGATCACAGAGTATTACATCAAGAAGCTTAGCGACGATGAGTTGCTACAGGACTTAGGCCTTGTGTTTGAGCTAGGCGGTGACTTGCGCTCTACCACAGAGGCATTGATGCTTATTGGCGTACAGCAGGGTCTTCACACTGTAGAGGCTGGTATGATAGTAGCCCCTATTGTTGGTACGTACATCAAGGTTGTTATGAATGATATGGGTATCAACCCTAAAGAGACAAACCGTGACCTTGATCAAGAGTCAACAGATAGAGAGAATAACCGTATTAAGATTCTCATCAAGGAAGCTATAGATAAAGATGAGGGTGAATCCTCAGGTGTCCTAGAAGAGATGCAAGAGGCTGCAGAGCCTGACATGGAAATGCCTGAACCTCAAGAAGATGTTATGGCTGAAGAAGTAGAAACAGAAGCTGAGCCAATGGGTCTCATGTCACGAGGTACAGAATAATGGGTGTTGATTATCAAGCGTTTCTGACGTCCTTCCTAGAAGGTACAGCTAAGAACATTAATGAGCGTAAAGACAAGACGGAAGACTACGAAGAGCGTCAACGTGAGATTGCTGAGAAGAGCAAAGGCCTTGTATCTAAGCGTAAACAAATCGTAGGTCAGGCATTAAGTCTGGCTAAGCAGGCTGAAGGCTTGTTTGCTGCCCCTGAAATGATTAGTGCTGCATTAGACTCTGGCCCAGGTGGGTTGCAGGGCTTAGTCTCAAAGCTAACTGAGGGCAAGGGTATTTACGGGGATCGTTGGGATGCAGAAGCAGCTAAGACTATTGCTACGCTACCTGAAGGCTATAAAGTACCAGCGGGTGATCTACAATCCCGTATTGCTGCAACTTATGGATTGCCTCAAGCATCACTTGGCTCTACTGCTGCACCTGATCGTACATTCTGGCAGAAGGCCTTGGGTAAAAATGGTAAAGCTGCCGTTCGTGCTGAGCTAGATCAAGAGTCCTTCTATGAGGGTTACTCTATAATGGACGTGAATGAGGCTGCAGCACAGTCAGAGTATCAGAGCCTTACTAATGGCACCTTTGTTAATTATGCTATGCCTAAGATGTTTAACGCTGAGGATTTGGCTACGGAAGTATCTACCTTAGAGCTAATGATGGATCGTGCAAAAGGTACTAAAGCTTACGTATCCGCAGCATCAGAGTTAGCACGTATTGAGGCTTTACCGCCTGTCATTACAAAAGAGGACAAACTACAACGCAACTTAGATCTTGAGAATGCTAGGGCTGGTATGGTTGCCGCACAGCGTAACTTCTTAGGGGACTTTGTTCAGAACCGTGCTGCTAGTTTCACAGGTGGTAACTACTTTGATGTAATGGGTAGTACTATATCTGCTTACTTGGGTGAAGACTTCCTTTCTTCTATGGATACTACTAACCCATCCGTAGCAACTGTAGCGGATGTTGGTGGTGAAGTAGGTGAACCTGTCCCTAAAGATGTATCTCAGACGGCTACAGACGTAGAGGCTGCTGGTGGTAAAGTAGAAGTATCTACCGCTGGGACTACAATGAAACATCCTGACATCCCTGGCGGGGCCATAACCCTTACAAAGGTTGGTGATGATGGTCAACCTGAAGTAGCTATGATCACCCTTGATGGCACTGAGTACGAACTAACAGGCGAAGCATTAACTGCTACAATGACAGAGATTGCTAACATCAAGCCTAATACTGCAGGGCGTGAGTTAAACTTAGAAAACATTAACACTGATCTAGCGGCTTTATCTCCTGATGAAATACCTACACTAGACCCTACACTAACAACAAAAGAAGAACGTGATGCTCTATCTAAGGATCAGCTAAAGGCTGCAGGTCTAAAGTATAGCCCTCTTGGTAAGCTATTACAGCACTTGCCTGATGGTGAAGAGCGTGACAGACGTGAAGCGGCTATCCTGTTGAAGCGTGATGCTGATCCAGAAAAGTGGTACAAGATGACGGTTCCAGGTATGAACCTTAACCGTCCTTACAAAGTAAAGGGTAGCTCCCTGTTCTTTATTCCAGACACTCGTTTAGCTGCATACGGAGATGTAGTGATCTCTGAGTTCGATATGGATGAAGAATTGCCTAAGAAGACCTTCTCTGAACGTAAGGTCAAAAAGTCTTACGGTACAGAGGGTGCTGACAGAGGTGTAGTTGTTGAAGGTGGCGAAACAGAAGAGGCTGTTACTGTAGACGGTTCTGTACGTCCTAAGGCACGACCTGAGGGTTTGATGAAAGAGCCTGAGCCTGAAGGTGCTGCAGTAGAGGTAGCGGCTGAAGAGCTTATTAAAGAGCACGGTAGAGACATCCTACAGTTCCTACGTGATGAAGGCTTTACCAGTGAAGATACAGAGGAAGACATTGCACAAGGCTTAGCTGATTGGTATGCTAACAACAGTGCCAATCTTTCCCTGCCTTCCGCTCCTATGGACAAAGGCCCAATCACATACGTACTTAAAGCGGCACTAGGTTAAGCAAAGGACTATTAGATGGCTAACAAGATTTCGTCGCTAGAAGAGTTGAACAAGCTTAGGGGTATCACTACCCCTTCGCCTACTACTTCCCCTGTAATGACACAGACACAAGACGCCTTTAGCGCTACGTCTAAACCTGCTACTAACAAGATCAGCAGCTTAGCGGACCTGAACGCACTACGTAACAAGGGTGTAGAGCCTGAAGACGAATACATGTTTGACCCTACGGATACTCTTAAGAAGGATGACCTTAAAACAGGGCAACGTGCTAAGATGATCCGTGCTCACATGATTGACCGTCATGGTGTAGACTATGAGGCAGCTGCAGGTAAGTCTGATGATGAGGTTGTAGAAGACTTTATTGATAACATGCGTTGGATGAACACCAACACTGTATCTGTAGCTAGTGAAGTTCGCTTCATTCATGATGCTGAGGAAGGTGCTAAGAAACGTGCTGGTGATGCATACAAGATATATGACCAGCTAGGTAACGTGTTTACTAATGACGGCTTTACTGGTGCTGTAGATGGCGTTAAAGATTACCTCTTCTCTGCTGTAGCTGACCCATCTAACTACATTGGTATCCTTACTGGTGGTATTGGTAAGGCTGCAGGTGTAGGTATTACACAAGCAGGTCGTGCTGCTGTTAAGAAAGCTGCTATTGAAGCAGGACAGCAGGCCATTAAGAAGGGTGCTACACAAGATGCGGCTAAGGCTGCAGGTGAGCAGGCAGCTAAGCAAGCTGCTAAACGCTTTACGTCTAACAACATCAAGACAGCACAGTCTAAAGCTGTACGTAGAGAGGCTGCACGTAAAGAGCGTGACATCTTCCTACTGGAAGCTAAGAAGAAAGCACAGCGTGATTCTGTCCGTACTGCATCACTTAAGGATGGCAAGAAGATCCTAGCTGCTACCACTGCTGCTGATGCTTCCTTTGCTGTACTACATGACGTAACACTACAGAGCACACTGATGGAAGCTGGTGCACAAGAAAAGTACAGCCTACTACAGACAGGCTTTAGCTCTTTGCTTGGTGGCGTTGGTGGTCTAGCTCAACTAGGGTTCGGTAAGCTTTCTGGTGCTTCAGGCCTTACTGATACAGATATTAGCCTACGCATTGGTGGTAAGCGTACTGAAGAAAGTGCTCGTATTGATACAGCCGTTACAGAGATGGCTGCTAAGAATACTCGTAAAGAGCTTAACATCAAGAAAGAGCAGGCACAGGATGCGGCAGCTATTATCATGGAGAAAGCCGATAGTTGGAAGACTAAGGTAAGCCGTGGCAAAGATGCGTATGATGATGTACCTACATCTATTGATTTCCTTAAGGAAGTAATGCTAGGTGAGGACAACAAGGGTGGTTTAGTTAAGTTCTTCAAAGAGCAGGGCATGGCATTACCTAAGGGTTCTACTGTATCGGATGTGATGACATCTATTGCTACACGCCTACCGCAGGAGACACTCAAGGACATCAACGATAAGATGAAGCCTATGGGTATTACTCTTGGTGATACTACTGAGTGGGGCCAGAGCGTTGGTGATTTACTTGCTGTAGAGATCAGCAAGGGTGGTCAAGCCCTTAACGTCATGTCTCAGGTACGTAAATCTCTAGACGCCGCTACTCTATACGGTAATGATGTATTGGAGAATAGTGTAGCTGCTATTGATGCTTTGGATGAGGCTGCAGCTAAAGCTAAGCGCTCTAAGGGCGTACAGTATGGTCAGAACATTTGGCGTAGACTACTGGTTTCATCTCCTGCTACTACAGCTATCAACGTCATGGGCTTTGGACAGTTTTACATTGGGCAAACTCTGGCTGATCTAACATCTAGCACAGGTCACACTATGTACGGTTTAGCTCGTGGTGGTCCCATGACTAAGGCAGGGCGTGAGGCTCTACGTGTAGGTAAAGTGTATCGCAACATTCAGACACAGAAGATGCGTAACTTGATGGACCCACACACGACACACGATGCGTACATGGCATTCCTTAAACAGAATGATGATGTAAGCAAGGTCTTGTTTGAGAGCTTTACTGGTGGTGTAGATCGTAGCGCTGGGCGTTTCGGTATGGACCCTGATGCTAAGTGGTTCCAGACTACAGAGACTATCGTTGATGGTGCTAACCGTCTTACAGGTGTTAAGATCCAAGACTCCTTCACTAAGTCTCAGATGTTTATCACAGAGATGGACAAGTGGATTCGTCTTAACAAAGAAGGTCGTACTCTAGCTGATGTGCTGGAGAAAGGCGACATCGACATGATCGACAATGATGTGATCGGTTCCGCCCTAGATACAACACTTAAGTCTGTGTTCTCTAAAGACTACACTACGGATGATCAGCTTCTAGGTAATGTAGCTAAGCAGGTAGAACAATTCTCTAACATCCCTGTGATCGGTACAATCCTACCGTTTGGTCGATTCCTTAACAACACTATTGCTACCTCATACCAGTGGTCTGTTGGTGGTGGTGTTGCAATGGCTAAAGCTATGTACAAGACATCCGTTGAAGGTGCTCCTATCCCTAAAGATGCTACAGAGGCGTTCTCTCGTAGCCTAGTTGGTATGACTGCACTACGGCTTGCAATGGAGTATGACGATAAGAAGCTTGAGCAAGGACTAGCCTACAACGAGATTGATGTAGGTGGTGGTAAGATTATGGATGCACGTAACCTGTTTCCTGCATCACTATGGTTTGCCATTGGTCGTGCTGGTAACTTGTCTCGTAAGGGTGAGATGGTGCCTAAAGAGCTTATCGAAGACATCGGTGCACAGCTTGCAGTGGGTCAGTTCGCTAAGGATGCACAGTTTGCTAATGACTTCTACAATGTCTTTGATACACTATTCAATGGTGAAGAAGGTGCACGTCAAGCCTCTATGGATGCTGTGTACAAACAGGGTGGAAACATCTTGGCTGGCTTCACACGTCCACTAGATGCAGTTAACCGTATGGTAGGCTTTATCAATGATACAGATGCTGCACGTGATGCACGTCAACAGACAGGCATTGGTGTTGGCATTATGGGTTCTACAAAGTACGTAGATAACATTGTTGAGATATTCACGGATAAACTTGATAATGTTACTGGTGAGGAGCTTTATGTTGCTACACGTGGTGGTGCACTAAAAGATGCTAACCCTCTCCTACGTATCATGGGTGTGACAATAAAGCCTTCACGTACTGCTACAGAGAAAGTGTACAGCATGGCAGAGGCACATCCTTGGAAGGCAAACGAACGTAGTCAAATCCCTGCATATGACAAGGCGTTTAACAAGCTAATCCAGCCTATGTTTGAGGATACGTTTAGTCAGCTTGTAAATACAGAAGGCTTTAAGAAAGGCTCTGTAGCTGAGCGTAAGGAGATGCTTAACTATTGGAAGAACTCTGTCAAGAAAGAGTTGAAGACTTACATGGAAGACTCCAGTGAGTTTGGTGTAGATGCAGCACGTAAGAAGGCTGTAAGCGTACCCAAGACATTTAAGCACGAAGCTATGAAGATTATGGAAGAAGAGTACGGCTACAAAGGTAGCATCCAGGAAATGAACTGGGAAGAGTTACAGTACTTCATGACCATAACGGATTACTTCAGAGAGCTATCCAAAGGCGCACAGTAGAAACGAGAAGAGGGGCACCGTTAAGTGCCCCTTTTTTAATGTGTAGCACCCTTCTTAGGCACAAAGTCTTTGACACCGTACTGCTCTACACTTGCTGCGATCCACATTTCTGCTTCTGTTAGCTTTTCTAGGGCGATCTGTAACTCCCGTGTAGCATTGAGATTATCTTTTAGGAACATCTCAAGCTGTACAAGGGTTAGACTCATCACCTCGTAGAACTGTTCTTGCCTACCTTCCATGAAGTCTTCCGCTTCTTTTTCTAGGTCCATTGTCGTCCTCTGTAAGTAGTACAGTGTTCACCCGTGGCTTTGATAGCCCTTCTCTTATGAACACAATTAGGTCAGTATACCTTATCTACTATACACCTGTCAAGCGTCAGATAGGACTACTTGTATCAAACGTATACAGGCTCTTTATGATGGTGGCCTTTGTTTCTTCACAGACAGAGGCATGTTTACTCAAGTTCTCCTTTGCAGGTATGACCTGTAAGTTACCACTCCAGTGGGGTCCACCATCTGCTAGAGGCCACATGTGATCTACATGGTGCTGTACGCCAGTGGCTTTGGTTAAGATGTTACTTAGTTTATATGTCTGAGTTAAGCGTTGTTTTTCTTGAGGACAGTCACGTAAATGTACTGGTATTTGTTTCCGTTTTAAGGCTCTGCGTTTAGCATTTTTAGCTGTTATCTTCTCTCTATTAGCTTCACCGTAAGCTTTATTGTAAGCTGATTTCTCTTCCTTATTAGCTTCATAGTAAGCTCTATCCCTAGTAGCTATAGCTTCCTTATTAACTTCACGGTAAGCTTTCTTGCGAGCAGCTATCTTTTCCTTATTAGCTTCATGGTAAGCTTTATCCTTAGCAGCTTTCTCTTCCTTATTAGCTTCACGGCAAGCCTTCTTGCGAGCAGCTATCTTTTCCTTATTGGCTTCATGGTAAGCTTTATTGTAAGCTGATTTCTTTTCCTTTTTAGCTTCATAGTGAGCTTCATGGTAAACCTTTTGGTAAGCCTTTCGGACTGCCTTATCCTTATGCGGCATCACAACCCCTCCTTCATAAATACCTTAACCCACTCTGCGCAAATACCACTACGCACAATGTCCTCAATACCAAACTCAACAACAGGGACATCAAGCAGATGCTTCTTAGCGAGATGAATGACCTTGGCTAGACCAGACGTACCCTTAAGATCCGACTGCTGAATATCCCCGTTAAGTACAATAGTACTACCCTCACCAACACGTGTCAAAAGCATCTTGATCTCAGGGATCTCAATGTTCTGTGCTTCGTCTACAATGATAAAGGCATTCTCAAAGCTACGACCACGCATCAGCGCCAGTGTAGCAACTTCGATGTTTCCTGCCTTCAGAGCCGTATCTACTGCGCCCTTGCTGAGATGCTTTGTAAGGACGTCTAGCACTGGTAAGGCCCAAGGTTGTGCCTTTTCCTCTAATGTGCCTGGGAGGTACCCTATATCACGTCCTACAGCTACGTGTGGCCGTGTGATAACAATCTTGTCGATCTCTTTGAGAGTATACAAGTCTGCAGCACATGTAGCAGTCACGTAAGTCTTACCTGTACCTGCTGGACCTAGGATGAGAACCTGCTTACTAGACTTAATAGCCTTGATAAGTTTGTCTTGGTTCTCAGTCTTGGGTAGTATTCCTGATACAGGTTTAGATGACGCCCCTTTGTATGTAGTCTTACGGCGGGAACGTGTTTGCTTCTTTGGCGGTTCGTTATCGTTCATAGTTTAATCAACTCTGCTTCTGTGAAGGGTATGTGGAAGAACTTCTCACCTTTAAGTATGTACCTACCCTGAGCACCCTTAAGGCCATCCCGAGTAAGCTGTGTGTCCTTGATGCGCCATGCCTGTTTGAAGTCAGGACGAAAGATGTAGAAGTTTAGTACACTAAACAGGTCAGCTTGTGCGTGCTTGTCGAGTAGACGTTGCTTACGTTCAGGTAGCCTGATCTCTTTCCAATTAGTATTCCAGTCACCCTTCCATGCTGTCTTAACCTCAGCCTCATTGAAGTACGTGAAGCCATCCTTCTGTGATACAACATCAACGTTATAGTTCTCTTCATTAGAGACAATCGTGTGACCTTTACTTTCAAGGTATGACACAAGTGCATCACGGGCGGGTTCGTCGTAGGCTTCGTATAGGCTACGATTAAACGGTTTTCTTACTGCGGTCATTTCTTTAATACTCCTTCTTACTGATAAACGCAGATAGTTCTTCTAGTTCCCGATAACCCCCTACAAGACTACCATTGGCTGCAAACACCTGTGGTACCGTCTTAATGTCAGCCTCTTTCATGAGTGACAACACCCACTTACTTGAACCTTCTTCGATGTTGTACGTAGTGTAGTTGATACCACGATCTTTAAGCAAAGCCTTAGCCCTGTCGCAGTACTTACAGTTGTTTCGTGTGATGATAGTATACATAGTCGGTCTCCCTAGTATTGTTGTTGGTATCAGTTAGGGGAATTGAACCCCTCAATAACTGCGCTACTGACGCCTAAGGTAACTGTTGTTATTGGCAAACCTGCACTGACGTGTAGCAGTTTAAACACATGCTCAGGTATGTCCTTGTTGGGGTCTTAGTATAGTGGTAATTCCATTATGAGAACAACGACTTAACAGCAAACATGGAAGCTGACTGTACATCTATGATAGCCTTGTCTTTGAGAGGGCCTTCTGGACAAATGACGTTAATGCTCATAGCAAGCTGTTCAGCAGCTTGTTTGATTGCGTCTACTGCTTCTGAACCTGAGGGGTTGAAGTCTTTGTTAATATAGCTCATGGTATTTTCCTTTATGTTAAGTGAGCAGTTTAAACACATGCTCAGGTGTTGCAGAGATAGCGCCAGCCTCTATGACTGAACTTATCAGCTACCCCTGTACCTCTCATAGAAGATTACGTCAAGTCTACAATCTCACATGAGTCACCAGAACAAGCAAGCGTCTGACTACCTGATGTGTTGTCTTCGTTCTCATACTCTGAAAGCTTAGACCAGTCAATGCGCTTAGGCATTTTGTCTAGCATCTCTTGGTATGCTGCTTCATCACAGTCTTGGTAAGGTGCCTGTTGATACGTATGTTCGTTAAACGGTAGGAACGATACGCCTGACATCTCATCGAAGTGTTTGTACACGAACGCACCAACTTCTAACCATTCCTCTGACTTAACATTGATAGTCACAGATGGTTTGTGTTCACACCAGTTGCGCTGATACATCAACCACATCTCTAGCTGTTCAATGGCTGTCATATCTGCTGTACAGGTAGCCCCTACTGGAGCCTTCTGCGGGAAGCTAAACACTGTAGTCTGGTCTGGCTTAAACGCATCTGGTTCGTTAGGGATACCCTGGTCAATCATGAACTGGGTGAGAGGGTCTTTGTTGTCACCTCGGACGGTGCGTATATAGTAGGGGCTGTGTCGTGCATGGATTCCTGAGGCTGAATCAACCAGCTGCGAAACGGTCCCGCTAGGCTTAACACAGCTGATAGCAGCAGCAACAGGAATATCGAGAATCTCAGCCCAGACTTTGTTTGTATCCACAGCAACCTTTTTAAGATGTGCAAGGGTCTTATCCAATCCGTTGTTCTTGAGGGTCATCAGTGGATTGTCCATGATACCAGTTAGTGACACACCAAGTAGACGTTCTTCGGCTGTGTTAGTAGTCCACTGCTTACGTAGGTATGGAAACTTAATGTACGTAGACTGGATTGTACCCAAGATGGTAGCCAAGCGTACCTTCTCTGATAGTGTCTCAATAGTATCCGTTGCTCGTACTACGCACTCGGTAAGGTTGCAGAACTGGCTTGGGCGGAGGATGATCTCGCTGCACGGATTAGTTCCGAACTCATAGTCAGCATCACGACGACCATTTAGTGCTGCTTGTTTCTTAGATGCTTCACGGTTAAAGATACCACGTTCACCTGAGCCTGACTCTACCAATGACATCCACTCTTTCATGAAAGACAAGTTGTCTGGCTTCTCAGTGTATGATACAGAGTTATTAGCCAGTGCACGTTGCGGGTTGTTCTCCCACCATGCACCAGACTTAGCTGAACGCATACGGTCATCAGACAGATTACTCAATGAAATCATAGCACTACGGCGTACACCACCGACAACTACTACCTCACCGATCTTACACATGATGTCGTGACACTCAACAGACGACAATTTACGACCTGACGCTTTCTTAAATGTGTTGATAGTGAAGTTGAACAAGTCAACCAAAGGCGCTGGGCCTGAGGCACGGCCACCAAATGTCTTAAGAGGTGCACCAGCAGGGCGTACCTTGGATACATCCCACGTAGGAATCTCACCACTATACAGGAGTGCAATAAGTTGACGCAGAGACTTAGCCCAACCTTCCTTACTGTCCTTGACTACGATGTTAGTCTCGCTCTCGAAGAGTTGGGGGACTTCGGGGAGCTTACTGATGGATTGACGTTCGACACTGAAGCCAACACCTGTACCACAGAGCAGGATGAACATAGCCTCATCGAAGGACTTAAGGTCATCTACGGCTAGGTAGCTACAGTTGTACATACATGTGTTGTCACGTTCAGCAGCAGGACCGCTTGTCATCAAGGACCGCATGGAGGGCATAACCTCTAGTCCAAGGATAGCTTCCTCAAGCTGACGCTTAGTAGCAGGATCAACCATGTCACGGATAGTGTTCACAGAGAAGCGTGTCACTGTGTCTTCCCATGACTCACGGCCTGTGTCGTCATAGTACTTAGCATACCGTGACTTGTGGATGAATGCTTGGTAATCGGTTGGTAGGTGGTTGCTTATCATTTCATGGCCTTATCAAATAGGTTCATAATGTATTCGTGTGTGTTGTTCTCTACACTCATGGTAGATCAGTCAGGTCTGGGGCTTTGTAGTTTGGACCCTTAAGTACTTTACCATCTTCACGGAAGATAGGTTTGCCATCCTCGCCTAGCTTAGACATGTTGCTTAAATGCACACGCATGAAAGCTTCGTCTAGTGCTTCGTTGCCGTAGTAGTTCATGGCGAATCGGACAGTTTCATCCGACTCAATAATCAGATACTCCCACTGATCTAACTCTTCTGTGCTGGCCAACGAAAGTAATGCGTCTGGTACTACAAGGTCAAAGCCTTCAATCACATACTGTAGGTCTGCGATCTCTTTAAGGTGGGCTACTGTGCCAACCTCTTCTGCTTGGGCTTCTGCTAGTTCTTCTTTGACTAACTTAATCCAAAGCCGTGCATCAAGAGAGCCTCGGAACGTCTTAATAAACTGTTCCAAGCACTCTTCTCTAGTTCTATCTGTCATGATCTCTCCTTAACAAGTACGTTGCTTATTTCAATGTCATCTACATCGTAGAACACATCTGTTATCAAGTCCCTCACATCTTCTTCATGTGAATCCTCGAATGATGATAGTACGTTGTTACTTCCATCTACTGTAACAACAGCAGTAACACTGAAGTGTTTATATGTCATCCTTCCTCTCCTACATAGCGACCTCGTAGTCGGCGCAGGTACCACATAGCTTTGTCTAAGTCCTCGACGCCATTCTTGTACTCGTGCCGCCAAAGATACTTCAGTACGTTAGCTGCATGAGGGGCTACACGAGGTGACATGTTCTCTGTCATAGCCTCAATAGCTACAATGCATTCGATGCCTGATTGATTGTAGTGCTTGGGTTGCTCTACTGCATCATAATCATCATACTCATGTAGCTTAGGCATCTTAGGATGCTCTAACTGCTTATCTAAATCCCACTTAGCCATTAGTCTTTCCTCTGCGTTTTAAGGGGTATCTTATCTGTTTTAGCTCTGGAGCCAGGCTCTGTCAACCAATCCTCTGGTATTACTCTGTGTGCCCAAAGAAAACCGTTCTTATCACACCATTCAAAGTATCTACTCTTAGCACCCTTATACAGCTTAGCGTTTGCGTTGCTGAATACAAAGCGGATGTCTAGCTCTGGATGTTGTTGCTTGATTGCTACATGTTTGCGTCGATCTTCATTATCGAAGATACCTTTTGTCTCAACTATGATGCCGTTATCTAGCTCGAAGTCTGGGGTATACTTGCGATAGCGTAGGTCTTCCCACTCAATCTTTAGCTGCTCGTACTTAACAACCTTCTGCCTTGGTGTTAAAAAAGCAGCGGCCTCCTTTTCGAGACCACTGCGATAACGGCGAGAATTATGTGTTCTAGCTGTTGTTCTTTTACCCATCAGGTTCCCCTATAGAAATGTAGTCGATCATTGGTGGGTTCTTAGCCTTAGAGTTAGGCGAAGGTAGTGTCTGTAGTGTAGGCCAGCACTTATGCTTAAACGCACAGAAACCACATTCTACACCTAGCTTAGTGTTGCCTGTCTTCTTGCGGTAGAATGTCTCTTCCACAGGTTCAAAGCAACGCTCAAAAGGCTCATCGTTGTCAATGTAATCCGTCAGGTCTTCGATCTTCTTAAGTACCGCTTCCTTGTCTACGCCTTCTGCAGACACGTACTTAAACTCACCGTTAGCCTTGTTGACTACCCACCAACCACCAACCTCTTTACCTGCACCCTCTGCGTAGCCTACAAGCTGTGGGACATACCCGAAGCTGTCACCGTCTGCTAACGCATCAAAGGATGCAAACTTATTCTGGTATGACCAAGGTGAGGCAGACTTAACGTCATCAACCTTACCGTCCAACACCATGTCATACTCACCACGGATCTCTTTACCGTTACCTAACTTGAGTGTGACATAATCGTTGTCATCAAAGTCCACCTTAGCTGCCCTCATGATACCCTTGAATACGGCTTCAACGATGTCGCCTAGGATCATGTTCATCAGGAAGTGTGGTGGGAAGGGTGTCTTACCCTCTGGCTCATTCTTATCGTACCATAGCTGACACTTGGGTCGGCCAATGTTAGACATACGTAAGCGGAATGCATCACGGGGACCGCTATCAAACTGCTTAAACAACGCTGCCTCTACATCGGAGGCGACCTTTGCGGCCACCTCCTTTGACATTGTAGACTCACCTGCCATAGCTTTCTGTAGGAACGTAAAGATCGCTAATTCTGCAGGATGATTCATTAGAACGGCACCTCATCCACATCAATGATAGAGCCAACCAGTTCCTTGTCTTCGTCACTCATACTGCTGTTGGAACGCTCATGGTGTAGGTCCATCACCTTACCATTATTGTATTCAACAAAGCCCAAGAAATCCTTAAGTGTTTCGTTGTCTGAGTCAGTCAGTTCAACCTTCTCGCCAACCTTAGCAGTACTAATACCATACACAGCACCTGTTGGAATAGAACGCTCTTCGCCAGCCATAGTAAGTGTAGACATGATCGGCAGCAGGTTCTTACGTTGTAGCAACGTCAGTGCACCGTCGATGTTCTTAAGGCTCTCACGGTTCTTAACATCCATGACGAATGGCATGTCAACAAACTGCATAGATGTAAGAGGATTACCTGCATCATCTACAGGGTTATCTACAGTCAGCAGACCCATGAATACCTTCACACGTTTTACTGTACGAATGATGTCTTTGGTTGCCTCTGGTAGAGCATTAAAGTCTTCGATGTAACCGCTTGGACGACCCAGGTTAAAGCCGCCTACACTGTCCTGCATGTCACCGTTTAGATTGTTAGACAGTACAGACTTTTCCATCTCGTTAGTAGATGCATTCCAGCGTTGCCACTGTTGGCGCTGGGCAAAGATGCGGATCGTAATGTTCTCTGCATAGAATACATCGTCACCGTGTGTGATCTTGTATGCCCCTACAGGTACAACATCTGTCTTAATCTTCTTACCCGCTACGTCTATCTCACCCTTGATAGGTGTGCTCAGTACGTTAACACGTGCAAGTGACGGGCCCTGTGGTTTAGTTGAAGCTTCTGAGACACCCATTAGTTCTGCTAATGATTGACCTCGTTCTGCTGCTACTGTTAGTTCATTACTCATATCGTTCTCCATGAGATTTGTGTTTAAGAGTCTGTGTTATACTACTATATATCTTGTACGTCAAGCCATGATATTGCGCTCTTTAACGTACTTACTTCGTCTTTAAAAAGCCCTAAAGCTCTGTTACAGTTATTACAAAGAAGACCTCGCACTTTACCTGTTTTATGACAGTGATCTACGGACCAAGACCAGTCCTTTCTGTACCCTGTGTGACCTGAGTAGTTTTCTTTTATACCACAAATACCACACTTACCCCCTTGCGCATCTAACATACTTTCATATTCATCAAAGGTAATCCCATACCTCTTTAGAAGCTGATTGTTTCTACTGCTTTTTTGATTCGCTTCTGGGTTTGCCTTCTTCCAATCACTTCTCTTTTTATTGTCGCATGTTTTACATTGAGTAGCATACCCATCAGGAGAGGCCGTTCTCTTATAAAAGCAGTCAATAGTCTTTGAAATCTTGCATACTGTACAGATCTTCATCTTCTTTCCATTCTATAAAGTGTTGTAGTGTAGTTTGATGTAACTTCAGGTACTCATCTAGTGCTAAGATAAAATCAAGGTTTGCACCTGATAGTTTCATCAATCTATCCATCTCTACTAACTTCATGTTAAACTCTCTCTATGTTAAACTCTAACCCATCCCCCAAACCCCCTTCCCTTGAGGCCACATACAGTTATGCACATATTCTAAGGTGTAACAACACTGACGTGGCGTCACTTTAGTATGTGACGTTACGTAACTTTTATACATCCTGAACATCCAACCAATTCGGGCCTATCTTTGATTCTAATAAGAGCGGTACATTCATTACGACACCATAGGCTTTTTCTATGAGATCGTTTAGTCCTTCGTTCATGTCATCAATGATCTGTAATACTTCTTCCCTCTCATTTGGGTGTACATCTACAACAGTTGAGTCATGCACAGTATTAACTAAGCATGAGTGTAGATGTGACAACCTCTCCTCTAGTTCTATTAGCACAACAGGAACAACGTCACCTGTAGCAAAGCCTTGCACAGGGTAGTTCTTGATCATCGTGAAGTGTGTAACACCGCCACGCTGGTTGCGCCGCACATCAGGGAAAGCATACTGTCGCCCTGATACGTTAGTGATCTTGTTAAACCTTACAGCTTCGTCGGCTAGGTTCTTGTGCCATGCAGCAATACCTTTGTACTTCTCAATGAAGTGCAGGTAGTAGGCTTCCTCTGCTTTTGATCTGCCATATCCAGTAGCGCCGAAAAGGGGTGCGAACGTATGGGCCTTTCCTTCCTGGCGTGAAGTCTTCTGCCCTGCGTCTGTAATAACCTTTGCAGTGTAGCTGTGTACATCAAACCCTGTCTCAATCTCATGCATAGCTGTTTCATCTTGAGCCAAGAAGGCTGCAGCACGAAACTCTAGCTGGGCAAAGTCTGCCTCTAAAACGTGACCGCCTTCCCATCGTGATACAAACACTCGCTTCACAGGGAATGTACCGCCACGTGGCATGTTCTGCATGTTAGGATTACGACCAGAGAACCGACCCGTTGCAGTGATGTGCTGAGTTAAACCTACATGCAGTAGGCCATCGTTCTTAGTGAAGGTGTCGATACCCTCTACAAACGCACTCAGGTAGCTACTAACCGCAGATAGACGCTTAAGATCTGTCAGGAATGATATAGCTGATTCCATGTTGTTAGTACGAGCCGTACCGATAAGCACATCTAAGTTATCCTTACCAGTGCTGAAGCCATTGGCGCTGACCCACTTCTTTGATGGTGCAGCAAAGCCTAACCCAGCTAAGTGATTGATCGGCTTTAGCTGGTAGCCACGAGCCTCACAGTCCTTACACTTGTTTGGTCGTGCATACTTTGTGCCATCCTTTCGTATTTTGTATACCTTACCCTCACCGTTACACTCAGGACAGGTGAAAGCTTTAGTGCGGCGTATTACTGTGCTGTTAGCAGCGACTGCAGCCTTAAACTCTTTCTTGTCGTTAGTGTGGTCAAACAGATCTACCCACTCTTTCTTGTTGTTAACCTTCACAGAGAAAACAACCTGAGACATCTGCTCTGGTGAGTTGAGATTGATAGGGGTGTCACCCATGATCTCACGAACCTTATGCTGTAGCCTGTCTGTGATAGCAGCCTTCTCTGTTTCAAACTCTAAACGTACTGCGTCTAGTGCTACTCTATCCACCTTGAAGCCCGACATGTACATTCGGGTGAGGGTTTTACAGGTGTTGAAGGTAACGTCTCTGACCGTAATGAGCGAAGCGGATTCTTGCTTTGCATAGTCTCTTTCGAGATCATGGTACAGTTCCCTAGTAGTATCAAGGTCATCATTAAGGTAATGGGTAAGTTCATCCAGCGGTATCTCATTGGTGTTGTAACCTTCCTTGAAGTAGCGTTTCAGTGTATCATCTTTCTGTGATGATAGTTTTCTGCGTTGTGCGCAGCCGTCTAAGCTTAGTGTATCCTTCTGTCCACGTAGCAGTACGTACTCTGCAAGCATGGTGTCATACACATCACCCTCATACTTAAAGCCACACTCCCATAGCCACATCAGATCGTGCTGAGCATTATGCATAATCAGCAGTGTCGTCATGTCTAGTATGTCTTGAGTGAGCTTACGCCCAGAGCCATTGGTATCTTTAGCCTCTACATGGTCGATGTTGACAATGAATGTCTCATCTTTGTTGTCAGCATTCTGCATACCTACCTGTACAAGGAAGTTACCCTCTTCATACGGATCTAGGTGTAGTTTGCCATTACGTGTTTGCGTAGTATTCTCTACGTCTAATACCAGTCTCATCGCTCTCTCCTCTATGCCGTGTATAGTGATCGTCCACCGTCTAGCTCACAGTGCACAACACCGTGCCAGCCACCCTTAAGTTTGTTCTTAGCAATATTCAAGTGCCGTTGTGTATCTTGCTCTTCTGCACCCTCAACTACAGGGTTCTTAGAGATCAGCACCATAAGGTCAGCCTCAGCTGCTTTACCTGTCTTAGAGCCTTCCATCATTGACTGATCAACGATTACCTTACCCTCTGCTACAGCACTAAGCTGTGACATCCATACAACACAACAACCATACTGCTTAGCAATGTTACGTGCATAGATAGCTGCATCTTTTAGGTACACATCGGACTTATCACTGGTCTTACTAGCAAACTTGTCACCCATGTCTAGGATAAGAATGTCAGGACGCTCCTGCTTTACCAGTGATTCGACCCACTGCATATCTTTGTTTGTGCTATCCTTGATACGAATGTTCTTACGTACTGGCTCATAACGTGTCTTGGCTAGGGCTACGTTACCCTTAACCTCTTCCATTGTCATACCAGCAGCAGCACTAAGGTAACGTGCACCGACACGCTCGTAAGCCTCCTCATTACACAGCACCACACACTTAGCACCCTGATGTGCCCAACCCTCTGGCCCAGCAATCAGTGAAGCATGAAAGGATGTCTTACCTGTGTTAGGACGTGCACCGCACAACAGTAGGTGGCCACCTGATACACCCTCAACCTTACGGCGCAGACTAGGGATGTTAAACTTCCACTGTGTCTGCAGGTCGTTTGCCTTAAGTAGTGTATCAATGTCGATGTCTTCCCATTCGATCTTTACGTTGGGTGTGAAGTCATCCTTATATGCTTCCAGGATACGGCGCAGAGGCTCTAGTGATTTCTCTGAGCCATTCACAAAGTCAAAGCCTAGGTTGGCAACCAAGTCACCTACATGCTGTTGAAACAACTGGCTCAACACTGTGTCTGCGATCTCTTCCTTAACTACATCAGCCTTGGCCATCTTGCGGAACAAGTCACCGTATGCTGTCTTAGTTGCTGTCGTCATAGTCTGGTTCTGTGAATAGAACAGAGCCTCTAAGTCTGACAGTGTAAGGTCGCCGTCATAGGTACGCATAGCATGGTCCAAGGACTGCTTGATCTTACGTACATCCTTGCTAAAGATCTTGTCGGGGCAACGAATGCCTTTGTGGTTGTCGTAGAACTCTCGGTTAAGCAATGTCTTAACTAGGGCTAACTCAGTCATAGTATCTCTCTCCTATAAATAACATGTAGATCACTTGCATTGCTACAAGAGGCCACATGAAAGCAAACTTTAGCGGTCCATGGGGGTCAGCTTCTTCATCCTCTGGCTCAACCATATGCAAAAGCAAGGGTATAGCTATTACATATAGAGTGAATAAGCCAGCAAAAAACCCCTGTCCTAACTCATTCATTTAGAAACCCCTTTAAGATCAACGTAGTAGGCACCCTCTGGGCTTTTATAGCCTGAGTATATGTCGAGCCACTGCTGGCTACTCATGTACACTACTTGGTGCTCATTCATATGTTCATCATACTGACGTATGTAAACAGTCCCATCATCAGCAAAGACAACCTCAACATCGTTGTACTCGTCTCTCTGGTCGAGTGTGGTGATAATACTTGCATCAGGCTCTATCTCTACTGTGTACATATTAAATCCCTTTTCGGATAGACTCACGAATAGCTGCACGTGGGTTTGTCCCTGATTGCTCAACAATAATACCCGTATTGTAGCGAAGGCTATGTGCGTGGGCCTCGCCCTTAGTATCAAAGATAAGAGGCTTAGAGTCATAGGTGAATGGGTTTTCTGCACTGGCGTACATCCACTCACCCTCTTCTACCTCAAACATAACTAGATAACGCTCAGTCATTATTCTACTACCTTTGTTTGTTCCTCTTGTGTCTTCTCTGGCTCGGCTTGGTAAGCAGCACGAGCAGCCATATAAGCAACATCAGCACGAGCAGCCCAAGCAGTAGCCCAAGAAGCCCAATCAGAAGCACGAGCAGCAGCAGCCTTCAGTTCTTCAAGTTTAGTCATGAT